>ENA-ORBV01003704-ORBV01003704.1-microbial-mat-metagenome-genome-assembly--contig:-NODE-3704-length-30257-cov-6.231809_pt1 | contig 30257 bp, 17 predicted proteins | sample MGYA00237777_ERZ505514 | MGnify/ENA primary metagenome ERZ505514 (study PRJEB26160, sample SAMN06269048) | microbial mat metagenome | isolation source: Oligotrophic lake microbial mat | place... | reverse complement strand
TTTCAAGCAGAAGACGGCATACGAGATTCGCCTTAGTCTCGTGGGCTCGGAGATGTGTATAAGAGACAGGGCACGGGGGTATCCACTTCAAAAGGACTTCGAGGAGGAGGAGTAGGTGCCGGAGTAGTGTGATGATTGAATTCCGACATGCTATTGTTGAGACTGCGATAGGAACTTCCCCGCATACGACTTCCACTCAATCGAGACACGAGACTCGGCGTTCGTTTCTTCTTCTTTTCCTTATCGGCGTGGCTGTCCGTCATCAAATTGTGAGCCGAGGCGGCTCGTAGGACGGCGGTTCGAGACGGCCGAGTGGTGGTCTTTTTCTTATTGCTACTGCTGCTGCTGCTCTTGGTGGTGGTGGTGGCAGTGGTGGTTGGTTCTTCTTCGACTTCTTCTTCTTGAATGGTTTTGGTGGTTTGCATCAAGGAACGACTGCTGCTATCCCCATGCAGAGTCACAGATCGTTGAAGGCCTCGTGATTTTCGTTTCCCAGAAGACGAGCTGCCCCTCAGGTGAGACATGCTCTTGTTGAGAGCGTCCCCGCCCACGGAACGACTGCTCCCATCGATGGTAGACGATCGTTGGACTCCTCCTCGTCTGGACGACTTTCGTTTTGCACTCTGAGACATGCTACTCTTGTTGAGAGCGTCATTGCTGCTGCAGACGGAACGACTGCCACCGGTCGTTCGGGAGGACTTTCGTTTGGAGCTGATGAACGACAGGCTCTTGTTGAGATTACTACTACTGCTGCTGCTGCTCTTGTTGAGACTGCTGCTACTGCCTCTGGTGGTACTCTTTTTCTGAAGGGGTCGCGGAGCGCCCTCGTGCCTTGTGGTTGTGGTGGCACCTGCCAACAAGTGATTGTCGCTTTGGGCTCGTTGCAGCAAAGATCGTCGGGAGGACGAGGATGACATTTTGGACGAGGGGGGTGACTTTTTGGAGAACGACGACGAGGAGGACGAGAGTTTTCGACTCTTACTGCTGTCTCGTCGCTTGCCACTACGACGTGGTTCCGTCTCCTTTGTTGCTATTGTCGGCGTTGTGCCATCTGTGCTCTTGTGGCGGCGAGGTCGACTCCGTCGTTGTTCGTCCTTGTTGGGTGATGTGGTGGTGATGCCGCCGTCACTGCTCTTGTGACGTCGAGGCCGATTGGACGCGCTTCGGGTCAATCGTCGTCCCGTACTACTGCTGCGTCGTGGAGTTCGTTGTTGTGTTGGCTTGGGACTAATATTTTCTGCTCCCCCAATATCATGGACCGTATTACTGCTCAAAGTAGGACTGCTTCGAGTTTTCGATTCCACCCGAATCACACTGCTATCCCGTTTGGGAGGTTTGATCTTTGGTATCTTGGCCAAATCCTTGTTGTGACTGTTGCTGTCCTTCATGGCACCAGTGACGGAACCCCTCCTCATCATGGGTTTGGACGTTGGACTTGCTGTCGCCGTAGCATTCATGGACGAATTGGCCGCAGCCACTTGTTGTTTCAAGGCAAGAAAAGTGTCGTCGGGATTGGATGGATGTGTGGTGGTGAGCTTTAAATTTCCACGTTGGTTGGTGGGGGTAGCATCCTCGTCGTCCCATGCATCGGCAGATGGAACGGCAGGAAAGGCAACCTGTTCGTCATTTCCCGACTCTTTGATTTCGTCTTCCCCAAAATCTTCCCACAAGGACGATGTATCAATTTTGCTAAAGCTCAACATCATGGATTTGTGAAGGGCGTCCGTGACGCGTCGTTCTTGCCAACTCACTACCGATGGATCATCCTGGGGTCGTCCCAAATCCAAACAACTCAAGGACTTGTGCAAATGTGCGTTGGAGTGGAGATTTGATTTTTTACGTTTGTCGCTCGTGTCCAGCTGCTCGCTGTTGAGGCTGCTGAGCATGGAAACAATGCTGGCGGCCTCGGAAATAGGGGAGGATAGATCGTCAAACATGGTGTCTGGATATTATGTTGTAATGGTGCCGTTTCTGCTGCTGTTTCTGGTGGTGCCGTTGATAGTGGTGATGATAATAATAATAATAATAATAATAGTAATAATATTGATGATGATGATTGTAAAAGTTAATACGTACTGTAGTGTAAAAAGGGGGGATCCAGTAATATACCAGTTTTCTTCTGGTTGGCTTTCGGAAGGGATAGTGGCCACGCGGACATAGAGTATTTAGGGATCATTTTGTTAGCGTCACTGGAGCATCTCATTCGAAATGTATAATATTCTACTCTTTCTCGCAAGTGACATTTGTGACTTGTTAAATCACAGGTCTTCGGTATTAGAGGAAGCGCAACTCACTAATTCATTGAGATATACTAATGGCCTTGATGCCAAATGAATGCTTGACTGACCACGATCACAGCCTACGCCATAAGTCCCAACAACCACGAACACTTCGCAATACCGTACTTTTACAGAAAACCAAATGACCATATCATTCGTAATTATGGATGAGATGACCCTCTTCATGCACGCACATTGCTTCTTCCCAAATGATCGATACCGTGCCGACCATTATTTTTAATAATTTCGTCCCAGAAAGGTCACACAATACACCGTACATCAAGTCCCCTATGTTATGGAGCATCACCCCATTTACTATCGACACTTCTGCTGTAGCGCCTTGGTTGGCTGGTGATGTACATTAAATAATTTTATCTACAGGTTAGGTTGGGCTTGCCCCCCACAATTACGAAGCTTCTTTTAAAACCTTGAAAGGCCATCGTCTTCTTCTTCGTCTTCGTCCTCCGACGCTATGGGACTTCCCAACATGGCAGACGGCGGCGTTTGATCCCAATCGAAATTTCGCGGAGAAGAGGCGTTGCTGTTTGGGGTAATACTTGCCGTACTGACAGAAAACGTTTCGTCCTGTGTCAGATTCGAGTCTACGCGTTGCGGTTGAACAGCGTCCAAGAAAATGGGAGAAGAACTTTGAGCCGTCTTGAAGCTACGGATACTATTCCCTTCCTCCTTGTCAGAAAAGGACACCGTCTCTTGCACGTGTTGCAATTGTTTACGACTGCTTCGACTGCTGTTGCTCCAAAAGCTCCGAGGTGACCGCAACAAGCTGCTGCTACCGGTAGTCGTAGTCGGTGTGGTGTTCCAGTGCGACGAGAGGTGCTCCGCGTCATGATCGTTATGACGCAGCAACTCACAAGCCTCGTCGACATTCTTTCGGTACTGCTTCGAACATTGGATGCAGAAGTTTGTCAACAAAACAAGCAGGGCACCAAAAAATATCAGCAGATTATCAATGACGGTCATTTGAGCCTGAAAGCACTGCGCTGTCGACGGCTCCGCAAGTCCAATGTAGGTCAAGATCTTGTACACAGCATCCAGGATGGAGCAGTAGAGATGGATCGCGTAGATAGAGACTGATCCGAGTTGCCAACAACCTATAACGACTGAAACGACGTATATTTCAATGTCTTTGTAGGCATACAGGCGGAGATAGGAAGGAAGTTCGTATGCTGAATGAGTATGGTTGAGTCGGATGGCAGACCAGCCTTCTTTCAGGAGCCGTCGGATGAAATGGTAACATTTCACAAAGAACACCATTCCAACCGAGACAAATCCGACCGTGAAAAGGAACCCCAGGGCTATGAAATCCCACGTTGAGTCCAACGCAAATTTAGAATTCAGCAGCACGGAGCTCAAAACCGAAAAAACTCCGTAGCCATTCGCCACATCAGCAAAATTGGTTTCGGATTCCAGAGCAAGACCCCACAAATCAGACACTTCTATGGCTACCGATGGGGCGAAGATACAACCAACAATAAGGAGCGCCAGAACAGTGACGCAGCCGAAAGCAACGCCGAGCTGTCCTGTCAGAAGGTGCCAATGAAAGCACGATGTTGGACGTTTTTTTGCACCTTCCTCTTGGGAGAGAACCGATTCCTGGTCTATACCCTTCTGGTTGTGTTGCTTGTGTTGGACGCTCCATGTTTTGAAGTCTGCTGCATTTGTATCATCAGTGTCACAGGCCCGACTTGGATCTTGAGGAGTGTGGGGGACTTCCCTCATAACCGCAGCACTATCGTCGGAAGCGACCCACACGATGCTGTCCGTGTTGCTAGGTTGCTCTTCATCTCGGGAAGCGTCACCTACCCCTTCGGGACTTCTTTGCGAAACATCGATGGATTCTCCTAAACTCTGCAAAATTTGGTCCTCTTGTGATACTTTGGGATGTATGACGCTATTGTCTCCATTTTCAGCAGCATCGCCACCGCCAGCTTGCGTTGGATCTGCACCGAAACTGGAGAACCTCTGGCATAGCCCAGAAAAGCCTCGACGGCGCTCATTGCCTTCGTCGGCCAGGTTCTCGTTGTCAGAGGACCCGCTCTGGTACACTTCCATAATGTCGCCTCTTTTGTAAGCTTCTCTTGCACCAGCCACTACCTGGTCGTGGTACTCCAAGAAGAACCGCGAGCTTACTCTTGATATTCTCTGTGCAATCACAATGCAGTAGAGAGCGGCGCCGGGGATCACAATCACTTTCATAGCGTACAGTACTCCATCCGAAGACAAACCCTCATCTGGACCACCGATGTAGATCAAAAGCACCGCCAAGACAAGAATCATTGTAAAGATATCGATAACACTCAATTTTGTCAGGGTGTCAATCCACAGAAGCAGTTTTCCTCGGTATTTGACTGATAAAATCTTCGGCGGGACCAGCCAAAGAAAGAGCGACGCAACCAGCTTGATGTATGGCCAAACGCCAGTAAATATCCAAAGCATAATGCTCATTTCCATTCCGCCGTTTTTGTATGTAGTGCTCGTGCTTCGGAGGAATGAGAATTCCAAAAATTTGCGGATTGCGAATTCCTCCCCTGCCAGCTGAACATCAACATCGACAGTAGAGATAACGCCGAGGTGACCTCCCATGTATAGAGCTATATTTAACAGGATCACAACCGGAACCATCAATCGGATCTTTTTCGGGATATGGGGGCTTTGAAACAAAGACGTAGAATGCAAATCAATGACTTCCTCCTGCTCTCGCTCCTTCTCTTTTTGCCGTCGCAGCAAAAGCATTCCTTCGGGTGAAAGTGACTCCTTCCACTTCTTGTTACTTCGTCGGATCCATAGCTTGCCGACAATGAACAAAAACAACAAGATAGCAGCAAAGATACTGCTGGCGATGTTGAAGTAAGACGATTTGCTGTCTCGAACAGTGAAGTCTGTAAATCCAAATGCAGCCGGCGAATTTTGCAGTTGCTCGGCCGCAGTGATAGATGCAGAAGGGTCGTAATTCTCAGAGTGAGGGCATTTGGCTGAGCTCTCGTTAACAAGATGATCAAAAAAGTCTTGGATGGCATCCCCGCTCAAGACTTGATTGAATGTCTTCTTAACAGTGTCCGTTGCATCTTCTGCGTCTTTCGGACCGTATAGATCGGTGACCAATTCTCCAAACTGAGGAGAGGTGCATGAAATACATGTAACGTTCAGATCCATGCGTTCCATCCCAAAAGACTGGCTCGTCAGAGACATACTACGTAGTTCGTCCGTGGAGGAGATGACGGTGGCAAGCCAGCAGTGAAAATTTGATAAGTCTTTCAAAGGAAAGGCCAGCAAAGCGTCTTCGGCGATTCTGAGGAGAACTGAAAAAACGACTGTCGCTGTGTGAAGATCTGCATGGACTTCGATTTCGTTTCTAACTTGAATATCGTCTGCGCAAACAAATACAAATAATTAGAAAAGTGAGGCAAATCTTTCGGAATGCATACTTGGCAAGAACAAGCGACGCTCAAAAACTTACGTTTGTCAATCATGGAAAACAGTATTCGTGCAGCAACCCTTACTGGGTTTGGCCCGACTCCGAATGAAAGCGTGTTATTAAGCGTTGCGGAGTCTACAGGATCCAGCATATTTAGCGGGGCACCAAGACTGTCTATATTAAGGACAGAAATATCCCCAAGGCGAAAAGCAATGACTGCGTCAAGGCCTGCAACTTCAACGTTAGCATGCGTGTCGATCAATTGGCCATCAATATACAGTCCTCCGCCTACGTTTGATATTGCTTTTGTCCACGACGAGAGAAGGCTGTTGATGGAAGGGGAACTACCATTCTCAGTGGAAAGTTCTTCGTCGAGAACCGAGTGTAAGGTTTGAAACAAGTCGCCGCAAGGCAGCTTGCCACTCGCGCCAAGACTTTTGGCCTTACCCTCAGGTAGAAGGAGGTCTCGAAAGTCCACGATACCGCCCCCGGCGTCAACCGAGCAGAGGCTTGCATCCTGCTGGCGAACATACTGGTCCAGTTTCGTGTTTAGGGTTCTCCGAATAGCAGTGTTAAAAAGCCCCGGAAGAGCGCGAGCAAGATCATCTCCGAACGAGTCGAAAAGGGCCTGGACAACCGACATTGCTGTTGCTTCGAGCTCCGAGGAAACAAAGCCCCCAATGACTGGCTTGGCTGCAGTGCCCACTGTGACATTTAACTTTGGAATGTATGCTTTGTGGGCTCCCGGCAGCAGGCATTGAAGAATCGTGTTCGTTTTCAGGACACGTTGTAGCTCCATCTCGCCAAGCTTGTCGATGTCCATTGCTAATAGCAACGGCAACTCGACTGCGACGCCACTGAATGAAAAGGCAATTGTCATGTTGTTACTTGAGGGCCCATTCTGGATTCCAAGGTCCAGGACGACGTCAAGCTCCTCCAATTCGATGTTATTTTGTAGGACCTGCGGTCCAGCAACGACAAGCGGGTCCAATTCAATAATAGTATCTATTCCATACAACCGAGCCTGCAGAAGCGAAAACGATATACCACCAAAGCCAAACTCAATGTCATCGAAGGGAAACGTCAAGCTTCCGTCGTCCTCGAGGAGGTGATCTCTGACAAAACTGTTCGCCTCTAAGAATCGTGATGTCTTCTTCTCTCCCAGCGGCGAACTCCTCGTCTTGAAAATATTACTGAGCCTTCGTTTGGCATCGATCGACTCGTTGGTCATGGATTCCTGAAGACTTTGCCGGGCTTGATCGAACACAGTGTCCGCCCAAGGACCCAAAGTCGTCGAAAGATTACTCCAATCCAATAATGTCGCATCTACGCCGTCGAGGTCTGTCAAGCTTTGGTTCCAGTACTCATTCTCATTAGCCAGGTCAGGTTCCCTCAGTGACAGCGGCGTCAATAAGTAATTTTTCGCCACCAACAAGAGACTTGTGTAGAGAGTGACGAATCCAAGAGCGGAAACAGTTTCCGCGGCCTGTTGCGACAGCTGTGGTGGTGTCGCCATGGCCGCTGCCAAGCCGTACTTGTCGCTAGCCACAGCTTGAGGATCATAGTCTGGATGGTGAGGACATAGTCTTGGGGCATCCTTGATCATGGAAGGAAAGTCCATGTTGTCCCAGGCACTCTGGACCACTTCTGCCAAGAGTCCTTCTAAGTACGGCTGAAAGACTGAGGAAAACTGTGCTTCCTTCAAGACATTCATGATTTCGGGAAGCGCCGCTCCCCCAGGAGAGGAACAGCTCACGCAAGTCACGTTGAACGAAAAGGCTGATATGGTGGTAATAACTCGTTCCATGTCCAGACCCGGTGTGTCGGCATCGTTCGACAATGTCGCCAACCAGCAGAACTGATTCTCCAAATCTCGGAGTGGAAAGTGCACCAATGCTGTTTCGTTCATGGCCACGACCGCATCGAACGAAAGCATAGATGTTGGAATGGACAAAGAGAACTCTACTTCATTGGCCATGTCTCGAACCTCTCCATCCTTTCCTATGCCCAACATACTCATTCGCGTCGACAAAGAAAGAGGCCGAGTCGGTGTCTGGTCGCCTGTTTGAATAACGTTTGCCAATACCATGCTATCCACAGGTTGGACCACCTCCAGCGGTGAAACAATTGTATCTAGATTCTGCACTTTTCCATCAAAGGCTTTCAATTCAAATCGTCCCCATCCCAACAACTCCACCCAACTGCTACTGCTGCCACCCGTCTCTTGTGGTTGTGCCTCCTCTATAAAATCAATCCAGGGTGCCAGCGCCGTCAGACTTACTTGTTGTCCGGATTGGTCGGTGGTCATGGGACGAACAAATCGTATATTGGCATTGTCATCGGAAAAGATCTCGCGTTGAATGGTCGGCATGACAAAGCCCGAAAACAAATTGCCGTAGCGTTCTAGACCGGCACCACCCATTAACGTAGCGGTTTGGGGTTCCAATAACAAATCACGGACATCAATCATGCCACCACTGTTGGAGGATGCTGCTGGTAAAGGCGCCAATTCCCACAATTGACAAGTTTCCGTCCCATACGATTGATATTGTTCTTTCAAACTGAGATTGATAACGTTGCGAATGGCCACTTGAAAAAAAGCCTTGGACGACTTTAACAAACTTGCCTTGTACATGAGAAACAAACCTTGCATGGCACTGGACATGACTTGACTCAAGCCTTCCGATACAAATCCCGAAAGGACGGGCGCTTGTAAATCGACGGCTTGGACCGACAGTGCCGACAATTCAATGTGATGAATGCTCGACAAGAAACACGACAAGATTTGATCCTTGTCCAAAAAGTGTCCGACTTGCAGGGCTTCGACGTCATCTTGATTCAAGGCCAACAAGACGGCCAATTCGGCATCCACTTGGGAGAGTGCCATTTGCACCTTGACATTTTCGGTAATGCCCATGTCGGCATTAATGGCGGTAATGTAGGAATCGGGTAGGGTGGAGGGTTTGACTTCGAGGACCAAATCCAATTCCAAGGATATGGACTGCCACGAACACTTGCTTTCCAATGTATAATTGCCAATGAGGTGAAGGGGTTCCAAATAGGTCAAGGTATCCAATCCGACAATCCGGACTTGATTTAATAGTATCCGCGTTTGCATCCACTGATCGTGTCCTTCGTGCAGAACTTGTTGATCGGTTTCCAAAATCAAGACCCCCTGTTCCAAGACGTGGTCTCGCAACAAGACATTGGCATTCATATCCGTGGTCACATTGTCCGCGAGTAACACGGGTTGGGTCAAGTACTGGACGGTTTCGTTCCAGGCTTGATCCATCCAAAAGCCAAAGGGATAACTATCGGGTTGTTGCCAATTGATGAGTCGAACGGGTTCGGTTTCGCCATTGGCCATTTGGTCAAAGAGAGCTTGTCCTTGTTGCAATTGGGTTTCCGACAAGAGGGGATTCATATCGACTCCTGTTTCCGGATATTGTTGCAATTGTTGTTGGATTTGTTGCAATAAGACATCCATGGTTTCGGTACTTGCTTGTTGGAGTTCTTGACACAAGCGTTCTTCTGCCATGCTCTCAAACGATCCACGAAACATGCCTTGTACTGTGTCCAAAGTAAATCCCCAAAAACCACCATTGCTAAATTCCATATCATCAATGTTGACGACCGGATCACAGGATTCGATGTAAGAATCGTGCGGTGCCACTTGATTGTAATCGGAAGAACTAAAGACCAAGGTCGTCGAGGCCGCATTGTTGCTGGAATACAGCGTGACATCACCCTCGCCCGTGACAATTCCCAAGTAGCCGGCAAAATTGTACTTGGCCCGACACACCATATCCAACCCCACAATTTGAAAGGTCAATTTCACTTGTTGATCGTTGGGTTTTTGCGCCAATAAAAGGATACTTTGAACGCGCAAATTGGTACACGACAATTGATTGACGTTCAAATTGACGCCGGCATCGGAAAAGGAAGCATCCGGTAGGTTAATGACGGCATTCCACAAGATGCTGTTCAAAGCATTCCAACCGGCGGATCGTTCACTGGCCGGCTGGAGATTGAAGAGGGTCATGAATTGGGGTTCTTCTTCTTCTTGGACTTGGCGATGACGTTGATGTTGCAGTGTGTGTTGTTGTTGTCCTTCTTGTTCTTGTTGTGCGTTGGTGGCAGTTCTTCTTCTTCTTCCACTAACGGTGGCAGTACGTGCTGCTGCTGCTGCTGCTGCTGCTGCTGCTGTTCTGTTATGAGCATGGTCCGCAGCAGGAACCAGTAAGGACGATGATGCTTCTATTGAAGATGATATGATTGTGACATGGAGCAATAGTAACAGTGATATCAGTAAGAATGGCATCCAAGATGATGATGATTTTGCTGATGACTGTCGTTGTACAGAGTGTTGTATTCTGTGTTGAGCGATCATGATGCTATTGGGGAATGAATGAATCAATCAATGGTGATATGTCAAAGTTTTTGGATTCCTGTGCAGATAGCTGTCTATCTGTCTAGCTAGATAGTAGTATAGTAGTTGTTGTTATGGCATCCAGAAGCTGATGGTAGTAGCAGAACAAAATGAGACGCAGAGAGGTGCTTCTTTCTGTTAGCTACAACTAGCTAGCTATAACTATAGTAGAAAGTAGATAGCTAGCAAGCTGCCGGTAATAAGGATTCGGCACGGGAAAACTTGTTTCGCAGGAATGCTCATAATAACACACAATCGAAATAGAGTCTCAGTCAACAATAAGGCAGTACGTACTGTACGTACGAAAGTACGACCGCCCGTGCTGGTTATTTCGCTTGTTATTTTGTTTGGCAACCTGAACAAGAAAGAAGGCGAAGGCTGGCGGCATTTTTCACTAACAAAATTTCCCCAAATTTATGAGTGACGTGACAAGAGATCGACTGGCGGACCCGGAAAATAAGAGAGGCCTCAGTGGTAAGATATAAACTTAGTAGACTAGTAATAGCTCTAATAGCAATGTAGCTAGCACTGAGAAGTTCACCCATGGTAGCACGTGCTTCTTTGGGTATGCACCTACATCTACTTGTCATCTCTGATTCATAGACTCATCAGAGGTGCGGCTGGTAGACTGCTGGGAATTACCACAATTTATAAAATGAACTTCAGTTTCTCCACCAAAGTTTGGCATCCCAAGCAGAGCCAACGTTTTGGGTGTTTCTTTCAAGGTCAATGTCTCCTCTAGCTAGCTACTTTTAGCACTAGCTAGTATTCAAAGCTTCTGTCGTGTGCGGTTGGTTGCAGTCTATCAAGCTATTACGAGGTTAGCTGCTGCACTGGCATGGCAGAAGCAAAATGCAAGGCACCCTTCCAATGCTGCACCCAACTGACACGACCACAATTTTTCTTAACATCAAAGGCTCTCTTTCATTTCCGAAGACCCGGGTATGTAGTTCCGAGTGTGCACTGTTCGATTTCAAATTTACAAGCAGAGATGACAAGGAATGTAAACGTACTCTACCGTTTATTAAAAAGATTTGGTCTACGCTCGTTGCTGGTCATCATTCGTGCCGGTTCGGACAACACAACACGTGCAATGGTTAAAGTGTGCGACAGAGGTTCAAAAAACTGACTTCATTGAGATCTAGTGCGCGTCTCACCAAAACCACATTCATTATTAATTATTTTTCTCGTCTTGCCCAGGACAGGATCGATCCGGCACCATGCATGGAGGATGATGGATTTGAAGATGGAGGCGCGCCTGACCTCAAGCATGGGCACGCAGCTATTTGCTCTCGTAGTTATTAATAGAAGTACGTTGCTGCACTCCGCTTTTTGCTGTCCGTAAAAATTAAAGAGCACCAAGGAGCGAGCCACACAAATGTTTAGAAAACCGAAAAAGTCATTGCCAATGATGCTGAGGCAACAAAACCATCCTACCGTTTGGGCGTTTGCCTATGTCTTTCGGATATTGCTACAGGCCACCGTACTGCTTCCCCAATGCGTCCACTGCCTATCAACTCCCGCCTCCAACAACAATCATCGTCATGTTTGTCTCTTGAACGATTACGAAGCGGTTCGTGGTCCTTATTTTTATGCCTTGTTTGATCAATTGTGGGAACAAACGGGGTTTGCCAACAAGCGAGTAGCTTTTCTAGCGGCTACAGGAGTAGAGGCTGGTAGCAACCAAGGAAAACATGAGGAGCAATTGGCCAACAAGATGCAACAAATACAACAAGAATTGGATTTGGATACTTGTGAACTATTTACTCTCTCGACGGACAACATTGACCCAGAACACTTGCGAGAGAAACTTGTCAAATTGGAACCATCCATTGTATGGATTGCGGCACCGCCAAAAAATAATTATAAAGGCAGCGATGGCGATGATGATGATTACCAACCCCACAACGATGGCAATGGCAATTCTTATTGGCTGCGCCATGTGCTACGAATCCACAATGCCGATGGCATAATCCATGATTTGTGCGGGCCGCCAGCCACGGACGATCCTGCTCGGAATAGAGCCTGTCTTTTTGTGGGAGAAGGATCGGGGGCACTTTGTGCTGGATCCAACATGGCCGTTGCAGCCTTGCGGGGAGATGATCCCAAAAAGTGCCCCGAATTGCAATTTCGAGGATTGTCCGTCTTGGGACCCACGCGGTCCGTGTCCTTTGAAAAATTACTGGATCGATCGAAGACTGCCGAAGATGATCCCTTCGATTTGATCAGGTTGCAAGACAAACTGAGCAAGCAGCCCTTGTACAATCCCGAAAAGGCAACGACGATATTTCTAAATCCCAAGCAAGTCTACGTTTTTTCTCAAGTGACGGCACGAGAAAGCAACGAGTCCTCTGATGATGATGACGAGGAAACCACAAACTCCCTTAGCACAACGAGTCTAATCTTTAATCCATATCAACGAGGAGCCATTGAACAATACGAAAGCGAAGCCTTGAAGCCTGTCCCACCATTGTCCGTTGGCGACACTGGCAGTAGTAGCGTTGCAAGAATGTGTACGGGAGAGCCATCCGAGGATCCATCGCGGACGATTCATACGTCTCTCGTGGATGAAGGTGATTATTACTAATGCTTTTGCTACGTCAAGATAAAAACGCAAGATTAAAGCAGTAGCAAAAAGGATGGCGCTTAGACGAATTAAAGTTATCCGTGCGTGATTTCAGTGATTTCACGGTGAAGAAGACGAGCTTTGACGAGCTCGCTGATTGTCTCTAGGAGTCTATTCAGTCGCCAACAATGAATCAATAGCGAACCGCTTTCTTTGTGAAGGCATAAGCTACGGCCTGGTCATAAAAAGGAGGCGCGTTTCAATCCAATCGATCGATCGATCGATCGATCGGCTCGAGGGCTGTCGTGGATGGCAAACTTCAAATGGCCATGTGCAACTCAAGTTCCTTTTAGCATGGGGTTCAATGCCTTCTTGCCAGCCAAACAGCACTAACAATAAGCATATTTGCATGAGTGCAACGCCGTCAACTCATCTGTAGTATCTCAAATTTTGGCAGTGGAAGGCACCCTGTCTAGTCGTCCTTGCTTTCATCGTGAGCATGAATGCTGTCAACTGACTCAATGTCACGCTTTTCTGAACCATTTTCATACAGGGGGGATCTTTCGCTTCTCTCTGCATTATCTTGCGGCTTGCCGTTCTTACTCTCATCATGGGCATGAATACCTTCAAATAACTCAATGTCACGAATTTCTGCACCATTCTCGTTCAAAGGAAATGTTTCGCTTAGCTCCGCAATGTCTTGCGGCTTTTCATCCTTGTCGCCATCAAATTCATCTTCTTCGTCGACGTCGTCGTCAAATGGAGAGATCATAGGTGCAAATGTAACACGACTGTTTTCCCCGTCTCCCCTGTTGTGGCTGCTACGTAAAAACTTCACACTCCCACAAGACAAGCAACTCAAACGATGCCCGCAAGCATCACAGGTCATGCACTTTTCTTCCTGCGTATCGTTCGGACCGGAATCGCCACCGCTAGCGAGAGCGTCGTTGCTCCATTTCTGTCGTTCCTCTTCCTCAGAGCGGCGCAAGGTATTGACCATTAAGAGAGTGCTGGGAGATAGGAAACTGCGAATAATGGAGGCTCGTGACTGCGCCTTTGTCACGTTCACCGCCTTGCCTTGGTATACTCGGAGCATTTTGGGAAAGAAAATTAGGCCAATTACAGTAAAGTTTTGAAGAAAGACAACGGATGCCCGAACAAAGTAGTAGATGTTGGAATCTTCTTCCACCATTGCGTAAATGGGCATAGCAACGACCAAGATTTGAAACATACAAATCACCGCCAGGGAGATGTAGCTTGTCTCTGCATAATCTGAGTTGAGATGTTTGGTGCGAAAGCACAGAACCAACGCATAAAGCAGACACAACAGGTGGAAGACAATGAGAGCGATTTTGAAGTATAGGCTGTTGTCGGACGTGCATCGACCAACGGATTCCAAGGCATAACCCTCTTCTGACTCTCGAAGTACTGTGCGATGCCATCGTTCTGGAGATACCAGCTGCCAAGAGAGCAGGATGCCAACTTCTACCACCATCATCAAGATGAGGATATTTGCAACGTCTTTGATGTTTACGATGACTCGACGAAACGCCTGGCCTGCTTGGAATATCAGCTTTACTCTGTAAATCTTGGCAAAAAGGGCGCTGAAAATGAGACCAAAGCCAATCCCATAGAGCCACCACACTGCCATACACGCAGCATCGGCTCGCTCAATGTCAGGGTTCTGCTCCGATGGGTCCTCTACACTGTATCTGTATCCCGTTTCCACGCCCATGGCTAGAATAGTCATGCTGGAAACCAAAGCTCCAAAAATGATAAGGCCGAGGAAGATTGGCTGGCTGGCTCGAATGATAGGTGACTCGTTCATGTAGGCCACCATCCACCCCAGTGAAGCAAGAGCGAGAAAAATACTGCCACCAAAAACAACATATCCAGCAATTTTCAATCCTTTATCAATGTAGTTAAAGTCCTCAGTAGGGCGCGTTGGACAGGAACGGAAAAAACTGCTGTAACACTGTTGTTGTTGCTCCGAAGGCGGACGTTCCACAAAGGTTGGGCCTGTCTCGAAGGCGTGATTGATGAGAACTTGTCTTGTGTGCGCCTCGTAGCTTAATAAATATACGGGCAGGGCACCCTGAAGGTAGGCCTGCTGATCAATCGCCCAAAGCAGCCTACCCTCGGCAAGTCCTTGTGCGGTATACTCATTGAGATCGAAGCTTCCCACCAAAACGCCGGGATGTTCATCTTGGACTTGATATGCCACTGGAAGCGAGACGGTATCTAACAACAACAAGCCCACGTCGTCCCAATCTGGCGAATTGCTTGTGACAGCATCCAAGACTGCCTTGACGGACAGCAAGGTGTTGTCAAAAATTATATCGATTGTTCCCCCATAGCTAGCGCTTTCACTTTCTCGAATGGCGTCCTCAAAGCCTTGACAACGCTGCTGTAAATTGGAATCTCCAGGATTATGATCGATACAGTAGCCAATTTTCATGCCATCGTTGACGAGCCGCTTCCCCGCAGCATGACCTGCCCCATATTCATTCATGCCCACATGATGAATCAATTCCAATGCTTTGGAAACCTCTCCGCCGGCATTGACCGAAATAACAGGAATATCCAAAGCCTGGCATTCATCTCGTACAGCCTCCATGACAATATCACTGGGAATGCTGACAAAGACGCCATCGACGCCCGATTCACAAAGGGATTTGATCCGGGCTGCCATTTTAGAATGCAGCAATTCGTTGGACTCTTGCTTGTCAAATCGCACCATATCCAATTCGACACCCATATCTGTAGCCGCACTTTCGGCGGCCGCAAAGATAATATCCCAAAACTTTCCCGTTCGGACCCCGTGCAAGACTCCTCCTATCCGCAAGGTGGAACGATCCAAACAATCGCAAGAGGACACTTTGGTTCCATCGGGGATGAGTGTTTGTGGACAAACGGGAAAGGCATCGGCGGTACAGACTTGTTGTGTATCGGATGGCAGATTGTTGCGATTGATAATGGCAGGTCCACTTTCAAAGACATTTGGATTGTTGTTGGCGTCAGTGTCAGTGTCGTTGCTATTATTGTTCTTGTTGTTGTTGAAGGACGACCCAGAAAAGTTCAATTTCATTTGTGTCGTGGCATATAGGGATGCCAGCACTACGGGAATGACGCCCTGTAAGTATTGTTGTTGGGATATGGTGAAGAGCAAATCTCCTTGGGCCACGGCTTTTAATACATCATCCGTATCATCAAAACATCCCATAATCATGCTTCTACCACCAACAGGATTATCTGTTGTTATCGTAGTAGTATTCTTATTACTTCCACATTGATTATTGCTCATGGCTTTTAATGCCACATGAAGGTTTTTGCTTCCCGCCAAAAGTACTACATCGTACTGGCATTCTTGAAAGGCATCATTGACTTGTGTCACCAAATCAAAGACTTCCAATCGACTCACCACCAATTCTTCTACAATGACGGCACCATTGGTCCGCTGTCGTAGGGTATCATTGTAGCCGCGTAATCGTGCTTCAATGCCAGGATTGCCTTTGGCATGATTGACAAAGAGAGCTTTTTGAAGGCCATCACTGTCGTTGTCCCCATTCTTATCATCACTGTTGCGAACAAAATAGCGCAAAAATTCCAAGGCGGCCGCTTGACCAGCCTTGTATTCGTCTTGTCCGACATACCCCAAAACACCCAGTTGATGTGCCATGTCATATCCATTGTTCATGGCAAAGATGGGGAGGATGGAGGACGCGCGTTGCACAGCTTGTTGGACATCAATGTCATAAATGGTCACAATCAAGGCATCCCAATTCGACGATGACGGTAGTGGTGGATTGGAGGAGGACGCTTCTGCTGCTTCGGGAGGAGTGCTGCTATTGGAAATTCCCGCCGCCTGATAAATATCGGTAGCCATTTGGAGGCCGGAAAATTGGGCAATCGGATACAACTCAAATTCCAAAAATACGCCCATATCCAAGGCAGCTTGGACCGCCGCAGCTCGGACATTCCACCAAAAGGCTTCATCATTCGTCCCGTGCGTAATCATTTTCATCCGATACTCGGATCGACGAATACAAGGATCACACCGCAAGGTTGGAAGGGGAGGGATAAATGCATCATGTTCCAGACTGCGTTGGTGCAGTGGATTCTGGACCGTGTCCAGAAACCGATGTATTGCTTCCAGGTCCTGGTTGTCGGAGTGGTGGTGAAAAGGGCTGCTGCTGCTGGCATCTTGGTGGTGCTTGTTGGGCCAGCGTTGTTGTTGGACTGCCGTTGGATCCATCGCACCAACCAGTACTGACCATGACCAACACCAAAGACTTCCTACGAGGAGTACCCCCGCATGACAGCGATACCAGAAGGACATGATGGGTGTCGTAGCTAGCTAGGGTAGTAGTACACCTTGCGTGTGTCTTCTTCTTCTTTTTATTCACTGGTCATGCCTCCGCCGTCTTCTTGGTCATGTACCTTTCTCTCTGTCTCATTCACTCACAATCTACTCTATTGTTGTTTGCCCTTTTTGCATTCCTCTAGCTTGCTAGCCAGCAGCAATAAATTTGTCAACGCCTGCACCTTTATTGCTGTATGCTTCGCACTAACTAGGTCTACTTGGCTATTTTGCTCCAAATGATGAGCTTCGGCAATTGACAGCTTAATTGCTTTTGTCAAGTAGTTCATAGTACTCTAGCTACTAGTAGTAGAGGATGCTGGTTATTATTATTATTATTAGCGTGAGACTTCGCCGCGCTTTTTACCCCATTCATTATTTTGTGTGACGCTTTGCCGTGGCCATTGACGAACAGTGCGAGGTACAGTAAGTTCTACGGTGTCTGTGGTACTTCAGCCTGAACGGTATCGGTACCAGTACTTACGTACCGGTACCAGGACGAGGTATAGTACTGGTACCAGTACGGTCCTGGGTGCGACCAGTCATCAGTTCAGAAATGGTGCGCACAGTTGTTCTCACGTGGTCTGTTTGCCCACAGAGCCAGTCAAACTTGGGATTTTTTAGGACACTTCCATTTGTTCTCTTGGCCGCCTTGCAGATGGCACACATGATAATTTGATGTTTTTTGGCACAAAGGAATTTGGATGTTGTGATCCTCTCACTTTTCATTCAAGTTTCACTGTGTTGCGAGCTTTCCAACATCACCAATGATTTTTCAGTTGATTTTGCAATGCATTCCATCATTCTTTCTGTTCTGCACCTGCAGAGTCTAACATTGTTTTGAGCACACAACAGTGCACCAATGTACCAATGAAGCGAGTTCTGTAAATGTTTTATGTGCAATGTCATTTGGGGACCATGTTTTGATTGCTTAGAACGCTCTTCAAATCCTTTTGTTTTGCACCACAAAAGTTACCAATGGGACATGACAATTTGGGTGACAATCAAAGCAGAAAGCAAGATGCTGACATCAAGTCTCCAGAAGGAAGTTACTCAGAGACAACACAAGGACAGAGACATGGTCATTCCATTGGGCATTAGAAGCATCAAAGAAATTGCATTCCTTGGGCACAGAAGAGAAATGTGTCAAGGATCTTGGCCACGTTGTCTCGCAGGTTGCATTCACTTTCAGCTCATTCTGAAGCTTGTGATTTTCAATTTTCTAACACTAAAAAGGTATGCAGTGTTCAGTCCAGTTTGCTAATGTCAAGGCAGATTTGTCTTGTCTTGCTTTTGTTCTTTCTTGATAACTTGTCAAGGCTAAAAGCCAAGTTGTCTCAACGAATGCAAATGATCAACAGCAGGACCTGAATTCTGTTTGTTACTCAGTTCTTGCAGCTTCATGTTTGAGGGTAACGAGGGCACTGTGCTAGGTAGACCCCCCAAAAGCTCTGCACTTACCATTTCACACAAAAATACGTTTGCCAAGCCGAGCTCTTAGTGGCGTTGCGCGCACAAGGACATGGTTTGATTGAAGGAGCTGAGATTAATTATTCATTTTTTATCGAATTCTTTTTGTTTTAAATTTATATAATTTCTACTTGGTATGGATGTCAGAATATTCTGTGCTACGGGTACAGATTTGTGCGGAATATGTGAACCAAGGCATTCATAGGAACGAATCGTTTCTTTAACAATAACATTCGTATCCCAGAAAGCCCACTGTGCGTATGGTTGCAGATTAATACCTGCGAGTCCTTCCTTCCTCCTTAGACATAACAAGCAGGATCCACTTCTTCGTCCGCAAAGAAATCCGACAATCCTAGGGGATCCTGTAATCGTCTGCCGACGCCTACTTTGAGCGAGCGTTGGCATTTCACAGTCGCATTTTCTCCAATTTTCAAGATATCGTCGACCATGGCCAAACAAATAAAACTGGTGGTACCGGAAAATCCAGGCAGCCACCCCGATCCTTTGATTTCCCCATGAATCCGAAAGGCCAAGGCACCACCGCTGACAAATTTGGTGGCTAAATCCATGGTATCATCACCGAGCAAGTCAATCGATGTTTTCATGGTGACGGGAACACTGTTGCGGGCTCTCTTGCGAAGCGTGTCATCGGGAATTGCCCATGTCCCCACGACCAAATCATTTTCCACGTTCTCCACGCTGGCCGTAGAACTGCGAGCCGTCGCTGACACAGCAGCAGTGCTGCCATCTTGTTGTTGTTGTTCAATTTCTTGTTGAATATCCATTGGAATCGATATCGTTCCTTCTTCCGTTTGTTCAAACGACGCGTCATAGGGATTGGTATTGTTAACTTCCAACATGATTTCCAATTCCATCACGACTTGGGTGGGAATCATTTCACTGGCCATGCCATTGGTAAAGGTATCCAAGACGCTAAGAAATACATTGCTGCTGCCTCCTTCAGCTGTGGTTAAATCAATGCTCTTGATATCAAAGGATTGGACTCCCATACAAGGATCTTTAAAGGTAAAGAATCCCTTGGCGCCCAGAACGGCGCAGGTAATGCCAAGCGCGAGAATGAAACAGGAGCAGCCAATGCCGACGGCCAATTTGGTGGTTCGATTGCAGGCGGTCATGATGGTGGATATTTGAAAGGTGGTACGGTAGGTTAAGAGTGAATTGTTGTTGAAAGACTATAGAACTGTCTTTTGTGTAGATAATCAACGGGGTTGTGAAGGAATGGATGGATGGAGGGATGCTTGACGGTGCTTTAACTTGGATTGATATTAGTTGCTGGTTTAGAAGGTTGGCTAGGCAGTTCAGTCCTCTTTCGTGGTTTTGAGATTTTGGTGGAGAGAAATTTTCTTGGAACTATCATAAAAAATTTATTGTGATGATGATGATATCAGATATGTGCTTTTAATGTGTCCTCCTAGTTTAGTCTACTTCTTTCCTTCTAGACAGGCGGATATATCAGACGTGTGGTAGGTGAATGTATGAGTTTGACGTTATCCTGTCTTCCCGGCGGGGTTGATTGGAAGAATGAGCTGTTTCAATTTGTCTGTCCTACTATTTAGCTATTAGTAGCTACTAGCTATTAACGTATGACACTCCAATGTACTGGCTACTACTAACTGGCTCATAAGTACGGTAAGTGTACAGGAAAAAACAGCATGTTTAGACTGTTGCTTGTACATGCAATTTCTCACCGGTTCAAACTGGCGTGGTGTCGGCAAACACGCCAATCGCCGACAAAACGCAAGATTGAAAAAAGACGCAGAGGTGCCCCAGTCATTTTTCACAAGAAATCAAAAGGAAGGAAAATGAAGTTAATGGGGGGGATCCTCATCTTTTAGAGGAGGAAAAACAAAAGGATATGCTTTGGATTCCAAAATGAATTCATTGATTGATGGTTCAGGTTGATTACCTGATTCATTAAAACTTGTAACCATCCCAAATCACACAAAAAGGACAGGACAAATGTCAATGAACAAGTGTGACAACATGTCAATGAAAACAACTGTGTGAGTTTAACCTAGCAAAAGATTTGAAAACATCCATGCAGTTTTTCTATCAAACCCTTTAGACATCTACAAGAGAGGGTGGCAATCAATGGTTTTACAAACAAGAGTCTTCAATAGCTGCAATTTGGTTCTCATGTTTACTTGAGTCCGCAGCCCCACTGCAGTCATTTGAAACGTGTGATCTTTTGGACAATGCAAATGTTCAGAGAATGTGACTTCTGGATGTCCTTGGAGAACTTGTGCCATTGTTAAATCACCATCAGGGGAGTAACATTTTTGACATTGGTGCATTGTGGCAGACCAACTTGGATCAAAGTGAATGTCAAAAAAAGGAATCACAAACGGAATTCTGCATTTTTCTATGTTTCAGCAGTGGACCCAACAACCTCTTGTTGCTGAAGAGTTGACAAGAACAGTGCCTTGCTCCTGCTCCTGCTACCAGTGCTAGCCACAGTAGAATAGTGCAAAGCAGTGATTCAATCCATCAGTTGCTGACAGTTTTATGGGTTGTTGGGGAAAGATGCACTTCCACATTGAGCTTGTGACTAAAATGGGTAGGCCAGTCAACAGTCATTGCTGCCAGCGCTGCGCAGCTCGACCGGATCGATGGTCACATCCGGGCTAGGCTCCACCCTTCTCTGTCAACGGTCTGTACCGAACGTGCAGTAACTTTGCTACCGGTTCCCATGTCACACCGAGTGACTTTGTGCTTTTTTCTACAGTGGTGTCAATTCCTCCGACACCGGTGGGACATAGCAAATTCTTTGCAAGTTACGTGCGTCGCATCTTCAGAGTTCCAACGCTCATTATTTTAAAAAAGAACATGCGACGCACCTACCGTGGCCAGTGCGGGAAAACTTGAAACGCACGATTTCGCGCCGGTTTTGCCACTCAAAGCCAGAGGCCCGGCTTTCCACAGTTTTTCTCCGTGTCATTATCGTGGTAAGGGGAAAAAGTGCGCGAAAACTTGAATCCCCTGCAGTGTGTGTGTCACACGCTGCATCCTATGCAGCACCTGTTCTGCGAGTCCCACTCATGACTGCCTCATTTTTCCATCCATCTAGTCCCTCATTTGTTCCAAGTGTCTATTTGCCAAATCAAGTTTAGCTACAATGAAGGCATCTGCTGCTGCAGTCAAGACGTTTATGCAGACTAATCAAGACGTCTATCCCTGCAGTGACGTCCCCTGTGCTAGAAGTGGCTATTGTCCTAAGTGGCTACTAGCTAGTAGCAGGTGCAAACAAGGTCAAACATGGAGACAGGATGGTCATCATGCTATTAAGTCTAGCTGTTTGAGTCATGGTAATCAAATCCTATCTTTTCATCCAGCACATCAATGTTGCTTGGGTGCTGAACTTCCTTAGAGGGGAAGTCTCCAAATCCGCATTTAGAAGCAAGGCTGTGTAGCATGCCAATTTGTTCGGTGCGACTTGTCTCCGGTGCGTCAAGACCCAATCGATTCACCATCTTGTTGTCGTTTGACTGCTCACAGCAATTGTGTGTGAGGTGATCAGCTCTTGTCAATCCAACGGAGGGCGTGTCAAGCAGACGATTTAAATGACGGTTGTCCACTTCGTTTGTTCCAGTAGATCTGGCCGCAAAGGTCTTGTTTGTTTTCTTGTTGACACGAAAGATCAGGATTGCAGTGTCCGGTGGATCTGACAAACAGCCCTTCTTGACATGGCTCATTTGATTGATGATCAAATTCAACGTGTTCGCCCCACGTTTAAAGAACCTACTCTCTGGTGCTTCCGATCCTGCGATTTTGCTTCTGTCGACTTGAAGGTCCTTCTCCATCAACGCTTGAATTGCAGCCATAACTCGTTTCTCTAATTGGTCTGGTGGTGGGATAGTTGCCTTGGCCTCTTTGAAAATCTCCTTTGGTGTCGGACGACGCTTCTTCTTTTCGTACAGAAGCTTCTCGACACGGGCAATTTCTTGGTCTTCTGTAACGAACAGAGCCCTTCTCATCAGTTTTCTGAAGATTGCGGTTTTCTCGCTGTTCTTATCATAAAGAAACTCGTTCCATCGTTCTTGCCAGTGAAAAGCATCTAACTTCACCTCTACATGAGATCCCAAAATTGACTTCAACTTCGGTCGCACCACGCAGCAGTTGTCAACCCAGCAAAGATCCACTTTGCCGTCGTGGTTCGGATCGTTGGCACACAGCAGTTCGTTGCGCCTTCTCAACAACACAAAGTCTTTTCTTGCGGTCTCAACAGATTCAGATCCTTCATAGAACTTCCAAAACACGGTTAAGGCATCCTCGTTCTGAACGGCAACAGCAGACTTGTGTGGCAAAAAGCACTTGCCACGTCCGGTGTGCACCTTGATTTTACTCGCAATCTTGTAGTGCCAATCCACTTTCTATGTGCGGCATTTGACACATCTCATCTTTCCTTGTTGAAGTAGGAGCCTTCTTTGGAAATCCGACATGTGAATTCTATTTGTTGTCTGTCGCGAGACCATGCGGCAATTAAACCCAACAGGGTCACGGAGTGACGAGAAGCGAGGGGGCTTCTCGTTAATGACTTGAATGGCAGTTTGGTTGGCAGTTGGCGCAGCTGCGGCGGCCGACACATCGCCAAAGATCGAGATGTGCATGTCCAAATCAGTGAGTGCCGAGTCACATCTTGATTGAAGGTGCGCCAGCTCGGATTCTAAAGTGTCGCAGTGCTTCTGCACAATTGCCTTCCAGCTGTGCTTGACACAAGGATCACCCCCCTCGTAAGCCAAGAGTTGCTTTGCTGTGTTGATCCCCCTCGATGCTAGTGTCTGACACTTCGCCTTACCAACACCCGGAAACAACTCACCGATGCTGTTTCGGTTCTCTTTTCGCCGGCAGATGTTAAGGAAATTGATGTCACCATCGAATGCAGACTGTTTGGCTTTCACGAGACGCACGAGGGTGGTGTGTTCCCATCGAAGAGCATTGCGTTTCTTAAGCTCGGTTGACTCCTGCTAGGTTATTGCACGTGCGGATTGCGAGTGCTGAACACGAGATGCAGGCTTCATTCGTTACACAAGGATGGCTCGATGACACAGCGTTGCATAATTCACCCATTGATCAGCATGCATGTCTTTTATTTTCTGATAAGTGCCAGCTGTAGTGTCAGTTGAATGGGACACAATGAAACTACAAAGATCCTCGTCGACACCAAACCCACTCGAAAGGCGGAAGTTAAGCATCCCAGTCACTTCTTGGCCATCAAGCCGGATCGTCTCCTCACGTGTTGCTGCAAACTCAGCGCCCCGACAAGTGTGGCATTTGTAGCAAACAGTGTCAAAACATCTGTGAGTGTGAACACCATACAGCATTTTGGGATTTTCAACCCATCTGAAACTACCGACATCCACGCCAGACTTTGAAAGACAACGGTAGCATGCAGGGACATAATCAGGGATGACAATGTGAGGTAGCCAAACTGCAAGGTCTTTCACATAGAAAGCGTTCACGGAAATCTTTTTCTTGCATGTCATTGAGAGCAACGAGGCCGAGCACGAGATTCGCCTCCAATCAACGTCACGGAGCATGGAGGGATCATTGGATGTTGCTTTCCTTGTCCTCTGTGTGAACTCAGCTTGTGCTGCACCACAACGCGGCACAACTGTCTTTGACTGTTCCGACTCCACAGGATCTCGACGCTGCTTCTTGTATGGGTTGATCCTTGACATTGTCAACAACCACGATGGTGCGGATATTGGGGGCTCTGTGTTAATAACACGGAAAATTTGCCCTTCAACTTTGATTTGAGCCGCGGCAACACGAAGAATGCTGGAGATGTTGCTAACGTCCATAACCACAACTGCAAGAAAAGTGCAGTGCTACCACCTAATGTGGTTCTAAATAAATAGCTACAATGTACCATTGCTTATAGTGAGGTTAACCAGCTAGTAGTCCTCCGATTAGCTCTGTATGTACTTCTGATTCAAAGGCTGACATGTGCACGGCATACGGAATCTGGAATGATTCTTTTTCTTTTTTTTTTCTTCTTCTTCGTCGCACACAGACCCACTGACGCTTACCCACATCCGGCTTCCACCTTGCATCTTTCATTCTTTTGCATGATTGATGATTGCCATGTCAAGAAGAGGCGTTGACGGCAATGGCAAGTACCATCTACCGCTCCTCTACTAGTAGCTAGCTATCAGTAGTCAACTCGGATCGTCGGGACATGCCGAATACATAAGGAATTGAGTTTGAAAGGAAAAAAGCAACAACAGCAACAACAACAAAATGGTTCGTCAACGGCGGAAACGTACCCAACAACAGCAGCAGCAGCAGCAGCAGCAAGAAGGAGGACACGACAACGGATCCTTGGTCCCCTGCCCTCCTCCTCCTACAACAACAACAACGATAGCAATTCCTATTACGACGACAACAATAACTACTACCACTACGACAACCAAATGGAGATACAAATTCCAACAATGGAAAGCACGTCGTGATTTGGGTCATTTGATTGCCCATTATGCGGTACACCACCGGCCCCTTGTTGCCACAAGTGGCAGTGGCGAAGACAAGTCCTTGCAAAAATGTTGTCAGTTGCTAAAACAATATCCCAAACTTGCTTCTAAACGCTATCGTCGGAACGATGGTTGTTTTGTTGGACGATATCAAACGATTTTTCCCTTGTGCTTTTTATTGGAATTGGGGGCATCGCTGGAAATGATTCGCGAGATATATCAATTGTACCCACAAGCCGTGTCCCAACCGGTTCATGTCGAGAGTGATAATGATGGAAATCATACTAAGAATGGTAATCATCATGACAACCACACGAATCATCGAAACAACAAGAATCCACCGCCACAACAACGCCGCACCAGCACCACTACGACCACCACAACAACACCTACTACGAGTAGTAGAACTACCGAATTTCCTTTGCATGTCGCATGCCTACATGGACGCGTGGCGCCCGAAGTGGTCATCTTTTTAGTGCATGCCTTTGCGGACGCCATTTTGGTCCACGATCGACATGGAAAAACACCCTTGCATTTGTTGTTGTGGACGCCCCATCGGAGTGCTACGGTCCCCGAGCTAGAAGCCATGGTACACTATTACCCAGAGTGTGTCACGACACCGGGCCCTTGTTTTGGAACTCCCGTGTTTTTGGCCCTCAAACGACGACTCACGTCCAGAGCCGTTCAAGAATATTTGTTACGTCATGTTCCAGAAAATGTCCAGGAATTGCATTTTGGTGGACGCCCAATTCGAACGACAATTGCCCCGAATGAAAGGACAACCGCCACCACCACAAATAGCTATATTCTAGACAACAGCAGAAACAGCAGTAACAATCATCATCGATTGCGACGGCACGACAAGAAATTTGCCCAGTTGAAGTATTACCAAGCCCAAGCTCTGGTGCCATTGTTTTCCCAACTGCACACATTGACGTGCACGCCCAATGAATGGGATCCTCGTGCGTTTGAATACGTCATGACGCACATGACGCACGCATCATGTACCTTGCGTGATGTTACCTTGTACATGCCGCCGTCCTTATTGTTTAGGGGAACGGCAGCGACGACAAATCATATCAAAAAGAAAGACATTCCCGTGAGTCCTCCCTTCCTATTGCAACAGCTCCTGCTACATAGTCCCTGTCTGGAACATTTGGAAATTGATTTTGGGTATCATGATCTCTCCTCCTTTCCTTACAGCAGCCACTACCACCACAACAACAATAATAATCGGGAAGTGGCGGCCTATCTCCAACATGGTCTCAAACCGTGTTTGCATAATATCTTGCAAGGATTGGTGGGGTCGCCAACATCCACATCATCATCGTCCATGTCATCGTCATCATTATCGTCGTGTTGTCGATTGAAAACGCTACATCTTCGTGGGGGAGGTATGGAACGCTTGGCATCGTTTTTCAAAACCAAATTTTGGCCTCCCTTGATTGATAATTTGGAGCGTCACAATACAACCTTGCAAGTCATTGTCATGGACAATGTCAACAACCACAACCACAACAATACGGTCGTCGACAACACCCATTACCGCAATGGTGATGACGACAGCGACAGCCACAACAATAATTACAGGGATGCAGTCCTGTCTTCCCCTTTAAAGGATTCACCATCCCAACAACAACAGCTACAACTACGACTGCAAGAACAAGTCTTTTATTGGACTCAACTGAATCGATACGGACGAGCACGGGTTCGCAATCCCCAATTGACCATGGTGGAATTGGTCCATGTACTGGAAGGTATTCTTCTGAGTACGGTTCAGGACGACGACGACGACGAAAAGGAAACTGTGGTAAAAAAGATGAACAAGGAAAAGATGGGCCGCATTACTTGGCTCTATGGGCTACTCCAAGAATGTCCCGGGCTGTGGAGTGAGGCTGCCTGCAGTATCGGAACTCCTTGAGCAGGAACTCTTGTCCCGCCTCTGGTAAGCTTCCCACCAGTGATGCATACAAACGTCGGCGTATGGATTTTTCAAATCGAAAGCTACTACTAGGCACATGTATGTGCGCTAGCTAGGGAGGTCGTTGGGCGCGCCGCTGTCGTCGTGCAAAAATTGGTTGGTGTATGACGCTACAAAGTGTGCGAGTGTAGATGAACAATAAGATTGTAGTACTAATACCCAAGAGTGATTCATTCTATTGTAAACAGGTTTTTGAAATAGACACGCACTACTGTTTTGCAAATGTGTAATTCCATAATCTTGAAATGCATCCAACGCACTGTCTTCATGTCTTTTTTGCCACAAATCATTCAACAAAGGCAAACAAGCTCAAAAAGTTGTACCTCTGCATTGTTTACAACATTTCAGTAAAAGACAGGATTTAGTTCAAGAATCTGTTGAAACCTCTCTTCATTTGTCTGTTTTAGTTTCCTTCAAACTCATGGTTTTCATTTCAACACAACCGCAAGTCCAAATCCTTTGCACATCAAACAATCAGTTCAGTTGTGCATATGTGGCTAAGTGTAACTGTTCAAGTTATTTAAAACTACTGCAAATTTCTGTTTTGCTAATTTTAGTTCACCCTCCTGATGCACCTGTGATTGCGGCATGGGCGGATTGGGCAATTTCTTTAGAACCCGGAATCGGGAACCCTTTATTCTTTTCCCTTTTTTCTTCGCGTCATTAAGAGTCATCGTCACAACCCTAACCGTGCCCGCGCGCGAAAGGGTGGTGCAGCGAGCGCACATGGCCCAGCGTAGCGTAGCAAACTACTGTATTGTACGTACGGTATATCTACGGCACAGTAAAAGTTACCCGTAGTAAGTAGCTACTAGCTAGTAGGTAGTACTAAGTACTGGCTAGCTATAGCTAGTACGTCGTAGTTACCAAGCAGATCCTGATGACCTGCTCGTACGCAAGCTACGCACGTACAACGTACAATACTACGCTTACTAGCTAGTCTACTGCACAAAACGAACAGGCTTTTATTGATTCGTCAGCGGTTACTATTCCTCCATTGAGGCATAAGATTCTTTTTGTTGTCATAAAACACAAGCGACCGCGGATCGAGCTAGCTACGAGCAGTAACAGGTCGCGACGATGATGGTATATTGATTGTGGCTGCAATGGCAGTAGAGGAATGACTGTCGTTGGTGTTCCTGCTACGGTTTGACCAGCTTTGGACGGCACTGCTCATTCGGTCTGCGCATGCATGGTGAGTATCTGAAGAGCGCCACTACCATCCGGCTTTTCTCGCTCCGGGGCCGATACGAGAATACCATTCGCCTACAGCCTTCTTGGAAGGTAATTGAAAAATCGAGATCTCAGTCGAAACTAAAAGAGTCAAAAAGAAAAAGTTAAAATTGTTAACTCTTTTTGCTGACTCTTTTTGTTGCGACTCGGGTCTCGATTGTTCGATTTGCTACCCTGAAAGTATGTTGGATCTATGGGACGCTCGGTAATATCGGGGTCCATTGCTAACCGTTGCGTGATCGGGGGCCTGTAAGTAGCTGTAGGGCCTTTGTTTTGTTCTTCGGTGTAACCTTCACCTTTTGATTGGTTTTGATCGACGTTCCTACTTTTTTCAGCGGCGATAATTCATGTTCGCCAGTTTCTCCACCCCCAAACGATTGGATTTTGTACCTCATCTACAATGGAAAGCACATGCATGATTTTCAAGCTTGTGCGAACTCCTAGGATTCAGATAATACACCGTTCTGTCCTTCTCTTTCCAGCTTTCACTGGCCCAAGTCTCTGGGCAAGTGCTGTTACTCTTGAGGCTGTGATGCCTCTTCCCGAAGACCCCCGCCCGGCACTGGAGGCGTCCGTATTACGCTTCGATGGCCGTTTGTTGTGGAGCGTCGCATCGATATTCCCGCACAGCGGTTACAAATTACTAGATCATGGGCCGGCCTTTCGCTCGTGAGGAGTCAGATGAATATCCTTAACTTTTAATAAACAGCCTTCTTAATTGGATTCAACTGCAGCCTACTAGGCGCTGTTCAACTTCTTTGCGTTTACATAATTGATGGAATACTGGCTAGGGTCTACTGCGCTTCGGTTTGATCATAGATAGAGGTCCTGGTACGTACGGGAAGTGCCAATGATGGATGGGTCAAATAAACATTTGTCTCGAGATCGCCGTTTCTTTTTAATTTTGATATTAGATAGTTTGACGATGAAATTTCAATTGGCCACGGCCTCCTGAAGGTTCTGTTAGCGACTAGGCTTGGTAGTGCATTCGCTCATGATGGATAACATTCATTGAACCCAGATGGGAATGGCAAAAAAAGCTGAGGCTGAGAAAATCATAAACTCGGCATTTTCTGGCTTCAAAATAACAAATCCCTTTTATCAGCAAAAAGGCAGCGGGGCTGGATAGCTCTGCTCGAACATGTGACTTGAACATGACCAAGGACCATAGCATGAGAACCGATTGAATTGTTGTGTTCTCTAAATGGCAACCAACAGCATTGATTGCAATGTTCTTTGGAAGGTAGCCGGCGCCCCCACTGAAGCAACAAAATGACACAAATCAGCACCTGATGCTGATTGAAATCTAACTAGCTAACAGCTTAACAACATTGACTATGAAAGCCAACCTCTGTGATTGAACGATGAAGGCAAGGGCAAATGATGTGGAGCAACTGTGCTCCTTCAGAAGACATGAGAGACGAATGTGGTTCCAGATTGTCTACCAAAAAATCTAAGCATTACCTCCAACAGGAGCAACTGCGGTTCTGGGCAGTTCCGTGCCTCAGAGTCTGAAACTAACGTCTAGCAGAGTGAACCAAAAAGCACCTCCATGCCTCAGAGTCTGCAACTGACGTCTAGCAGAGCATGTGATTGTCAATTCATGTGCGCACACGTTGGTCTATCTACAGTAAAACATTCCCATGCAGGAAGCACCAACTTGATTGCCCAAACATTGTGCACTGTGTTGAATTGTCATAGCAACACCTGTCAAGCTCAGCATTCACCCAAAGCACCTTGTGCACTTTTTGAACTGCCGATAGTCCGCTGCGCCTACTGTAATTCCTATGCTAAACTTATGTGCTGCTTCTGCACGAATCCTGCACTAGCTTCCCCGCAAAATGGGCATGGCAATGGCACTCCCATTTGCTCTTGCCTGTTGGGTGACCCTTCCTATCCAGTCCAAAGCTAGAGTAAACTCAACATTGTGTGATGACAAGCATTAAGTAAAAGGAAAGAGTGGGAGGATCCCTTGTTATTCATCTAGCTAGTGCTGTTGTTGAGGCTGTGCC
>ENA-ORBV01003703-ORBV01003703.1-microbial-mat-metagenome-genome-assembly--contig:-NODE-3703-length-30275-cov-12.962084_pt1 | contig 30275 bp, 33 predicted proteins | sample MGYA00237777_ERZ505514 | MGnify/ENA primary metagenome ERZ505514 (study PRJEB26160, sample SAMN06269048) | microbial mat metagenome | isolation source: Oligotrophic lake microbial mat | place... | reverse complement strand
GGGATGCAGATCGCCTAGATCTTTGGCGCGTCTGGATAACACCTAGCCGGAGGCGGCTTGCTACTGAGGCAGCTCGATCGACAGACGTTTTTGACGAGGCGAAGAGGCGATCGGTGGCATGGCGGGGGTGAGGAAGGTCAAGCCCTCATCAGGCCTTTGACCTGGCCGTCGCTCGGCGAGCGATTGCGGAGGAGGGTGGTGGGCACCCGCGGCTCAGAAGAACCCCATAGCAAGAATCGCCGGAGCGTCGAAGATCGTCAGCATGAAGTACGCGTAGATGCGGTAGGTGAAGGCTCCGCAGGGCGCTGGTCATACCTATTCCGGCCTTCGCTGCCACCAGATCGAACCTGGAATTACGTGATGCTAAAGTCTACTGTCCGCCATCGTGCTCGTTTTCGACATCCGGGGGATCTCTCATGAACGCCTCCATAGACTCGCATCCCGCTCAAGTCTCTTCGCAGGTCGAGCACTTCGACGTCCTGCTCGTCGGCGCCGGGATCTCGGGAATTGGCAGTGCGTACCACTTGGCACAGCAGTGTCCCGGCACGAGCTTCGTCGTGCTCGAATCCCAGGGCACGTTCGGTGGCACGTGGATTACGCACCGGTTCCCGGGCATCCGATCCGACAGCGACTTGTATACGTTCGGGTACAGCTTCAAGCCGTGGGTTGGGGACCCGATCGCGACCGCGGCGGAGATCCTCAAGTACATGAACGAGGTCATCGAGGAGAACGGGCTCGACCGGAACATTCGCTACCGCCACCGGATCGATCGCGCCGCCTGGTCCAGCGAAGACAATCTCTGGACCATCGAGGCCACCCGCACCGATACCGGCGAGCTGCGCAGGTTCACCGCCGGCTTTCTGTGGATGTGCCAAGGGTATTACCGACACTCCCGCGGCTACACGCCTGAATGGGAGGGCATGGACGAGTTTGGCGGCCGGATCGTGCATCCGCAGTCCTGGCCGGAGGATCTCGACTACACCGGTAAGCGCGTAGTCGTCATCGGGTCGGGCGCCACCGCTGCGACCGTGCTCCCGGCGATGGCGCCAAAGTGCGCTCATATCACCATGCTGCAGCGCTCGCCCACGTTCTTTCGCATCGGCCGCAACGCGATCGATATCGCCGACGAGCTGCGCCGATTGCAGGTGGACGAGTCGTGGATCCACGAGATCGTGCGCCGAAAGATCCTCTACGAGCAGGACGTATTCACGAAGCGCTGCGTCGCCGACCCGGAGGGGGCGAAGCGGGATCTGTTGGACGCCGTGCGCAGCCACGTCGGGCCGGACTACGACATCGACACACATTTCACCCCGAAATACCGGCCCTGGCAGCAGCGCATCGCGTTCGTGCCGGACGGGGACATGTTCAAGGGCATTGCGGAGGGCAAGGCTTCGGTGGTGACCGACGAGATCGATCGATTTACACCGAAGGGCATTCTGCTCAAGTCGGGCCGCGAGCTCGAGGCCGACATCATCTTGACCGCAACCGGCTTCGATCTTTGCGTGTTCGGCGATATCGCAATCACGATTGACGGCGCGCCGCTCGTGGCGTCGGATACGGTGACCTATCGGGGCATGATGTTCACCGGTGTGCCTAACTTCGCCTGGGTATTCGGGTACTTCCGCGCCAGCTGGACGTTGCGCGTGGACTTGGTGGCGGACTTCGTCTGTCGGTTGCTCAAGCACATGCGGTCAAAGGGGGCAAAACGGGTCGTGACCAAATTGCGGCCGCAGGACCGGGACATGCCCCTGCTGCCATGGATCGACCCTGGCGACTTCAATCCCGGCTACATGATGCGCGGCATGCACCTGTTGCCCAAGCGCGGCGACAAGCCGGAATGGGCTCATACGCAGAACTACTGGGCTGAGAAGGATGAGTTTCCCCAGATCGACCTGGACGACGCTGCCTTCGTGTATGTCTGACGCCGCACGCGGTAGCCTGCTCGCGCCTGACGTGTTCCTTGGTCGCGAAGTGCATGGTTGAGCGCTCGTGCTGCGAGGTCTGTCTGTAGAGGGTGGCGGCGAGGCGGCGCAGGAGTGGTGATTGCGGATCGAGCCTTGAGGCAGATGGTGCGCAGGGCGGGAATCGAACCCGCACGCCCTTACGGGCTTCGGATTTTAAGTCCGATATGTCTACCAATTCCATCACCCGCGCACGATCGACCATGATACAACCGTGCGTAATCCGTGCGTAACCGCCAGCGCAAAGCACTACAACCCGGCACAATCCACTCCCACGAGGCGCAACGCCCTAGAGGGAAACCGTGGTGTATCGCTGTAATCAGATGTGCCAGTTTGCGCTTGGACTTGACTTAAAATCCCCAGACCTTAACCGGTCGTGCCGGTTCGAGTCCGGCCCCGGGCACCAATCTCCAACTTTCATTGTGAAAGAGCCAGGCCAGTTGCGGCCTCCAGGGCAGTTGATATACAAAAACGCATATAACTGCCGGCACCGGACCTGATGGCTGCGCACCCGCCGCGCATCGTCGCGCTCGGCGACGCGGCTGTCCTCGCGGAGTTCTCGGACACGCTCGACCTTGCGGTCAACGCGCGCATCCAGCAGCTCGCGGAGGCGATCCGTCGCAGGCGCGTCGAATGGATCGGCGATGTGGTGCCTGCGCTCGGGTCGCTGGCGCTGCATTTCGACCCGGAACGCTACGCGCTCGCCATCCCGCCGCTCGAGGCCGCCTCGGCGCTGATCAAGGACTGCCTCTCCCGCAAGCTCCCGGACCTCGCCGACCTCGTGCGCACGGTCGAAGTGCCGGTCTGCCATGACGCCGCGTTCGGGCCGGATCTCCAGGAAGTCGCGGATCGCTGCCACCTGAGCCGGGAGGAGGTCATCGGCCGGCATTGCGCCTCCCCGCACCGGGTGCTCATGGTGGGGTTTGCGCCGGGACACCCGTACATTGGCGGGCTGGACGAAAAGCTCTCGGTGCCGCGACGGACCACACCCCGGCCAAGCGTGGTCGCCGGCTCGATCGCGATCGCCAATACGCAGTCGGTCGTCTATCCGTTCACGATCTCCGGCGGCTGGAATGTCATCGGCCGAACGCCGTTGTCCATTTTCGATGCGAAACGCGAGCCGCCGGCGCTGATGGCGCCGGGTGACCGCGTGAAATTCACGGCGATCAGCCGCGGGGAGTACGACCGGATTGCCCAAGCGGGCACCAAGCCATGAGCATCCGGATCCAGCGAGGAGGGCTGCTGACGACGCTCCAGGACCTTGGACGCCATGGACTGCAGCACCTCGGCATCGTGCCCTGCGGAGCGATGGACACGGTATCGCATCGCATGGCCAACGCGCTCGTGGGCAATCCCCCGGCCGCCGCAACGCTCGAATGCACCGTGCTCGGACCCGAGATCGCCTTCCTGCGAGATGCGCTGGTCGCGCTCTACGGGGGGGCTTTCGAGGCGAGATTCGGGGATGAGGGTTTTCCCGCCAACCGGCCGGTACTGGTCCGCAGCGGGGCCGTGCTCACGCTAGGCAAGGCGCATCGCGGTGCGCGCGCCTATCTCGCGATTGCCGGCGGGTTCAAGGCGCCTGAAGTCCTCGGCAGCCGGAGTACCTACTTGCCGGCGTCCTTTGGCGGGCTGGCCGGCCGCGCACTCAGGCCCGGCGATGTCTTTGCAGGTGCGGACAACCTTTCCGCGATCTCCGAACAGCGTTTTGCGCGTGTTGCGCGCAAAGGGCAGGTCACGAGGAAGCAGTTTCGTTCGGTGCGCTGGTCGGCACCGGAACTCACGATCCCCTACGGGCGCGCGCTCGCCGTGCGGGCGATGGAAGGGCGCCACTGGAACCAGTTCGACGCGGGCTCGCAGGATGCCTTCTTCGGGGAATTGTGGCGGGTTTCTCCCGATTCGAATCGCATGGGCTACAGGCTCGCTGGCCCGCGCCTTTCGCGCGCCAAGGCCGTCGAGATACTATCGGAGCCGACCTGCCTGGGGACCGTTCAGGTGCCGAATGACGGCACGCCGATCGCGCTCATGGCCGATCACCAGACCACGGGGGGTTATCCGAAGATCGCGGAGATTGCGGGCGCCGACATTCCGGGGCTTGCGCAACTGGCCCCGGGCGGCAGCGTGCGTTTCGTGAAAGCCACGCTCGAGGAGTCGCAGGCGGCCCGGCGCGAGTCCCGGGAGCGTTTCAGGCAGGTTGAGCAGGCCATTGCATGGGAGTTCGGCAGAACATGAAAACGATCGACTTGAACTGCGACATGGGCGAGAGCTTCGGCGCATGGAAGATGGGCGCCGATGCCGAAATCATGCCGCTGATTTCCTCGGCCAACATCGCCGCCGGCTTTCATGCCGGGGATCCCGCGACGATCCGCAGGACGGTCGACCTTGCGAGGGCCAGCGGGGTTGCGATCGGCGCGCATCCCAGCCTGCCCGACCTCGCGGGTTTCGGCCGCCGCACGATGAAAGTCTCCGCGCAGGAAGTCTACGACCTCGTCCTTTACCAGGCGGGTGCCGTCGAAGCCTTTGCGCGCGCCGCAGGCGCGAAATTGCATCACGTGAAGTGCCATGGCGCGCTCTACAACATGTCGGCCATGGACGATGAGCTTTCGGATGCGATCGCCCGCGCGGTCAAGGCACTCGGTGGAAACGTGCAGCTTTACGCGCTCTCCAACAGCCGCATGATGCAAGCCGGCAGGAAGAACGGCGTCAAGACGGTAGGTGAAGTGTTTGCGGACCGCGGCTACATGGATGACGGCACGCTCGCCCCGCGCGGGCAGCCCGGCGGCATGATCGAGGATTCGGAGAAATCGGTTGCGCAGGTGCTCTCGATGGTGGACGAGGGCGTGGTGGTGAGCCTTTCAGGCAAGCGCGTGCCGGTCTGTGCCGACACGCTGTGCCTGCACGGCGACCAGCCGGGTGCGGTGGCTTTCGCGACCGCGCTGCGCGAGACGTTTGCCCGCAAAAACATTTCGCTGGCCGCGCCATGAGCCTGAATCCGAGGCTCAAGCGCGCTGCATGGTTCCTCGTCGATGCGCATGCGGACCGGGAGCCCTTCGGCCCGTTCCCCGAAGACGCGCTGCCGCGCAGCGTCGAGGAAGCCTATGCAGTGCAGGACGAGTTCGTGAAGCTCAAGTCGCGTGCGTGCGGCCAGGTTGCCGGGTACAAGATCGCGCTTACCACGCCTGCGATGCGCGCCATGGTCGGCCTGAGCGATTCGATCGGAGGCGTCCTGCACGAGAAGCAGGTGGTGCGAGCCCCGGCGAGCGTGTCAGCTGCCGAATATGGACGCCTGATCGTGGAGTTCGAAGTAGCGGTCCAGCTAGGCATCGACCTCCCCATGACTTCGGCCCACACGCGCGAATCGGTGGCCGGGGCGGTGGCGGCGGTCATGCCGGCTTTCGAGCTGGCGGACGACCGCGGCGCCGACTACGCGGCGCTGGCTTCGATGTCCCTCGGGCTTGTCGCGGACAACGCCTGGAACGAAGGTGCTGTGCTGGGCACGCCGATCAACGACTGGAAATCGGTGGACCTAACGTCGATCCGCGGCGTGGCCACGATCAACGGCGAGCAGGTGGGCGAGGGCCATGGACGCGATGCGATGGGCCATCCATTCGAAGCGGTCGCGTGGGTTGCCAACAGCCTCGCCAGGCGCGGCAAGCAGCTGCGCGCCGGCCAGTTCGTGATCACCGGCAGCCTGGTCACTTCCAAATTTCCCAGGAAGGGTGACGCGGTCGGGTTCGACCTCGGCGAACTGGGCCGGATCGAGCTGAAGGTGAACTAGGCGTTCGGCGCTAGCGGTGTGACGAGTTTTTTCAGCTCGAACTTCTGCACCTTGCCCATGGCATTCCTGGGCAGGCTTTGGGCAAAGATGACGCGGCGAGGGTGCTTGTAGCGGGCTATCCGGTCCTTGAACAGCGCAAGCACGCCGGGTTCGTCGAGCGAAGCACCCGGCTTCAGCACGACGATCGCACAAGCCGCTTCACCCCATTTGGCGTCCTCGATGCCGATGACCGCGCTCTCCGAAATGGACGCGCAATCCGCGAGCACATTCTCCAGCTCGGCCGGGTGAATGTTCTCGCCGCCGGAAATGATGAGGTCCTTCGACCGGCCGTCGATCCAGAGGAAACCCTCCTCGTCCCAGCGCCCGAGGTCTCCGGTCCTGAACCAGCCATCGGCGGTCATCACGGCCGCAGTTGCGTCCGGGTTATTCCAATAGCGGCGCATCACGTTCGGTCCCCGCACCTGGATTTCGCCTTCGACCAGGCGGACTTCCGAGTGAAGGGCGGCTTTGCCGGCGCTGCCGGGCCTGGCAAACGCATCCTGCGCCATGAGCACGGTGGCGATGGGTGCGGTTTCGGTCGCACCGTAGATCTGCCCGACCGGCACGCCTCGATCGTGAAATGCACGGATCAGAGACCCCGGCACGACCATCGAACCGGTGTTCAACAGGCGAAGCGAAGACAGGTCGGTCGCGGCCCAATCGGGATGATTGATCACCGCCTGCAGGGTCGCCGGTACCAACAGCGAGAACGTCGGCTTGCGCGCGGCAACGTCGGCCAGCCACAGACCGGGCTCGAAGCGGCGGTGCAGCGTCACCATGGCGCCGGCAAGCAGCGCCGGCAACGTCTGGTTGTTCAGGCCGCCGACATGGAACATCGGCAGGGGAGAGAGCACATGATCGGATTGGCCCAGGTCGTGCGCATGGATCGAATTGAATGCGTTCCAGAGCAGCGCGGATTGCGTCAGTACCGCCCCTTTGGGCGTCCCTGTCGTCCCGGAGGTGTAGACGATCAACATCTCGTCCGCGTCGTCGCCTGCGATCAGCGGGTCCGCCTCAGGCAGCGCTTCGCCGAGCCTGACTTTGGCCGCCACGGGCAATCCCGCGGCATGCTCGGCAAACTCGCTTTCGAAAAACAGGGCCGCCGGACTGCAGTCGGCCAGCACGACGCGATGCTCGTTCGCGGTCAGCCGCCAGTTCAGCGGGACGAGCAGGGCGCCCAGCCTCGACAGGGCGAAGAGCAGCACCAGCATTTCGGGATTGTTGTAGCCCAGAAAAGCGACGCGATCGGACTTCCTGATTCCGAGCCCGGCAAGCGCGCGGGTCATGTTCTGCGTGCGCGTCCAGAGCGCGCCGCAGGTGAAGTCCTCTCCCTGAAAATTCAGCGCGACCCGGTCAGGCGTTTGGGCGGCCCACCGCTCGACCAGGCGCGAGAGGTTCAAGCGTCCGTTTCGCCGGCTTCGTAGAGGGCTTCGCGTCCGATGCGGTCGAGGCAGAGTTCGGCAGTCCAGGGCAGCATCAGCGCGCCGCAGCGGGAGTCGCGATACAGGCGCTCCAGCGGCAGGCTTTTCAGCATCGACTGGCCGCCGCAGGTGCGGATCGCCAGCCTGCAGATGTCGTTGGCGTTTTCCATGATCGTGTACTGCGTCGCGTAGGCGCGCAGGCGCGCGTCCTTGGGCGGGTCGACCCGCGCATCCTCGAGCATTCGCAGGAAAAGGGCGCGCGTCTGCTCGAGCTTGACGAACATTTCGGCCACCGCGATCTGCTTGGTCGGGTACATGCGGCGCTTGACCGGCGGCGTGCCGGGCACTTCGCCACGCAGGTATTTCACCGTGAACTCATAGGCGGCAATCGCAATACCCATGTAGGTAGGCGAAAGCGTGGTGAACATGTGCGGCCAGCGGTTCGCAGCCTGGAAATAGACGCCGCGCGGCATCATCGCGGCTTCGTCCGCGACAAACAGGTCCTTGAAGATCAGCGTGCGAGAGACCGTGCCGCGCATGCCCAGCGGATCCCAGTCGCCAGTGACGGTGAGTCCCGGCGCGTCGCCCGGCACCGCCATGTACAGCGTGTCGCGCATCGAAGGATCGGGCTTGTCCTCCGTGCAAAGGACGCCGTAGTAATTCGCCGCGCCCGAGAGCGATGCGAAGATTTTCCTGCCGTTGATGAGCCAGCCGCCATCGACTTTCGCGGCCAGCGTCCCGAAGGGCGCTTTACCCGCGGCCGCGGCGCTGCCTTCGGAAAACGGCTGCGCATACACCGCGCCATCCTCGACCACGCGCTTGAAATGGAGTTTGCGGTACTTTTCGTGCTCGGCGCGCTGATCGCTCGTCATGTCGAGGTCGTCGGCGAGGATCCCCGGCCAAAGCGTCGAGCACGCGTGCATGTTGAAGGTGAGGGCGGTTGCGCCGCAGTATTTCCCCAGGGTTGCCGAGACAATCGAATAGGTGCGCAGGTCCGCGCCGCGTCCGCCGAATTTCTCGGGTACGCACAGGCCGAGGAGGCCGGCTTTCCTCAGCTCCGCATAGTTCTCGAAGGGGAAAGAGGCTTCGCGATCGTACTTTTCCGCGCGGGCCGCGAATTGCGGTCCCAGGCTTTCGGCTACCTGGACGAGCTCGGCCTGTTTCGGGGTGAGCGGATAGTTCGATCCCACCACCGAATAGCGCGGGTCGCTCACAGGTTGTTGCGCTCGAGAAAAGCGAGCAGGGCGCTGTTGAAAGCACCGGGCTGGTCCATCGGCCCGAGATGGCCGCATCCGGGCAGGCAGACGTACTCGGCGCCGGGGATCTTCTGCGCCATGCGCTCCATCATTTTCGGCGGCGCGATCATGTCATCGCTGCCCGAGAGGACCAGCGTCGGCACCCTGATCTGCTCGAGGCCCGCGCGCCGGTTGAATGTCGTGAGCATTGCGACCGCCTTGCGATAAGTCTCGGGCGGGACGCTCGCCATGACCTGTGCCGCCAGCATGAGGCCCCCGGGGTCCGAATTGCCGCCATGCATCATCGGCATGAGCTTGGCGGAGATCTCGGCCATCGTGCGCCCGAGATCGAGCGGCATGATGCGCGCCTCGATGAACTCGCGCGCGAAATCGCTGCTCGTCCCGCCGAACGCGGAGCTGGTGAAGGTCAGCGCCAGCGCGGAAAACTTTTCCGGGAAGAGGGCGTACGCCTCCTGCGCGATCATGCCGCCCATGCTGTGGCCCACCGCCACGACCTGGCCGGCGCCGAGCCGGTCGATCGCGGCCTCGAATTCGCGGGCGACATTGTCGAAAGAATACGGGTCGACGGACCGCATGCCGCCATAGCCCGGGGCTTCCCAGGCGAGTGTCTGGTAGCCGCGCGCCTCGAAAAATGGCAGCTGCCGCTGCCAGGCCGCGCGACCACCGCCGATGCCGTGCAGGAAGACTAGCGTGGTCATGCCAGATCGCCTTGCAGCACGCCGTCCTTGACTACCGGCCGGCCGTCGAGCGTCACGCTGCAATGGCGAAGCGGCAGGTCGAAATGCCCGAGGGTGTGCCGCCCCGCAACTTCGTTTGCGCCCGTCGAGTACAGGAAGTTGCCCGCGAACGCGCGTTGCTCGGTCCCGTTGCAGTCGCGCTGGTCATACATCGCCAGGGCCTCCCATCGCGCCCGCGGATTCATGCCCCAGCCCACATGAGAAACCGCGTAGGCCTCGCGATCGCCCCAGGCGGCGAAATATTCGCGCATGAGCTCGGCATCGAGTCCAGTGCCGTCGATGTCGGTGACGTAGTCGTTCTCGATTCTCAGGCGTACCGGCGATTCGACGTACCGCTTGAAGGTCAGGTTCAGGTCGCCGGGTGCAAGGACCAGCGTTCCGTTTACGCTGCCAGCCTTGGGAAACGCCAGGCAGAGCCCGCCCGGCCAGTGCGAGAGCGTCCCGGGTTTTTCGGTGTAACCCCAGACACCGCCGACCTGCGCGCCCTCGATGCGGATCGAAACCTCGGTACCGGCTTTGGAGCTGACCTGCATCGACTTGGCCGAGCGCAGCAGGCGCATGCCCGCCCTCACCTTTTGCTCATCGGCGGAGGAGGGGGCCAATCGCTCCAGGGCTTCCGGATGCTCGTTCGAGATGTAAAGCACCCGGGCCCCGCCCTCGAGGATCGCCGGCAGCTCCGCCGCGTGCATCAAACCTTCGATGGTGCAGTCCGCGACGAAGACCGAGCCTGAAAGCGCTGCCAGCGCCGGTGCGAGGTTTTGGAGCACGGTCGAGGCCCCGGTGGACCGGATCGGCACGGGAGCCGTCTGTCGCGGGGTGGGAACAACAATGTGGAAAGGGCGCGCCTTCAACTGCAGCAACGCGAGTTCGGCCAATTGGACGTTCAGGGGCCGCGACTGGGTCTCTGAAAGGATGGCGCAGGCGTTGCCCGCGCCGACCTTGCACCTGGCGAAGACTTCCGCGAACAGGTCGATCCACTTCCCTTCGATGCGGTCGGCGAGCATGGCGGCGATTGTAATGCCCCGCCCACAGCCTTCGTTAACCGGCTTGTCCGGCCTGCCGTTCGAAACGCCCGGCGCCAGCGCGCAGACCACAAGGTGCGATCGGGTACACTCGGTCAATGATCGTTTACGACCTCAAGTGTGCCGGCGGGCATCGGTTCGAAGGCTGGTTTTCCTCCGCCGAAGACTTCACTTCGCAAAAGGCCCGCCAGATCCTCAATTGCCCGACGTGTGCCGATGACCAGATCGAGCGCATGCCCTCGGTGACCCGCATCAATATGGGTGCGGTCGAAAATCCGCCCGCGCCGGCCGCGAGCGCAAATAGGGATGCCTTTGCCATCGCCCAGATGCTGTACTCGAAGATGCTGGACGAACTGCTGACCAAGAGCGAAGACGTGGGCAAGCAGTTCCCGGAAGAAGCACGGCGAATCTTCTACCAGGAGTCTCCCGCCCGGGCGATCCGTGGGATTGCCACCCAGGCGGAGCACGACGAACTCGTGGAGGAAGGCGTCCCGGTGGCGCGCCTCCCGGTGCCTCCAGCGGATCAGATGAACTAAGAATCCTGCTGGGTTGTGGTCTGCCTTGACCTCAATTAGAAGGACACAATGTGTATTATGTTAAATATGCGAACGGATAATTAGATCAAAAAAGAAAGCCTTGATTTCCAAGGCCTGGTTCGACTATCGACCGGTGAAACGGCTACTCGACCGCCCCGGCCCGCTTTAGCAAGTCGACCACCGGCACGTAGCCCTTTTGCGTGGCCAGCTTGAGAGCAGAATCGCCACTGCTTCGGGCTCGGTAGTTCACGTCTGGATCTCCGTAGAGCAACGCCCGCGCAGCGTCTTCGTGCCCGTTCCGAACCGCCAGCATCAGCGGCGTGAACTCGTTTGGCGCCACTGCATTCTTGTCCGCGCCTTTCTCCAGTAATAACTTGACCAGGTCGGCCCGGCCTTCAAAAGCCGCGTAATGAAGCGGCGCCCAGCCCGTGCCGTTCACTTCCGCGCCGTTCGCGATCAGGACTTTGGCGACCTCCAAGTGACCCTTGAGCGCTGCGGCCATGAGCGCCGTGTCGCCATAACGGTTGCGGGCGTTTACCGTCGCCTTGTTGGCTACCAAATAGGAAATCACAGGCACGTGGCCCGATCTGGCGGCCAGCATGAGCAGCGAATTGCCCTCCTGGTCTGCCGTGTCCGGCGTGGCGCCTCGTTCGACGATCCGCTGAACCGTAGTCAGATCGCCATCGAGTGCGGCGCGCAGGGAGCCTTCAAGCGACTGGGCCGCGACGATCGATGGCGCCGAAAGCGCTGCAACCGACACTGACAAAGCCACCAGTCGACCAAACGAAGCGAGCTTGAATTTATTCATGTTCATCCTGAGATATGGACTCTAATCACCTGTTACGGCGAATATTTATACTATTGTGGTACATAATTGGACCAGCCTCACGAGCCGATCGTTCCCGAGCGCCCAGAATTCAATCGCCCGGCATGCGCCCGATCAAGTCGGCGGCAAACAGTTTGGGATTCAGCGGGTGCCGCGCGGCAACGCGGTACCGGCTCGCTTCGCGGGCGAAACCGACCCAGTCCCGGGACTTGGAAACAGCCGCCGGACGTCCCGTGCCTTTGAAATTGAAGTATCTCCCAGAGCCGGTTGCTGCCCGGAAAGCCTGGTCATAGGCCCACTTTTGCAAGACTTCGGCCAGGATCTCGATCTGCTCACGATCGGGCACCGGCCAGTTCAGCAGCAGGTCGCGGCCCGCCGGTCCCTGCCGGAGGATCTTGGTCAATTGAGCGATGCGCTCGCCACGGTCGGATTCCGAGTAGTCCTTGGCCAGCAGCGGCGCGCCGCCCGCAAACGCCAGCCAATCATCGGCCTCGGAAACGTCCTGGCTCCTGAGCCACGCTTTGCTCGCGGCAGCCTCCGGGATAGCTAAAGGGACACTGATACAACGGCTTCTAACCGTTGGGAGCAGTCCTTTCGGATTATTTGAAACCATTATAAAACAGGCTCCTGAAGCCGGATCCTCAAGAGACTTAAGAAGTGAATTGGCCGCATTGGCGTTCATCGTTTCAGCTGGATGGAAGAGCGCCAGCCGCCGTTTGCCCCGGTGGGAGCCGATGTTCAGGAAATCTGCCAGTTCACGTACTTGGTCGACCTTGATCTCATGGCTTGGCTTGGCGGTCTTCGAGGCAGGTTTGGCGTCCTCATCCAGTTCCGGCGCGGGCGCCAGCACCTCGGGCTGGACCAGCCTGAAATCGGGATGCTGACCGGCCAGGAACCACCGGCATCCGTCGCACTTGTCGCAGGGGGACTTTGCGCCGGCCGTCTCGCAAAGAATCAGTTGCGCAAATCTCAGGGCAAGGTCCAGCTTCCCGATGCCCTTGGGTCCGTGGATCAGCAGCGCCTGAGGCAGGTTTTCCCGCCGGGCAACGAGCTGCTGCCAGGCATCCTCGGTCCAGGGATAGATCGGCGCGGTCATTAGAGCCCGTTGATGACCGAACGCAGTTCGGCCCGAATCGCCTCCAGGGTCAGGGTGGAATCCACCACACGCACCCTGCCCGGCTCCGTCCTGGCCGTTGCAAGGTACGCATTGCGGACCCGCTCGAAGAAAGCCTGTCCTTCGCGCTCGAACCGGTCCAGTGCCCGGCCCGATTTCGCCATGCGCTCGCGGCTGACCTCGTAAGGGCAATCGAAGACCAGCGTGCAGTCAGGGTGCGTGCCCGAGTGAACGACCTTGGCCAACGAGTCGATCAGGCCCGCGTCGACCCCTTTGCCACCGCCTTGGTAAGCAAAGGTCGCGTCCGTGAACCGGTCGCAAACAACCCAGGTCCCGGCCGACAACGCGGGGAGGATGCACTTCTTCAGGTGGTCGTCACGCGCCGTGAACATCAGCAGCGTCTCGGTGACGGCATCCATCGGCTCATGCAGCACGAGGTCCCGCAGCTTTTCCGCGAGTTGCGAGCCTCCGGGCTCGCGCGTCACCAGCACGGCGCGGCCGCTGGAGCGCAGTTCGTTTGCAAACCACTCGACATGAGTCGACTTGCCCGCGCCGTCCACGCCTTCGAAGGTGATGAATTTTCCGCGCATGCCCGATTATCGCTTCAGCTGGTACCTGGACACTGCGCGATTGTGCTCATCGAGCGTGTTCGAAAACTGGCTGGTGCCATCGCCTTTCGAGACGTAGTAGATGGCCTGCGTCTGCGCCGGGCGCATCGCAGCGCGCAGCGAGGCGACCCCCGGCATCGAAATCGGTGTCGGAGGCAGGCCGGCGCGGGTGTAGCTGTTATACGGCCCGTCCTCCAGGAGATCCTTCTTCCTCAGGTTGCCGTCGAAACCCGTGCCCAGGCCGTAGATCACAGTCGGATCCGCTTGCAGGCGCATGCCAATGCGCAGCCGGTTGAAGAGAACGCCCGCGATCATGTCGCGTTCGGAAGCGGCGCCGGTTTCCTTCTCGACGATCGATGCCATGATCAGCGCCTCATACGGGGTTTTGTAGGGGATCTTGGGGTCGTGCGCCGCCCACTCGGCCGCGAGCTTGCGCTGCATGGTGCGATAGGCTCGGGCGAACACGTCGAAATCGCTCGACCCCTTGCTGAAAAGGTAGGTGTCCGGAAAGAAGAGGCCTTCCGGGTGCTCTTCGGATACGCCGATGCGCTTGAGGATCTCGGCATCCTGCAGGGTGCGCGAGTCGCCGCGAAGATCCGAAGTTGCCGCCATGGCCGCGCGGAGCTGGCGGAAAGTCCATCCCTCGATCAAGGTCACTTCACCCTGCGTGACGTCGCCGCGCGTGAGCTTGTCGAGCAGCTGCAGCGGATTGGTTGCCTCGGTTAGCTCGTAGCTGCCCGCCTTGATCTCGCGCGATTTGCCGAGCACCCGCGTCAGCGCCTCGAACTGGTAGCGGCCCAGCGGGATGCCGCTGGCTTCGATCTGGCGCGCAGTGGAGCGCAGGCCGCTGCCTGCGGAGACCTGGAACTCGGCCGGCAGGCGCGCTGTGCCGACAGGCGTCAGCGCGTAGTACGCCGCATAGCCGCCAAGCGCGAGCACGGCCAGGAATGCGAGAAGGAAAAGTTTGCGGAGGAACGAGAGCAATGAGTCCGCGCGAAGTTCGCGGTGGGAGGAAGGCGCGCCGATATAATAGCGGCATTCCATGAGTGCACACCTGACCGACGACTCGATTGCGCTGGGCGGCGCGGTCTTCGCGCCGCTGCCGCAGTTCGGGGTCCTCGCCGTGACCGGCGAAGAGGCGCGTGTGTTCCTCCACGCGCAACTCTCCAACGATGTCGAGAACCTTCCGGCGCAGGCCTCGAGGCGGGCCGGGTACTGCTCGCCGAAAGGTCGGCTGCTTGCGAGTTTTCTCGTCATCGCGCGTCCCGACGGATTCCTGCTGCAGGTATCGGCCGATATCGCGGCCGCGATCGCGAAGCGGCTCACGATGTACGTGCTGCGCTCCAAAGTAAAAGTCGCCGAAGCCTCGGCGACCTGGTCCCAGTACGGTGCCTGGGGCCGCGGCGCCGCGGAGGCGCTTCAATCTGCCGGGTTCAAAGTCCCGGATGCGGCGCTGCAGACGGCTGAAACCCAACTCGGAATCGTTGTCTCGCTGGGCGAAGGCCGCTTCCTCGTGTTCGGCCAGGCGCAAGCGGCTTCGGCCCTTGCCTCGAAGTTCAAGCAAGTCGCGCCGGAGTCATGGACGCTCGCCGAAGTGCGCGCGGGGCTGGCGCTCGTCACGCTTCCCACGCAGGACCAGTTCGTGCCGCAGATGGCGAATTTCGAGCTCATCGGCGGCATCGATTTCAAGAAAGGCTGTTACCCGGGCCAGGAAGTCGTCGCGCGGGCCCAGTACCGCGGACAGGTGAAGCGCCGCATGTACCGCGGCGAGATCGACGCGGACGGCGCGGGCCCTCCGGTCGCCGGCCAGGATCTCTTCGGCAACGAGCCGCAGGCCATCGGCACGATCGTCAATGTCGCTCCGCGGCCGCAGGGTGGATTCGAAATGCTCGCCGTGATCCAGACCGCCGCCATCGAGCAGGGCGAACCCATCCGCGTCGGCTCACCCCAGGGTCCGGTGACGCGAATCGTTCCCCTGCCCTACGCGGTTTGAGCGCTCTCCAGTACTACGTGTACTACAAGTTCGATCCCGCACGGATCGAGGAAGTGCGCGCCGTCGTCCAGGTCGTCTTCGGCGAAGTGCTCGAAGCCACGGGCGTGCAGGGCGATTGGCTGCAACGGCGCGACGATGCCTCGACCTTCATGGAAACCTATCCTTGCGTCACCGATGCGGCGGCATTCGATCGTGCGCTGGCCCAAGGGCTCGGGAAAGCCGCGTTCGCCCGACTCGGCATCGAGCGGATCACCGAAATCTTTCGATGTGCCTGATCGCGCTCGCGCATCGCTTGCACCCGGGGTTTCCCCTGGTCGTCGCGGCGAATCGCGACGAGTTCTATGCAAGGCCCACCGCCGCCGCCGCCTTCTGGGAGGACCAGCCGGACATCCTCGCCGGCCGTGACCTCGAATGCATGGGCACCTGGCTAGGCGTTACCCGCGGCGGGAGGTTTGCCGCGGTCACCAATTATCGCGACCCTGCGGACGCCCGGACCGGGGTTGAGTCGCGCGGCACGCTCGTCAGCCGGTTTCTCGGCGGCAGCATGTCGGCCGGGCAGTTCTTCAACGACGTGGCGGCGCACGGCGACGCGTACCGAGGCTTCAACCTCCTCGCGAGCGACGGCACCGACCTGTACAGCTACTCGAATCGCGCCGGCGCGCCCCGCCGCCTCGAACCCGGCATCTACGGGCTCTCGAACCACCTGCTGGACACGCCGTGGTCAAAGGTGCGCATCGCCCGCGATCGCCTTCGCGCAGCGCTCGAGCCTGCCCCGGCCTTGGAGCCGTTGTTCAGCCTGCTGGCCGATACCAATACTTCCAGCGACAGCGAGCTGCCGCAGACCGGTGTCGGACATGAACGCGAGCGCCTGTTGTCGGCCGCGCGCATCGTCTCCGAGTCCTATGGCACCCGATGCTCGACCGTGGTCCTGCAAGTCTCTGACGGGCGCGTCCAGTTTGCGGAAAGGACTTACGGGCCCGAGGGCGTGGAACTGAGTACGGTGCGCTACGAATTCGGCGCAGCGACCCGGCCCTCCGGCTAGAACCGCAGGCGCATCGCCTGGTGCGGGATGCCGGCATCGAGGTACTCCGGCCCCTCCTCCACAAAGCCGTGCTTGCGATAAAACCCGATCGCATGCGTCTGCGCCGAAAGCGCTACCTGGCTGTCGCCGCGGCGGCGCGCCTCGGCCATCAAGGCTTTCAGCATGCCGGCGCCCACGCCCTGCCCCCGCGCCTCCTTGAGCACGGCCATGCGCCCGATATGGCCATCGGGCAGCAACCGGCCGGTCCCGACCGCTCGGCCCGCGGATCTCGCGATGACATGGACACAGGCCGGATCGTGCTCGTCGAGTTCCATTGCGGCCGGAACCTGCTGCTCATCGACGAACACGGTGAAACGGATCGGGCCCGCCTCGGCTTTGGCTTCCTCCCATCCCATCGTCTGCAGCGTAATCATCCCCGGAGTATAAAATTGCGGCCTGCGTTTGACCACACGATGCCGCCAGCCCGTGATCTCCGAATGAAAAAAGCCCGCAAATGAAAAGTCTCTGGAACGACGCCGAAGCAGCCGCGCACAAGGACCCGCTCGGCCCGCGGGTCTACACCTCGCGCCTGCTCGGCCGCGACAAATCGCTCGTGCTCCATGGCGGCGGCAACACTTCGGTCAAGCTCGGGGAGAAAAACCTTTTCGGCGAGGACGAGGCCATCCTCTACGTGAAAGGCAGCGGCTGGGATCTCGAAACCATCGAGGCCGCCGGGTTCTCGCCGGTCCGCCTGGACTACGTGCGACGGCTGGCGGCGCTGCCCGCGCTTTCCGATCCGCAGATGGTCAACGAGCTCGCCACGCACATGACCCGTGCCGGCGCCCCGGCCCCGTCGATCGAAACCATCCTGCACGGCATCCTGCCTTCGCGTTACGTGGACCACACGCATGCCGATGCGGTGCTTTCGGTGACGAACGCCCCCGAGGGCGAGAAGCGCATCCGCGAGATCTATGGCGAGCGCGTGGTCGTCGTCCCGTATGTGATGCCGGGTTTCGATCTGGCGGCAGTCTGCGCGCGCGAGTTCCCGAAGCAGTCGACGCAGAACACCGTGGGCATGGTGCTGATGAACCACGGCATCTTTTCGTTCGGCGAGGATGCGCGCGAGGCTTACGAGCGCATGATCGCGCTGGTGAGCGAGGCCGAGCAGTACCTCGATTCGCGCAAGAGCTGGAACATCCGCTATGCGCCCAAGGCCGCCGCCGCGGCGGTGAAGCGCGGCGAAATCGCGCAGCTTCGCAATGACCTCTCCGCGGCGGCCGGCGGCCCGATGATCGTCACGCTCCGCGATGGCGAAAAATACCGGGCCTTCGCCGGGCACGCGGAGGTCGCGAGGATTTCACAGCAAGGTCCGGCAACCCCGGACCACGTGATCCGCACCAAGCTCGTGCCGATGATCGGCCGCGACGTGGGCGCGTATGCAAAGTCGTACGGCGCCTACTTCGAGCGCAATGCGCCGGGGGCGAAAGAAAAGAAAACCATGCTCGATGCGGCGCCGCGCATGGTGCTCGATCCCGCATTCGGATTCGCTGCCGCCGGACGCACCGCCAAGGATGCGGCCATCGTCGCCGAACTCTACGACCACAGCATCGACGTGTTCATGCGCGCCGAGGGCATCGGCGGCTGGCACGCGCTGCCGGAAGCCAACCTCTTCGAAGTCGAGTACTGGGACCTCGAGCAGGCCAAGCTGCGCAAGGGCGGTGACGCGCCAGTGTTTGCCGGTGAAGTCGTCGTGGTCACGGGTGCGGCCTCGGGTATCGGCAAGGCGTGCGCGGAGAGTTTCCTCAAACGCGGCGCGGCGGTAGTCGCGCTTGACATCAATCCGGCGATCGAAAGCCAGTTCAAGCGAGGCGACGCGCTTGGCATTGCGTGCGACCTGACTGATCGAGCCGCGGTCGAAACCGCGCTCGACCGCGCCACGCACACTTTCGGCGGCGTGGACATGCTCGTGCTGAATGCGGGCATCTTCCCCTCCTCCCAGGCGCTGCAGGACATCCCGGCCGACACGTGGCACAGGACGATGGCGATCAACGTCGAGGCCAACCTCGCGCTCATGCAGGCCTGCCATGGCCTGCTCAAGCTCGCGCCGCGCGGTGGGCGCATCGTGGTCATCGGCTCCAAGAACGTGCCCGCGCCCGGCCCTGGGGCCGGCGCCTATTCCGCTTCCAAGGCCGCGATGAACCAGCTCGCGCGGGTCGCGGCGCTCGAATGGGGCAAGGACAACATCCGCATCAATTCACTGCATCCGAACGCGGTTTACGACACCGCGCTCTGGACCGACGAGGTGCTGGCTTCGCGCGCCAAGGCCTACAACCTCACGGTGGAGCAGTACCGCAAGAACAATCTGCTCAAGACCGAAGTGGCCGCTAAGGACGTGGCCGAGCTCGCGGCCGAGATGTGCGGGTCCCTGTTTGCAAAGACTACCGCCGCCCAGGTGCCTGTAGACGGCGGCAACGAGCGCGTCGTGTGAAGAACGGCGTGATGAGCCGCAGCACCGATGCAGGTAACGTCGAGGCCATTGCAGGGAACGTCGAGGCCGTTCGCTGGAAAGGCGACCGGCTGGAATTGCTCGACCAGCGTCGCCTGCCGGAGGAAACGGTCTATGTGACCTGCCGCACCGCCGCCGAAACGGCCGATGCGATCCGCGACATGGTCGTGCGGGGCGCGCCCGCGATTGGATGCGCGGCGGCGTTCGGGATCGCATTGGACGCAAAGCGCGGCGCGAATTTGTCCGACGCGGAACAAAAGCTCGCTGCGAGCCGCCCGACCGCCGTCAATCTTTTCTGGGCGCTGGATCGCATGCGCGGCACGGCCGATCCCGAGGCCGAAGCGCTGGCTATCTACAGCGAAGACATTGCAGCCTGCCGCACGATGGGCGAGAACGGCGCAGCGCTGATTCCCGACGGCGCGCGCATCATGACCCACTGCAACGCAGGGGCACTCGCGACCGCGGGCCATGGCACGGCGCTTGGCGTCATCCGCTCGGCGCGGGACCAGGGCAAGAAGATCTCCGTGATCGCAAACGAAACGCGGCCGTATCTGCAGGGCGCGCGGCTCACGGCCTGGGAAATGGTGCAGGAGAAAATCCCGGTCACGCTGATCTCGGACAACATGGCCGGGCACCTGATGAGCCGCGGCGAAGTGGACCTGGTGATCGTCGGCGCGGACCGCATCGCGGCCAATGGTGACGCGGCCAACAAGATCGGCACCTATACGCTGGCCGTGCTCGCGCAGCGTCATGGCCTGCCTTTCTATGTGGCGGCGCCCCTTTCGACCTTCGATCCGGCAATCCCCGACGGCTCGCATATCCCGATCGAAGAGCGCCCGGCGGACGAAGTCACCGGCTATCGCAACCTGCGCTGGGCTCCGCATGGGGTCCAAGTGCGCAATCCGGCGTTCGACGTAACGCCCGCGGACCTGATCTCGGCGATCATCACCGAGCAGGGGGTGATCGAGCGGCCAAGCCTCGAGCGGCTCAGGCATATACTGCCAAAATCGGCCTGAACCCCGCTTCCCCAGCGGGCTGCAGGGCGAAATGCTGCCATCGAAGCAGGAGCGCTAGGCGCGAATATCGACCGGTGTATAAGGCGCTACGAGGTCGAACAACTCGGCGACGTCGTCATTCCTCATGCGCACGCAACCGTGCGAACGCGGCACGCCCATGGGCTCGGAATCGGCCGTGCCGTGGATGTAGACATACCGCCGCATCGTGTCGACCTGACCCAAACGGTTCTTGCCGGGCTCGCAGCCCGAGAGCCAGAGGATGCGGGTCAGCATCCAGTCGCGATCCGGCGCCCTGGCATGCAGTTCGGCAGACCAGGTTTCGCCGGTCGGGCGCCGGCCGCGGAACACCGCGTACATCGGCTGGCCGGCACCGATCTTCGCGCGAATGAGGTGCCTGCCGCCCGGCGTGCAGTTGCTGCCTTCCTGCTCCCCCACGCCTCCCGATGCGCTCGAGACCGGGTAGCTGCGCACGATCGCGCCCGCATCGTCGAACAGCTTCAGCGTTTGCGACGGCAGGTCGATTTCGATCTTCATCGCCGCCCCGCGAAAAAGGCTTTCAGCATCCTCGAGCTTTCATCGGCCAACACCCCGGATTCGACCGTGGCATGGTGGTTGAGCTTTGGCTCGGCGAAGAGATCGACCACGCTGCCGCAAGCCCCGGTCTTGGGATCGGCAGCGCCATAGACCACGCGCCCGATCCTTGCGTGCAGGATCGCGCCGGAGCACATCACGCACGGCTCGAGCGTCACGTAGATGGTAGAGCCCGGGATGCGATAGTTCGCGAGCGAGCTGCACGCGGCCCGGATGGCCTCGATCTCTGCATGTGAAGTCGCGTCGGCGCCGGAGATCGGATGGTTCCAGCCTTCGCCGATCACCTGAGCGTCCTTGACCACCACCGCACCGACCGGGACTTCGCCCGCGACTGCGGCTTTGCGCGCAAGCGCGAGCGCCTGCTGCATGAACGCGATGTCGGCTTCGGTGGGCGTTTCCACGGGCATTTCTAGCCCAGCGCGCTCTTGTAGGCCTCGGGCTCGAAGCCGACAAGCAGGCCTTTTCCGGTTTCGCGGCGGCACCATCCCTCCAGGCGGTGGCGATCGATGCCCGCAGCTTTGTAATCGTGGAACCCGTGCCCGATAGCGTTGTCTTCCAGCCACGCGCGGGCTTTTTTCATCGTGTCGCAATTCCTTATCCCGTAAATCGTGATGGCCATCTGCCCCGCCCAAGCCTGCTCCATTCGAAGGCCAGAGGTTACAACAGGTCGGCAGCGATGACGCTGCTCGCGCAGATTCACGCCTGAGGCGGGCTGCGCACTACCGGACTTAGAGCTTTTGCCAGTCGGGTTTCTGCTGGTAGACCCAGCGGTAGTAGCCGGTTCTCGCGAGCCGCGAGGCGGCCGTCACGTCGACGATGCATCGCGCGACCGGGTGCATCTGCAGGATCGAGGCCGGGCTCATCGAGGTCACCGGGCCCTCCACCGCGGCTGCGATCGCCGCCGATTTCTTGATGCCGAACGCGAGGAGCAGGACTTCGCGCGCGTCCATGATCGTGCCCACGCCCATCGTGATGACGTGGATGGGAACCTGTTCCTGCGTGCCGAAGGCAGCGACGTTGTCGCGCCGGGTCCTGGGCGTGAGTGTCTTGATGCGCGTGCGCGACGCAAGCGACGACGAAGGCTCGTTGAAGCCGATGTGCCCGTCGGTGCCGATGCCGAGCACCTGCAGGTCGATTCCGCCGGCGGCCTTGATGGCGTCTTCGTACGCGCGGCAGAAGGCCGGCACGTCGCTGGTGAGCCCGTCGGGAATATGGATGCGGCCGGGATCGATGTTCACATGCGCGAAAAAATGCTCGCGCATGAAGGTGTGGTAGCTCGCGGGATGATCGGGCGCAAGACCAACGTACTCGTCGAGGTTGAAGGTCGTGACGCCGCTGAAGTCGAGCTCCTCCTCGCGATGCATGCGCACGAGTTCCCGGTAGAGCGTGAGCGGCGTCGCCCCGGTGGCGAGGCCCAGCACTGCGTCCGGCTTCTCCCGCACTAAGCGCGCGACATGGCGCGCGGCGATGAGCGAAGCGTCTTCGGGCGTGGGCTGGACGATGATTTCCACGGCTATTTTCCCTTGTAGCGGCGAAGGCGCTCGACGGCGTCGGCCTTGAACCGATCGATGTATGCGGTGACGTACTCGAGGGCATCGAGCCTGTCGTCCCGGGCCAGGGGCGTCAGGTCCATCGCAAACGAAATCGCGTCGCTCTGGTCGACGCCATGGCTCTCGAAAAAAGTGGCGTTCGCGCGACGGCGTCCGAGCACCGCGAGGTCGTAGCGCTTGCCGCCTGCGATCTGCGAGTCGAACACGCCGCCGACCCGCGTGGCGAGATCGTCCTGCCCGGCCACGTCATGAACGACTTTGTCGGTGTCGAGCATCCAGTCGAGGTCGCGCCACACCTCGCAGCCATACACAGCCTCAGGGCGCTGCGCGCGCGGCAGTTCGCGGATCGCGCGGATCACATGCATGGCCACGGCAACGTGGGTGTCGTGCTTGTCGGCGAGGTTGTGCGTGTAGAGGACCTTTGGCCTGGTCGCGGCGAGGATCGCTTTCAGGTCATCGCACAGCTCGGCGCAATCGGCGCGCTTGGCCGCAGCGCTCGGATAATCGAGCTGCACCATGATCCCGTAGCGCCCCGCCGAAGCCGCGCGCCGCTGCTCCTCGCGGCGCTTTTCCATCATTTGCGCATCGCTGAACTGCGCGTAGGTCCCGGCACGCGAGCTCCCGGCCCCGTTGGTGCAGGTGACGCCGCCAAACCATTCGGTGTCGCTGGCATGGCAGGCGGCGATGCCATGGAAGGCCATGAACTCCAGGTCGTCCTGGTGCGCGCCGATGCCAAGCCGCGTGATGCGCGCGAGCGCCGCATGCTGCGGCTGCCCGTCAGGCACGAAGAGGTCGGCACCGGAATGGTGAAGCTCGAGCACTAGCTTGGGGAGCGTTTCGTAGACCGAACACGCCGCGAACAGGGTAACCAAATCATAGGGCAAAACTCCATAATGTCGGACCTGCACGCCTCCCGAAGGCGTAGCGTATTCCGAAGACGTATTCCGAAGGATTCTCCATGAAGCGCCTGGTCCTTGCCGTGCTGTTCGCCACATTCGGCGCAATTCTTCCCACGGCCGCGACGGCCCAGGTATTCCCGTCGAAGCCGATCCGGATCATCTGCCCCTTCCCCCCGGGCGGCGGCGTCGATATCACCGCGCGGGCCATCGGCCACGAGCTCTCGAAGGCGCTCGGCCAGCCGGTCGTCATCGAGAATAAGCCCGGCGCGGGCGGCAATGTCGCCGCAGCCGAAGTCGCGCGCTCGGCCCCGGATGGCCACACGCTCTTCCTAACGCTCAACAGCCTGCACTCGATCAGCCCGCTGCTTTACTCGAAACTGCCGTTCGACGCGATGAAGGACTTCGCTTTCATCACCCCGCTGGTGGCCTTCAGCAACGTGCTGATCGTCCATCCATTGGCAAGCGCCAGGTCGGTGCAGGAACTCATTGCGCAGGCCAAGGCGCAGCCCGGCAAGCTGACCTACGCCTCCAGCGGCAACGGCACCAACGTGCACCTCGTGGGCGAGCTGTTCCGCTCGATGTCCGGCGTGGACGTCGTGCACGTGCCGTACAAGGGGAGCGCGCCCGCGCTCACCGACATGCTGGCCGGCAACGTGACCATGATGTTCGAGACGATTCCTTTTGCCATCTCGCAGATCAAGGGCGGCAAGCTGCGAGCGCTCGCGGTCACCAGCGCCAGGCGCTCGCCGCTGATGCCTGAGATCCCCACGCTGGCCGAATCAGGTCTTCCGGGCTTCGACACCATTGCCTGGTACGGCCTCATCGCGCCCGCCGGGACGCCGCGCGAGATCGTAATGAAGCTGAATGCCGAGGCCATCAAGGGCGCCCATTCGAAAGACTTCCGTGACCGCATGGAGCCGCTCGGCTTCGAGATCGTCACCGGCACACCTGAGCGCATGGCGGAGATGCTGCGCGCGGATGCCGCGCGCTGGGCGCCGGTCATCAAGGCGGCGAACGTCAGGATCGAATAGGGACGGACTGCCGGCTTTCGGCGAGCTCGCAGGCGATCACGCAGATCGCCAGCCAAACCCCGCCGGCCAGGAAGCCTCCGGCCACGTCGCTGAGGTAGTGCCCGCCGAGGTACATCCGGCTCGCGCCCACGAGCAGGATGAGGACAACCGCGGTCGTCACGACCGGGCCCGGATCGCGGAAACCTGCTATCGAACTTCCGGACGAGCTTCCACGCCGGAAGCCTGATGGGAGAACCAATCAGACGACCACTGGATCGAGGCGCTTGCGGATATGGCAATGCGATCTGCCGCCTGAGCGCTACGCCGGATCAAGCCGCATCGGCGTGCAGCCGCAGACCCAAGGCATGCACCAGTTTCAGCATGGTGTCGTAGCGCGGTTTCGCGCCAGGCGCCAGGGCCTTGTAGAGGCTCTCCCGCCCAAGTCCGGCATCTCTCGCGAGTTGCGCCATGCCGCGTGCGCGGGCGGCGGTGCGGACGGCTTGCAGAAAGACATCCGGGTCACCATCCTCGAGCGCGGCGCTAATAAACTCGGCTATCGCAGCCGAATCGGTCAGGTAGTCGGCCGCGTCGAACGGAGCGAGACCGAGGTCAGATTTGGCTTTGGTCATTTTTCATTCCTTGAGCATTCGTTTCAGCATCTGTTTGGCGTGTTTGATATCCCTGCCCTGGCTGGACTTGTCGCCTCCGCAAAGAAGCACGTATACGGTCTTGGCGCGGCGAGCGAAATACACGCGATAGCCGGCGCCAATATGAATCCGCATTTCGGAAACGCCATCGCCGACCGGCTCGCAGTCTCCAAAGTGACCGATGACCGCCGCATCCAGCCGCTGCGCAATGCGCACCCGCGCCACTAGATCACGCATACCCCTGAGCCAAGTATCGAACTCTGCGGTGCGAACAAGCGTGTTCATCCGACTAGTGTATACTATTGGATACATCGGGGCGCAAAACCGCCGTGATCGATGCGGCGAGCAAGCACAACACCACCAGGAGGTGCTGGCCCAGCAGTTCTGTCGCTTCAATCATGCGGGCGCATCATGTGTCGACCTCGCTGAGAGGCCGGAATGTACCGGTACAGATACAACAACTGACAGGATAGCCGCTCCAGGAGCCAATCTCCGATTTCAATTCTACTGAAATCGAGTGGGTGCGCGAGTCAGGCCGGCATCGGCGGCAGGATGCCGCGCTCCTCGGCGACCTTCCAGATTTTGCGCGCCCCGGCTGCGGCGGTGCGCATCACCTCTTCCTCGTCCATCGTGAGGAGCTTTCCGTCCCTCACGACCGGCTTGCCGTGGATCATCGCAAACGCCATGTCGCCCCCGTTGCCCTTCCACACGAGGTTCTTGATCGGGTCCCACACCGGCTGCAGGTGCGGCTTATGCAGGTCGAAGACCAGCAGGTCCGCTTTCGCGCCGGCCTCGAGGCGTCCGAGGTCGGGACGGCCGAGCGCCTTCCCGCCATTCAACGTGGCCGCCCGCATCAGCTCGTGCGCGGTGCCGACGTACGCCTTGCCGAAGTACTGCTTGGACAGGAGCCCGTTGATGCGCAGCTCGCTCACGATGTCCATGCCGATCGAGTCGGTGCCGATGGCCGTGTTGATGCCGGCCTTGGCGAAGCGCGCGTAGGGAAAATTCTTGCCTTCGCGCGCGAAGCTGTACGCGCAGTTCGCCACGTGGGTGCCCGTCGCGGCAAGCTCGCCAAGCTCCGCATCGGTCGCGCAGCCCGCGTGCGCGAGGACCACGTTTTCGCCGAGCAGGCCGGTGTCGCGCGCGTACTCGGCCGCGCCCATGCCGTAGCGGCTGCGCAACAGCGCGAGTTCCTGCGGTGTTTGCGCAAAGTGCGTCGTGAGCAGGCAGCCGAGATCGTCGGCCGCCTTGCGGCATTCGCGCAGCAGTTCCGGGAGGCAGGTATCGGTGGCGTGCGGGCCGATCGCCACCTGGGCAAGGCCTTCAGTGCCCTCGTCGCGCGCCTTGAAGAGCGCGATCGATTTTTCCAGCTGGGCATGGCCGTCGTTGCCGAAATCCCACACCGGGTAGCCCTCCGGCCCGATGCGCGCATTCGAAGACGACATGATGAAGGGCGCGCCCACCGTGCGAAGTCCCACCTCCCTCGCGACGTCGAAGAAGATCTCCTGGCCGTGATGCCACATGTCGAGCACGGTGGTCGTGCCGCCCCGCACGAGGTCGATCATCCCGAGTGCGCTCACCGCGCGCAGCTCTTGCGCGGTCAGCTCTTTGGCGGCCAGCGCAGTCAGCGGCAGGAGGATGTTGTAGACCAGCTTGGGGATCCAAGGCTCCATCTCGAGGTCGTCCGCGATGCCGCGAAAGAGCCCGCCTCGGATGCAATGCGCATGCACGTTGACGAACCCCGGCGTGACCAGGCCGTGCTCGTAGCGGATGACCGGCGTCCCGGCGGCGGGCGCATCGGCGCTCACCGCCTCGATCGAAGTGCCATCGACGTAGACGTAGTGGTCGCGAAGCAGAACCTGCTCACCGGCTTTCATGCCGAGCACGTAGCGCCCGGCGATGACGCTCGTGGTCACTGCCTTACTCCGGCAGGATGCCGGCGGCGGCGGCGAACGCCAGAAATCGATCCATGGTCGAGCTGCTCCCGCTCAAAAGATGCCTGCACTTACGCAATAAATGTACTGGTACCGATACGAATATTGACAGGAGAATCACTCTCAGAGCCGATCTTGCAATTCAATTGTCGCGAAATCCAAGATACCCGCTTGATCTCCGCAGGGCATCGAAAACCTTTGGGAAACTCGCGCATCACCATCTTCTCATACGAGACATCCTTGCGTTTGCTGTTCGAAATTCGATGACAACCTGCGCCGCCCCGGAGGGCTGCGCAGGCGGGAAAAGCCGGGGGCTAATGCGCGCCGACGTGGCGCGTGACCTCGCGGTCCTGGCGCTTGAGCAGCGCCCCGTAGGTCGCGCCGAGAACCACGCCGAAAACAAGGTGCATCATCAGCGTCATGACGGGCGCGGCGATGCCCATGGCGAGGCCGAAGAGGCCGGCACCGGCCATCGGCATCACCACGACCATCATGAGCATCCATGCGCCGGTGGCGAACACCGCCCCGCGCCACCACGCGCCGCGTATATGTTCGCCGAATATGGCCGCATACAGCAGGCCCCAAAGCACTGTGCCGATGGCAAAGTGCAGGATCCAGCCCACCGACCGGCCGCCGCCGGTCATATTGCCCAGCATCTGGATCGGGTCGAGCTCGGGCATGAGCCCCATCTTGGCCTTCACCAGCATCATCATCGACATGACGATGGTGGCCACCAGCCCGGCCCCCATCCCCACCGCGTATTTCTTGTTGTGCTCGACTGTGTTCATTGCCTCGACTCCTGTTCGTTGGCCTTTTCCGGCTGACAACAATTAGCAGGGGCGGCGGATCAGAGCAGTCGGTGGGCGGCGTCTTTGCCAGCAGGCGGATGACTACGCTACGTAAGTTCTCGCGCCGCGAACCCAAGCGAGGGGCGGCGGCGCGCGGCCACATTTGCGCGTCGCTGAACGCGGCATAACCGGCACCAATGTCTGATACCGTTGGGTCTCATTCTTAACGCCGCGCAGAGATGCCACTGCCGATCGAAGACTACGCTTTCATCGGCGACTGCCATTCGGCGATCCTCGTGGGCCGCGACGGTTCGATCGACTGGGGCTGCCTGCCGCGCTTCGATTCCGGCGCCTGCTTCGCCGCGATCCTCGGCGACCCCGCGCACGGCCGTTGGAAAATCGCACCCGCCGGTATCGCCAAGCGCACGCGCAGGAGCTATCGCGGCGACACGATGGTGCTCGATACCGAGTTCGAGACTTCCGAGGGCATCGTGCGCGTCACCGATTGCATGCCGCCGGTGCGGGAGCGCAGGGATATCGTGCGCATCGTGGAGGGCGTCAAAGGCCGTGTGCCGATGCGCATGGAACTCATCATTCGCTTCGACTACGGCTCGATTATTCCGTGGGTGCGCCAGCCGGACCATTCGCTCCTTGCCACCGGTGGCCCCGACACGCTGGAGCTTCACACGCCGGTGCCTACGCATGGCGAGGACCTGACCACGGTGGCCGAATTCGTGGTCGCGGAGGGAGAGCGCATCCCGTTCGTTCTGAATCACCATCCTTCGCACGAAGCGCCGCCCCCGCTTCTCGACGCCGAGGAGGCGATAAAGGCCGCGGAGAAGACCTGGCAGGAGTGGTGCGCGCTTACGACCTATAAGGGCCGCTGGGGGGCGGCGGTCATGCGCTCGCTTTTGGTCCTGAAAGCGCTCACCTACGCGCCCACCGGCGGAATCGTCGCGGCTCCCACCACTTCACTGCCCGAGCAGCCCGGGGGGGAGCGCAACTGGGACTATCGCTACTGTTGGCTACGCGACGCGACATTCACGCTCAACGCGCTCTTGCTTGCGGGCTACCGTGAGGAAGCGGTGGCTTGGCGTGAGTGGCTGTTACGTGCGGCCGCCGGACGCCCCGAAGACTTGCAGGTGCTCTATGGTGTCTCGGGAGAGCGGCGCATGCCCGAAGCCGTGCTGCCCTGGCTGCCGGGCTACGGCGGCGCGGCACCGGTTCGCGTCGGCAACGCCGCCGCGCAGCAGTTCCAGCTCGATATCTACGGCGAAGTCATGGACACCCTGCACCTCGCGCGCTGCGCCGGGCTTCCGGCCGAACCGCGCTCGTGGGCCATCCAGATGGTCCTGCTCGAGTTCCTCGAAAAGAACTGGCACGAACCCGACGAAGGCATCTGGGAAGTGCGCGGCCCAAGGCGTCATTTCACCCACTCCAAGGTGATGGCCTGGGTAGCCTTCGACCGTGCGGTCAAGGGCGTTGAGCGATTCGGGCTCGAGGGCCCCATCGAGCGCTGGCGCAGCGCGCGCGATGTTATCCACGCACAGGTCTGCGAGGCGGGCTTCGACGCAAAGCGGAACACGTTCGTCCAGTCCTATGGGTCCACGCACCTCGACGCGAGCGTCCTGCTGATCCCGCTGGTGGGGTTCCTGCCGGCCACTGATGCGCGCGTGCGCGGCACGGTCGAGGCGATCGAGCGCAACCTGCTAGTCAACGGCCTCGTGCTGCGGTACTCGACGGCCTCCCGCGTGGACAACCTTCCACCGGGCGAGGGAGCGTTCCTCCCATGCTCATTCTGGCTCGCCGACAACCTCTCGCTGATCGGCCGGCAGGCCGACGCCGAGGCCCTGTTCGAGCGCCTGCTTGCCCTGCGTAACGATCTTGGCCTGCTGTCGGAGGAATACGAACCGCGCAGCAAGACGATGCTGGGGAATTTCCCGCAGGCGCTCACGCATATGGCGCTGATCAATACCGCCGGCGTCCTGTCGTCGGCCGCCCGCGGCGAACCGGCCGGCGACGGGAGCGGCGATCGGCCCGGTGCGGCGACGAAAACAAAATGAAACGCTCGCCGCCCCATGCCCCGGGCATCCTTGTTGTCGACGTGGGCGGCTCGAGCGTCAAATGCCTCGAAGCCGGCTATGCCTTGCGCAAAGCGGCGACGCAGGTTAAAGCCGCGGGAAAATCCGCCCGAAAAAAATCGCGCAGAAACTAGCTCGCCCTCACCCGATACGGGTCCCGGGTTCGGAAATGCGTATGCATCAGGTTCATGCGGCCTCGTCGCCTGACGTCTCCAGATGACACAGCCCCTTGACCTTGGCCTGCAGCGTGTTGGCGATGGCCCGCGCTTCTTCAGGGGTGGTGCCCGCGTTCAGACGCATAGTGATGGTGCCGCGGGCACTCGCCCCGCCCGGCACGCCAAGCGGTTCGCAGACGATAGTGATCGAGGCTTCGTCTGGCTCATGGTCGGTGGGCGCCAGTTCCCTGACGATGTAGTCGTAGATGGCAGAACTTGGTTTCGGCATGCATGCACCCAAGGGTAAGGGATGAAGAAACCAGCGCCTTGGCGGGCCCGTGTCGGTTCGCTATAGCGGCGGTCACTACGTGTTTGTCTAGAAGATATTGCACGCCGTCAGCGCTGAGGCGAGGCCCGCTATAACGGCGCACCCCAAACCGACTACGAGGGGCGTTTTGGCGGTCTTCGCTTTTTCGGCATCGGGCCACGTGGAATGACCGGCGCTCGACTGATCGGAGCTTTCTTTTTACTGGCTTTGGTCTTTGCCATTCGCTCTCCTTTTTGACTTTCTCCCAAGCTGTAACCACAGGCTAAGCGCACGGTCGCGCCACGATCTGTACGACAGCACACACACAATCGCAGTCGGGACTCAATTGGCGGCTTGACCGAGTGGGCCGTTCCAATCGCTGAATCTGGCCATCAGCGCCGTTCTGGGTCCGTCCCGGACAACGGCAGGCCGGACGCCTTTTCGCGATGGTCGTGCAGCCGCCCGAGCGTGCTGTCCAGCAG
>ENA-ORBV01003701-ORBV01003701.1-microbial-mat-metagenome-genome-assembly--contig:-NODE-3701-length-30278-cov-5.804079_pt1 | contig 30278 bp, 27 predicted proteins | sample MGYA00237777_ERZ505514 | MGnify/ENA primary metagenome ERZ505514 (study PRJEB26160, sample SAMN06269048) | microbial mat metagenome | isolation source: Oligotrophic lake microbial mat | place... | reverse complement strand
AGAGACAGCGCCCACCCCCGCCGCGTGGGACGTCACCCAACCTCGCGGCACCACACGCGAGATCGCCTTCACCACGATGGAAGGAACGTGGATGTCGGTCGATCTCTCGCCCGACGGACAGTGGCTCGTCTTCGACCTCCTGGGGCACGTATATCGCATGCCGATTGCAGGAGGTGAGGCCACTGCACTAACGCAGAACAGCGGCATCGCCATCAACACCCAGCCGCGCATCTCCCCCGATGGGACACTCATCGCCTTCATCAGCGACCGGCGGGGACAGAACAATCTCTGGGTGATGAACGCCGACGGCTCCAATCCACGCGCGATTTTCAGCGAGAACTACGTGCGCGCTGTGACGCCGGCGTGGAGTGCCGACGGCCAATACATCGTCGTCGAGCGACACCAGCTCGCCCACGGCGAACAGCCGGCCGGGGGCGGAATCTGGATGTACCATAAGGACGGCGGGAGCGGAATCGAACTCCTCGCTAGGCAGCGGCAGCAGGCGAGTTGGCCCTCGCTCTCGCGTGATGGACGCTTTCTCTACTTCCAGGTGATGAACCAAGGGGCCACACAAGCTGGCTACAGCGGACGCACGGACTTCCTCGGCGGCTCTACGCAGGTGCGCCGCATGGATATTCGCACCGGCGAGATCTCGGCGGTCTCGTTCGGCGAACAGTCACAGCAGCTGCAAACATCGAGTGGTGGGATGGGAGCCCCCGAGATCTCTCCCGACGGCAAGTGGCTTGCCTTCGTGCGTCGCATCCCCGACGGAACCATCACCTGGAAGGGGCATACCTTCGGACCGCGCTCGGCGCTCTGGCTCCGCAACCTCGAGTCGGGGCACGAGCGACTGCTGATGGACCCGGTGGAGCAGGACATGTTCGAGGGATCCAAGGTGCTGCGCCCCTTCCCCGGCTACGCGTGGAGCGCCGATGGCCGCACCATCGTGCTGACGCAGGGCGGAAAGCTGCGGCGCCTCGACGTGTCGAGCGGCGTGGTGACGACAATCCCCTTCACGGCCAAGGTGCAGCGCACCATTTCCGAGCTCGCCAACACACAAACGAAGCAGAGCGACGACGCGCTCGCGGTGAAGTTCACCCGCTGGCAGAGCGCCTCGCCCGACGGGCGGCGGCTGGCCTTTCAGGCGGTGGGGCGGGTGTGGGTGATGGAGTTGCCCAACGGGACGCCGCGGCGCCTGACGCCGGAGGGCTTCGCTCCCTTCGAGTACGCACCGGCATGGTCGCCCGATGGCGCCTTTATCGCTTTCACCAGTTGGGAGGATACGGTCAGCGGCCACCTGTGGAAGGTGCGCACCGGTGGCGGCACGCCGGAGCGCCTGACGCGGCAAGCTGGGGAGTACATCCACCCGAGCTGGAGCCGAGATGGAAACGAGATCGCCATGGCGCGCGGCGCTGGTGAGTCTCGGCACGGGCGCGGCGTCGTCTGGAACCAGTTCTGGGACATCGTGCGCGTGAGCGCGAACGGGGGCGAGGCGCAACTCGTAGCGCGTGTCACCAATGCCCCCGATGGCAGCGCCGGGAGTGCGTTCAACAACGTTCGCAATCAAATCGTGCGTCCGTCGTACGGTCCCGATGGTCGCATCTTCTATCCGCACCTCTCCACAACAGGCACTACCACCGAGACCGTTCTCTACTCGATCCGCCCCGATGGTTCCGACCGGCGCGCCCACCTCAGCTTTCCCTTCGCCGACGAGATCACCGTCTCGCCCGACGGAGGGTGGGTCGCCTTCGAGGAATCGGACAACGTCTGGGTCGCTCCGTTTCCGTATCAGGGCACCGGCGGCGTCACTTTGCGCGTGGACCGCAACCGCCCTCGCCTCCCGGCGACCCGCCTGACGAGCGAAGGGGGGCTCTTCCCCACCTGGCGCTCGAACAGCACGCTCGACTACGGAAGCGCGGATCGCTTCTACTCGTATTCGGTGACCACGAAGCGCTCGGACACCACGCGCATTGCCCTCACCGTTCCGCGCGCCATTCCGGCGGGGACGGTCGCCTTCACCAACGCACGCCTCGTAACGCTGCGCAACCGCGAGGTTGTCATCGGGACGCTCGTCGTGCGTGGGAACCGCATCGTCTGCGTAGGGCGCTGCAGCGTTCCGGCCGCGGCCCGCATCTTCGACGCCGAGGGAACGACGATCATCCCCGGCTTCATCGACGTACACTCGCACAACTATCGTGAGCACCGCGGCATAATCCCCCAGCAGAACTACGAGGGGGCGGCGTTCCTGGCATACGGCATCACGACGACGATGGACCCGTCGATGTGGTCGCAGAACCTCTTCCCGACGGCCGAGATGGTCGAGGCTGGGCTCGTGGTGGGGCCGCGCGTCTACAGCACCGGCGACCCGCTCTACGCCGACGACGGATCGCGGCAGGAGAATTTCGCCACCGCCGCGATCGCCGAGGCGGGAATCCTCAAGCTCAAGCACTGGGGCGCCGTCTCGCTCAAGCAGTACCAGCAGCCGCGCCGCGACCAGCGCCAGTGGGTGATGCAGGCGGCACGCAAGCACGGGATGCAGGTCACCTCCGAAAACGGCGACCTGGAGTTCACGTTAGGCCTGATCATGGACGGGCACACCGGCTTCGAGCACCCGATGTCGTACACGCCCCTCTATTCCGATTTCACCACCTTCCTTGGGAAGGCGAAGGCGACCTACTCGCCTACCTTCATGGTCGGCGGCCCCGGGCCGTGGAACGAGGAGTATTGGTACCAGGAGAGCGAAGTGTGGAAGGACGGGAAGACGCGCCGCTTCATGCCATGGGTGACCTTCATCCCGCAGGGGCGGCGGCGCATGCTACGCCCGGCCAGCGACTACTCGTTCCCATGGCTCGCGCAGGGAATGGCCGACGTCATCACCGCCGGCGGGTTCGGCGCCATCGGCGCCCACGGCCAGCACAACGGACTCGGCTCTCACTGGGAGACGTGGATGGCGGCCAGCGCCACCGGGGCGATGGGGGCGCTGGAAGTCGCGTCGCTGCACGGTGCGCGTTTCATCGGCAAGGCGAATGACCTGGGGTCGCTCGAGGTGGGCAAGCTCGCCGACTTCATGGTGCTCAATCGCAACCCGCTGGAGAACATCCGCTTCACCACGGACATCAAGTACGTGGTGAAGGGGGGCGTGGTGTACGACGACGACACGCTCGATGAGGTGTGGCCGCGCGCGCGACCATATGGGACGCCGTATTGGCTGGTGCCGGATGCGATGAAGGGGGATACGGTGCGGGTGGAGCGGAGGTAGGGGTCGCGCCGGAGTCTCGAGCGCGGCCCCGCAGACGGCTTCGCCTGTTACGACTTCCGAAGATTCGGATTCGTGTCGAACTCTAGCTGCCCGATTTGGAAGCACTTGTCCAGCGGCTGAGTCGCGAATTGCAGGTTGAAGCGCCTCCAGTCGTTGAGTCCCTGCGCCTGCAGCCAGAGCTCGGCCTGTCGCTCATAAATGAGCAGCGCGCGAACGTCGGCTGCGGTGGTTGGTCCAGTGTACGCCGGAGTGTTCGACGCCGCACGTATCTGGTTGACGAGAGTCACCGCTGCTGCGGCGGTGCCAATCTGCAGTTCTGCCTCGGCCTCGATGAGCCGCGCTTCCTGCCACGTAAACACCGGGATGGGCGTGTCGCGCAACGGGTACTTGAGCTGCTCCACGAACTTCCGCGTCGGATCGGGGCCCTTGGCCGTGTCGCCCTTGTCGCGGAACGGCGTACGCGGGTCGCTCTTGAAGCGCACATCATTGTAGAAGCGCGGGTGCACCCCGGCCTCGCGTCGGATCAGCGTCGTGGTGAGGGTGGCAACTGCATTATTCTCTCGGGCGTTGTTGCCGTACAGCGCCATCAGGCGGAAGCCTTGGGGAATCTGCCGGGCGTCGTCGCGGGCGCCGGCGTAATCTCCAAGCATGAGCCGCACCCGCGCCCTTCCCGCAAGCGCCCCGCGCAGGACGTCGACGCGAGCAGCGGCCGTCGCGACCTTCACCGCATCGTCCAACACGGCCCTCGCCCGTTCGTAGCCCTGTTTCGGAGTCACCGCCGGGCCACCATGGAAGGTCATCTCGCAGAAATTGTCGGCGAGCATGAAGTGCGCGAACCCTCCCCACGTCAGCACCGTCGCCAGTTCGAAGCGCTTCTCCGCATCTGGGAGGAACTTGCGGAAGCGGACGGCAGCGGTATCGGCGACCCAGATGGCTCGTGACACGTTCTGATAGACCTGATCTCCTGTGCCGCTCGGACGTGTGCCGATCCCTCTCTCGACTTCGCGCCACGTCGGGAACGATCCGGTGTGCTGCAACTCCTGGCCAAACAGGCCGATGATGTCGATAGCATTGGCGTAGGCCAGCGCGTAGTCGCCGATCACTCCGTTCATGATCGGCACGACCGCGTCGGGATTGTCGAGGTTCTTGTCCAGGATATCCTGTTCGTTGCCCACCTCGAGCACGCCCTTGCATCCCCCGGCGACGAGGGCGACAGCGGCAGCGACCATGGCGAACCGGCGAAAGCGTCCAATGGGCATGCGTGGATTCCTGGTCGATTTTGGGTTGGCGATTGGCCGGGTCATCGTGAGGCCCGCACGGTGATGAGGAAGACGCGCGGGATAGGCGGGGAGTCGAAATCCGCGCTACCACCGACCGCGACGTTGCCCCTCCAATTCAATCTCGGATCAACTCCCGGAAACTTGGTCCACAGGTAGAGGTTTCGGCCGGATAGCCGCACCGAGGTACGACGGAAGCCCAGGCGCCTCGAGACGCCATCGGGCGCGTTGTAGTTGAGCGAGAGTTCGCTGAGCGCGATAAAATCCGCTGGCTCGACGAACACGGTGCTGCCGATCGCGTTCACGTAGTCGACGAGCGAATCGGCGACCGGCGTCGTGGCGCCGTTCGGCTTCTGGACGAGCGAGAGGTAGTGATCTCCCGAGCGCACGCGCGTATCCCAGTAGTGGGAGAAGTCCATCTTCTTGTTTCCACCCTGGAAATCCGCCATGCCGGTGATCGAGAAGCGGCCGAGGCGATAATCCGCCGAGAGTGCACCGTAAAACTTAGGGTCAATCTGGCCGGCGAAGATGCGGTCGATGCCGGCGGTGTGGCGGCGTGTCGTGGGGTTCCAGTTGGCCAGCGGAATGCGCCAGATGGAATTGACGGGATACCCCTTCACGATACGGGCATCGTTGACGAAGAACGGAGCGACGCCCCCCATGTCGGTGATTTCGCTCTTGAAGGTGGCGAAGTTGAGCCGCGCGTTGAGCTCCTGGTGCGCACGGGACAAGAGTACCGCGTTCAGTCCGAGTTCAATCCCGCTGCTCTTCGTCTGCCCGATGTTCGTGAGCTGCGCGGCGAGGAATCCCTCGGACGGGGGCTCGTTCTTTCGAATCAGTGCATCGTTGGTGATCTGATTGAAGTACGTGAACTCGATCCCGAACCGATCGCTCAGCAGTCCGGCATCGAATCCCACCTCGACCTCACGCGAGGTTTCGGGGCCCAGGTCGGGGTCACCTAGGTTGTTGGGAGTGACGGCGGGCTGGCCGTTCTGCGCCGAAGTTGGCGAATAGGTGCGGTCGGCTGCGAACTGCGCAGGTGCCTGTCCTGAGGTGCCGTAGGCCACGCGCAGCTTCATGGTGGGCACGAGGCCGGTGGGCCAGAACGATTCCTGGCTTAAGGAATAGGCGACCGACGCCTTGGGATACCACTGGTATTTGAAGTTGTTGCCGAAGGCGGAATTACCATCGACACGCAGGCCACCTGCCACGAACACCTTGTCGAACAACCCGAAGGTTTCCTGTGCGAAGAGGCCGGCATTGGTCGTCTCCACCCGTTCTTCCGCAGCGGTGCGCGTCGCGGCCGCCGACACCGTGCGTACGCCGGGTGCAGGGAAGTCGTTCCCCGATCCGCTCACGCGGTTCTGTGCGAAGAAGATGCCCTGCGCTCCGAAGGAGAACTCGGAGGTGAGGTTCTTCGTCAGGGTGTTGGACAACGACGACTTGTAGTCGACGGTCATCTCGCGCACCGAGCGCGTGATGTTGTTCTTCGAGCCAAGCTTGTTCCCGGAGCCCTGGTAGGCATACGGAAAGTACTTCTGGAACTCATCGCCGAACCAGTCGATGCCGAACACGAGGTTCTGCGTGAAGTTCTCACGCATCCTATAGTCGAGCGTGAAGCCGGTCGTGTTGCGCAGCACGTTCTGAATGTTTTCGACCGTCTGGTTTGCGTAGAAGTTGCCGAATCGCTCGCCCCACTTCCGCTCGGGCGTCGCGCTGTATGGCAGTCCCGCCACCACCTGCGAGTAGAGGCCGTGCAGCGCGTTGTCGGTGTCGTTTATGCGTAGCTTATTGAAGGTGAAGCCGGTGCGCGCCGAGAGGGACAGCTTGGGGCTCAGGATTGCGGTAATGTTGGTCCGCGTCGTGGTCGTGTGGTTCCAGTTGGCCGACGGCGCTATCGACGCGTTCTGCCCTTGGAAGGCGAGCGAGGTGAAGTAGGTGATCGCTTCGCTTCCCCCCGAGACCTGGGCCATGTACCGCTCGTAGCGCCCATTGTCGACGATTTCCTTGGGGTCGTGCGCGCGATACCCGGTGGGGCCGGTGAACTGCGTCCACAGCCGACCCGGAAAGCGGTTCGTGGGTGATCGCTCGTAGCCACCCTCGCTTTCGAAGAGCCACTCCGGAGCGCCCGTTCTCCCGCGCTTCGTGAAAATCTGGATAACGCCGTTCGATCCCTGCGTGCCATAGAGCGTCGCCGCTGCGGCACCACGCACGATCTCGACCCGTTCGATTTCGGCGGGATTGATGTCGGCGAGGCGGTTGATTCCCTGTCCGCCGATAAAGATTGGGCGATCGTCCGAATTGTTGATCTTCACCCCGTCGACGTAGATCACTGGATCGCTCGGCAGCGCAATCGACTTGGTGCCGCGGATCTTGATCTGACCAGGAGTGCCGACGGTGGACTGTCCAATGTTCATGATCACGCCGGGCGTTCGGCCCTTGATCAACTGGTCAACGCTGAGGATCGGCGCCTTCTCCGCAAGTTCAGTTACGTTAATGCTGGCGACCGAATTGCCGATCTTGCGCACCTCGGTGGCGGTGGCCGTGCCGGTCACCATGACCTCGCTCAAAGAGATCGCCCGCGTGATCAGGTCAAAATCGACCGTGGCGCGCTGGCCGGAGGTGACCGTAACAAGTCGTTCCTGCGCGGCAAAGCCGAGCTGCCGCACCGCAACGGTGCGTTCACCTGGCGGCACGTTTGAGATGATGTAGCGCCCACCCTCACCGGTGCTCGTGCCAATGTTCGTGCCCTTGATGAACACACTGGCGCCGGCGACTGGACGCTTCGATACCCCATCCACCACCGTGCCCGCGACGCTGCCGTTCTGCACCTGCGAGTGCGCCGATGGCGCGATGGAGGCGATGAGCACCAGTGCCGCCAGTACACCACGAGCAAGGAATATCCGGACTTTCATGGCTTGACTGTTATTGAGGTGAGGGATGACCAGCGATCGGGCCTACCTAACGATTATGCGGACCATTCATGGGCGATGCCCGGGGTAATGGTTCCTTGACCGGAATCCAGCGCGAGAACCACTCCACGTTGCGCAACATGAGGTCGTGGCTCAACCGCGGATCCGTGATCCCGTGCGGCTGTCCGGGATACAGCACCAAGGTGACCGGCGCGCGGCCGATGCCCTTCATCGCCTCATAGAACTGGATGCTCTGCTCGGCGGGAACGCGCCGATCGGCCTCGCCCACCTGGATGAGCAGCGGCGTCGTGACGTTTTTCACGAACCGGTAGGCCGAGCGCTGTTCGTACAGCTTGAAGTCCTCCCACGGGCGCGGGCCCAGATACGTGTGATAGAACTCGGGCATGTCGGTCTGGGCATACATCGAGATCAGGTCTGCGGCACCCGCGCCGGCGCTCGCCGCCGCGAAGCGAGTGGTCCGCGTAATGCCCCAGAAGGTGTGATGGCCGCCGAAGCTCCAACCCATTATTCCGAGTTTCGCCGGGTCGGCGATGCCCTGTGCCACCATCGCATCGACGCCCGAGTTCACGTCAACCCAATCGCGACCGGAGATGTCGCCCCGATTGAGGCCGCGGAATCGCTGGCCGTATCCGGTGGATCCGCGATAGTTGGGCTGGAGCGTGGCGTATCCCATGCCGTTGAACACGGCGACGGGATAGGCGCCACGCATCGCCGGAAAACGGTCGGACGACACGCCGCTCGGGCCTCCATGAATCACCAGCAGCAGTGGTACACGGACACCGGACACATATCCGACCGGCAGCGTGAGCACGCCTTCGATCTGCTCGCCATCCGCTGCGGACTTCCATGTCACCACCCGCTGATCACCGAAGGCAAGACTCGCCACCTCCGGATTCGTCGTCGTTAGGCGCCGAGGCCGGAACGCCGCGACGCCCGCGACGTATACGTCCGGCGCTTCGGACGACCCTTCGGCTATGAACGCTGCGCGGTCGCCGACCCGGGACATGGAGAAGTCGGAGTAGTAGCGCGCGCCATCGGTGATGGCTTGCGGTGGCCCCGACGCTCGACGTCCGCTTAGCGGAATCCGGAAGAGAGCGCGTTTGGTGCGCGCCGCCGCCTCGACGATGAGCTCACCCGCAGTCGCGTGGACGAAGTTCGCATCCTCGTCGAGCCCATCGGTGAGCGGCAGGGGAGCGCCACCATCGAGCGGAACGCTCCAGATGCGCCGATTATACGTGCCCAGCAGCTGCGCGCTCCCATAGACCAGGAGACCCAACGCGTCGTGCCACGCCGCCACGTTCTCGCCACCGGCCATCGTCGTCACCTTCCGAGCCTCGACTCCAACATCTTCCTGCAGGTAGACCGCGCCCTCACCGTTGCTTCGGAGCGTGGGACCGGGCTTCGCGCTCCAGGCCATCTGCCGACTGTCCGGCCCCCACTCCATTCCGGTCACGTCCAACAGGTCGGGCGAGCTGCGTCGCGCCTCAGTCGCTACGCGCGCAAGGAGCGGGGCGACCCAGAGATGTTTCCACTCGGCGGAATAGGCAGAGTCGCGCACCAGCGGATGTCCACGGAGTTTCTCGAGTTCCTCGTCGGCTTTCGGTACCTTGGCCGGCGCGATGTATGCGATACGCTGGCCGTCCGGCGAAAGGCGGAAGGCCGAGATGTTCGTTTCGCTTTGGGTGATACGCCACGACTCTCCCCCACCTGGCTCGATGCCGAAGACCTGACTGCGGCGCGTCGAATCGCGGTCCGAGAGAAATGCGACGTAGCGGCCGTCGGGCGACCAGCGGGGTCCCCGGTCGGCCCGAGGGCTGCGGGTAAGCTGACGGGGCACTCCTCCGTCGGACGCGACCAGCCAGACGGCCGAACGATTCAAGTTGGAGTCGCGATTTCTCGTCGTGACAGTGTACGCGACCCATTGGCCGTCGGGGCTCATGGCGACGTCGCTAACGGCACGCAGCGCGAGCACCTGGTCGACGGTCGCCGGCTTTCGCTCTGCCTGCGCCGAGAGCGTCGCGGCGAGTACTAGGTTCGCGGCCAGCGCCGCGCCAAGCGACCACCGCACTTGCACCCGACGCGCGACTATCAACGGCATTTTCACGTTTCCGTACGAGAATGCCCCCAATATCGGACGTGCAAACGAGGACGCAAGAGCAGCGGATACCGGTATCCCCCTCCTACCCTTCTCCCGCCGCCACGAGATATGACCCGGGAGCCTTGGCGAAGCGCGCTCGGCATGCTGGGCAGCAAAAATAGTACGTCGTTCCCTGGTGCTCGTACGTGTGCTTCGCGGTGGCGATCTCCACCTCCACGTTGCAGACAGGATCGACAGCGGCGGGGGCGCCCGCCCCCAACTAGGGAGAGCGAGTGCTTGACGGCTCTTGATCTCCCCACATCAGCGTCTCCAGTGTGCGCCGAGCCTGGACGATCTCGGCCATCACGCTGAGCGCGATCTCGTCTCCGCGGCGGGCCTTGATGTCCAGACCGGCCGGGATGCGCAACCGCGCGAGTTGCTCGTCGGTGAGCCCCATGTCGCGCAGCGTCTGCTGCACCGCCTGTCCGCGCGTGCGCGACGCCACCAGCCCTACATAGGGGGCACGGGTGCGCAGCGCAGCGGCGAGCGCCTCCTCGTCCCCGTTGCCGTGGGTGGCCACTCCTACACGGCGGGCGAGATGTCGAGAGCCTCGTAACTGCAGACGTCAGTACGCGGAGTTCACGCAGCCGCCCAACGCGGCAGTTCGGCGAGCGAATGGATCTCCGCCAGCGGCGCCGGGCTACCCACCGGGCGTTGCAGCTGCAGGCGGTTGTGCCACACCACCGGCATCCCCACCCCCATCGCGCCGGGAATATCGGACGGCGATCCCGCCACGAAGAGAACCCGATGCGCGGGCAAGCCCAGCTCTCGCAGCGCAAGCTGATACGGCCGGGGGTCGGGCTTGTACGCCCCGGCCCGCTCGGCGGCGACGAGAACCGAGAGCGGCACGCCAAGGAGGGCCACCGTGCGCGCCGCCAGATGGTTCGAACAGTTGGTCACGACCCCGAGCGCGAAATCCCCACGGAGGTTTTCCAGGACCGCCGGTGCCTCGGGCCACGGCGCGATGTCGTCCCATGTGTCGAGTAGCGAGGCCGGAGCCGACGGAGGGACACCCTCGAGCGCTGCCGATTCCATCACCAGCGTCTCGTACGGGCGATAGGCACCCGCTGCGTAGGTGACGTCGAGGTAGCGCTTGCGCCAGCGCCGTCCCGTCGCCTCGTCACCGGCGGCGCGATTCCATAGTGTCCAGGAATCGACGAGCGCGGTGAGCAGGTCGAAGAGAATGGCGTCGTAGCGCATAGCGCCTCGCTCTACTTCCGCTTCACCGATTCATAGATCGCGATGTACTCGTCCGGCGTGACGCTGGCCACGGCCTGCGCGATCACATCCATCGGGAGATCCTCGAGGCGCTTGAAGCGGACGCACGACTTCCCCATATCGAGCTTCTTTCCTGCCTTCTTGAACGCGTCGGCAAACCACTTGGTCCGCGTGTCGTCCGAGTAGAGGCACATGAGGTACAGGGCGTAGTAGTTTTTCTGCGCCGCGAGCGCGATGTACGACAGCGGTTGCTTGTTGTACGTATTTGGGTAGCGCTCCAGGGGGATGCCATACCCGATCATCCCGGACCCCATGTGCTCGACGTATCCCTTTGGAAGATGCTTCTTCACCACCTTTCGAAGGGCGGCGACCACCTTTCTCCGTTCCTCGGGCAGCGCTTCCAGGTACTCAGCGACCGTCTGGGCTTGGCTCGAGATCATGGCACTGCTCCGTTGAGGGGTGCAAGGTATCCTACAGCGCCGAGTTCGAGGTAGGGGTCGCGGGCTCGTCTGCGGGCCCAAGCTGACCGGTCCGGTCGCGAATGGCTCACCCCGTTAGCCGGTTCAGCCGAAAAAACGTGAACAACAGGGGGGCTGCCAGGAGCGCGAGCGCATCGACGCCGAAGATGATCCAGTGCGGCAGGGCGCCGTTGTCGCGACCGGCGATTCTCATCACAGCGACGACGCAGACCACAATGGCATAGAGCGGCAGCAACTGGTCGCTGAAATACCAGGTGATTCCGTTGTTGAAGTAGGCGAACCATTTCTGCGCCGAGTACGCCAGCACGCAAAGCGCGATACCCAAGTTCAACAACGGCACTAGCGGGAGGTCGGTCGCGCGACGATACACCGCGACGCCCACGGCAACATGAGTGGCGACGGCCAACCATGCGATCGTGACGAGGGCGAGGTTGCCCATGTGGTGTCTCGGTGGGTGATGATGTTGGGCCGCGCGTATCGACACACATCAGGCGGCCAAGCGCCGAAGATACTCTGCGGCCCTCGAGCTGGCGGGCGCGTTGGACGCGAGTCCGAAAAGACGTCCTCCGCGCGTTGTTCGGCACAGCTGTGACATGTCGACGTGCCAGATGTCACAGATCGGCGTGCGCATAGCGGCGTAGGTTGGCTCGTACATTCGCGGAGCTCCAATTATGAAGTACAGCATCCCCCCCGCAGCCGTGGCGCTGGCCATCGCCCTGTCAGCTTGTGTCGACGCGCCTGAGGCTATCCGTCCCGCCGACCCGGCAGTGACGCCACGGGATATGGCGATGACCTCGCAGTCGCCATACCTGGGCCCGCCAGGCGCAACGGTGGTGGTTCCGGTCGTCGTTCCTCCGGGCCTCGCATCGCCCCCGTTCGACGTGCCACGCTCGCTCACCATTCCCCCGGGATTCGCGATCGAAGTCGTGGCACGCATCCCGAAAGCGCGCTTCCTCCTCACCCTTCCAGGCGGCGATTTTCTTGTCTCGCAACCGTCTACCGGGTCGATCATTCTCGTGCGTCGGCAGAGCGGCGCCCTACCGCGCCTCTTCACCTTTGCGAGCGGACTGAAGCTTCCGCACGACATGGTGCTCGCCACCGTCGGAGGAACGCGCTTCCTCTACATCGGCGAGTCCAACCGGGTCACGCGGGCGCTGTTCGTGGCGGGCGACACGATTATCGGCGCCCTGCAGTCGATCGTCACGTCGCTACCCGATCACAATTCGCCCGGACTCGGCGGCTCATACGCGCACTCGCTCAAAAACATCGCCGTCGACGGCAACGGAAAGCTTTACGTCTCGATCGCCTCGTCGTGCAACGTGTGCCTGAGCGATGGCCTCGCCACTCCCGTGCGCGCCTCGATCTACCAGTACAATGCCGACGGCAGTGGCGCTCTTCTCTTTGCTCGTGGCCTGCGGAACGCCGAGGGACTGGCCTTCGTACCGGGCACGAGTCAACTCTGGATTACTGGCAACAATCGCGACAACATTCGATATCCGTTTAATGACGGCAGCGGCAACTACGGTCGGGTTATTCCGGCATACGTGGACGATCATCCGCCGGAACTCTTCACCCGCGTCCGGCTTGGCGACGATTTCGGCTGGCCCTTCTGCAACGCCAACCCAGATACGCCTAACGGTTACGATGACATGCCCTTCGACCGGGACTACGACTTTCTCTCCTCCAACGTCGACTGTACGACCAAGCAGCGCGTGATGAAGGGGATTCAGGCGCACTCGGCTCCTCTCGGGCTTCGTTTCCTCCAATCGTCGAGCTTTCCTGCGGCGTACCGTAACGGAGTCGTCATCGCACTGCATGGATCGTGGAATCGTACCCAACCAACGGGATACAAGGTGATCTACTTCCCGTGGAACAGCGCGACAAAGCGACCGATGCAGCAAGCTGACTTCGTGGCTGGGTGGCTGGACCCGAGTGGGGCGTGGGGACGACCCGTCGACATTTCTGGCGACGGCAGCGGCGGGCTGTTGATCTCCGACGATCGTGCGGGCGCCATTTATCGGTTGAAGTAGGTCAACAGCTGTCAGTTGACGTTCGGGCGCACTGGTCCAGCGCTTCAACGAGCGATAGCGATGTGCACTTCACGTAACCGCCCAACGCGGCAGTTCGGCAAGCGAGTGGATTTCCGCCAACGGCACCGGACTACCGCCAGGCAGTTGCAGCTGCAACCGGTTGTGCCACACCACCGGCATCCCCACCCCCATCGCGCCGGGAATATCGGACGGCGATCCCGCAACAAAGAGGACCCGATGCGCAGGCAAGCCCAGCTCTCGCAGGGCAAGCTGGTATGGCCGAGGATCGGGCTTGTACGCCCCTGCCCGCTCGGCGGCGACGCTGACGGAGAGCGGCACGCCCAGGGATGCCACGGCACGCGCCGCCAGATTGTTCGAACAGTTTGTCACGACCCCGAGCGTGAAATCCTGACTGAGGCGCTTAGATGCCGTCGGCGCCTCGGGCCACGGCGCGATGTCGTCCCATATGCGAAGCAGCGCGGCCGGAGCCGACGGAGGGACTCCCTCCAGTGCTGCCGCTTCCATGACCAGCGCCTCGTACGGGCGATAGGCACCTGCTGCGTAGATGACGTCGAGGTAGCGCTTGCGCCAGCGCCGTCCCGTGGCTACGTCACCGGTCGGCGCGATTCCACAGTGTCCACGAGTCAACCACCGCCGTCAGGAGGTCGAAGAGAATGGCGTCGTACGGCACCCGCGAGACCATGGCCCTGCTCCTGTTGGTCGTGCGCTCCAGCCTACTGCGCCGAGTCCCACTCCGCTACCACGCGCTTGGGGGCGGAGCGACACCACGCATCTTCCAGCAACACGCGCAGGACGCGCGTGCGCGCCTTGGAAAGATGCACCAGCACCGCGGGGTAGTCGCGATAGTGATCGGTGATGAAGAACACTTTCGAAGAGGATGAGGCGTACGTCGGAGAGGATTTCCGGCTTCGCCGCCGACCTACACGCTCTTGCCGCCAAACCGGCCAGCCGACGTGACAAACTCGCGAAAGACATGCCGAGTGTGCGGGTCGGTGAGCTCGAACACTTCGGGGTGCCATTGCACGCCGACGCAGAACTGGTCACCGTCGACTTCGGCGGCTTCGACCAATCCGTCAGGCGCAATAGCCGACGCCGTCAACGCGGGAGCCAGCGTCTTGATGCCCTGGTGGTGCATGGAGTTGACGTGGATCCGATCGAGCTCCATGAGATGCCGGAGACGACTCCCCTTGGCGAGCGCGACTTCGTGCGCCAGATGGTCGCGCTCGAAGCCGTAGGTGGGGAAGTAGTCGTGCTTGATGCCGTCGGGCACCTGCTCTTCGAGGTCTTGCCAGAGGGTGCCGCCCAAGGCGACGTTGAGTACCTGCAGTCCCCGACAGAGGCCGAGGATAGGCTTCTTGTCTTCCACGGCCCATTTGGCGAGCTGCATTTCGGTCCGGTCGCGGGACGGGTCTATGCGTCCGAGCTTCGGATGCGGCTCCTCGCCGAAATACTCGGGGTCGATGTCCACGCCGCCCGGAATCAGAATCCCATCGCACACGTCGTAGGCCCCGCGCAATGCGTCCGGCTCGTCGTCGAGTAGCGGAATGAGAATCGGGGACGCGCCGATGAGCGTGACGGCGATGTAATACCGCTGGTTCATGACCACCGACTGCGGCAACCCGGCAGGAATTCCATCGATCGAGTGCAGCGTCTGAGTTGTGACGCCGATCACTGGGCGTTTCGACATTCTGATCTCCAACTGGCTCAAAAGAAGGACTCGGGAACGTTACGCTCCCGTCACATGCAGGTCACGGGCCACGGCGCGCTCCGTCACGATGAACTCGCGGATTACAGTCACTGAACGCGGCGGGCGCCGTTTCAGTTCAGCACCCCCTCTTCAGTCTCGGCAATCAAGTGGTCCACCACCGCGTGGAGATTTCCCCCGCTCTCTTCGTAGGTCTTGATCTGGCGGTCGGCGCTCGAGCCGTTGCTCAGTATCTGGAAGGCATATTCGACCTCTTTCCGGCTCCCGAGCTCGTCTAGGACGTCGTCCAGAAACCACTCGATGAACTCCCGGATGAGGTGGGCGGCGGGGAATTCCTGGTTCTTGCCGAAGTCGATGAGGTTCCCGTCGAGGCCGTAACGCACGGCGCGCCATTTGTTTTCGTCAATCAGCTCCGACGAATAGAGACGCCACGAGGTGTTGTCGCGTCGCATTTTCCAGAGCTTGAAGACGAGCGCCTGCAGAATGGCGGCGATGCACACCGCCTCGTCGACGCGGGTGCAGACGTCGCAGATACGGAATTCGAGGGTCGGAAACTGGTGATGCGGTCGCGCGTCCCACCAGATCTTCGACCCGTTCGGAATACAGTTGGTCTCGACCAGGGTCTTGAGATAGTTGTCGTAGTCGGCCCACGACGGGATGTAGCGCGGGATTCCGGTGCGCGGAAAGGCGCGGAACACCGCACTGCGGTAGGACTTGAGGCCCGTCTTGCGCCCGATCCAGAACGGCGAACTGGTGGAGAGACAGAGGATGTGCGGCAGGAAGTAGCGCGACATGTTGCACGCTTCGATGAGAAAATCCTTATCCTCGATGCCGATGTGTACATGGGTTCCAAAGATCAGCAGCTGCTGCGCCAGCTGCTGCATGGCTTCTTTGGTCCCGATATAGCGGTCGAGCTGGGTGATTTCCTGCTCGGCCCAGTGCGAGAAGGGATGTGTGCCGGCAGCGGCGATCTTGAGGTCGCGCCTGGCCGCGAGTTCCATCACACCCCCGCGCAGCGCAATGAGTTGCGCCTTCACCTCCTGCGGTGTAGCGCAGATCGTCGTTCCCACCTCCACGATGGACTGATGCAGTTCCGGCTTGATCTGTTCCAGCACGATGTGATCGGATTCGAGAATCTGCGTGATGTACGATTGCAGGGCTCGAGTCTTGGGGTCGATGATTTGGTACTCTTCTTCGACGCCGATGGTCAGGGATGGGCGTTTCATGGAATTGGGACAGAAGACGAATACTTCAGAAGACGAATACTACAGAAGACGAATACTACAGAAGACGAATACTACAGAAGACGAGAAGACGAGAAGACGAATACTACAGAAGACGAGAAGACGAATACCACAGAAGACGAGAAGACGAGAAGACGAGAAGACGAGAAGACGAGAAGAACGGGAACTACGTGGGGTTCTTGCCTGCACAGTGCGTGTTGCTACTGCGCGACTCGCTGTACGACTGGCAGTACGATCTTCGACGGGTATTTGGGGGAGCGGTAGACGCGGTGGGTGGCGAGGGTGAAGTCGCTTTCCTTGGCTTCGAAGATATTCGGAATGAACTTCTGCGGATTGCGATCGATGAGGGGGAACCAGGAGCTTTGCACCTGGACCATGACCCGGTGGCCTGCTTTGAACGTGTAGGCTTGCGTATGGAGGTCGATCGTGAAATCGGTGACCTTGTTCGGCACGATGGCTTCGGGCTTGGAGGGATTGCGGCGGAATCGGCCGCGGAAGACCTCGTTGGCCACCATGAACTGATAGCCGTTCATCTTCGGGTCCTTCATGCCGGTATCGGGATAGACGTCGATCAGCTTCACGATCCAGTCGGCGTCGCTCCCCGTTGTGGCAGCGTTGACGGTCACACTCACGTCGCCGGCAATGGTCAGGTCCTCGTCCAGCACGCCGGTGTCGTAGCTCAGCACATCGGGGCGGTTGTGCACGAAGCGCTGGTCGTCGGTGAGCCAGGTAGACCATCCCGAGCCCCGCGGATCGTAGGTCGACTGGATGGGGCGGGCGCGGTATGGTACCGGTTTGTTGGGGTCGGAGACATAGCTGTCGTACTCCGGGCGAGCGGCTTGGCCGACTCTTCGCGGCGTAGCCGGAGGGGGCTCGAAGGCCAGTTTCCCGTTCTCGCGGAAGTAGAGACTTCGGTTGCTGACGCCGGACTTGGGCGGCCACGCATCGTACCGGCGCCAGGTGTTGCTCCCCGACTCGAACGTCGTGGCTTCCGGCAGATGCAACGTGCCCCGGTCGAGCAGGTAGAAGGCGAAGAAGGGCGCCATCAGCGAATCGCGGAAGAACTGCGCGGTCGCCTGCTCGAACTGGATGTTGCCTAACGACTTCCCCTCGCCGCGCATCCAGCCGCCATGGTTCCACGGGCCAACCACGAGGAAGTTCCGGCCCTCGGTGTCATGCTTCTCCAACTCGCGGTAGATGGTGATGGGGCCGTAGAAGTCCTCCTGGTCCCACCACCCCGCCACGTTGAGCGTGGGCACGGTGACGCGCGTGAGATACCCCGTCATGGCCTGACGTTGCCAGAACTCGTCGTAGTTGGGACGTCGCGAGAAATCGTTCCACGTGGGAATCTTTCCCTTGAGCAACTTGGTGTTGACGTTGGCCAGCGAGCCGAGTCGAAGGTACCAGTCGTAGGTATCATAGGCGTCCATCTGAAACGGTTGGACGTCCTTGGACGATTCCATCATCGTGGCGTACTCGAAGCCATAACTCAGCCGAAAGGCGCCGTTGTGATGAAAGTCGTCACCCATCCACATGTCGGCGGGCGATGCCTGCGGCGACACCGCCTTGAGCGCGGGATGCGGATCGAGCATCGCCATCGCGGCCAGCCAGCCCGGATACGACACGCCCGTCATCCCGACGCGTCCGTTGTTATTGGCGACGTTTTTCAGAAGCCACTCGATGCTGTCGTACGCGTCGGTGCTCTCGTCCACCGCCCTGGCATCGCTGCGGTCCCGGCGCGGGGCACGCTGCATCACGAATTCACCTTCGGACTTGAACTTTCCGCGATTGTCCTGGAATACGAAGATGTAGCCATCCTTGGCCAAGAAGCCCAGTCCACCCTCTATGGCGCGAGACGTGTAGCCGTCGATGCCGTAGGGCGTGCGAATGAACATGAAGGGGAGCGGGCCGCGCTGAGCCTTGGGGACAAATATCTTCGTGAAGAGCTTCACGCCATCGCGCGTAGGAATCATCGCCTCCGTCTTCGTGAACGCGGAGTCCTGTGCGAAGGAATGCGTCGCGGCGGATGTACGATGGGGCGCGGATGTACGATGGGGCAAGGAGGGCGCCAAGGCATCGGCACGGCGCGCCGAGGAGGCGAGCGCCGCAGTGAGTGTGATGACAGCGGCAAGCGCGAAGCGACGGAGCGGGACAATCATCATGACAAGTGGCCTCGGATTAGTCGGACGTCGTAGCGATGGCCTGGATTTCGATCTGATACCCATAGTGCAGCTCCTTGACCGGAACGACTGCGCGCGCCGGGCGATGTTCCCCCATGATGCGCGCGTACTCGGAGTTCACCTCGCCCCAGAGCGAGATGTCGCTGATGTAAATCGTCATCTGCAGCACGCGATCGAGGCCGCTCCCCGCCGCCTTGAGAATCGCCTCCACATTACGCAGTGTCCGCTCGGTTTGCTGAGCCATCGTACCGATGCTGCGATCGTTGCTGTCCGGTGTTATGGGGAGCTGGCCGGCCACGTAAACCAGTCCGTTGTGAACGATGCCCTGCGAATAGTGGCCGGCGGCACGTGGTGCCCCTTCGGTTGTTACGGTATGCATCGTTTAACTCCTGTGCGGCACCACAATGGTGCCGATCGTTAGGGGAATCCTCGCGCCTCCGGTACCCACGCCATGCCCGCCTCGCCGATGCAGCGCTGGACAGAGTGCGCACCCATGCAGCGCTCACGTCGGCTGCACCACGCCGGTGCATGCGCCAAGTCCGATACGCGCAAATCCCTCTCGCTCGCACGAGGCCCGCATGATGACCTCATCGCCATCCTCGAGAAACCGCCGCACTTCGCCGTTCGCCAGGGTACGCGGCTCACTTCCGCGCCAGGTCAGCTCGAGCAGGCATCCGCGCGACTCCGGGGTGGGGCCCGATAGTGTCCCGCTCCCGAGCAGGTCACCCGGTCGCAGGTTACACCCGTTGCTGGCATGATGGGTCAGCAGTTGCGCCGGCGTCCAGTACATGTCGCGCACGTTGCCCACTGACAAACGTTCGGCAGGTAGTCCGCGCTCGCGCATGGCCGTCGTGCGGAGCCACACTTCGATGGCGAGGTCGACGCCGCCGTGCGCCTGGTCAGGGGTGTGCATGAGATACGGCAGCGGCAGTGGATCGCCGTCGGGTCGGGACGAGGCCGGGGCACGGAACGGTGCCAACGCCTCGAGCGTCACCACCCACGGCGAGACTGTGGTGGCAAAATTCTTCGCCAGAAATGGTCCAAGCGGTTGATACTCCCAGGCCTGCATATCGCGGGCGGACCAATCGTTCAGCAGGCAGATGCCGAAGAGATGCGCCTCGGCCGCTCCGATGGGAATCGGCTCACCCAAGGCGTTGCCCGCACCGACGAAAAACCCCACTTCGGCCTCGTAGTCCAGCCGCTGGCTCGAACCGACAAGCGGCGGAGTGGTGGCATCGGTGCCCACTTGGCCCCTTGGGCGGCGCACCGGCGTGCCGCTCACAACGATGGACGACGCGCGGCCATGGTAGCCGATGGGGACCCACTTGTAGTTGGGGAGCAGGGGGCTGTCGGGGCGGAACATCGAACCGACGTTGGTGGCGTGGTATACCGAGGCGTAGAAATCGGTGTAGTCACCGACCGTTGCAGGCACCGTGAGTTCGGCGTCCTGCTGCGGGACCAGGAGCGTCTCCGCCCGAGCGGCCGCTGTGGCCCCCTCCGGCGTGTCGGCGCGCAACAATCGGCTCAGGTGGGCGCGAAGGACAAACCAGTCCCGGGCGCCTAACGCCATCAGGGCGTTGAGCGACGGCGCATCGCAGGCGGTCGCCGACCGCTCCGCTTCCCCGCCGAGCAGGCCCGCGCGATGCGCCGAGTTCACGTCAAGGATCATGTCGCCAATCGCGACGCCAACCCGCCACGCATCGTCGCTCCCGCGGCGGCGAAAGACGCCATATGGCAAATTCTGCACCGGAAAGTCACCGAACGAATCGTTCGCGCTCTCCACCCACGACCGCATGTCGTGACGATGTGTCTCGTTCAGCATTTCGCGCTCACGGGAATAGCGTCTCGAGCTCGTCCAGCGGCTCGCGGAAGGAGCAGGAACCGAATGAGCGCGCGAATGAGGCGCGCACCTCCTGCAGGCGCGCCGTTGAGACGCAGAGGCCCTCCCACCGGATCGCTTCGTCCACGATTCCCAGCATCGCGGTGCTCCGCCCCTCGAGCGTGACAAGCATCTGATCGACCGTGGCGCCGTCCAGGGCCAGTGCTGCGGCGAGGAACACGTTGAAATAGCCGAACATCGTTACGCGCGCGCTCTTCGATTCGTAGGTGAGACAATACTCGCTCCGAACGGGATGGTGCAATCCCGCCGTCGCCTTGAACGCGATGCCCTCGTCGGCGCAGGCGCGCAGAAAGCGTGCGACATCGCGAGTGGCGGGGAATGCGTCGGGCGTCACACCGCCGGTTCGCATCTTGGCGCTGGCACCGATGGCACGAACGGCGCCCACCATCGGCGGCAAATCGACCGAGAGCGGAATCTCGACAAAGTGCTGCATGCCGGGACAACACCGCGCCAGGTGACTTACCGCGAGCGGTGTTGACGCGCGCGATTCCAGGCTCTCGATGCGCGCTACGTTTGCAAACGCCGCGTTGAACGCCGAGATGTGCGCCCCGTCTGCCGCAGGGTCGATGCCGGCAAGCACGGATAGCCGCCACGGCGTCTCGTCACTCGATGCCCGCCAGCGCGGCGACGCTGCGGCGACCAATTCATCCAGCCGGGCGATCGGTAGCACAAAACTGCCTAACGCCCAGGCATCACAACTGCTGCGATACTGCGCATAGTTGCTCACCGCACTGGCCATGTCGAGACCGGCGGGAGGAAAGAGCCCCGCGTAGTCGATCGCGCCCGAGAGCAGGGCGCGCATGGATGGATGGGCCAGTAGAGACGTCGCAGATGTCATCGGGCGGTGCGGCCACCTGACTCTTTCACTCGCGTGCGGCCACCCGCACCCGGTGTTCCCGTGACGTCGGATCGTTTCTTCGCCGCAACGTTCAGCTCGCCCGTCTTTCGCTTCGACAGATGCTCGTGCGGATGACGTGCCGCCACGTGATGCACCTTGGGAAGCACCTTCCGCTTCTTGCGCGCCTCGAGGATCGTACCGCGACACTTGGCGCTTCCACACCGGCAGCGGTAGGTCGACTCGTCCTCGTCGGTGGTCGACTCGTCGCGGGCATATGCGTAGTCGTAGAATATCTCCTCTCCCCTGCTCACCGTGCGCAGGGCCTCGACGAAAATGCGTCCTTCATCATCGATGGCTTCGCAGTTTGGGGCGCACGAATGATTGATGAAACGAGAGTCGTTCCCGTTCACCGCGCCATCGATCACCGTGCGAGTGGTCACCCCGAACAGAAAGGTGTGGTGACGGCGCATCCCGGCGTCGTCATAGCGTCGGTCGGCCTCCTTCCACGAAATACGCTCGCCTACGTATTCGGCGATACGTTCGGACTTGGCGATGTCGCGTGTGGCGTACACCCCCTTACCCTGCACTCCGGAGCGCCTAACGATGAACGGCTGCGGCGTCGCCACAACTTTCTTCCCCATGCCTAACGCTCCGCCATCAGCTTCTGCACGCGCGGGCGAAAGCGGGTCATGATCTGTCGACCCATCGCTGTCTCGCTGGCGACCCATTCGGCGTTGCGGAAGCCCGTCGCATTGACCTGCTCCCGATACTCGGCGAGGAACGGCTCGATGCGAGCGAAGAGAAGGAGTCCTTCGCCATTGCTTTCCATCATGAAGTCGCCATTCACCACGCCATGTTTCGCCATCGCGTAGGCCATCTCCCAATAGGAATTACACTGCCGGAAGGCGGCATTGAGGGGATGATCCGCCTTCGTGACGGCGAGCACTTCGTCAAACGACTTCGGCCAGAATTGCGCGTTGAGAGAGGTGCGGGATTCACGCATCGTGGCCTCGCGACGCAGCTCATAGAGCTTGAGCACGAGCTCGGCGTCATGATGATCGGGATAGTCCTTCGGGACGGTCATATTGCGGTGAGTACGAGTGCGGTGAGTACTGATGAAGCGCGCGATCGGGTCGCGAGCTGCCCGGAACGTTCCGGAGGCGCGCACACAGGCTGCGTGTTCGCGAGGCGGATAATGGCGCGGCGCCCCCCCTTACCGCCAGTGATTGAAGGGCAGCGCGCGCGTCGTTGGGTACACGATGGGGTACTGGGATGGGGTACGCCAAGGTGCGCGCTGTGGTGCTCACTACGGCTTTCGACCACCCTTTCAGGTGAGCCACTCTATTCCGGGATGAAAACAGTATGAGTCTGAATCGACGATCGTTCGTGGTGGCATCGCTTGTCGCATTGATCGCGGGATGCGCATCCGCGTCGCGCAGCCAGAAGCTCCCGGGTCTGACGCCGAGCACCCAGATTCGTGTCGAGAACCAGGCATTCCTCGACATGGTGATCTACCTGATCATCGGCTCGCAACGCATCCGGCTTGGGCAGGCGAGCGGCAATAGCACCAGAGTGCTCGACATCCCCTCGCAGTACGTGTTCGGCCCCACGTCGATGCAGTTCGTCGCCGACCCCGTGGGGAGCAGCCGAATGCCGATTTCCGAATCGATCACGGTGTCCCCCGGCGACGTGGTCACGTTGAGAATTCCCCCGGCTTAACGCGCGGCGATGGCCGTGGAGGCGTCAGCACACGGGCGCACGAACGCGAACACGCGAACACGCGAACAGGCGAACAGGCGAACACGCGAACACGCGAACGGGGGCGCCTAACGCGTCCCCGTTCAACCAGCCATCATCGCCATCCTACGGATTAATCGGAAAGCGCCCACGCCCACGACGCCGCGGCGGGCAGTGGTCGGGGCCAACACCACCCCCCCGAATCACAACGCCGATGATGTCTCCGATGTCCACCCCGCGCCCCTCGCCACCACGCCCTGCGCCCATGCCGCCACCAATTCCGCCGCGCCCCATACCCTCCATGGACGGCACGTCGACTGGCATTGGAGCGGGACGAGGGGCAACCGTTGGAAGGGTGGGAACGTCGGATTCGGGAGCCGGTGCCTGCGGCGCGTCACTTGGCGTTTGGGCGACCTGAATCTCCTGCTGCGTCTCCGGCGCGGGCGACTCCGACTCGTTTTGCTCCAAATTGGCCGATCGGGCCGCGACTCTGCGCGGAGTCCGAGTACGCTCAACGGGCTCTGCGGTGTTCGATTGCTCGATGTCCGAGACAAACCGCATCGGCTGGAAGGCGCCCGAGGCATTGGCCAACTCAGGCTTCGACGCAGTCGACGCCTCCAGATCCTTCTTTAGGTCGTCCGAGAGTTTACCCGCTTCACCCACGCCCTTCGCGCACGCCGAGACGGCGAAGGCAATCGGTACGATGAGTCGCACGATGGAGGTTCGCATCTTCCCCTCAGTGATAAACGAACGCGCGTGGGTCAGGAGGTCCGCCCCTTGCACGGCACGCTCCCAGGCAGTGCAGAGACCGGGCCAACAGGAAATGCTGGGAGACCCACCAGAAACATACATCAAATGTCCACTTCTGCAGACAATATTTGTCACCTTACGGGGACAGCGCGCTTCGGACGCATCGAGCGCGGCGATCGAGGGTAGATACGAAGCTTGACCCCCCTTTCACACGACTCACATGCGTTTTTACGACATGCACCTCGTGCCCCTCGTCGCCCTCCTTACCGTCGGCGCATGTACCGCCCCCGTATCCGACCCTTCCGCAGCCCTGTCGGCGTCGGACTCGTTGGCCATCGCAGACACGGTCAGGAGCCTCACCCGCGACGCCTACGACCTTTCCAGGGAAGATGTGGTGCCTCGCATGATGTCGGTCTACCCACAGTCCGGACGGGTCGTGTCGGCGACCGCCGGACGCGTCACGACGTCTCGTGATTCGCTCGAGATGGCGGTGAGTGCCTTCTGGACCGGAGTCGGGCAGTTCATGGTGCGCCCTACCTGGACGTGGGGGGCGATGGAGGTGGACGTGGTTGATCCGAACACGGCGGTGATGACGGCGCAATACACCGTGCCGCACTGGACGGACGGCAACGTGCCGCATGTGATCGGCGGCGTGTGGACCTCACTCTGGCAACGACGGAACGGGCGCTGGAAGGTGACTCACGAGCATCTGTCCGACATGCCGCGCGCCGCCGCCGAGGTGCTCGAATCGCGAATGAGCGGCGCCCCACCGACGGCGAGCCCCAAACCATGAGGGGACGCCCTTCCCAACAGGGCGGCTGCCTACCTCGCCATTAAGCCGCAGGCAGCGCTCAGTTGGCTGGTCGCGCCATACTTGGCGCGCACCAGTCGCGCGCTGCCATCCTGGGAGACGATGACCGTAAACAGGTTGTCGTATTCCTCGTCGCAGAGGTCGGGAAAAGGTGGCACGCCGAGCGCGGCAACAATGGCGGGGACTGTGTTGCTGTGCCCGACCACCAGCACCGTTCTCCCGGTGTAGCGGGCTTGAATCGCATGGACGACGGCCCGCGCATGGCCCGACGCGGCCCCCGCGGCCTCGACCACCTGTGGCGCGATGCCTAACGACTCGGCGAGGGGGGCTGCCGTCTGACGGGTGCGTTGGAATTGCGTAGTGATGATGCCGGACACGCCGGCCTGCCGAGCCACGTTGACCAGGGCACGGGCCCGCTCGACTCCCTCCGGAGAGAGCGGAACATCACCCGAGGGCCCCGCCTTCTCTGCATGCCTAACCACGATCACCACGGTGTCCGCAGCGCTGCGCGCAGCAGGCGTGGTGACCACGGTTCCGACTAACGACGCGAGCGCGAAAGGCGCGAAGTACTTGAATACGGTCATATGTCGAGGATACGATGCGCGCGCAGCGAGATCAAGCGCGGAGCCGCACCTACCACCCCATGCGCGCGCCCATGCGCGCGCGAAGCGAGGTGATGTGGGCAACGTGGTGTGTCCCGTGCCACGCGTAGAGACCCACGAGATGGGTCACCTCGTGCTCCCCCGTGGCCGGATGCACGTACCGCCGGGAAAAATCGCGCTCGCTCATTGCTCGCATGACGCGCACCCACCGATCGTGCACCGCTTCAAGCAGCGACAGCGACGTCTCGATCGGCGTCGAACGGGAATCCTCGAGCAGTGCCCACGCGTTCTCGTCGTATGCCTTGATTACGGGCGTCTCTTCCGTGAGAGCGAGCTTGATCCGTACATACGCATTGAGATGTGAGTCGGGTAGATGGTGCACGACCTGCCGCACCGACCATCCGCCCGGTCGGTAGGGGGTGTCGAGTTGCGTGTCGGACAGTCCGGCGACTGCGGCTCGCAACGCGGCCGGAAGGCTCGCGATGGACGAGATGCCTTCGGCACGCCACTCGGCCGTGTACGAGATGGGCGCGGCGAAGCGCCCGATGGGATACCGCAGGTCGGCGTCTGTCATGGCGTCTGTGATGGAGTCTGTGATGGAGTCTATGATGGAGTCTGCGATGGAGTCTGCGATGGAGTCTGTAATGCAGTGGTTGAATAGCGCGTGGGCAGCGACTGCGAAGGGCCTTCAAACGTGCCACGGCGTTCGCAAAAAGCTAGTGTGTGTCGCGAATGCGATGGCGCGTTGCTTCGAGGCGGCGTGAGAGTATTTGCCCAACGGTGATTGTGTCGAGCGGTGTCCGGACGCAGCGTTGTGTATCGTCCCCTACCGAGAGCCTGACCGAATGAGAGCACCCCTCCAGCTGATCGCCTACGCCTTGGCGACTGCGGCCGCAACGACGACCACCGCTTCGGCGCAACGTCCGCTCAAGATTTATATCTCCGTTGACATGGAAGGAATCGCCGGCGTTGTGTCCGGCGAACAGCTCGGCCCGAGCGGCTTCGAGTACGGGCGCGCTCGGCAGTGGATGACCGACGAAACGCTGGCCGCCATTCAGGGGGCGCGCGACGCAGGCGCCACCGAGTTTGTCATCAGCGACTCACATGGCAATGGCCAGAACCTCCTGATCGATCAGTTGCCCAACGACGTCACGATCATCCGTTCCTGGCCTCGCCCCCTAATGATGATGGAGGGGATCGACTCGACGTTTGCCGCTGCGGTGTTTATCGGATACCACTCCTCGACGTCCAACATGCGCGGAGTTCGGGCGCACACCATGTCGAGCGCGACGCTTACCGGCGTCGCCCTCAATGGCACGCAGATGCCCGAAGGGGGCGTCAATGCAGCGATCGCCGGACACTTCGGCGTTCCCGTCGTCGCAATCTCGGGAGATGATGCTGCGGTGGCCGAGGTGAGCGGAATCGTGGGAGGGGCCCCGATGGAGGGCGCGGTGGTGAAGCGGGCCATCTCGTTTCACGCTGCGGCGACTATGACACCCAAGGCGGCACAGGAACTGATTCGCGTGAAAGTCAAGACGGGAGTGGAGAGGCGGGCCGCGATCAAGCCGTTCACACTCAAGGGGAGCGTGACACTCGACCTGTCGTTCAAGCACTACCGAACCGCCGAGATACTCGCCTATCTCTCGATCGTGACTCGCACGGATGCGCACTCGATACGCTTCGTCGGGCGCAACGTGCTGGAGGTGTCCAAGTTCCTGGAATTCGTCGAAACGTACCAGCCCGATCTCATTCCCTAGAAGGAGGCGAGCCCCGTGGCACGGGCGCTAGGTTTACTCCGTTGCGCCGCGCCGCCAATCTGGGCTCGGCTTTTTCACCATCGACGGGAGATGTGGTAGATGGATTGGATCGCCGACCCCCAGGCATGGATCGGACTGCTGACGTTGACGGTGCTCGAGGTCGTGCTCGGCATCGACAACATCATCTTCATTTCGATTCTCTCGTCCAAACTCCCGAAGGACGAGCAGGCGAAGGCGCGACGACTGGGATTGATGGGCGCGTTTGTCTCGCGCATCCTGCTCCTGCTCTCCATCGCCTGGATTGTTCGGCTCACGGCGCCGCTCTTTACGGTAGCGGGATTCGCTCTCAGCGGCCGAGGGCTCATTCTTCTGCTCGGCGGACTCTTTCTGATCGCGAAAGCGACGTACGAGATCCACGACAAGCTGGAAGGATCGGAGCGTGAGCCGACGTCGGGGAAGGCGCAGTCACTGCTGGCCGTGGTGGTGCAGATCATGCTGGTCGACATCGTCTTCTCGCTCGACTCGGTGATTACCGCCGTCGGGATGGTGAGTCAGGTGCAGATCATGATTGCAGCCAACGTGATCGCGCTTGGCATCATGTTGCTCGCGGCCACGCCCATTTCCGATTTCGTCGATGATCATCCCACGATCAAGATCTTGGCGCTCGCGTTTTTGGTGCTTATCGGCACCAACCTCATGGCGGAAGCGCTCGGACAGCACATCCCGAAGGGGTACACGTACTTCGCGATGGCGTTCTCGTTTCTGGTGGAGATGCTCAATCTCAAGTTACGGGCTCGATCGGCCGAGGCTGCTGTCAGGCTGCATGACACGCCACGAATGGGGAGCGTGCGGCGGGTCGAGACACCTGCGGCGCGTCCGGCCCAGCGCCCCGCCGGAACGCCGAGCACGAGAAAGCGCCGGCGATAGGTGGTTCCGAGGTGGTTTGCAGTCGAGTGACAGTCGCTCGCACGTGACCGGGACAGACGAACGTCGTCAGCCGCAATATGACAATGGGCATGTCGTCGAGCTGCCAACTGGGCGACACTTTGCGTCTGGTCGGTTCGGGACGAGCATCGAATCACACCACCAGGCCGAATCTCACCCTGTCTTCGGGGCGGGCGATAGATACCGCGTTCGCAATATCTCCAAGTGATGCAGCTCGTGCCCAGCCGTGACCCACGCGAGGGCACGCACACTTATGACGATGTTGCTGGCGACGCCTCGCCGCATCCACTCGTCCGAATCGAACGAGGCAAAGAGCAGGACCGAGGCGCGCCGCACGGCCTCGAACTCCGCACAGAGGCCGGTGAGCGTACGGGCGTCAAAGCTGGCGTTCGCGACGTAGGCGTTCTCATCGAACGATGCCAGCGCTGTTTCATCGGCGCGGGAGAAGCGGAGCGCCCGGTACGCGAAGATTCGCTCGGTGTCCGTGAGGTGACCGACCAACTCGCGAATGCTCCACTTGCCCGGAGCATAGCGCGTGCTGCCCTCATCCTCGGAGAGCCCGCGCAGCAGATCGAGTGTGCCCTCCTGCTGCGTGGACAGCGTCTCCACCACGTCACCCGTCGGGACTCGGGCGATGTAGCCTCCGTAGTACGGCGCGTACTCCGCCGCGTCGGGACGGCTGGTGCGAATCACATGGACATGAGACATGGCTGATGCTCGCCTTGCGTTAGGTGTCGAAGTTCACAATCCGTCGCCCGCCACCGGCCGTAGCTCTTCAGGCCCTACGGTTTCTGCTTCTTCGACAGCGACCGGAAGTACTCGCTGACCAGATCACGATAGCCGGGAGGCACTTCATCATTCCCCCCCAGCACCGGACCGTCGCGCTCCTTGTCACCCAGCTGCCGACGCAGTGAGAACTCGAACTCCTTGAATCCCTCGAGCACGGCGACGCGCAACCGCTCGAGTTCCTCGGGATCATTGAAAGAACGTCCCGTCTCGAGCTGGCGCAATCTCCCGATGAGCCGTTCCAGATCTGCCGTACCTTGGGCACCCCGCCCGAGCTCGCGTCGCAGCCCCTCAGCCGCTTCCCGCTGCGCGCGAAGTTCGCGGGTGAATTGTCGGGCATCCTCGGCGGAGAGGCGGCCACCTCCGGGTCCACCCTGCCCCGACCCACCGATCTGACCGCCCGCGTTAGGCGACGGATTCGGGGAGCCGCCTCGGTTTCCCTGGCCGCTATTGGCGCCTCGTCCCTCACCTTGGCCTTGGCCTTGGCCCTGACCTTGGCCCTGACCTTGGCCCTGACCTTGGCCCTGACCTTGACCCTGACCTTGACCCTGGTTGCCGCTTTGTCCCGCTGGGCCCTGCTGGCCGCCGCGATCGTCTCCCGACGCGTTGCTGAGTCGGCGGCGGCTTCCGGCCGATGCGGCGCTATCCTCGCGCGCATCGCGCGCGCCAGCGGCACGTTCGCGCATTCGCTCGTCGATGGATGCCAGTGCGCGCACCAAGTCACGCGCCTTGCCTAACGATCTGCTACTCCGTTGCGCACTGTCACTCGACGCCGAGGTCGCGGCGCCCGCGATTTGCGCACGCACGCGTTCAAGATCGTCGCCGATCTGCTCCTCGAATCTGGTCGCGTACTCCTTGCCACCGTCGCGCATCACGCCTTTGGAGAATCTGATCTTGTCCTTGATGCGGCCGTCGCGAATGGCGGCGGCCGCACTCTGCAATTTGCGCGACGTCTCCGCCTTCTCACGTCGCGCATCGCGCGCCAACTGCTCGAGATCCTGCTCCAACCGATCTACGTCCCGCGCCATCTCATCCTTTCGCTCATCCAGGCGCCGCTCGTCGTCGGAACGAGCGGCGCCGTCGGCCAGTGTTGACACGTCTTTGCGCACCTGCCGCTGCGCATCGGCAAGCTGCTGCGCGCGTTTGGCGGCGTCTTCGACACTCTGCGTCACTCGCTGGCCGCGCCCTTCTTCGAGCAGCCGACGTGCGGACTCCAGTCGGTCCAGGGCCGAAGCGCCGCTCCCCGTGCCCTGCTTCCCGTCGTTGGCAGCTGATTTGCGCATGGCGTTCGCGGCGTCCGCCAACGCTCGAGCGGTTTGTTGCATCTCGGGCGATTGCTGCTCTCGTGAGAGTCGTTCGAGGCGCCGGGCGAGCTGCTCCGCCTCCTCGGCCAGTTGGCGCTGCGACCCCCCTCCACTCCCGCCCGAGGAGCCGGGCTGCCCGCGCTGGCGGGCGCGCTCATTTTCCTGCTGTTGCCGAGCGGCCAGGCGCTTGAGTCGCTCCAGCGTTTCATCCACTTCGCTGTTCGCCTGCTGCTGGGCGCCACGTTGCACCTGCTCATACTGGTTGCGCAGTTTGTCCGTTTCCAGCTCGAACAGGTCTGTCTCTTATACACATCTCCGAGCCCACGAGACTAAGGCGAATCTCGTATGCCGTCTTCTGCTTGAAA
>ENA-ORBV01003699-ORBV01003699.1-microbial-mat-metagenome-genome-assembly--contig:-NODE-3699-length-30283-cov-6.535556_pt1 | contig 30283 bp, 30 predicted proteins | sample MGYA00237777_ERZ505514 | MGnify/ENA primary metagenome ERZ505514 (study PRJEB26160, sample SAMN06269048) | microbial mat metagenome | isolation source: Oligotrophic lake microbial mat | place... | reverse complement strand
TTTTTCAAGCAGAAGACGGCATACGAGATTCGCCTTAGTCTCGTGGGCTCGGAGATGTGTATAAGAGACAGCGCTTCTTGAGACCAAACCACCAGAGATTCGCGGGGGATCGTCGGGCGATGATCCCGGCGAAATCCTGAGGGAAAGCGTCGACACGCACCCACGCGCAAAAAGTGAACTCGGTCAGCGCGTCAAAAGCCTCCCGGCCATTGACCGCGATGAAGCTCTCCCGCCCATTGAACCGTCGGGCGCCATTGCGATGCCCATTGTTGGTCCAGGGTGCGTTGGCCACCACGCCAGAGTGCTTGCCGGTCACATCGGCAATCTCGCCTTTCTCGTCGCGGTCAAACCGGTAATGGAACATGAGGCCGGCAGAAGGATCGGCCGGTCCGCCGGGGGCGGCATCCGCCCCGAAGGCCAGCACCCGCGCCACCGGAATGAGGACCTGACCCGTCGTCGTCTGCACAGGCAACTGCGGGGCAGCCAGCGTTGCCGGTTGGGCCGGACTGCCTGCGATTTCCAGAGTGCCCCGCCCGGGCGCCTCGACCGAGTAGCGGACAATCTCGCGCACCAGCACCTGACGTAAACCCGCCGTGGTCTGGAAGGGGAGGGTTGCCACCGAAAGCCGACCCCGCACCAGGTTGCCGCCTTCAGTCTCGATGGTCACGTCCGGCAGCGTTGAGGCGGGAATCTGGGCCCGCATTGAGCCATGAATGGTGCAGAAGGCCGCTGGGACCAGCAGCAGGGCCCATCCGTGATTCCAATGCGGCCGCACTGGTTCCCAATAGCCGCCTCACCGCCACGCGGCAAGCCACACGCTCAAGGATTCGCGGGAATCGGCGGGGCCACCGCCCCGGGAGCGGCCCGTGAGGTGGGATTTTCCAGCACGAGATAGAACTCGCCCCGCCACACAACCGGCCACTGTTCACGTTGCATGCGCTCGGGCAGGATCGCGACGTTGGGCTCGCCGAAAGTCCAACGTGGGTCAATGTCGCCCACAACGGCGAAGCGCGCCGCCTCCAGCGAGGCCTCATAGCGAAAGCGCTCCCGCGCATTCCCGCGCTCGTAACCCTGGGTGGGCAGGCCGTACCACGTAATGACCTGCAGGTAGGGGGCGGTCTTGCAGCGCAGCAGCCAGGCGATATTCGGATTCGCGACCACGAAGTCGTCGGAGATCACCCGCTCATTGATCCAGGCGGCGGCCCGGTCCACCTCGGCGCACGATTGGGTGACCCAATACTGATTGCGCGGCAGCAGATGCCCGGAAACAACGGCAGGCAACACGGCGACCAGTTGGGTCACCGGAATCAACCACAGCAAACGCAGCAAATATCGAATAGGGCTCGACAACCCTCCCAATAACCGCGTCGACCGGGCGAACAACACTCCCCACGCGAGGCACATCGTCGGCAGCACGATCACCGCCTGATAGTAGAATGGGACCAGGTTCGATCGGTTGCGGACCAACAGAAACAGGACCAGCCCGCCGATGATGCAAAGCGGACGCCAGCGCCGCCGCCAGGCCGCCATCAGCCCGATCATGGCCCCCGCATGAAAAAGGTCCTGAAACGCGAACCGCCCGAGGTTGAACAGACCGCGCATGCCCGAGCCGTCGTTGGTCCCCCGCCGGGTGAACGAGTCCCGCAATTGAGCCAAATCCTCGAACAACCAGCCACCGAACCGCCAGTAAACCAACCCGAGCGTGAGTCCCACCACCGCAGCCGCCGGACCGAATAGCCAGGGCCACGAGCCAGGACGACGAATCCGCGCAATCAGCGCACCCAGTCCGGCATAGATGAACAGCGGATGCGCCCCGGCAGCCACGGCGAGACCGAGTCCGGCGCGGACGTGGTTGGCACGCGTGGGCGGGCGAAGCAGTCCGAGAACAAGCAGCAACACGCCGAGCCCGGCCGCATTGTGCACGTAGCTCATCCGAAAATGGATAATCGACTGCGAGTAGGTGAGGAACACGAGCGCGGAGAACCAGGCGGGCAAGCGGCCCGCCACACATGCCCCGCCAAGGGAGAGCGTCATCGCCACACCGAGCGCGAGCAGGGCGTTGAAGAACCGGGACCCGACCAGATCGCCGTGCGCCACCCACGCGAAGGCGCCACAGACCGCGGAATAAAGCGGCTGGTAGGGGTAATGTGGGTGCCAGAACGTGTTCCAAAGCGCGTAGTGCCCCGGCACCCCGCGCACCACCTCACGCGAAACCGCGTGGATCAGCGTTTCATCGCCATACCACCCCGGACTGGTTCGCAAATGCGGCAGATACAACACCGCCCACACAACGACCAGCACCACGCAAGCAACCCAGCGCCGCCGGAACACGCCCCTGCGACGGGCTTCGAACCTCGAACGCAGCGGGACATCGGACATGCAGGCCATGCTAGACAGCCTCCGGTTCCTCGCAAAGCGGTTTGAGACGGGCAACGGGTGCGCGCATTCCACAAGACAAACCGTCTGTCCCTCTATTTGGTGAACCGTCTGTCCCTCTATTTGGTGCAGGTGAACGCGACCGCGAGCGGACGAGGTCCGGTATGTCAGCCGTGGCCGCCTTGCGCCCCGGTCTTCTCTGTGGTGTAATGCACTCATCGGCTTCTCGTTTCACATCCTCCATGCCGAACAGAAACGCCGGACGGCGGCGAACGAGGGAGCCCGCCTGCGGATCCTTGCGCGCCTGCGCCCGGAACTGACGGAGCGGGTTCCGGGCACCGTGGTCTGGGTCTACGGCTCGCTCACAAAGCCCGGCCGGTTTCACGAAGGCTCGGACATCGACCTGGCGCTTGAATGCGAGCCTCCCGGCGGAGTCCTGAAACTCATGGCGGATCTCTCGGAACGATTGGGGCGCGAGGTCGAGGTGGCCCTGCTGCCGGAAACACGACTGGCGGGCTCCATCCGGAGGGAGGACGAACGATGGATCGCATAGCCCTGGAAATCCTGGGCAGGGAACTTCAAGCGGATGCCGTTGTCCTTGCGGACGCCGCCCGCAAGGCCGCAGACCGGCTGGAAGCGGCCTGTCCGGGCCATCTGGAATCGTGCGCGTTCGAACTCCACCGGCTTTACAACGTCGTCGAGAAATCCCTTGAGCGGATCTGCAGCGCCTTCGAGAAACGGGGTAATTTCCACGAGCGACTGCTCGAGCGGATGGTCCTCAACCTTCCCGGCACCCGCCCCCCGTTCCTGTCCGAGTCCGCGCGCGCCCTGCTTCGGGAACTCAAGGCGTTCCGTCGCCTCTTCCGCCACGCCTACGACCTCACCCTCCAAGCCGACAAACTGCGCCCTCTCGTCGCGGGCGCGATCGAGGTTGCCCACGACTTCCCGGCGTGGACCGCCGACTTCCTCGACACCTGCCGGGCCGGCCTCGCGACCGATCCGCAATGAGAGTCGCGATCATCGGCGGCGGCATCGTGGGCCTGGCCACCGCCCATGCCCTCCAGCAGCGCAATCCCGCCCGCCGGGTCACCGTGCTCGAAAAGGAACCGGACGTCGCGGCCCACCAGACCGGACACAACAGCGGCGTGCTGCACTCCGGGTTGTATTACGCCCCCGGCTCGATGAAGGCCCGCATGGCCGTGGAGGGGCTGGGCAAAATGGTGAAGTTCTGCGAGCGGCACGAGATCCCGCACGAACTCTGCGGCAAAATCGTGGTGGCGCTCGACGCTTCCGAACTCCCACGCCTCGACGAACTGGCCCGCCGTGGCGCAGCACACGGCATTCCCGGGCTCGAGATGCTGGAACCATCCGCCTTCCGCACCATCGAACCCCACGCCGGAGGCATCCGCGCACTGCGCGTGCCGACCACCGGAATCGTCGACTTCCCGGCCGTCGCTCAAAAATTGCGCGCTCTGATTCTCGAGGGCGGCGGCGAGGTCCGGACCGGCTGCCGGATGCTGGGTGCCCGGCGCACGACGGGTTCATGGCGCATCGAAACCACCGCCGGCGGGGTGGAATCGGATTTCTTGATCAACTGCGCGGGCCTGCACTGCGACCGGGTCGCGACCGCCGCCGGGGCCGCACCGGAAGTCCGGATCATCCCGTTCCGCGGCGAGTATTACAAACTCCGCCCGGACCGCTGCGATCTGGTGCGCCATCTCATCTACCCGGTCCCCGATCCCGCCTTTCCGTTCCTTGGAGTGCACTTCACGCGGATGGTCCACGGCGGCATCGAGGCGGGCCCGAACGCGGTCCTCGCCTTGAAACGCGAGGGCTATCACAAAACGGATTTCGACCTGCGCGACACGCTCGACGCACTCGGCCACGCGGGCTTCCGCAAGCTCGCCGCACGCCACTGGCGGATGGGCTGGGACGAAATCGTACGCTCCTGGAACAAGCCGGCGTTTGTCCGCGCCCTTCAACGCCTGCTGCCCGACCTGCGCGCGCCCGATCTCGAACCGGGCGGGGCCGGGGTCCGCGCCCAGGCGCTCGATTCGCGCGGAAATCTCGTGTCTGACTTCGCGATCCTGCCCGGCGATCACGCACTCCACGTGCTCAACGCCCCCTCGCCCGCCGCCACCGCCAGCCTGGCGATTGGGGAACACATCGCGGGGCTGGTTGGGGCGGCTTGACAGGCCATGATGTAGCCGCATGATGTAAGTATGAAACTGCGCACCCAAGTGCTCCTGGAACCCCGCCACGACGCGCTGCTCCGGCGCGAGGCGCGGGCGCGCAAGTGCTCCATCTCCGCCGCCCTGCGGTCGGTGTTGGATGAACGGATCGGCACCGTGCGCAAGCCCCCCGGCCAGGGACCACTCGACACGCTCGCGGGGGCCTCGGACGGCCCGCCCGGATCGGGCGGACGTGACGCGGAGACTCTCCTCTACGGGCACGAGGCGTGAAGGCCCGCATCGCCTTCCTCGACACCGGGGCGCTTTACGCGTTCGTCAACCGCAACGATACGGACCACGGCAAGGTCGTGGCCGCCTATCGCGCGACCGACCGTTTCCTGGCCCACTCGGCCATCCTGATGGAGACGTTTTCGCTGGTCGCCAAGCGCCTGAGCAAACCCCTCGCCATCCGGCTCGTGGAGGGTGTGCTTGCCGACCCCAAGGTGGAGGTGGTCCACCTGACCGAGGCTCTGAAGGCGGCCGCATGGACGAGATGCGTTCGGTTTTCCGACAAGGAATGGGACTGGATCGATTGTGCCAGTTTCGAACTCATGGAGCAGCGGGGCGTCCGGCACGCGCTCACGCTGGACCATCATTTCCGCCAGGCAGGATTCATCCCGCTGGTGAAGCCGGGCGGGTGACCGAACTCCGCCGCTGGAACTCCGATAGCGCTCCGCGAATCCGGCCCGAGTCCACTCAGAGCGCCGCACCCGCGCCGAACCACCCCGCATTCGAGCGGACAAACCCCTCGGCCTCCGAGTAGCTCTCGGGCAGACCGATGTCGAGAAACGGACCTTCCACCCGCTCGGCAACGACCCCATCCCCCGCGTCGATCCACCCGGGAAAGACGTCGGTCTCCCAACTGAGCGGGCGCTTCATTGGAAATCCGGCGAGGCGCGCGCCAGGAATCGCGTACGCCCCGGCGTTGATCCATGCGGGGCCGGGCCGCTTTTCGTGAAACCCGCGCAACCGGCCCGACTCCGAGATCTCCAGCGAGCCGTATCTCGCCGCATCGTGCATCCGAAGCGCCAGCACCGACGGGGTTCCTTCAGCTGCCGACCGTACCATGCCGCCCAGGGGAGCGAGCGCGAGCGAGTCGCCGTTGAGACAGATCCAGACATCCGGGCTCCAGTCCAGAGCGCCATGCGCCGCCTGCAAGAATCCTCCAGCGGTCCCGAGGGGATCGGTTTCCGGCACGCATCGAACTTCCTCGATTCCCGGCAGTCGGAGTCCGTCGAAATGGTCCTCGATTACCCCGGCCAGGTAGCCCGTGGACAACACCACGCGCGACACCCCCTGCGCGGCCAGATACCGCACCACCCATTCCACGAACGGACGCCCCGCGACCGGCGCCATCGGCTTGGGAACCTCGCGAACCACACTCCGCAGCCGCGTCCCGAACCCGCCGGCGAGGATGACGGCAGAAAGGGAGACCTGAGACCTGAAACCTGAAACCTGAGTCATCTGGGGAGAGGTGAGGGTGTGGTTTGAAAGGAACCGCTCGATTCAAGTCTGTCCCTTGGCATTGCGAGCCATGGTGACGAAAATAGCGATCAGCTCGTCGCATTCGCACAGCAGACCCTCCAGTTCCGCGTTGGCGACGCCGCAATCGTCTCGGAGCAATTCAAGCCAGAGCATCGTCTCATCCGCTTCCTGAGCGCACACTTCCACTTTGGACACGAAATCAGCAGGGGATCGAGCCCGCGAAGCTTCCCGGTAGTTCGCCGCCACCGAGGTGCCGGCCCGCAGCATCTGGAGCGCGAGCACCTCGACCTCCTTCCGACGCGGGGGCAACGCAACAAAAAGACGAACGACACGGCCCGCAAACCGTTTCGTCCGCTTTCGAAACTCCTCTTTCCGCTCTGCACTCACTCAGGTTTCAGGTTTCAGGTTTCAGATTTCTCTTCAGCCGTTCGCGTATTTCGAGTTCCGCAGGATCCGGTAGCCTTTGATCAGCTCGCGGATGCCGCGGTCGAGATCCCACTCGGGGCGGAACCCCGTCGCGAGGATGCGCTGATTGGAAACGATGTAGTCGCGTTTGTCGGGATCCTCGCCGATTGGGGCTTCCATGTAGACGAAGCCCGGAAGGTGCTGCTGGATCCGCTGACAAAGCTCCACCTTCGAGAGATTGGCATCCTCGAGCCCAACGTTGTATGGGCGATCTTTCAGGGCGTCGAACTGGTCGATGGCATGCTGGAACACGCGCGCCACATCCCGGATGTGGATGTAATTCCGCTTGAAATGGCCCTCGAACAGCACCACTGCCCGATCATGCACCGCCCGGTGAACGAAATCGTTCACCAGCAGATCGAGCCGCATCCGGGGCGACAGGCCGAACACCGTGGCCAGGCGGAAAGTGACGGCGTTGCCCCGCTCGAGCACCGCCGCCTCGGCCTCGCACTTGGTGGTCCCGTAGAGCGAGATCGGGCGCAACGGAGTTTCCTCGGTGCAAAATTTCCCGGCCTCGCCGACCCCGTAACCGCTGTTGGTGGTCGGAAACAGAATGCGCTGGGCGGGCGACGCCAGCTTGCAGAGCAAACGCACCGCATCCCGGTTGATCGTTTCCGCACCCAGGGTGTCCATGGAGCAAAGCGGCGCCCCCACCAATGCGGCGAGCGGAATCACGACGTCGGCATCCTTCAAGGCACCGCGTAAAATGCGCTCATCCCGACAATCCGCGCGGAGCACCTCAAACCGGTCGTCCGCACAACATTCCAGCAACGACGCCTGCCCGAATTGAAAGCGATCCAGCACCGTCACGCTGTGGCCCGCTGCGAGGAGATGGGGGACAAGGACCGAACCGAGGTATCCGGCACCGCCGGTGATGAGGATCTTCATGGGCCGGCATTCAACCCGGGGCTTACCCCGCCGTCAATCCACACCCCGCCGGTCCGTCGGCCCGGGTTGGCACACCCGTCCCGCCGAGCCCTGCAACGGTGCGCGCGGCTCTGATTTACCCGACGGAAAACCCCTCGGCCACGGCTGCGGCTCTCAACCGTTCATCGCCCGTGAGAAACCAGAACCCGCGGGGGCGTTCCGAGCAGGCGATGAGCGCGGCGGCCAATTGCATGGCATCGGCGGCCCGGAGAGCATGCACGCGAAGCAGGCGCACGGCGCGCTCGCGAACGATCCGCAAGGGCTCCACCTCGGCCCAGACATCCTCGATCTCCGCCCACCGCGCCCTCGCCAGAAACTCGGCATTGGCATCCAGCGATCGATCCCTTCTCCGGTGGCACAGCGCGGACTCGATCTCCGCAGGGGTGGAGAACCAGACGAGCAGGTGCGGGTCCTCCCGCAACTGACGCTCACGCAGCTCGGAGTCCGGTTCATCCACCAAGAGCGGGGTGATCGCCGAAGTGTCCCAAAACCTCATCGCCCCTCCCGGTCGTCAAGCACTGCGGCGGAAAGTGACCGGGTCGCCCGCCCCCTGGGGAGTTTCAGCAGAGCCTTGACGTCCAAACGGCGCCGCGGGGGCGATACCAGACCCGCGGCGACCAACGCAGCCATGCCCTCGTCGTGCATCCCCTCAGCCAGTGGCGAAAGCACCGCCACCGGTTTGCGGTGATCGGTGATCAGCAGACTTTCGCCCGCCAGCACCAGCTTCATCCGGGCCGACAGCGAGTTCTTCAAATCGGTCACACTGACCTGTTTCATTTGGCTATAATGTCCCAAATGGAGGACATCGTCAACGAACCGTTTCGGGCGTGATTCAACCCGGCGACCGCGATCCATCACGTCCGAAAAATCCTGCTCGCGCACTGCCCGCTCCGTAGCTACATTGTATGGTCATGAAGCCTCTCCTCCCCCGCCCGACCGTTGCGCATCACGGATTCACCCTCGTCGAACTGCTCACGGTCATCGCCATTATCATCATTCTGATGGGGCTCCTGTTTCCCACCATCAACGTGGTCCGAAACCAGGCAAAGTCGGCCCAGGCGAAAACCGACGCAACGAGTGTCGTGTCGGCCGTGAAGGCCTACTACACGGAATACGGGCGGTATCCCGTACCGTCCGCAGTCGCCAACGCCACGCAAACGGATTATACTTACGACGACAACGGCTCGGCAAACAACTTCAATGCCGTTCTCATGGGGATCCTGACGGCTGATACCAACAATCCCACGCATTCGACCGCTGCAACCCCCCCCGCGGGCTCGTGGAGCATCTCCGCCGACAACCCCCGCCAGATCGTCTTCCTGGAAGGCACGGTCGCCAAGTCCGTCGGCGGTTACGGGATCCAGCAGACCGGCGGGACCGCCAACGGTAATATCACCTACGCCCGCGGCGAGTTTATCGATCCCTGGGGAAAGCAATACCGGGTCCGCATCGACATCGACTACGACGGCAGCGTTCGAGATCCTGAAGACGACAGTAATCTTCTACGCAATCCCGTCCTTGCATGGTCGTGCGGCAAGGATAACACCCACGTTTACAACTCGCCCAACAACGCCTCGAACAAGGACAACGCGACGTCCTACAAGTAACTTGGAGTAACTCGGGCGCCCGTCGGAAGCTTCAGCTCCCCCCTTATTTCCCCCCGAACCCGCATCCCGTCCGTCTCCACGCTTGGAATCAACAGCACGGTGTTTTCCTTCACGGGCTCTACCCGTTGTGCCGTGATGCGGGCGCAGCCCTTTCACAAGGCGCTCACCCCGGACCCCCGCTTCGCCCAAACCGGGTTCGAGCCGGTCCCACCTACCGTTGCGTAAACCATGCCTTCCTCCCCCCGCACCGCCGGCATCCTGATCCCCGTCTCTGCCATCCGCTCGTCGATCGATTTGGGCGTGGGCGATACGCGGGGCGTCCGCGAGATGATCGATTGGTGCGCGCAGCACGGCCTCGGCGTGCTGCAGATCCTGCCGATCAACGAGACGAGCGACGACAACAGCCCCTACAACGCCATCAGCTCACTCGCGCTCGAACCCACCACGATCGCCACCGACCCCGACGCCCTGCCGGACCTCGACCCCGCTGATTTTGACTCAATTGCCACGCCGGCCCGGATCGACCCGCTCCGCGCAGGGCCGGTGCAATACGCCGCGGTGCGCGCGCTCAAGTCCGACCTGCTGTCAGCCGCGTTCCGGCGGTTCGAACAAGTCCACGCCGGGCGGGGCACCCCGCACGATCTCGATTTCCGGTCGTTCCGCGACGAGCATGCCGCGTGGCTCGGCGATTATGCCCTGTTCCGGGCGCTCATGGAACACAACGGCGGGTGGCCGACCTGGGAATGCTGGCCGACCGAACAGCAGGATCCGACTTCGGCCCGCGCCGGGCTGCAAACCCTCCCCTCCGGCCACCGTGAATCGATCGAAGAACGGATCCGCTTCTTCGGGTACGTTCAGTGGATCGCCTTCCGGCAATGGGAGGAGGTTCGGCGGCACGGCACCCGGCGCGGCGTCACCGTGATGGGCGACATCCCGTTCGGGGTGGGCCGGTCGAGCGCGGATGTCTGGGCGACCCGGGACATTTTCAACCTCGACTGGAGCGGCGGATGCCCGCCCGAACGCATTTTCAAGGTCGATCCGTTCACTGAAAAATGGGGGCAGAACTGGGGCATCCCGCTCTATCGGTGGGGACTGCTCCGATCGCGCGGCTTCGACTGGTGGCGCACCCGGGTCGGGAATCTGCGCCGCATCTTCCACGCGTTTCGGATTGATCACGTGCTCGGATTCTTCCGGATCTATGCGTTCCCCTGGACCCCGGATCGGAACGATCATTTCCTCCCGCTCACCGAGGCGGAGGCCGCCGCGGAAACCGGGGGACACCTTCCGCACTTCAGCCGGTGCGACGACGAAACGCCCGAGCACCGGGCGGAAAACCAGACGCAGGGGGAGGAACTGCTGCGGATGATTCTGGATGCCGCGGGCGACACCGCGGTGGTGGCCGAGGATCTCGGGGTGGTGCCGCCTTATGTTCCCCCAACCCTGGCTGCGCTGGGCATCCCGGGCTTTGCCATCCCGTTCCTGATGCGCAACGCGGGCGAGCCGTATCCCGCACCGGAAACCTTTCCCGAGTTGGCGGTGACGGCCCCGGCGACCCACGATCATCCCCCGCTCCGGGGTGCGTGGGAGGAGGGATGGCGCACCCTCGACATCCACGGCCCGGAATCCGCGGCCGGGCGTGCCGCTCAGGCCGAGCTGCGCGCGATCCACGCGTTCGCGACCGGCATCGACGCCCCCGTGCCGCCACGCGCCTTCACGGAAGCGGTGCACGAGGGGTTTCTCGCCGCGCTGATGCGATCCCCCGCGCGTAGGGTGATCTGTCTCTTCGCGGATATTCTCGGCACGGCCGATCGCTATAACACGCCTGGGTCGGTGGGGGACCCGAATTGGACGCCGCGCCTCGAACGACCCGTGCCGGAACTCGATGCAGACCCTGCATTCGCGGCGCATGTCTCGCGATACACGACACTCGCCCGCAAGCACGGCCGCTGCGGGTGAGGGCGATCCCCTCGGCCCCGGCGGGGGCCGTGCGGGGGCATGCGAGCCCTGGGTCCAATGCCGTTCGCGAATCGCGAGTGAGCTGCGCGGGTTTCAGGTTCGCCTTGGGCTAAGGCGTCGTAGAGCGCCGACAGGCTCGAGGCGCTTCTGTTGTAGCGGTGGCTCTGTCCCTGACGGAGCCTTGCGCAGCCAGGGACGTGCCACCGGGCAGGCAAGGTCCGGACGCGCCCCCGGCGGCACGCCTTCGGGAGGGCCGCCGCTACAGCGGGGGGACTGACATCATCGACTGGATCGTCGATCCCGCGAATCGGACTATGCCGGAATGAGGGACTGCCTCCTCTGCCCCGACACCGGCGTCAAGCCGCCGCACTCCAAAGCGCTTCACGCAAAAGCATCCCGCCTGCCCAGTGGGGCCTTGGAGTGCGGCAGTCCTCTGCCGCTTTCGATCCGCGTGGCTCGCGGAAGTCTGTGACGGATCGCGAGTGGCAGCCTCGGAAACACCCCCTGATTGCGCGCATTTCCCGAACGGCGTTGGCACTAGGTCCTATAGGACTTATCCTGTGAGACCGATCGCTGCATCCACGCGCACCACACCGGGGCGCCCCGTTTCGGGAGCCTCCTCTGAACCGTTCAAATCTTAGGAAAGCCGGGCCGACGTTTGGGGGTCGCCTCGTGCCAGGCAGCCGTCCATGATGGGGAATCCCTCCCATGAGCAAACCTCGCCTCTCGTTCTGGCAGATCTGGAATATGAGCTTCGGGTTCTTCGGAATCCAATTCGGCTGGGGCCTCCAGATGGGCAACATGTCGGCGATCTACGAATACCTAGGGGCCAAGGAGAGCGAGTTGCCGCTGCTCTGGCTCGCCGCGCCCCTCACCGGCCTCATCGTGCAACCGATCGTCGGTCACATGAGCGACCGCACCTGGGGACCGCTCGGCCGGCGGCGCCCTTACTTCCTCGTCGGCGCCATTCTGGCAAGTTTGGCGCTCCTGGCGATGCCGCATTCGTCGGTCCTCTGGATGGCCGCCGGCCTGCTCTGGATTTTGGACGCCTCGGTCAATGTGAGCATGGAACCATTCCGCGCGTTCGTGGCCGACCTGCTCCCCGAGAACCAGCGGACCGTCGGCTTCGCGATGCAATCGGTGTTTATCGGAGCGGGAGCGGTCATCGCCTCCAAACTCCCCGAATGGCTCCACACCTACGGCAACGTCGGGATCGAAACGAGCCCCGACCAACCGATCCCACAGACCGTGCATGTCGCCTTTACCGTGGGCGCCGTCGTATTTTTTCTAGCCGTGCTTTGGACGATCCTGACCACACGGGAACACCCGCCCGCGGACCTCGATGCGCTCCGCCGGAAGAAGGCCGAGGGCTTCGGCGAAATCTTCCTCGCATTCCGCGAAATGCCGGTGCGAATGAAACAGCTTGCCGTCGTGCAATTCTTCACGTGGTCGGCGCTCTTTTCCATGTGGATCTTCTTTGCACCGGCCGTGGCCCGCAACATCCTCGGCGCCACCGACACCACTTCCGATCTTTACAAGAAGGGGATCGACCTCGCGAACAACTGCTTCGCCACCTACAACCTCGTCGCGTTTTTTGCGGCCATGGGTTTTCTGTGGCTCGGACGCAAAATCCCGGCCCGGACGATCCACTTTGTCTCCCTGCTGCTCGGCGGTCTTGGGCTGGCCTCGATCGGCGTGATCCGCGAGCCCGCGCTGCTGCTTGCCGCCTTTGTCGGTGTCGGCATCGCCTGGGCCTCCATTCTCTCGATGCCTTACGCCATGCTTTCGGGATCGCTGCCCGAGGATCGGATGGGAGTTTACATGGGAATCTTCAATCTGTTCATCGTCATCCCGCAGATCCTGGTCGCACTGATCCTCAGTCGCGTGATGGATCAATTTCCGCAGGTCAGCCGCCTGAGCGCCGTGGTGGCGGGCGGGTTTTGCATGCTGATCGCCGCGCTGTTCACCCTGCGGGTGGACACCCGGGAGCCCCAATCATGATCCCGGCGCCTTCGCGCTCGATCCTGGCGGCAACCGGCAGCCTCGTCGTCGTCGTGGCGGCGGTTTACGGCGCCAAAACCGCTCCCACTCCCACCCCGCCTCCTCCGGAGAAAGCGCAGCTCGTCGTTCCCGCCAACGAAGGCACCCGGGTCGAAGCCCGCTGGGGCGGCAGCTTTCTCGAACTCACCTTCTTCGGCCCGGGCGTGCGCGGCACGACCGGGGTGTATGCCGCCTTCGACACCACGCGCGCAGGGGGTTCGTTCGTGATGCCGTTCGGCCAGGGCTACGAAGGCTCCACCGTGTTTCTGCCGCTCAAGGCCGACCGCGTGGTGTTCAGCCGTCGCGAGGGGGAGACCCTCAAGGTGTATGAACGCACCTGGAACGGCTTCGCGTGGTCCGAGCGCTCCGCCGATCCGCCGGGTCGGCTTGCCGAGGACGTCCCGGGCGGCATCCGGCTGCGCATCTACCGCGCCGACCTCGGGCCCGGCCCCGTCGGGATTGCGACCTGGCTGCGGGACACCGGGGTCAACGACGGGTGGGGCCATCTCTGGGGCGCGACCGATCCCGGAGTCGCGCCGGGCACGGGCGACCGTGCCATCGCACGCCTGTTCACCGTCGATTTCGCGAACAATCAGCCCAACCAGACCGCCAATCTCACCCGCCGCTTTCACAACCCGGCAGTCGGCAAACCCCGCATCTATCAGATGCTCGTCCGCCTGTTCAGCAACACCAACGGCACGCGCAAAGCCAACGGCACACTCGTCGAGAACGGGGCGGGGAAGTTCGACGAAATCAGCGACATGGCGCTCGATGGTCTCAAGGGGATGGGGATTACCCATCTCTGGCTCTGCGGGGTGCCGCGCCAGGCAACCGGCACGGACCACCCGACCGTGGCGCTCGGTCCCGACGACGCCGACCTCCTCAAGGGAATCGCGGGCAGCCCCTACGCGGTGAAGGATTGGTTCGATGTCTGCCCCGATTACGCGAAGAACCCGTCGAATCGGATGGAGGAATTCAAGGCGCTCCTTGCCCGGATCCGAGCGAAAGGCATGCACTCGATCATTGATTTCGTTCCGAACCATGTCGCCCGCTCTTACGATTCGAGCGGCGATGCGCAGACCGAACTCGGCTCCACCGACAACCCCGCCCTGTTCTTCGCTCCGGGCAACAATTTTTTTTGGCTGCGCCCGACCGATCCCGGCGGCGGCCCGCCCCTGCGCCTCCCCACCGTCGATCCCGCCGGCGGTGCGAAGTTGAGCCCGACCTGCAAGGCGCTCAACCAGGGGGACGGCCTGTTCGGGCCGGAGAAGGAGAAGGCCCGCGTCACCGGCAACAACGCCCCGACCTGGCGCCCGACCGCCGGCGACTGGTACGAGACCGCCAAACTCAATTACGGCTTCGACTTCACCGACCCCTCCCGCAAAACCCGCGCCTATCCACATGCCGACAAACCCGCGCTCCCGGTCCCCGACACCTGGTACAAAATGGACCGTGTCATCGCCTTCTGGCAGGAGGCCGGCGTCGACGGTTTCCGGTGCGACATGGCGCACATGGTCCCTCCGGAATTCTGGCACTGGCTGATCGGACGCGCACGCGAACGGAATCCTCAGGTCTACTTTGTCGCGGAAGCCTACGACGCCGATCCCAGCAAGGTTCCCGGCACCGATCCCGTTGTCGCGCAACTCAACGACGGCAAGGGCAACGTCATGTTCGATCTGCTCAACGCCGGGTTCGACTCCGTGTATGACGATCCCACCTACGATCGCCTGAAGGAAATTTACGAGGGCAACGCGTGGGCCAACGATCTCGACACCCTGTTGCGCGATCCATTCCTGCGCGATCATTCCCTCCGCTACGCCGAGAACCACGACGAGGTCCGACTCGCCGCGCGCGGGGCGTGGGGCGGGATCGGCATGGAAGTCGGTCGGGCGGTATCGGCCCTCCTCCTCGGCGTCACATCCGGTCCCGCGCTGATCTATCACGGGCAGGAAGTCGGGGAGCCGGGGGCGGGTGAGGAAGGATTTGGCGGCGACGACGGACGCACCTCGATCTTCGATTACTGGTCGATGCCCGAGCTGGTCAAATGGGTCAACAACCACAAATACGACGGCGGCGGACTCACCCCCGCCCAGAAAGAGCTGCGCGCCTACTACGCACGCCTCCTCAAACTGCTCAATGACCCGGCATTCCGGGAGGGTGGCTTTGTGCCGCTCAACGCCGCCAACGGCGACAATGCGGGGTTCGGACGCATCGCCGGAGAAACCGCCAGCGGTCATTGGTTCTACGCCTTCCTCCGCAGCGACCCGGTCTCCAAGCAGCGGTTTCTGGTCGCCATCAACCTGCACCGATCCGAAACGCTCAAGGAGGTCCGCATCCGAATCCCGGCATCGGCGCTCGCGGAAGCCCGCATCGACCCGAAAATCCCGAGGCTCCTCCTCACCGAAGAACTTGCCACCTCGGGCTCACTCAAGATCGAAAGCGCTCCGGGGGAAATCGCGCTGCCCGAGATTCCCCCGCTCACCGCCTACTACCTGCGGCTGACCTCGCCCTGAGCGGTTCGAGAACCGGCACGGTCGGCCCAGGCGTCCGCGGCATCCTGCCGATGGATGGCCGCAGTGGAAGGATCGGGCCGGTCATGCCACGCCCGAACCGGCGGGCCGCCGCTCTTCACTCCCCGCCCCTCAACAGACGAAGGAGAAGTCGGGTGCGACTCGCCACCGAGGCCTGCTCAAGCAATTGCTGTCGCACTTCCGGATCAACGACCAACGAGGCGGCGACCATGTCGGACAAAATGTCGAGCGACACCCCCTCGCCCACCGCCGCACGGACGGGTGCCGGCAGGGCGCCCCCCCCGGCAGGCACCTGTTCCAATGCCTTCATCAATCGGTCGCGCAACGCCCCTTCCTCGGCAGCGGGTGCCATGATGGATGCGATCACCTCCAATCGGGCAACCCGGTAGGGGGCGGATTGCTCGAATGCGCCCAACCGGACGCGTGCGACCCCCTGAAGAATCAGGTGCGACGTGCCGTCGGCATGCTCCACGCACGCCCGCACCAGCCCGATTCCCGCCACATCGAGAATGTCGGCGTCCTCCCGTGCCTCCTCGATCCCCGGGCGGCAATGCGCGAGGCAAAGCATCCGGTCGGACTCCAGGACCTGCGCGAGCATCGCCCGGAAGCGTGGCTCAAAGATGAACAACGGCACCAACGCATGGGGCAACAGCACCGACCCGGGCAGCGGCATGACCGGCACACGGTTGGGAATTGAAAGGGACGGTAGCATTTCCACGAATGACACACTTTGGTTACGCCCGAGCCCCGGGCGCGGATGGGTTTTTCGCTCGCCATCTCCGGTCGGCCCGACGGAACCTCCGTTCCATGCGGATCCTCACTGCCCTCTGCCTCGCGCTGGCCCTTGGCTTTCTGGCCGGGTGCGAAAGCGTCCCCAACGCCGACCACGCCGCCCGAAGCGGCATGCTCGAGGCCATCCGGAACGAACCGCCCGGCGACTACTTCATCGGACGCCGCTATTACAAGGTGGATTACAAGTTCTGGGGGTATGTGCGGCGTCCGCGCGAACCGTGGACCCAGGCAAAGCTCGTGATGCTCAACGAACAACAGAAACTTGCCCCCGACCGCGCAGCCAACAAGCTCGGGCTCGACAACAATTCGGAATACAAACTTTACGGACGCTTCTCCGGCGACACCGTTTACGAACCCGCCAGCAACAGTTTCTATCCCGAGTTCGTCCTGACCGACATCGAATCGCGCGATGAAACGCCTCCCCCGATTTTCCGTCTGCGCGCCGCGCTCGACCCGAAAGTGCGCGTGATCGTCACCCCTTACTAACCGGACCAGGCTAGGGCAGGCGCAACCGGGGAGGCCATGTTGCCGTCAACCATTCAACGCGCGCGAATCCGGATCGAGGACGCGCTGCGTTACTCGCGCACCGCGTGGAACGCTTCCGGCTGGCTTCACGCCGCCCGGGCCGCAATGGCCCGCACCGACGGCGCCCGGTTGGAACGGCTCTGCGCGGCGATCCAGCGCGCGGACACCCCCGCCCTCGAACGCTTCACGCGCGACCGGCTGGCGCCCTGGCTCGATTCCGCGGAGGCCGCCTCCATTTGGGCCCGCGAACGGGTGGGCTGGGACCGCTACCGCGAGCCGGTCGGGCGCGACCCGGCACTGACCCGCACCGTGGTGCTCAAGGCCCCGGGCCCCGCCGGCGAGAAAGGCCTCATCGCCATGCTCTTTGAATACAACTGGCTCCGGCTGTTCGGCGGCATTCCCGATTTTCACGAGCTCGATCGTGAATACGACTTTCTCCTCTGCACCAGTTGGTCCCCCACCAACCACGCGATGCTCGGCCTCGCCCTCGCACGAACGACCGGCCCGGTGTTCGTACAGGTGTGCAACTTTGCGGAAGCCGCACGCATCACCCGCTTCCATCCCCGGCTCCGCGTGGTGCCGGAGTTGCTCGGGTGCGACTGGATCGATCCCGATGCCCACTCGCCACGGCCGTTCGCGGAGCGGGACATCGATTTTCTCATGGTGGCGAACTGGGCGCCGTTCAAGCGGCACTGGCAGTTCTTCGAAGCCCTCGCCCGGATGCCGCGCGACCTGAACGTGACGCTGGTCGGCCAACCGGAGGCCGGGCACACCTCCGACGACATCCGCCGGTTGGCCCGCCTGTTCGGGGTCCGGCAAGAGCTCGACCTGCGCGAGCGCCGACCGCTCGCCGAAGTCATGGAACTTCAAGCGCGCGCCAAGGTCGCGCTCATCTTCACCCGGCGGGAAGGATGCTGCGTGGCGGCGGTCGAGGCGCTGTTTGCCGGAGCCGCTCTGGGCCTGTTGAAGGGAGCGCACGTCGGCCCCACCGCTTACGTCAATCCAACCACGGGCCGACTGCTGGCTCCACCGGCGCTGGACCAGCAATTGATGCAGTTGCGGGACGCCGCCGCCATCATGGACCCGCGCGGCTGGGCCGTCGCGAATATTTCCTGCGTGCAATCCCACGCGCGTCTCAACGCCTGCGTGCGCGAGGCCACGCTCGCCCTCCACCGGCCTTGGACAACTGACCTGGCCATGCCCTGCTGGCGCCCTTATCCGCGCCTTCGCCACCACATCGACCACGCACGCCTGAGGCCGGTCTATGCGGATCTGCACACCCGCTGGCCCACTGTGTTCCCCGCCGGACTGGCAGAGGCTGCCGCACCCGAGGGTCCCCCGCTCCGCTAAGCGCGCGTCACGCGCTCCGGATCGGTCAACGCGCTGCGCGCTTACGCTGATCGACGGGCCGGGATTAAAAAATATTCCGGTCATCCACCGTATGCTCCACCGGACATTTGGGAGGGTCGCAGCTGCGGGCATACGGCTCGCGACACTTTTCGTTGCCGGATTGCTCGGAGCCGCGGAACCCGCCCCGACTGATTTCGCGAATGGCTTCCACATGCTCGAAGAGCTGGGCCTGCCCGGCACCGCCCACGCCACCTTCGTCGAGATGCCTGATTTGGCTCCCGAATCTCTCTCGGAGGCGTGCCATCCGCTCGCCGTGGCTCTGCAGCCGCACGAGCCGGGCGCATGGTTGCTTCCAGGCGAGGGGGCCAACCGCACTTTGGTCCGCGCCGGACGAACCGTTTCCATGTCGACCGAGGAGGCGGGCGGCTCCTGGAAACCGATGGATGCGAAGATCGAGGCGGACGCCCTGCTTCGATTTATTGAAAGGATCTCGAAGGCCGAGAACAACCAACGGCCGTATGAGTTTGGTGCCGTGACCGGTTCGATCCTTCTTGCGGCCGCGGAGCTGCACGGGGCCGGGCTTCGGACCGAGGCGGCAGCGATTGTGTCACGTCTGTTCGAACTCACGAATGGCGCCGAACTTCCGGTGGCGAACGCCGTCTCTCTCCTTGCGTTGGCGCAGTATGCGGAAGCCGCGGATGGATTTCAGGCGAAGTTCAATTGGAAACGTTTCGATGCCGACATTCGCCGGATCGCTTCGCGCTTCGGCGACGACCTGCCCGAGTCGGCTGCCATGCTGAAGGTGGCGGCCCTGATCAGACCACAGGTCGAAGGGAAACCCCCACCCCCGCTGCGTGGAAACGGAATCGATCCGGCAACCCGCAAACTCGCGTCCGAGCTGGCGGATGCGAAGCAGCCGATGGGAGGGGTCCGGTTCGGGTGGCTGCTTGGGGCCACGGGAGATGCGCAGGAAGAGGAGGAGGGTTCCGCAAACGATCTGCCCGCCGCCCGGATCACCGCCCGCAAGATCGAGTCACTTCCCTTCCTCATCGCACTGCTGGGCGACGGATATCCCATTGCCTTCATGCAACCCGGCGGAGATCGCGAGTCCCTGGATTCTGGGGACCCTTCCGGCGGGGACGACGAAGCCGTGGAGGAGGTGCTCCGGGAAATGCTGATTCCCATCACCCGCGGCGCCGTGGCCCGCGACTTGCTGAGGAGTGCGATTCCGGGGATGAACGGTCGCAGCGACGATGCCCCGGCCGCACTCGCCCTCGCGTTTCAACGCGCGATCGGCGACGGCGCCCCCGACCGGATCGCGGTGGCCTACCTGCGATCGGGCCAGCCGGGATTCGGGAGCACCGGGGTAAACTGGCTCATGAAGCACCCGGGACACATGACTCCCGCCGAAATCGAGGCCGTCCTGCTCGATCAGCTTGATGCTTCGGATGCATCCCCGAATCTGGGCGCGGCCCAGACCTATCTCAGCCTGCGAGCGGGCGAAGCCGGGGAGTTTTTGGCCCAGGTTGAAAAGCGCCTGAAACAACGGGCCGACGCCAACCCGGACAACAAGGAGGACCTTGAACGAATGCTCGCTGAGCTGCGGGAGCTTGGCCGCAAGTTCGACCCCGATGAGCTCATCACCCGGGTGCTGGGCGGGGACCTGCCGGTGGAGCAGGCGACCGCGATTCTCGCGCGCCAGCCGGGGAGTCCCGCGCTCGATGCGATGGAACAGAGCCTCCTCGAACGAGCCGCCCGCAGCGACGATGCCCGCGAACGCCACCTTCTCCTCATAATCCGCTCCTCGCTGCCCGCGCAACGGCGTTTGTTCTACGCCGCCGTGCAGGGGGAAAGCGAAGTGCCTGCCCGGCCACTCGCTCCCGAGCAGGCTCCGCTCTGGTTACAGTTGCTCGCGGACTCCCGCGCCCCGTTGCCGGACGCGATCCACGGCATCGAGGGTGGAACGCCGGTGCGCGAGACCGCCGCTTACTTGGTGCTTTTTCAAACGGGCACCGTCCCGATGCGCACGCTGCAACAACTCGTCACCCTGGGATCGCCGGGCGTGGAGCCGATCCTCGCACGCGCCAAGGCAGCCGCCGCGGGAACGCCACCCGCCGAATGGCCGCCCCTGCCCGACCTCGCCGCAGTGACCCCGGAGCAACGGGCGAGCCTCGTCGCCCAGTTCCAGGCCGCGGCCTCCGAAACCGTTCCTGCTTGGTTTGGGAACCTCCCGCCGGCGGAGCAGCTGGCGCTGATCGAGGCCATTCCCCCGGAGAGTCTGACGCGACTCGCAACAACCGTCATGCGCGTGGGTGCCACCGCGGGCGCTCTCATGACAGGCCGGCCGACCGGTGCTGCCCTCGATTCGGAACTCCTGCGCGAACTGGGCGCCCTTGCCACCCGGGAACTCGCGGGCGGAAAACCAGTGTACGTCGGTGCCGTCCGGACTGCGCCGTTCCAGCCCATCACCCTCTTCGGGTGGAGCGGCGATGGGGTCCGCGTTATCCTCTCAAAATTCCCCGCCCTCAGCCCGGGCACGCTCCATCATCTGGCGCGGGCGCGAGGCATCTCCGGGCTCGAACAAGGCGACGTCTCCGACCAGACCGCCACGGATTGGCTCCAGCGGACTGCGCTGGGCGGCACCGCCTCATTCTGTTTCTATGGCATCCCGGCTCCCGCCGGGTCCGACACCCCGCCATCCGAATGAACCCCTTATGAACCAAATCGAATCCAGTGAATGGGAAAAGGTCCGGGCTGACGCCACCAGGCTGCGCTCGGAAATCGGCACAATCATCGTCGGCCAGGAACGGGTGATCGAGCAGATGACCGTGGCGCTGCTCTGTCGCGGGCACTCCCTCATCGTCGGCGTTCCCGGGCTTGCCAAAACGCTGCTGGTCAGTTCGCTCGGGCGGATTCTCGGGCTCAGCTTCAACCGGATCCAGTTCACGCCCGACCTGATGCCGGCGGATATCGTCGGGTCAGAGATTCTGCAACAATCCGGCGACGGATCGCGGCGCGCGTTCGAGTTCACGCCCGGGCCGGTGTTTGCCAATCTCATCCTGGCCGACGAGATCAACCGCACACCTCCCAAGACACAGGCGGCCCTGCTCGAGGCGATGCAGGAAAAACAGGTCACGGTCGCCGGTCACACCCGGGCCCTGGCGGAACCCTTCATTGTTTACGCGACTCAAAACCCCATCGAACACGAAGGGACTTACCCGCTCCCCGAGGCACAGCTCGACCGGTTCCTGTTCCAGATCCTGATCGATTATCCGACCTTCGATCAGGAACGCGAAATCATCCGGCGCACCACCGGCCGTGCGACCTCCTCCGGCCATGACGTGCTCGGGACCGATGCGGTGCTCGCTCGACGGCTCCAAGCCCGCCGACCCGGGTGCCGCCCTCGCGAAGCCTGCGGAGGAAACCTTCGGCCAGGCCCGCGAACGGGCGACCCCGGCGCCGGATGTCACGGGGAATGCGACCGCCGCCGAACCCCCGATCTGGATAGTCTACTATTCCAGCCCCGGCTGCGGCGAATGCGCCCGCGTCGAGCGCATGCTGGCAGAACTCGAAGCCTCCTTCCCGCGACTGCGCGTGGAACGCCGGAACATCCGCGAGGTCGAGTCGATGCGCACCAACGAGGCGCTGGGTGCAAGATTCGAGGTCCCGCCCGCAGCACGACTCGTGGCTCCGGCCCTGTTCATGAGCGGCGGCGCCCTGATCCGCGATTCCATCGACCACGCCCGGATCGGCGACCTGATCGCGCGATCCGGCCCCGGGCGCGAGTGGATGGAAATCGAAACCGCCTCGCACGAGGGAGCGCAGGCCGGCATCGAGGAACGCTATCGGGGGATGCGCGCGGGTGTGGTGTTCGCCGCCGGGCTGCTCGACGGCATCAACCCATGCGCATTCGCCACCATCGTGTTCCTCCTCTCCTATCTCCAGATCGCACGGCGGACGACCGCCCAGCTCGCCGCCGTCGGCCTCAGCTTCGTCCTGGCAGTGTTTCTCACCTATTTCCTCCTGGGCCTCGGCCTGGCCCAAATCGTGGCCCGCCTCTCCCTTCTGCGCGGCGCCGGTCTGGTCCTCAACTGGCTGCTGGCGGGCACCGCCCTCGTCTTTGCCGCCCTGAGCCTGCGCGACGGATTCCTTTGCCTGCGCGGACGCGCCGACGCCATGACCCTCCAACTCCCGGCCTTTCTCAAAACCCGCATCCACTCCGTGATCCGCGAGGGAACCCGGCAACCCCGCTACCTGCTCGCCGCATAGCAGCTACCGTGACACGCGGAGCCGTTCGCTGCAGCGCATAGGGGTTAGGCGCTTCGGTTAGTTGGTAAGTCGCCATCCTCTCTCTGTCTTCTCGAACGCGAATTTGCCTGTGACCTTCTGGCGTTGACCTTTCTTTGCTGCCTGCTTGCCAAAATATTTAGGGTTGAAGCTATCGAGAGCACCGCGAGGCTGCCCGCGAGCGGCCTCGAAACTGCCGTCCCAGCCAAATGGGCCTCCTCCTCCCCACATACAGTCGTCAGTGAATTCAATTTCGGCTGTGTAGTCGAGTTCGTAAGCCTTCACACCTCCGAACTCGCGTGCGACTCCGTTTGTCTTTTGAAACGATGCGACTTTGATGAGGCCGTTCGACTGTGCTTGAACCTTACTCTCCAGGGCGCTGCGGCCATCCGATTCGGATGGAGGGCCGGAGCACGCCGCAAGAAGGGCAGCGGCGCAGAGCGCAAAAAATGTCCGAGCGACGTTCATCCGTAATTGGCTCATGGCTGCAAAACAATCGTCGGACGCTCTTTCTGGTCGAGTGTAACCTTCCATTCGTAGGCACCGATGAGTCCTCCGAGGCTGGGCGTGGAGGTGGCGTTGTGCTGAACGACAGCCAAATCACTCGTAACCTTGATGGTGCCGTCTAGTTTGAGGTTGATGGCGGCAAGTTGTTGGCGGCCTTCGGGTTTGAGTTCGGCACCCAAAATCCAGATGCGGCCATCTGGGCCGATGCGAAACTCAACGATATCGATGAAAACTTTCTTGCCGTTCTCCACTGGACCGGTCTGCTCGAATTGGACTTTGAAGCGACCGTCGCCTGCGTATTCGACGCTCTTGAATCCGGGTTCCTTTCGGAGGGCTGCCTCGCCCTTCTTCATTTCGGCTTCACCTTGAGCGGAGAGTTGGCCGCGTTGTTTGATTTCGCCGAGGGCGGGGCCGAAGGCGATTGTTCCGTTGTAGATGAATTTGAAGTTCTTGCTCTTATCGACGTTGAGCGATGCAGTGAACTTTTCGGGTGCCCAGCACGAGACGAGGCAGAGACAGGCGGTAAGCGCGGTGATGGTTTTGAGGACGGTGTTCATGGTGTGTGTGTTTGGGTGTTTTGGTTGGGTTGTGCGCGTAGAAGCGCCTAACGTCCCCAGTGACCTGCCCCGGACCGTCGGCGCGACGGATGCGGGAGCGGAGCGACCAAGCATCTGGCGTGACGACGGGTAGGGGTTAGGTCGACTGGCTGGTTCGGATTATTTTTCATACGTCATTGACCGCATATTGGATCAGCCGATTACAAGCAGCTTCACTTGTAGAGATCTCTGACTGAGCTTCCTTCCAATCCGTCAGAAAATCGGTTGCGGTAAATATCTCCAGAAAATATTCCAATCCTCTTTCCTTTGTATTATTCTCTTCTTCCGATCCCTCAACGGCAACGCCTGCTTCGCTGTCCAGCGTCCAAGGAGCTCGTGCATAAATCGTGCCTTCCGAATCCTGCGAGTCGATTTGCTGGAAGATTTCGAAAAGCGTCATATTTTTCCCGAACGTCCCCAGTCAGGAATCACCGCTTGCTTCTGGCATGGCTCCTGCCCGCGCAGCGGAATCAGCAGAAGCCATGCCAGAAGTCCCGAAGGGACGATGATTTGCTGGACTGGCACTGTTCGGCTTTATTCTTTGGGTTCAATGGTGATAGTCTTTTTTGGGACTGAATCAAGCAATGATCGATCAGCCTTGGGAGAGAAGCCAGTGTAAGTCAAAACGCGACCGTCACGGTCATACGTCATGGTCAATCCCCGTTTATCTACGCGAACGATGGCAACTCTAGCGTATTTCCCTGTATCGGGGTCTTCGATAAGGAAAAAGATTTGACCATGGTTTCCTGTATTCTTTTCCGTTTTATATTTTGTCGGGATAGGTCCCTTTGGCGTGGCACTGCTCATGTAAACTCCGTCATCGGATAACGTAATTCGATGTATTGGATACTCTTGGCCGACGCGTTGGTCGTGCTGGAATCGGCGTAATTCCCATGTCCCTATATGTGGTGCGCCGCCCGCGTGGCACGCTAGGGGCAGGAGGAGGGTTAAAAGTAAAAGTAGGCTTCGCATCGGATATTCATTTCTGCCGAACGTTGTGTAGGTACACTAAGCTGGACTTAGGCTGTCAAGTGGTAACAAAAGTGGACAATGCGGTGTAAACGCCCCGGAGTGGATTTTGTGAACGATTCGGGTGCGAGGCAGCGATTCCCCCCCGCATGAGTGAGCTCATTTCCCGCATAACCATCGACCCGCAGATTTGCCACGGCAAACCCGCCATCCGGCACCTGCGGTATCCGGTGGAATCCATGCTGGAATACCTCGCAGCGGGCGACACGTTTGAGGATCTGTTGGCGGAATTCCCGGGCCTGGAGCGGGCGGACTTGCAAGCGTGCCTGGAATTCGCCGCGCAGAGACTCAACGTGACAGCGCCCGCGGGATCGTTCCGTTGTTCGGCTGGTTTCAAAGTTTGATTCTCTCCTTGAAGGTACGTTGCTCGTCCAACGATCTCTTGGTGTCGCTGCCTCGATGCTCACCGTGGAGTTCAAGGAGATCAAGTAATGCGTTGCCCTGGAACGTCAGCGGCTTTCGAGAAAGAGGCTGGCGGAGGCGAGGAGAAAGCCGGACCGGGCGGGGTCGGCCACCTTGAACTCGAGCGTGTTCGAGGCGCGAACGAGGGTGGGATCGACGGGGATGTCGCGGATCCAGGGTGAATTCTCGGGCGTCACCGCAGCGGGCATCGGCAATTCCTTGCCGTTGAAGACCAGGACCCCTTCCCCTTCGGCCAGTCGTTCCACCACCACGCGGACCCAGGCCCGGCCGGGCTTGGTTGCAGGCAGCGAATCCACCGTGAGGGTGCTGCGGATCGGCGCGTCGGATTTCACCTCGCGCAGAAACTCGGGAGCGAAGAACTGACGGCGCACCACCGGTTCGACCTTTGCGATCGTTCCGGTGAGCGGGAACGTGAGCGTTGCAGCGGCGCCGGGTGCGAGCACGACCGGATAGGCTCCCTCCACTGGTTGCACTCCGCTCTCCACGATGGCCGGGCCGCCTTCGGGTCCGGCATAATTCAACAACCGGAGCCGGGCGGCGGGGCCCGCCTTGGTGCCGGTGGGTGCCCCAACGACGATGCGCGTCGTGCGGGCTTCGGATGCGGTGTTGATCACAGCGATCACCTGCTCGGGGCCGGGGCCCATCGAGTCCGGGCGCGGATTCCCGGGGTCCGTGCCGTCGATGGACGCCACCACGATCACGTCGGGGTCCGACGAATCAGCCTGCAGAAGTTGCCCGCGCAGATTGATCAGCAATTGGAGCGCCACCCCCTCGCCACTGTCGGTGAACCATCCGCCGCCGTAACCGAACCACGAGAATGACCGCGCCTTGTCCGGCACGGTCGCGAGTGCGTGCAACAACTTGGACAGGGTCCATCGACATTTCAACCGATCCGCGAGCGCACCCTTCGCGACCTCGGCATCCGGATAAGCCTGCGGATCACCCCCCATGGCAGTCTCCGTATTGAAGCTATAGAGCCATTTCTTGTGCTTTGCCATGCCGTAGGCGGTGATGAACTCGTAATTGGCCGCCATCTTGAACGGGTCCCCCCCGTAATCATGGTCGCACACGCCGTCGATGAACGCCGCGCCGCGGTCGATTGTTTCCTGGTAAAGTTGCGTGAACCCCGCCCAGTGATCCTCGGAGGGACGATTGCCCCAGCCGGCAATAAACACGGTGGCGGCATGCTGCTTTTTCACCGCCTGCCCGAAAGCCAGCATCGGCTCGATATACATCTTGAGCATGCCTTTGCCGGACCAGTAAGAGAACTGAGTCTCGTCGTATAAGTGCCAGGGAGTGACGGCGGTCAACTCCACTTCGCCGCCTTTGTTTCCCTCCGCCCGGTACTTTTCCCCATCCTTGACCCCGGCCGGCGGGAACGTCTTCGGCAACCAGGGTCCGCCGTAGATCGATTCCATCCCTTTATAGGGCACCGCGAAGGCGGAGAGCACCTTGCCCGAGGCGTCACGCCCGCGCCGCCATTCCTGCGCGGTGCACCAGTTCCACGGAGGGGCTTCGAACTGCCTGGTCCAGCGGAGATGGGGGGCGGGCTGGCCGTCGTGCTTGATCCGCACCTCGCCACCTTCCTTTGCCTTGGTTTCGTCGTAGAACGCGGGGTTGAAGTTTGCCCGATTCTTGTTCGCCCAGTTGAGATACGGCTCGTTCCAGAACTCCACGTAAGTCGTCCGGCCCTGGGCTGCCGCCGCTTTCGCCGCCGCTCCAAACTTCTCGCCATACGAAAGGTAGCGGGCCTCCCAGTCGGACGCGGTGAGCCGCGGGGAGGGACGCACGCGGTCGCCGACCGTCGTGATCATCATCGGCGTGGTCGCATTGCCGTAATCGGGTCCGCCACTCACGCCGTCATGATGGATTCGCCGATCCTGCCCCAACCGATAACGATCCGTGTGTCCCTTGGGCAGATTGAACGAACCGAACAGTCCGGCAGGAACCATGCTCGTCCCGTTGATGTCGAGCGGCCGCCCGGGAACCCGAATCTCGACCGGCATCGCGGGCCGTGCAGGGTCCGCCGGGGCCGGCGTGATGTCCGTCACCGTGAACTCAACGGTCCCAATCCCCAATGGATTGATGCATCCCACCGCCACGGCGATCACTGCACCGGGATCCAATCGTCCGTTCTCGTCAAACCAGCCCTCTTTCGATGCGGGGTCCGGCTTGGGCGGTGCGATGAAATCGGCGGGCGTGAAGTCGGCGAACCGGACCACGGCCGTGTGTTCCTTGCGGGTCAACTCCACCGCGGACGGGCAGACATACCAGGATCCATCGGCCTCGAGCACCGCCACGGCAAGCTCCGCGTCGGAACGAACTTGAGCCGTGCGCACCGCGATGCGAAGCCCGCTGTTCGATGAAAAATCCTTCGGCGCATCAAGCCGCACCACCGACCAGCGGGCATGAGTCCAGCCCATCCGCCGATTTCCCATCTCAAAGGCGATCTTTGCCCCGCCACCCTCACCGGGCTTGGAGGGTGTCAGCCCCGTCACATCGATGGACTGGGCGCTGACGGCGGTCACGGAAGCAGCCAGGGCAAGGAACCAACTACACGCGGGGGATTGCATCCTTGGATGATCCGCCTCAACCCGGCGCACGGTCAAGGCCGGGTTCGGCGATCGGGCGCGCAGCGCCTTGGAGTGCGGCGCGCGGGAGCGCCGCTTTGGATGGCACGCACAACGGAAGGTGAACGCTGCGTGTGAAATCGCCAGCGCGCGCTGCAATCCAAAGCTCCGCCGGGTCGGAGCACTCCAAAGCGGGCGGTGCCCGCAGCTCAACCCGCTCGACCTGGACTTCCTACTGCGCGCAGCGCCTTGGAGTGCGGCGTGCGGAGCGCCGCTTTGGATGGCACGCACAACGGAAAGTGAACGCTGCGTGTAAAATCGCCAGCGCGCGCGGTAATCCAAAATTGGAGGCGGCGGCCCGCGCTCAAGACCCGCGCTCAAGACCCGCGCTCAAGACCCGGCTTGGAATCCACCCCCGCATCCGCTACAAGGTCTCCATGCCCACGCGCTCTCTCCCTCTCCTCCTACTTGCGGGTTTGCTCGTTTTCACCCCGACCGGTCATTCCCAGACCCCAACCAGCACCGCGCCCGCAGCCCGCCCATCACCAACCGTCGCCGCGCCGAAACCGGTCCTGATATTTTCCGCCACTCGCAGGCGGCTTGAAAGCGAGGGCTCGGCCCGCGGCAACGAAATGGTGACCGAAGAGCAATGGGTCTACGACGTCACCATCGAGAATCGCAGCTTCAGCGAGGCGCGCGCACTCGAGATCGAGTATCGCGTCTTTGTGTTCGATGATCGCGGACGCAGCGGTGACCGGCGTCAACCGATGCGCAAGTCCATGGGATCGACCACCATCGAATCCATCCCGCGCTCCGGCAAGGCGTCGTTCCAGACCGAGCCGCAACGGATCGTGAAAACCCAGCTCCAACCCGATTGGAATTATCTGGATGGGAGGGATCCGCGGAGCGCGGATCGCCTGAAAGGGCTCTGGATCCAGGTGAAACAGAACGGGCAACTCGTGGCCGAATACATCAACCCCACCACCCTGAAAGACAAGGAACGCTGGGAAATGGCGCCACCCGTGCCCGGCAAACCCAAACCCTGAAGGGTCAGAAACCTCCGCGGCCGTTGGGCGTCGTTGGGCGTCACAGGCCGCCCGCCGCCCCATCCGGCGACGCGAACTTCTGCAGCTTCGGACGGATCACCACCCTGCAATACCCGGCGTCTGGATTGCGGCGGAAGTAATCCTGGTGGTATGCCTCCGCCGGATAAAACTTTGTCAGCGCGACCAGCTCGGTCACGATGGGACGGTCCCATTCACGCTGCGCGGCTGCCCTGGACAACTCCGCGGCGGCCAGTTGGGCGGCGTCGGTCGTGAGGATGATCGAGCGGTATTGCGTCCCGACATCCCCCCCCTGCCGATTCAGCGTCGTCGGGTCGTGGGCTTTCCAGAACCGTTCGAGAATCGTCTCGTAGCTCACCCGACCGGGATCGAAGGCCACCCGCACGACTTCCGCATGCCCGGTTGTTCCCGAGCAGACCGCGTCGTAGGTCGGGGCGGGATCGCCGCCGCCCGCGTATCCGGACTCGACTTCGTCGACGCCCGGCATCCCCTCGAACACCGCTTCGATGCACCAAAAACAACCGCCGCCGAGGTATGCCTGTTTCATCGGTTGAAATCCGGGAGGCTCAACGATGACTGCGCTTCCGCCGATACCCGCCCGCGCTCCGTTGGTTCCGGAACATCTGCCACCAGCGGCCCAGCACCAGGGCGCCCGCCACAATCAGACCCGAGGCGACCACGACCGGAAACGTTTCGCCGGGTCGGGGATAACCCATCCACGCCGCAATTCCCACGCCGATCCCCAGCAGGAATAGAAAAAGCGCAGGACCGAGAGCCATCCAGAGTCGGACGTTCGTGTTGAAGCTTCGCCGAATTCCCATTGTCGGACATGTAACGTTGCCGTTCGCACTTGACCAGCCCTGCGTTTGTGGCGGGATTGTCACGACCCGCCCGGGGGATCAGCCCCGTTGCTCCATACACCAAAGCAGCGAGTCGATATACTGCGCGTTGGTTGCGCGGGCACGGGCCACCATCACCCGGCCAACCGCGACCAGCAATTTGAACGCCGCAGCCGGGTAAACACCGGCCAACGCGCGCAGCACACCCTGATTGATCCGCAGCAGCACGCACGGTTCCGTCGCCACCACATCCGCCGAACGCGGCCCCTCGTCCACCAGGGCGATCTCTCCAAAAAAATCGCCGGCCCCCAGCCGGGCCAGTTCGAGCGTCTTACCCGCGCGACGCTGGGAGACCTGGGCACTGCCCGACACGATCAGATACATGCAATCCCCCGCCGAGTCCTGGGCCACAATCGTCTCGCCCGCAGCCGCCCTTACCGGATCCGCGAGCCCGAGCACGGCCTCGCGCTCGATCCGCGTGAACTCCCGGAGCAAGGGCAGCCCGGCCAGAAGGGCCAGCACCCCGTCCGTCGAATCGTTTGGCGTCGTGCTCACGGCCTCCCACTTACCCCCGCGGACTCCGGTCCGGAAGCACGAAATGCAGCCGGCTCCTTTGGGACCGCCCGGGCCCGGTAAAAATCTCGACGCGCCAGGACCGAGGCCACATACGAGCGGGTGGAAGG
>ENA-ORBV01003697-ORBV01003697.1-microbial-mat-metagenome-genome-assembly--contig:-NODE-3697-length-30306-cov-13.923782_pt1 | contig 30306 bp, 27 predicted proteins | sample MGYA00237777_ERZ505514 | MGnify/ENA primary metagenome ERZ505514 (study PRJEB26160, sample SAMN06269048) | microbial mat metagenome | isolation source: Oligotrophic lake microbial mat | place... | reverse complement strand
GAGGCTGCCCTGGGTGAACGTGCCGATGCGGGTTCGCGTGTTGCCGACGGAGATGGCCAGGAGATTCAGGGACATGAGGAGCAGAATCCGTTAGCGGTGAGGGTGAGCGTCAGAGCGAAGGTGAACATAGTGATGATAGCGACCGAGGCGGATGATCGCGCAGATGATCGCACGAGGGTGGTGCTTTCTTACTTAGCCGCTGCGCGATCGCTGCGCGTCCAGGTATGCGCGCGGCTGACCATAGGTAGGCCTCAAATAAATTTTCTATTAATTCTCCAAAGGGCTTGAAAAGGCAGGATCGGGTGGTATCTTAGGGGGAGTCTCAGACAGGATGAAGCGAGAAGTTCTTTTCCATGTCAAGTCCCGTTTGGGTTCCACAGGTTCAACTTCCCCCATTTCAGGAGAAACTTTGATGTTCCGTCCACTATCCGCCATCGTGTTGTCTGTTGGTCTGGCCACGGGTGCCCAAGCTGCCTTGTTCAACGGTAACGCCGGCGTTCCCGGCAGCGAAACCGCTGGCATGCAGTTCCAGGTTGTCTATGAACTGGCTGTGCCCGGAACGAGCCCGGGCTTTCGAAATGCTGTTCCGGTGGCTTACACCGTGAACAACTCCGGTTCCATCGCGATCGGCTCTTACGACCGAATCGGGTATTACGTTGAAGTCACCTCCGGCACCCAGGCTGGCCAGTTTGTTTATGTTTCCATGGACGCTTTCGATGCCAACGCGGCCCGCATCGGCCTGCCGCACAACGTGAACAATCCCGTCGCCAGGCAGACCATCGTCGCTAATGCCAACATCTACTCCAACAACGGGTCCATCGTCACCGGCACCGGTGTCAACTCCGTGAACCTGGAAATGTGGCCCTCCAATTACGGAACAGGTACCACCGGTACGATTCCCGGAGGCAGCGGTAGCACGTTCGACTTTAATGATAGCGGCTTCAACACCGCCGCAGGCCATGGCTCCTTCCAGATTCACAACTTCACTGCTGGCCAGACGCTCTTTGGCTGGAGCGACTGGGGTGGAAGCAATGTGAGCTCAGCGTCTGAGTTCGGCATCGGCAACGCGACGCTGCTAAGCGAACCTCACCCAGACTGGACCTTCTCAGACCGTGGCCAGACGGGCTTCATCCAGATCGTCGTCGCCCGGATCATCCCCGAGCCGGCCACCGTCAGCCTGGGCCTGATCGGCTTGGCAGGACTGATGATCCGCCGTCGCCGTGTGATTGCTTGATCGATGTAAGAAAAATTCAAACGCAATGGACAACCCCGGTTGATGCCGGGGTTGTTCTTTTATTTGGGCACCTGACGCGCAGCGAGGACGCTGCGGCTATGACATGAGCACATGACATCAGCACATGACATGATCCTCAAGGCAGCTTTACCGAGCCATCTTTTTCAACGGTCATCTTGTTCGACAGCTTCGTCCATCTGCCGTTGACGTGATAGAGCAGCAGCCGCAGCTCGTGTTCGCCCGCAGCCTTCAAAGGCTCGAACGTCAGCGTGAACTGGCCCGTCTTTTCATCAGGCAGCACCGCCCACGCCACCGAGTTGTAATCGCTATTGTCCGGCGGATCATCGCTCAGCTTCACCGCATGCGCGGGAATATCGGTCACCACTTTGCCGGTCACTTTCACCAGGCCGCCTTCGATGTTTTCAAATTTCAGATCGTCGATGCGAGCCTTGGGCTGCTTGTCGAAATCGCGCACGCGTGCGGTGAAGGGCGGCCGTGCGATGAGGAGCATCGCATCGGTATCGAGCAGGTAGCTGCCTTTGCCTTCGTTGCGCAGTTCGCCGCGCCAGGTGTAGTTGCCGCTGCCCATGAGCGATTCGCCGTACTGCTTTTCGCTGGGCGGCTCATCGCTGTGCGGCAGGCCCAGACCGTGGCCCAGTTCGTGAGCGATGCCGCCGATGAGAGCGGAGTTGGCTGGGCCGATGCGCTTGCCTTTCCACACGACCTCGCCATCGGTCTTGCGATATTCGCTGTCGAGCCAGGGGGCATCAACCGCAAAGCAGTAGCCGCGATCTTGAATGATGTTGCCAAAGAAGGGAGCAGCGCCCAAGTCATCGGGAATCGTGGTGAGCACCAGGACAAAGCTCTTGTCGTAATTCACGTTCGCCTTGCTCAGCACGGCTTTGGATGCGTCGATGCAGGCGCGGTGCGTCTGCGAAATAAGCTTGCGATTGCGCGAGGCCACAGCAAAAGGCAGCTTCGCTTCGTGCAGCTTCACCATGCCAGCGTCATCGCGTTCGAGCAGCATCGTGGTGCGTCCGAATCCTGCGGATTCATGTTGATCCGCCATCCAGGTTTGCACTTCGGTGAGCACGCGATTGAGGCGTTCTTTGTGTTTAGGAAACGGCTCCTGATCCTCGCAAGAGAGATAGACGACATGCACCGGCATGCGCACCTCCTGACCTTCTTTGAGCCAGGCATCGACGCGTCGTTTCATCTCCGCATTGCGAGTGAGAACCGCATCTGGCCGAACGGGAACAGACACGGCATCAGCGGCACAGGCCAGCGAAGCTGTGCAGAGGAGGATCACCACAATTGGGCAATAGGCTGCAACCACAAGAATCTCCTGAATCAACCGCTCCACCTGTTTACGATGCCACGGCGGCACCATCAAGTCCTCACAAGCGGGACGATATGTTAGTGCATGGAAAATAAAAAAGCGTTGCAATCAATCCGCAGCGTCCTCTCTCATAGCCGCAGCGTCCTCGCTGCGCGACGTGAGCGCCAACTCCGCGCAGCGATCGCGCTGCGGCGATAACGCTGACGGCTGATTGCTGATCGCTTCCAAGGCATCACGTCCAGCCGAGGGTGTAGAACACGGCGGTGAAGATGAGGTCGGTGTAGATGATGGCTTCGATGCAGTGGACGACGGTGTTGGTAGTGGCTTTGCCCACGCCTGAGGCGCCGCCGGTGACGTGCAGGCCGTTGTAGCAGGCGATGGCTCCGATGATGGCGCCGAAGACGCCTGCTTTGAAGAGGCCGGTGAAAAAGTCAGCCAGGTCGAGGATGTCCAGCGTGTTGGCTTTATAGACGCCCGAGGGAATGTCGAGCAGGTTGACGCCCAGCCACCATCCGCCGGCGATGGCGATGATCTCGGACATGATGCAGAGGAAGATGAGCGAGAGCGTGGTGGCCAGAACGCGAGGGACGACCAGGAAGCGCACGGGATTCAGCGCGTGCGCTTCGAGTGCTTCGATCTCTTCGCCGACGACCATCGTGCCTAGCTCGGCTGCGATCGAGGCACCCGCAAAACCCGTCAGCACAATCGCGCTGATGAGCGGGCCCAGTTCGCGGACGACAGCGATGGAGATGATCGTCGCCACCTGATCGATCTGGCCAAAGTCCGCCAGGGGCGGCGCCATTTGCAGCGCGAGGATCAGGCCGATGCAGAAGCTGACCAGGCCGATGACGCCGACCGAACGAGCCCCGACGCGGACGATCTGCGAGTAGAGAGCGAAGCGACCGAAGCGGACTTGACGCAGGACCAGTGCTCGCCAAATCCAGATGGCGGTCTGCCAGAGAAGGCGGGCGATGCCGCCGATGTAATCGAAGAAGCGAACGGGGTGCGAGCCTAGGCGATCGAGGAAGGCGATGAACGCCGAGTGCTCGGAGAGCGACTTGGGTGAAGAAGCGGAGTCAGGTGGTGAAGGCGGGGCGGTCATGAGGTTGATCGTGACATCGTTCGCCAAGGCGAACGGCAAAATAGGATGGCATTCGCTTTACACAACGGCAGCTTCGGCGGCGGTGGCAGTGATGGTGAAAACCGTGTGCAGCCGGGCAATTTCGAAGATGCCTTTCACCTTCGGCTCAAGCGCGCAGAGGATGATCTTTTGATTTCGTTTGCGTTGCATCTGAAGGGCTTCCACGAGCACAGCGACGCCCGAGGAGTCCATGTATTTCACGCCTGCGAGATCGATCACCAATCGCTCCACAGGATTCTTAAGCAGGCCCAGCAGATGCACGCGAAGCTCGGAAGACCTGCTGTAATCAATCTCGCCTTGAACCTGCACGAGAAAGCCGTCGGCGGTGGTGGTGGTGGTGAATGTCATATCAAACATTTCGGCAATTGGAGGAAGATCGGATCAATGAGTCTTATATATAGCTGTGTCGTACATAGCTGCGTCGTAGCTGTTGCATTGTCATAGCCGCAGCGTCCTCGCTGCGCGGAATTGACGTAATCCTGCTGCGTGTGCCTTCATAGCTGACGCGCAGCCAGGACGCTGCGGCTACTAAGGAGCAGGCTGCGCGGGCACGGTCGAAGCATATTTATGAAGCGTCAGGCGAAGGCCTTTCGCATCGAGGCGTCGTTCGTAGCGGTGGTGATCGACGGATTTCTCGATGATGCTCACGCCCAGGCCGCCGGGCTTGACGTCATCGATGCTGGCGGATTCGCTGGCCTTGGATTTGATGCTGGACGGATCGATGTTGGTGGTTTCATCTTCGATGATGACCTCGATGCCTTGGCGCTGCTCGGTGTGCAGCGGCGAAAGTGTGACGTAGATGGGTTCATCGGCCCGGCAGGCGTAGCCGTGACGAATGATGTTGGTCAGCGCTTCATCGACAGCGAGCACCAGCGGATGGCAATCGCGCTCAGGCAGGCCCCAGCGCTGAGCGGCGGATTCGACCGCAGAGCGGACAACGCAGAGGTTGGCCGGGTCGCTGTTGATGCGAATGGCAATGGGTGCGTGGTGAGACATAGAGCGCGGCGCTAAATCACAATGATCAAAAAGCAAATCACAAGGAAGGCAGGCATCGGAATAGAATCCGAGATTGGAGATCTGAAATTGGAGATCTGAAATTTGAAATCTCAGATTGGCAGTCCATCCTAATTCGCTTCTGCGAATCGCTTCGTTTTCACTGCGTCGGCCCAGGCGTCGATCGCGCTGCGGCGGGTGGCTTCATCGGCGTAAGGATTGTAACCCAGCCGCTCACCGGTGATTCGTTCGAGGGCATTGATGGCGAAGACGCGCACGGCAGGGTCATCGCTGTCGAGCTGCTCAACGAGCACGGGTATGTTCTTGCGATCGCGCGATTCGCCGGCGCTGTGAATGGCGTAGAGCTTGCTCGCAGGATCGGGCGAATGAAAACCTCCCTGACTCGCCGGCGGCGCGCAGCCACCGCAGAGCAGCAGTGCGAACATCAAAATGAAAAACCAGCAGCGAGCCATCGCACGCCATCGTATCGCATGCGCAGGATTGAGGGCAGGTGTGGTGATGGAGTTTTTATTTAGCCGTTGCCTTGGCGAACGAAGATGGGGCGATGGGCATTGTGGAAACGATGTGGATTGTGTCTGTCGATGGCGGAGGAGGTAAAGGAGGTAGAGGAAGTTAAAGGGAGTTAAAGAAGGAAAAGACAATGAGGCACCTCTTTTGCAGCCGCAGCGTCCTCGCTGCGCGTGCCTTCATAGCTGATGCGCAGCGAGGACGCTGCGGCTATCAACGACGCTGCGGCGACTGTCTTTCTTCCTTGAACTTCCTTTGACGCCCTCTGCCTGCCCTGCTTCCTAGCAACTGGGCGTTTGTTTGTCAATAGGCTGGGCCGATAAATGGCTGGAAAGATTTCCTTGACATTTCTCATGTTAAGGCAGCAAGTTGACTTGCAACTTTTTCAAGGCTGATTAAACTGGCGTTTGTGGGTGGGGTTCCACACTCACAAGGCAACGGTCATCCTGCCGTCGTAGAAGTGACTTAGCGACCGATTGCCAATGCCCCTGACCGTGCCCTTGGCGCTCACCTTGGCGCTGACTTGTTGGACCCGCCCGTAAGTAGTTGCTCGACTCGGCAGCCCGTTGAATAAATTGAAAGCCAGAAGGTCAAATGCCAATGGCCGTTTCTGGAAGTTTGAGTGGGTGATGTTTTTGACGACTTTTTGTGTAGATGTTGATTGCGTACCGCTAAGCAGGTTCGTCCCGCTTGACAAACAATCCTGACGAAACCCTTGCGATCTTTTTTTCCGCGGCTAAGGAGGCTCACCTTTGTCCAATCGTCCTTTTCTGAGCGTGGTGGTGTTGCTCGTCGCTTCATTTGGAGTTTTTGCGACGGCACATGCCGAGGATGCCACCGCTGAGCAGTTACTTGCTCAAGGTGTCAGGCTTCATCTCGATGGCAACAATGCCGCAGCCAAGGATGTGCTGCAACGCATTGATCCCGTCCAGTTAACCAAGGAACAGCAGGTCACTCTGCTGACCACACTTCAGACGATCGATCGCGGTGACAACCCCGCTCCCGTCGCCCCGGCACCTCAAGAGCCTTTGGAGCCCGCAGCACCGGCGACGCCGGCTGAACCAGCGGCCCCCGCTGAGCCAGTCGCGCCAGCCCCTGCTAAAGTCGCCACTCCCGCAGAACTTCTGCTGGCCGCTGACAAGCAGCGCGATGCAGGCAACTACGACGGAGCCATGTCGCTCCTGAGTCAGGCGGCGGGCCACCCCGATGCCTCAGCCGAAGACAAGGCTTATGTCACCTCTCGCGCTGCGGAAATCACCCGCCTTCGCAACATCAAACTCACCGCTGCCCGTCAGACGATCGACCAGGTCGCCGCTGATCTTGGCAAGCCCGGTGCTGATCTTGATGGAGCCGAGACCCGGCTTAAGAGTGTCAAGTCCAGCGGTCTGAACCTGGGCTTTTTTGATAACCGTCGCCTCGATCGTCTGATGGCCACCGTCGGCGAACGCCGGGCCGAACTGGGCGTAACGCCAGTTGTTGCTGAACCCGATGCGCCGGCAGCACCGCTGGCACCACCGGTAGCTCCTGTGGCTGCAAAGGATCCCATTGCTCCCGCCCCGGTCGCTGTTCAGGCACCTGCCCCGGCGCCAGCCAACGATTCGTTCGTGCTTGCTCGCAAGCTGCTCGTTGATGAAAAGATCGTCGAAGGCAAGCAGGCCGAGGCCTCGGGCGCTTACCGCGTCGCCGCCAAGCATTACAGTGATGCGCTGACGATTGATCCGACCAACGCCGAGGCCAAGGCTCTGCTCGTCGCAGCGCAGGCCAAAGTCAACTCCGGCATCGCCGCCCCGATCAGCCCGATCGGTTCCGCCATCGGCGACATCGAGATCGAGCGTCAGGCCACCATCGCCGAGTATCAGGAACTGATGGCCAAGGCAGAAACCCTCCGCGCCGGTCGCAACTACACCAGCGCTCAGGAAGCGGTTCAGCAGGCCAAGGTCGCCATCGATCGCAAGAAGAGCGTGCTGGGCACCAACACGTACACCGAACTTCGCACCAATGCGGACAAGCTTTACAGTGCCATCACTGCCGAATCCGCCATCGAGTCCGCCGGTCGCTCCAAAGTGCAGGAAGAACAAGATGCCAAGGACGCGAAGATTCGCACACTCACTGCCGAGCGTGAACGTCACCTTCAGGTGCAGCGTCTGCTCCAGCGTGCGATGGAACTGCGTAAGACGCAGGACTACGATCGCTCCCTGCAACTGATCAGCCAGGCATTGTTCCTCGATCCGCAGAACCCCGCTGCTGAATCGATGAAGATGATGATTGAAGACACGCAGATCGCGGTCAAGAGCCGTGAGTACATGCGTATTCGTAACCTTCGCTTCGCCAAGCACTCGATGGAAATGATCGAGGCGACGGTGCCTTACAACGAACTGATTACCTACCCCAGCGATTGGCCGCAGCTTACGGCGATGCGTCTTCAGGCTCTGGGCAATGAAGGTGGCGAATCGGAAGTCAACCGCCGCGTTTCCCTGAAGCTTCAGGACCCGATTCCCGTCACGTTTGAAGGCAACAAGCTGGTTAACGTGATGGATTACTTCCGCAACACGACCGGCGTCAATTTCTTCGTCAACTGGGCAGCTCTTGAGTCCGCTGGCGTCGAACAGGACATGGCCATCACGCTGCTTCTCAACAACGTCCCCGCTGAGCAGGCCCTGCGTCTGGTTCTTCAGCAGGCCGGTGCTGGTGCGGAACTGGAACCGATCGGCTTCAGCATCATCGACGGCATCGTCACCGTCTCGACCCTGCGCGATCTTCAAAAGACCACCGACACCCGCGTCTATGACATCCGCGATCTGCTCGTGCAGGTGCCCAACTTCACCGGTGCTCCTGAGTTCGATCTCAATAGCGCACTGGCCAACACCAGCTCGGGTGGTTCATCCGGTGGTGCACAGTCCGCTACGACCCTCTTCGATGATGCTGATGCCCAAGGTGAGCAGCCCACCCGCGATGAACTGGTCGAACAGATCACGACCCTCATTCAGGACACCATCGGCAAGCAGTCCGACTGGGCAGCCTACGGCGGCGAAGTCTCCAGCCTTCGCGAACTCAACGGCAACCTGATCATCAAGTCCACCCCCGACAACCACCGCGACATCGTCCGTCTCCTGGGCCAGCTCCGCGCTGCCCGTGCGATGCAGATTCACATCGAAGCCCGCTTCCTCCTCGTCGAAACCAACTTCCTCGACGAACTGGGTGTCGATCTCGACTTCCAGTACCGCGCCACTGAAGGCCGCTTCCTGGGCCCCATCACGGTGGCACAGGACTCGGCGGGTCTGGCCGGCCGTACGGACTCTGGCTTCCCCGGCAACTTTGGTGCACCCACCGGTGTCCCCGGTGCATTCAACGGCGGCGGTGCAGGCACAGGCTTCACCTCAACTGGCCGTGCCATGGAGTTCAACATCGGTGTCACCTTCATGGATGACCTGGATGTTAACCTCATCGTCACCGCCACCCAAGGCTCGCGTCGTTCCATCAGCCTCACGGCTCCTCGCCTGACGCTCTTCAACGGTCAGCGCTCACACATCATGGTCGCCCGTCAGGTTGCCTTCATCTCCGATCTTGAGCCGGTCTCCGGTGGTGTCGGCTTCGACCCCACGCTCTCCGTCACTCAGTCGGGTGTCGTCCTCGACGTAGAAGCCACCGTCTCCGCTGACAAGCGTTACGTCACCATGACCGCTCGCCCCAGCCTCGCGACACTCGTGCAGCCCATCCGTTCCATTCCTCAGGTCGGTGCCGCCAATCTGGGTAACGACGGCGGCGTTGGCGGCGACACCACTCAGGTTCTTTCAGGATTCATCGAAGCTCCCGAACTGGAACTGACATCCATTCGCACCAGCGTCTCGGTTCCCGACAAGGGCACGCTCCTCATGGGCGGTCAGCGCCTGGTGGCGGACATCGAAGTCGAAGCTGGCGTTCCTATCCTCTCCAAGATTCCTGTGCTCAACCGCTTCTTCACCAACACCAGCAAGGTCAAGGATGAGCGCACGCTGCTCATCCTGATCAAGCCCACCATCATCCTTCAGGAAGAGCAGGAAGAAGCACTCTGGCCCGGCTTGAATCAGGACCCGGTCGGCTTTAATGCCGCTCGCTCGTTCAGCCCCGGTGGCGTTAACGAGATCACCTCTGCGACGCCCTGATCTGACAGCACCAGTAAGAACAATTTCAACCGGCGAGCATCGTGCTCGCCGGTTTTTTTACTGAGCCGCAACTCGCTCAAGTCGCGGCTCATCGCAGCAACCACCGCTTGCCTTGTAGCGATCTTTTTTTCTTTTGCTACCTTACCGCTCCGTGTCGCCCGCTTGCAAACATTCGCTTTGCCGGGCAGCTTCTGTGAAAGGTTTTCATCATGAGTCTTACATCCGTCAAACAACTTAAAACAGTTTCGAGTAACGTCCGTGCGCTGACGACGCAAGCGCTTGAGGAGACCGGCGGCCTGTTGCAACTCGCGCCGACCTGGGTGCCGCGCTCCTTCCTTCAGCCTGGCCTGCGCATCAAGCTCGATCCGCGCGATACCTTCGCCTTCGGCCTGACGCGCGGCGGCATCGATGAGCGCTGGTTCTCATCCACCACCGAAGCGATGAACGACAACCGCACAGCCGATGAAGGCCTGTCTTATGTCGTCGTCGGCGGCAAGCGATTCACGCTTCGCGATGCCGTCAGCGAAATGGGCGGCGACCTCGTCGGCAAGGCGATGTACAAGAAGTATAAAAAGTGGCCTGTTTACTCGAAGTTTTTCGACAACATGGGCCCCATCCCGCACCACATGCACCAGAACGCCAAGCAGGCAAAACTGGTCAAGCAGGAAGGCAAGCCTGAGAGTTATTACTTCCCGCCGCAGCACAACCCGACGGGAAATAATTTTCCTTACACGTTCATGGGCCTGAATCCTGACGTGACCAAGAAGCAGCTTCGCGAATGTCTGGCCAACTGGGAGAAGGGCGACAACGGCATCCTCGATCTCTCGCAGGCCTACCGCCTCAAGCCCGGCACCGGCTGGCTGATTCCGCCTTGCGTGCTGCATGCCCCCGGAAGTTTGTGCACCTATGAGCCGCAGTGGGGCAGCGATGTTTTCGGTATGTATCAGAATGTCGTTGAAGGCCGAACTGTGCCCTGGGCGCTGCTGGTGAAAGATGTGCCCAAGAACAAGCACCAGGACATCGATTACATCGTCGATCAGCTCGACTGGGCCCGCAACGTCGATCCGAATTTCAAAGCCAACAATTACCTTGAGCCCAAGGTTGATAGCGAAGATGTCAAGCACGTTGACAAGTGGATCGTGTACGGCAACATCGACGGCGACCAGTTCTTCACCGCGAAAGAACTGACCGTGTACCCCGGCCAGACTGTCACCGTGAAAGACAACGGCGCCAGCGGCGTCATCACCGTGCAAGGCCAGGGCAAGGCCAACAAACTCGCCATCAACAGCCCGAAGATGATCGGCTTCACCGAACTCACCGACGACGAGTTTTACATCACTGAACCTGCTGCAAAGGCCGGCGTGACTTACGTGAACACTTCGCCCACTGAGCCGCTGGTGATGCTGCGCTACTTCGGCCCGGAAGTGAACCCGCAGGCACCCAAGCATGGCGGCAGCAAGTGAGGAAAGGGTCAACCATCCGCAAGGCGTGATAGGATGCTGCATCGGAGATTTTCATGGTTGCACAACTGACGCGAACTCAGCCGATGACGATTGCTCAGTTCATGGCGCTGCCGCCCGAGCCTGAGGGGATGACGCGCGAGTTGATTCGTGGCATTATCCGGGAGCGTGATGTGACGACGCGAAATCGATGGCGCTCTGTGACTGCAGCGTTTATTCCTTTTCTTCTGCTCGGTTGGCAAGAACAAACAAGAGTCGTAGGCATCGTCGCTGCCGGCGAGGCGCGCTGTCGGCTGTCCACCGAGTCCGCCACAGTGGTCGGAATCGATGTCGCCTTCTTTGGCCCTGAGCATATCGGCGCTGTGGATAAGGAGACCGATGGTTTTGCCGGGCCGCCGATTTTGGCGGTGGAGATTCTCTCGCCTTCGGACACGAAAGAATCTGTGACCGAAAAAATCCGCGCCTATCTCGAAGCTGGCGTGCGACAGGTTTGGATGGTCGATACCGATTTCCACACGATCACGGTTCATCGCGCCGGTGTTGATCCCTGTCTCTTCGGGTCCTCGCAGACCATCACCGGCGATCCTGAACTGCCCGGTTTCAGTGAGCCGGTTTCGTCATTCTTTTCACCCGGTCATATGCGTATTTGATCGATTGATTTTCATTACATACTTCGGGCTGGCACAGCCCGGCTCGCACAATTTCGCACAGGAGGTTTTCATGTCCCACAATTATCCCAAACTGCACAACGCCATGTGGCCCGGTCTCGTCGGTAAGGAGCCGGGCACCGATCATCCGCCCATCAGTCTCGATCGCATGCTCGAGCTCACCGCCAAGGCGGAGGTCAACGGCCAGAAGTTTGACGGCATCGATATGTTTCTCTTCCACCCGCACATCGATCCCGATGCGAGCGAAGATGATCTCAAGAAAATGGCGGACAAGATCGCGGGCCATGGTCTTGCGGTGGGTTCGCTGGTCGCGCCGGTTTGGCCGGGCACGGTGGGCGCTGCAGCGATGGGTGATGCAGCGGATCGAAAAAAGTTTGTGCTCGCCGTCGAAAAGGCCTGCCGTATTGCGGGGATTTTCAATAAGCATGGCGTGCGCCAGTACGGCGTGATCCGCATCGACTCGGCGACACCCGTTGCCGCGTGGGACAGCAACCCGAAGGCGAACACGAAAAAGATCGCTGCCACTTTCAAGGAAGCTGGCAAAGTTGCGGCGGCTCATGGCGAGCGCCTCGCTGCTGAGGGCGAAATCTGCTGGGCTGCAATGCACTCGTGGAAGAACGTCCTCGAACTTCTCGAAACCGTTGGCATGCCTGAGACCGTAGGCTTCCAGGCGGACCTCGCTCACACGTATCTCTACCTCATGGGCTACAACGCCGAGAGCCACGCGCTGCTCAAACCCGGCTACAGCAAGGCCGAGTTCTGGGCCGCTTACAAAACCATGACCGATGCCCTGCGTCCGTGGACCATTGATTTTCACGTCGCCCAAAACGACGGCGAAGTGCACGGCACCGGCAGCCACGACAAGACCGGCAAGCACTGCCAGGCTGATGATCCCAACGGCAAACTCGACATCGCCGAGTGCTCGAAATATTGGCTCAAAGGCGCAGCCCACCGCGGCATCAAGCACATCTGCTGGGATGGCTGCATGTTCCCCAACAAGGTGCTCGAAACGCAGAAGACCTGGAACACGATCCTGGGCGCGATGATCAAGGTGCGCGATGCAGCGGGCTACACCGTGGGCGCCACCAAGGGCAAGCCAGAAGCGCAGTGCACCGCCAATACGATGTGCGTTTCAACCGAAGGCAAGAAGCCGGTGCGCATCGGTCTGATCGGTGCGGGCTTCATGGGTCGCACTCATAGCAACGGCTACCGCAAGTCGATCAACTTTTTTGAGACGACGCACGTGCCTGTGCTGCAAGCGGTCTGCGCACGCACCGAAGCCTCCGCGAAAGCCTTCGCTAAAAAGTGGGGCTACAAGAGCTATGAAACTGACTGGCGCGAAATGATCAAGCGCGATGACATCGATGCGATCGACATCTGCACGCCTAATGATTCGCATGCTGAGATTGCGATTGCAGCTGCCAAGGCGGGCAAGATGATTTTGTGTGAGAAGCCGCTCGCCTTGAACAGCAAGCAAGGCGCCGAGATGGTCAAGGCGGTCGAGAAGGCCAAGGTGGCGAACACGGTTTGGTACAACTACCGCCGTGTCCCTGCGGTCGCGCTCGCCAAGCAGCTTGTCGATGAAGGTCGCCTGGGTCAAATCTTCCATTACCGTGGCCAGTTTCTTCAGGACTGGACGATCAACGCTGACCTGCCGCAGGGCGGCGCAGGTCTGTGGCGACTCGATGTGAAATCCGCAGGCTCAGGCGTCACCGGCGATCTACTCGCCCACTGCATCGACAGCGCGATGTGGATCAACGGCCCAATCGTCACCGTCTCCGCAGTCACCGAAACTTTCATCAAAGCCCGCAAGCACGCCATCACCGGCAAGGTCGAAAAAGTCGGCATCGATGATGCCTGCATCTTCATGTGCAAGTTCGCCAACGGCTCCCTAGGCGTCTTTGAATCCACCCGCTATGCACGTGGTCACAAAGCCAAGGACACGCTGGAAATCAACGGCGCAAACGCTTCGATCGCGTGGGACCTGCACGATCAGCATCGCATTCAGTACTTCGATCACGCTGATGAAGGCAAAGTGCGAGGCTGGCGCAATGTGCACGTGAGCGACAGCGATCAGCCGTACCAGAGCGCGTGGTGGGTGCCCGGTCTCCAGATCGGTTACGAACACACCTTCGTACATCAGGTGGCCGACTTCATGAAGAGCCTCGACGAAGGCAAACCCTGCCATCCGACTTTCAAGGATGCACTGGAAACGCAGAAGGTGTGCGACGCGGTGCTCAAGAGCGCGAAGACAGGCAGGTGGGAAACGACGGGTGTGAAGAGTTTTGCGTGAAATTCAACAGCTTTCGAGGCGTAGTTGATGTCACAACCTGTTCGATGTGAATGGGATTCTGCGAAGGAACGGTCGAATTTAAGAAAGCACGGTGTATCATTCAGCGACGCGGTCACCGTGCTTTCTGATTCTTACGGCGATGTATTTCACCGTACTCAAATTGACCGCAGCGAGGTCGATCATGAGGATCGTTGGGTGACTTTTGCTTCGCACCCGTACAAACGTGATGTTGTTTTGTGCATCGTTTGGACGAGGCGCTCGGATGACAACGGTGATTTGATACGAATTATTTCAGCTCGCCCGGCGACAAATCGAGAACGCTATGAGTACGAAAAAGAAATCTTCCCCGGCTAAGATCGTTCGCTTGGATGCCAAGGATGTGAAGCCGCCGACCAAGGCGGAAATGCAACGGCTCATCAAAGCAATGAACGGCCCAGTCGATACATCTGAAATGGCTGAGTGGACGTCAGAAGATTTTCGCAAGGCGATACGTGGAAGCGCTCCGAGTGTGGCAAAGTCTTCGGCAACCAAACGAGGCTCACGCGGAAAAGTCGCTTGACGATCCAAGAGTCGATCAGAACTTGATATTCCGTAGCACGAAGAATCAATTGGGCACTGACCTGAAGCGCGATGCCTTATCCGAGCCGTGAAGCGTAAGCGAGCGGATGGCTCGGGCTTTTTTTCTACTTCTCGGCAACCGCAGGCTTACGCCTTGCGGCTCGGACAAACCGATCTGCTCAATCCTCACTCGTATCAATATTATAATCCTTCACCTTCTTATTGAGCGTGTTGCGGTTGATGCCCAGGAAGTCGGCGGTGCGGGTTTTGACGCCGCCGTTGTGGGACAGGGCTTCGGCGATGAGTTGTCTTTCGATTTCGTTGATGACCAGCGAATAGATGTGGCCTTCCTGTGTCTGGTACTGCTGAATGGCGTGGCGGGCGATTTTGCTGGCCTGCGCTTCGATGGATTCATCAGCCGTGTTGCCACGCACCTGACGGGCGAACATTCGAATTTGTAGCGGCAGCAATTCTTCCGTGAACTCTTCGCTTGTGCTGAGTACCACCGCGCGCTCCATCGCATTCTCCAGTTCGCGCACATTGCCCGGCCAGGGATAACGCAGCAGCGTGTTGAGCACATCGCGGCTGAGCTTGCTCAGATTTCGGTTGTTTTCCTTGTTGTACCGATCCAGAAAATGATCGATCAGACGCGGAATGTCTTCGCGCCTGGATCGCAGTGGCGGAATGTTGATGGTGACGACATTGAGTCTGTAATAGAGATCCTCACGGAAATTGCCCTTGCGGACTTCCTCTTCCAGATCAAGATTCGTCGCCGCTATGACACGGCAATCGACCTTCACGGTTCGATGATCGCCCACGCGCTCAAACTCGCGCTCCTGCAAAACGCGCAGGAGTTTGACCTGGAGTTGGGTGTCGAGCGTGCCGATCTCGTCGAGGAAGATGGAGCCGCCGTCGGCTGCTTCGAAGCGGCCGACCTTGTCTTTCACAGCGCCGGTGAAGGCACCTTTGATGTGGCCAAAGAGTTCTGATTCGAGCAGTTGCTGCGAGAGCGCGCCGCAGTTGACGCGGACCATCGGCTTGTCGCGGCGAGGCGAATTGAAATGCACCGCTTTGGCGATGAGTTCTTTGCCGACGCCTGTTTCGCCAAGGAGCAGGGCGGTGGCGCGCGAGGATGCGACTTGTGCGATCGTGGCCAGTACATCCATCATGGCCTGGCTGGTGCCGATGATGTTGCCGAATTTGTATTTGGTGTGGAGGTTGTCGCGAAGCTGTTGATTCTCGGCGAGCAGTTCATCTTTTTCGCGCTGCATCAGATGATGAATGCGAATGGTCTGGCCGATGGATCCTGCGATGATGGCGAGCAGGCGGGCATCGCTGGCCAGGAGCAACTCATCGACATAAGGCTTGTCGATGGCGATGGCGCCGACGACGCGGTCGCCTTCTTTGATGGGGACGCAGATGAAGCTGATGGGCGATGTAGGCGGGTCGGCGGCGGGCTTGTTCGCCAGATCACGGCTACCAGTGCGATTGAGGAACTCGCCATGCCGACTGATATCGGGAATGATCTGCGGCTGCCCGCTGGCCAGCACGCGTCCGGTCACCCCTTCGCCAAGGCCATAGCGACCGCGTTCCATTTCAGACTTGCTCAACCCCACGGCGGCGATGGTGCGAGCCTGGCCGATGGCATCGTCCCAAAGGGCGAGCGAGGCCCGTTGAATGTTGAGCCGATCACTGAGCAGCGCCATGGCATGTTGAAACACTTGGCTGAGCTCGAGGCCGCCGCCAAGGATTTGGCTTATTTTTTCGAGGATGTCTAATTCTTGTTCAGATCGTGCCATAGATTGCACATTAAAGCATCACAAGATCAACTTGGCAAGTGGCATTTTACGGATTCAGTGGATTATCATCAATAATTGTGCCAGTGCGTGAGGAAGTGATGAGTGAGTGCGCAGAAATATAGGCTTGTGACCGAAATGTGAAATCTGAAATTTGAGATTTGAAATGACCGGATCAATGGACGACGAGCATGGCGCTTTGCAGTGCGATCCTAAGGCAATATTAACCACAGATGAACACGGATGAACACAGATGGACGCAGATGAAGAGGAGGGTGATTTCTTATCTGTGTTTATCGGTGTCCATCTGTGGTTTCATATTCCTACTCAGCGATTGAGCCGAGCCTCAATCACAGATCAATCCCGCCCAGAATGCACTTGCAGCGGACATGAAAGCCGCCATCGGGGTGGCGATCGCAGGCGAGCACCTGGCAGAGGATGGGGGCGTTGCCGCCGCCGACGTTGAAGGCGATGCGGTCGCCGGGGATGATGGGGACGGGCGATTGGATAGCTGCGCCGCCTTGGGAGACATTGAGAATCTGGGCATCGGGGATGGCGCTGCCGCCTGGGGTCAGGTGGTTGATGAGCATGACACCCGGCGGCTCAATGGCAATGTTCACCCGCCGCGACCGGCGACGTTCTGCAACGCCCGTATGAGCGGCAACGCCCGTATATGTTTGAGCCATGGTGATTCTCCCGAAGTGTCATCGGTAGAATCAGGCAGACAGTAAAGATGAGCTTACAGCCATCAGCTTTCAGCCATCAGCTTTCAGCATTGGGCCTCTGCCCTCTGCTCCAGCCCTCTGCCACGCCATTACCGGACGCCATTCGCACGGCTCATCAATACAAGTTGACATTTTCTTATTGGACGGGTTGTTGCAGATTCTTCTTTAAGTGTCTTTTATACATGAATTTGACGAATTGACGCCGCTTCGCAGATTCCCTCAAGCTTTTGACCCATTCTTTTCGATAATGTATATGGAACGATTGAGCGAACTAGGCTCGTCCGAATAACGCTCGCCTTTCGATTCCGCGCCAAGGACGGCGTGACTCACCAGCACCCCAATTGCCTGGTCACCGCAGGAAGCGGAGAAAAACGTCGGCCCATGTTGGGACGATGCAGACAGGCGCGATGGGTGCTGGAGCAGTTTGATTTCGGAGTTCTACCATGAGTGACGTCACCCCCGTTAACAGTGCAGCGACCCAAGCCATCACTTCACGTGCAAGGCAGGGCTATAAGGAATCGGCAGCCGAGGTTGGACCCGTCCGCTCCGGTGATAAGGTCGAAATTTCCCGGGCAGCCCAGTACCTCAGCAAGCTGCTGTCACAGAGCGATGTCCGCACCGATCTGGTCGATCGCGTCAAAGGCGAAATCGCTGACGGCTCTTATGAGACCAGCGACAAGGTCGATGCCGCCATTGAGGATCTGCTGAGCGACCTCGACTGATCTATCACACGACTGATCTATGTCAGAAGAGCAAGAGCGCCAGACAATTCAATTACACACAAAAAAACCGCAGCCAACGCTGCGGTTTTTTTTATAGGTGCAAATAAGACGTGCAGAGCAAAGATATGCAGAGCCGCGACTCAACGAGTCGCGGACGCCACCGGCCTGTTGGAGCTTTATATTGTTGGGCGGTCTCGTGAATCAGCATCTGAATCAACCGGTAGTCCTACGACACACCTACGACACACCTACGACACACGGCGCGATCTACACCCCTTCAATACCTAGGCGTCCGCGACTCGTTGAGTCGCGGCTCAAATCACGACACTCAGATTTCATTTTCACCTGATGCCAATGTCTCCTCGCGATTATCAGCCGACTTTCTGTTTTCCCTCTTTTCGCAATCGCTACAACCGGCACACGCTGCCGCGATCGTCATCACTTAACGCTCAACCGCCTAACGGCTGCTCAAGAGCCGCCCGATTCACTTGATGAGCGTGACAATCTTCGAGAAGGGAACGAGCTTGGACACCGATCAACCTGACGCACAGTCGAGTCGCCGACCTCACCGCCTGCTCCTGCGCGGCGAGTCAGCGGTGGCGTTCATCGGCATCGCGCTGGCAGCCATCTTGATCGCCACCGTCGCAGCAGGTGTCTGGTGGACGCTGCGCACCGAAACACAATCGCTGCGCAAACAGCGTGCGATGGAAATACAGACCATCGGCTCACTGCTTGCGCCTGCTGCCGAAGCGCTGCTCGCAGGTGAAGAACTTTCGACACTTCGCACAATGGTGGCGAATGCGACGACCAAGCACGAGCTGTCGCGCTGCCGGATCGTGATGCCCGATGGCCAGATCGTCGCCGATGCTGATCCATCAAAGATCACCTTGCAGAAGCTGCCCGCCAAGTGGGCCGGCTCAGGCAACGATGCCGTCAGCGCCACACTCACTGAGCGCGATGCCACAGCGATCTACCCTTTGCACATCGCCCATCGCGGCACCGCCACGCTGGAACTCGCAGGCCTCATCGAATATCCAATCTGGCTCCAGAGCCAGGCTCAGACCGGGCTGACCATCATCGGTGCGGCTTCGCTCATGGCGGTGCTGCTGGTCTATCGCACCACGCGTTCGCGCCTTCGTTCGCTCAGCGCCATCCGTGAATCGCTGCTGGCCATGCAAGGCGGCGAGGACAACGAGAACGCGCTCTCGCTCAATCCCAACTATGGCAAAGAAGCCAGCGCATGGAACCGTTTGCTCGCTGATCGCACGGAACTGCGCAGGCAGGCCTTGCTTGAAAAGACACGTGAAACACTCGTAGGCCGAGGCGGCGCTGATCTTCGCGGCGCCTGTGATGCCATCAGTCAGGGACTCATCCTTGTCGATGAGCGATTGACCGTGCGCTACGCCAACGGCGCAGCAGCCACGTTCCTTCGCGCCAAGCGCGAACTCATCGTCGGCGGCGGCGCAGCACAGTTTCTCACCGATCCGAAAATCGTCAGCGCACTCACCGAAGCAGCCACCGGCTCGACACGTCGTCGCAGCACCATCGAAGTGGAAACACAAACCGATGAAGGCAAAGGCATCTTGCGATATCACGTGCGTCCTGTGCGTAAAGATGATGCCGCTGCCGCGATGATCCTGATCGAAGATGTCACGCAGCAGCGCGTCGCTGATGAAGCGCGCAATCAGTTCGTCGCTCAGGCCACGCACGAACTGCGCACACCGCTCACCAACATTCGCCTCTATGTAGAGACCGCACTCGAAGAAGGCGAAAACGATCCGGCCCTTCGCGCTAAGGCGCTCAACGTCATCAATCAGGAATCCGCACGTCTGGAGCGCATCGTCGATGACATGCTCAAGGTCGCTGAGATGGAAGCGGGATCACTCAAACTCGCGGCCGATGATGTGCATCTCAACACGATCCTCTCCGAACTGCTCAATGATTACGAAGCACAGGCGCAGGAGAAGAGCATCGCATTGGCTTTCAATCTCGCACCCAAGCTGCCGATCATTCAGGCGGATCGCGACAAGCTGACGCTGGCGATGCACAACCTGGTGGGCAATGCTCTCAAGTACACACCCAACGGCGGACGCGTGGCCGTCAATGTCGATGTCGCCGATGGCAAGCTCGTCTTCGAAGTGCGCGACACAGGCATCGGCATCTCGCCAGAAGATCAACAGAAGATTTTTGAGAAGTTCTACCGCGCTCAAGATCGCCGAGTGGACACCATCGTCGGCACCGGCCTTGGCCTGGCCATCGCACGAGACATGATTCGTCTCCACGGCGGCGACATCACCGTCGAATCCAGCATCGACAAGGGCTCCACCTTCACGCTCTCCATTCCAACCCACGTAGAGGCGGCTTGAATAAGTTCAAGGTTCCAAGTTCAAAGATCAAAGTTGAAAAACAATCAACTTGGTCTCGTAACTCACAACCTTGAACCTTGAACTGAATCCCATGCTCGAAGTTACAGAACAAAAACTCGGTGCCATCACAGTACTCGCGCCGCAGGGGCCACTCGTGCAGGACGATGCTGATCGCTTTAAAGATAGAGCGATCAACGTTTTCGTCCGCAGCCTGGGGCGATGCGTCGTCGATGCCTCGAAGCTGGCCTTCGTCGATAGCAAAGGCCTCGAAGCGCTGATGGATATCAACGATCACGTGGCGCAGTCAGGCCAAGCCTTGAAACTTTGTGCTGTGAACAAAACCGTCCGCGAAGTGCTCACGCTGACGGAACTGGCCTCCACCTTTGAGCAGTACGAAGACGTCACCACCGCGGTGAGAAGCTTCCTGTAGGAGCCTTCAGCCATCAGCTTTCAGCCATCAGCTTCAAGACAAAAATGGCCATCGTATTGCTTAGGCTGATAGCTGATAGCTGATTGCTTCCCTCCAACCATGAATCTCCAACCCCAGAAAAAGCGAATCGGCGAAGCGCTGCTTGAAGATGGCGCATTGTCAGCACCCCAGCTCGACAAGGCGCTGGCGGACCAGCGCGCTAGTGGCCGCATGCTCGGTGAGATGCTCGTCGAACAAGGCGTCATCACGTCGGCAGTGCTGGTCAATTCACTGGCGAAATGTCTGGGCGTCAAAGGTGTCACGCTGCGTCACGGCCTGATCGATCCCGCGCTGGTTAAGTTGATCGGCGAGGATGAACTCGCCAAGCTCTGCGTCATCCCCATGTTCAAAGTGCGCAACACCTTGACCGTCGCGATGGCGGAGCCGCAGTCGCTGCCAACCATCGATCGCCTGCGGCGACTAACCAACTGCAAGATTCAACCCGTCCTCGCAATGGATCAGAACATCCGCGAGTACCTCAAGAAATATGCTTCAGGCGATGTTGATGTCGATGCGTTTCTCACCTCGCTCGTGGAAAGCGATGTCGAAGTCATCGAGCGCGAAACTGTCGATGAAGGGCCTGCGACCGACCTGGACAAAATGGTCGAGGGCAGCCCGATCATCAACCTCGTCAACGTGGCGCTGCTCACTTCGATCAAGGATGGCGCCAGTGATATTCACATTGAGCCGGACAGGAAAGGCACGCGCGTGCGCTATCGCATCGATGGTGTGCTGCGCGATCTGATGAAGCCGCCGCCGGGTATGCACGCTGCGATTGTGTCGCGTGTGAAAGTCATCGGGAAGATGGATATTGCCGAGAAGCGCATGCCGCAGGAAGGCCGTGTGCGCATCGTGGCGGAAGGCCGCGACATCGATCTGCGCGTGTCGAGTATGCCTACATTACTGGGCGAAAAGCTCTGTATTCGCATTCTCGATAAAGCCAATCTGCGCGTCCGCCTCGAAGACCTGGGCTTCCGCAATGATGCGATGGAATCCTTCGTGCGCGTCCTCAAACAACCGCACGGCCTGGTCCTTGTCACCGGCCCAACAGGCAGCGGTAAGACCACCACGCTCTACTCCGCGCTCGATCTGATTCGCAGTCCCGAGCTGAACATTCTCACCGTCGAAGACCCGGTCGAATATCAACTCGATGGCATCAATCAAATCAACGTTCAAGAATCCATCGGCTTCAACTTCGCCCGCTGTCTCCGCTCCATTCTGCGCCAAGATCCTGATGTGATCATGGTCGGCGAAATCCGCGATGAAGAAACCGCCCGCGTCGCTGTGCAAGCAGCGCTCACCGGCCACCTCGTCCTCGCCACGCTGCATACCAATGATGCGCCCGGTGCCATCGCGCGTCTTCTGGACATGGGCATCGAATCGTATCTACTCAGCAGCGCGATCAATGGTGTCGTCGCGCAGCGACTGGCGCGGAAAGTGTGTACCGCATGTGCAACGAAGTATTACCCCGAAGCTGGCGTGCTCGAAGACGCCGGGCTGACCGAGCGTGGTCAAGGCCGCAGCTTCCGCAAGGGTGCTGGTTGCCCGCAGTGTCACAACAGTGGTTTCAAGGGTCGCGTCGGTGTGTATGAAATGATGGAAGTCACCGATGACATTCGTCGTCTGATTCACCGCGGCGCTGCGACGCATGATCTGCGCGACAAGCTTCAGGAGCGTGGCGATCTTTCGCTGCGTGATGAAGGTGTGCTACTGGCGCTGGAAGGCCAGACGAGCCTGGAAGAAATTCTGCGCGTGACGCGCATTGATGACATAGGCAGTGAGCCGATCAAACCTGAAGTGCCCAAGGCCAAGGAGGTCGCATGAGACTGGCCTACCGAGCATGGGACAACGCGGGCAAGATGATCGCTGATGTGATCGATGCTTCTGATTTTGCCGAGGCACGCGAGCAGCTTCGAAGGCAGGGGCTGCACGTCACTGAACTGAGCGAGAACAGCGGCGCCGTCGGTTCATCGATGGGGCAGCGCCGCCGAAGGCGCGCCGGCAGCGGCACGCGCCTCAAGCAGCTCTCGACATTCTGCAAACAGCTTTACGTGCTCATCAAAACAGGCACGCCCATCGTGCAAGCGCTGGAAGCTTCGGAGCGACAGACGCGCGAGCCCAACTTTAAGCAGGTCGTGTCTGATGTGCGTGCGAAGGTGGAAGAAGGCGTGCCGCTCTCCGATGCGATGCAGACGCACCCGGAATATTTCGACGTCGTGACGCGCAGTCTGATTGCGGCTGGTGAGTCGGCAGGGCGCCTGCCGATGATGCTCGAACGCATCGGTTCGCTGACCCGAAAACAGGTGCAGGTTCGTGCCAATATCGTCGGCGCGATGATCTATCCTTCGCTACTCATCTGTGTGGCGCTGAGTGTGCTCATGCTGATGATGACATTTGTTTTGCCTCGATTTGCAGGCCTTTTTGAGCAGCTCGACACGCCGCTGCCCGGCTCCACCGCGATACTGATGGATATCAGTTACGTGCTGCGAAATTTCTGGTGGGCGATTATCGGCGGCATCGCGCTATTCGTAGGCGGCTTTGTCATGTGGCAGAAAAGTCCCGGCGGCAAGCGCGTGCGCGATACGTTCGTACTCCGCGCTCCGATTCTGGGCCCGATCTTCCGCAACTTCGCCACGGCCAAAATCGCAAGGCTGATGGGCATCCTGCTCGACAGCTATCTCCCGCTGCTCGATGTGCTGAGCCTGGTGAAACAGGCATCGAACAACCAGCACTATGAAAAAATGCTCGCCCGCGCTGAGAAAGCCGTGACACATGGCGAGCCGATGAGCTCGGCATTCTCCGATGAAAGGCTGATCAACTCATCGGTGTACGAAGCGCTGCGCAATGGTGAGTCCAGCGGACAGATCGCGCCGCTGATGCTGACGGTGGCGGACTTCATGGATGAGGAAAACGAAACGGTGGTGCGCTCACTCACGAGTATCCTCGAACCGGTGATCCTGATGCTGCTGGGTCTGGTGATCGGGTTCGTTGCGATCAGCATGTTCCTGCCGCTGTTCGATCTGACTGCATCGGCATCGAACCATTGAACCAGGATTGCAACGGGTAATGGGAAAAGCCCATCCACTTCTGTGAATGGGTTTGGACGAGAAGGAAAGTCACATGAGATGGTCAGGAAAAAAATCAGTGGGTCCCATCGGCGTGGACATCGGTAGCCGCTTCATCAAAGCGGTGCAGGTGGCTGGTCGTGGCAACAAGGCGAAGGTCATTGCGGCTTCGGTGGTGCCGCGTGCTAAAGTCGGCGCAGCACTTGAGCGCGAAGAAATCGCAAGCCTAGGCGAAGTGCTTTTTCGTCAGGGATTTCAAGGGCATCGCGTTGTGCTTGCTGCTCCGGGTGAGTCGCTGATTGTGGGTGCGCTCAGCTTGCCGCCGCGCCAGTCGGGTGCGCCAGTGGATGAAATTGCACGCATGGAACTGGCGCGAATGCACAAGCAGGATCCATGGGGTTTTGAGCTGGTGCACTGGGAATTGCCAGCGGCTCCGAGCACGGGCGCCGGTGTCGGCGGTGGTTCCAAAGCGGGGTCGTGTGCAGTGATGGCGGCGGCTTGTCCCCACACCGATTCGAATGTTCTCGTCGATCTCTTTGATGGAGCTTCGCTGGAAGTGGTGGGAATTGATGTGCCGTGGCTCGCGCTGGCGCGGGCCTGTGCGCCGCTGATTCAGGGTGATAAGGCGACAGCATCGTCGGGTGCAACGATGACAGCGATCCTCGATCTGGGCTGGACGTCGGCCCGTGTCATCGTGCTGCGCCAAGATGTGATCGTGTTCGAGCGCGTGCTCACCGATGGTGGTCAGAAGAAGCTCAGTGCGAAGCTGCGCGACAAGCTGCAACTCGATGAAGCCTCTGCTGATCTGATCCTGCGCGAGGTCGGATGTGCGGTGGGCACACAGCAGACAAGCGATGAATCCGGCGAGCAGAAGGAAGTGGATGCAGCGCGGAATTCATCGGATGAACAGGATCACAAGCGCGCGAGCGATTTTCAGAACAGCAGTGTGGAGGATGGATTCAAGGAGCCTCGCCGCATCATCAGCGCGCACTTTGCAGATGTGATGGAAGAGTTGAAAGTGTCGCTCAACTATGCGCTTGCGCAGTATCGAAGCGAAAGCATCGATCAACTGATCCTTGCAGGTGGCGGTGCGGTGCCCGGGCTTGCGCAGCAGTGGAGCGAGGCGATGCAGATCAATGTAGTCACAGCGGAGCTTGGCGCGCTCTCACCTGGAGATACGAATCTGGGTCGCTTTGCGACATCTCCGATGCTCGCAGCAGCGATGGGACTGGGACGATACGAAGTGTGAAAGGACAGAGGCTTGCGAGGTCGAGTGTCGTTCGAAGCGTAAAACGGTAATGACGGGAATACACCATGATTCAGGCCAATCTCGTACCGATTCTCCGTCGCATGGCGCGGCAAAGGCAGCATCGCATCCGCCTGTGGATGTCCGTCTGCACCGCTTACTGCGTCCTGCTTGTCATCACCTATGGCACCCTTAATGCCATGTGGGGCCATGGCGATCAGGTCATCGTGAATGATGTCAGCAAACTGACCGAAGAGATTGCACAAACTGATAAAGAGATGAAAGCGGTGGCTCCGCGATTGAATGATTCCCGCCTCACCCTTGCTGCAAGTATGGCGGTGGGTGGTCAGCCTGATTGGAGCATTCTGCTCGCGCTGCTCGCTCAGGAAATGCGCGAGCATGATGATGCAGCGCAGTCGCTTCGCCGGGCGCTGCTGGATACCGACACGATCACGATTGGCGTACCTGACGCTGAACGCATCGTGTTGGAAGTGAAATCGATCGAAGATGATCGGCAAGTGGTGCTGTCGCATTGCGAACTCAAACCGGTATCTGAAATGATCGCCGCTGCGACGGCTCTGGCCGGGGCCAATGGTGGCGCATTGCCCGGCGCATCGCCATCGATCACGCAGCCGCGCTACACCCTCGCGCTCACCGGCATGGGCAAGACGCAGGCTGCGATTTCACAGTATGTCCTTCGCCTGGAGAACACGGGCCTATTCAGTCGCGTCACCTTGATTGAATCGAGACTGGCTCCGTTTGGCAGCGGAGAAGCGGTGAGTTTTCGCATTGGTTGTACGCTCGGTGAAGTGACTAAGTGATAAGCGGGATTGTAAGAACCTCGGCCAGATAATGGCCCGAGTGATTCGAGAAATGACATGAATCAAAGCACAAATAAACATCCCTGGCTAAGGCTTGATGCGGCAGGCGTCGGCATCTGCCTGGCGCTGACCGCGGTGGTTTATGCGCTGGGTATTCATCCCATCGTTACTCAGCAGAGCGAGCAGGTGCAGCGTCAGCGTGATCTGGAAGAGCGTCGCAAGGAAGCGGGCGACGGTGCTGTCGCGCTGACGAACCTTCGCCGTGAACTGGCGGTGGTGGAGCAGGCGCTGGTGGAAAGTCCACTGCGTCTGCATGCGGTGAGTGCGGTGAATCAGCGATTGGCACTCATCACCACGCTTGCCTCGCAGCAGCAGCTTCAGCTCAACGAGATTCAGCCGGGCCAGCCCACGCAAGGCACGCACTACGACACGGTGCCCATCGCCATCGCAGGCACCGGGCGCTATGGCACGATTGCTGCGTTTTTACATCTGCTTCACACCACGTTCCCCGACACCGGCATCTCCGCATTCACCATCACCGGCAGCCCGGCTCAGCCTGATGCGCCCGCCACTTTCCGCTTCACTCTGGCGTGGTACGCGGCACCCATTGAGCGGAATCCATCTCGCTAAGGGGCGGCGGTGAAAGATGGCGCTCCAGCGCCAGTGACAGACTCGCCTTGACCTGCTCCATCGTAGGCGTGCTATCGCCCAGCAGTTGCTGCATGCTGGTAACAGATCGATTGATCAGGCCACACGGAACGATCGTATTAAAGTGCGAAAGGTTCGTCGTCACATTCAGTGCAAGCCCATGCATAGAAACATTGCGGGAAAGTCGCACGCCCAGCGCTGCGATCTTCGCCGTGCTCTTGATGTGACACGTCTGACTCCCCTTCCTCTGAGGGAGGGGCTGGGGGAGGTTTGGATCAGCGTCATCATATTGCTCACGTTCATCACGCTGTTGCAGTTTTCGTTCGTGTTTTCGCAGTAATTCCGACTCATCCGCGCCTGCGCCATTGTGCATTGCATTCAAATTCACCCACACGCCCGTCGCACATTCATCGCGCTCTCCCGTGATGCCAAAGGGTGCGATGGCATCGGTGATGATCTGTTCGAGCAGTCGCATGTACCTGCTGACGTTCAGTTGCAGCGGCGCGAAACGAATGATGGGGTAAGCCACGAGTTGCCCCGGGCCGTGGTAGGTGACATCGCCGCCGCGATCAGTTTCCTGAACATCGATGCCAAGCTTTGCGAGCTGATCGCGCGAGGCGAGCAGATGCTGCGTTGCTGTTTTTCGCCGACTGATGGTGATCACCGGATCATGCTCAACCAGCAGCACGCTCTGCGGCAATTCATCAGCAACCACCTGCGCATGAATCTCGCGCTGCATGGCGAGGCAACCGGCATAAGGCATGCGTCCAAGGTCGAGGATGCGCAGTGATGAGGGCGTCAACATGGTGAATTGCTTATGCGTGAACTAAGGGCGCGGAGCGCACAAAATGCAAAGCTCACTTTCTTCATGGTGCCGATACCTTCGCATCTTGCATCATGTCTAAGCGATTCCCAATGGTACGCTCGACGTCGAGGTCATTCATCGATGGGAACTGCTTTCGTAACACCACCCTCATTCGTTCCACTTCACGCTTGAACAGTTCATATCCCGCAAAGAATTTCTCATCCATCGTCATCCTCATCGTGATGGCGAATCGATCGGCTTCGTCGGCCTCGAAGAGTTCATCGAATATGGTGGGATATTTCATGGTTCGATTGTAGCGTTAGCAATCAGGATCGTGCGGTTACAATCCGTGCCATGTCCACTTCGCTATGTATCAACGGCGGCTATTATCTCGATAGCTTGCCCAAGCCTAGTTGCCCCGAGTGTGGCAAAGCGTTTGCCCCCGATGATCCAGCGACGTTCCATGTTGACCAGCCAGGCGATCCCAACGAACGTATCCTTGATTGGTTTATATTCATTGGAGTGGCCGTCATAGTCCTGATTCTCGCTATGTCCTGATCGGAATCTACTTGTTCTGGCGTGACCCGATGGCCTGGAAGTAACCAGCGGGATCGATCCGGCAATGGCCAATGACGGTTTGTTCCACGCTTTTCGTCTATTCGCTTTTTTTAGGATGCACCTCATGCTTCGATCTCAACTGGTTCTGTTTTTCTTCTTGTCAATCGCCTCTTCCCCCGCCTTCGCCCAGATCAATCGCACACCGTCGCCTGGCGATTACATGAAGCCAGCGCAGACGATTGAGAACATGATTCTGCCCGAAGGTTTTGCGGTGAAGGTGTTCGCTGCCGAGCCGGACATCGTGCAGCCAATCGCTTACGCGCAGGATGCACGAGGCAGGCTCTGGGTCATAGAAAATCTCTCTTATCCCAACTGGAAAAAGGAAGGCAGCGACCGCATCGTCATCCTCGAAGATGTTGATGGCGATGGAAAGTTCGACACCAAAAAGCTCTTCTGGGACAAAGGCAATTTCGCCACGGGTATTGCCGTCGGCTTTGGCGGTGTCTATGTCGGCACGCCGCCCAATCTGCTTTTTATTCCTGATAAAGATGGCGATGACAAACCTGATGGTGAGCCGGTGGTGCTGCTCGATGGCTGGGGTGCGCACGACACGCACGAAACGCTCAACAGTTTCATCTGGGGTCCTGATGGCTGGCTCTATGGATGCCAGGGCGTTTTCACGCACTCGAAAGTCGGCAAGCCCGGCACCGCAGACAAAGATCGCGTCGGCCTCAACGCAGGCGTCTGGCGCTATCATCCGACCAAGCACATTTTCGAAATCTTCGCTGAAGGCGGCTCCAATCAGTGGGGTGTCGATTTCAACGATCACGGCCAGGCCTTCATCACCGCTTGCGTCATCCCGCACATCTATCACGTCGCACAAGGTGGTCGCTACAAGCGGCAGGCAGGCAGCCACTTCAACCCCAATACCTACGCAGATATTCAAACCATTCGCACGCACAGTCACTTTGCCTCGGCCTTCGCAGGCTGCATGGTTTATCTGGGCGATAATTTTCCAGCCGAGTATCGCAATCAGATTTTCATGAACAACATCCACGCCAACAAAATTCATGTGGATTGGATTCAGCGCAAAGGCTCCGGCTTCACCGCGAAATTCGGCCCAAGCGATCGCGCACCCAAGGATGGCGATCGTGGCGCTGGTTGGATGAACAGCAAAGACCAGTGGTATCGCGGCTTGAATCTTCAGGTGGCCCCCGATGGTGGCGTGTTTGTCTGCGACTGGTATGACAAGCTTCCCTGTCATCAGGTCAAGCCTCACGATCAGACGACCGGCTTTGGCACGGGGCGCATCTATAAGTTTCACTATGTGAAAGATGGTGCGCCTGCAGCAGTCAAAAATATTGATCTGAATAAACTCAGCGATGAAGAACTCGTGAAGCTGCAACTGCACAAGAACGACTGGTGGGTGCGTCAGGCCAGGCAGGTCATGCAGGATCGCGCTGCGGCTGGCAAGAGTACGGATGCACTCAAGCAAGGACTGCTCGCAATTCTGCGTGATAACGAAGATGAAACGCGTCAGCTTCGTGCCCTCTGGGCATTGCACGCCATCGGCGATATCGATGAAGCACTCACGCTCGAACTGCTGGCCAGCAAACACGAACACGTGCGAGGCTGGGCGATGCAGTGCGAGATGGAAGATTTCAAAGTCTCCGAAGCTGTCGCTGCGAAGATGGCACAACTGGCAAAGGATGATGCATCGCCGGTGGTGCGTCTGTATCTGGCTTCCGCCGCGATTCGCATGGACACCAATCAGCGCTGGGCGATCGTGGAAGAGCTGATCAAGCATGAGGAAGACAAGTCGGATCAGAACCTGCCGCTGATGTACTGGTATGCGATTGAGCCGCTCGTTGCTGCGGATAAGACGCGGGCCTTGAAGCTGGCGGCGGTGAGCAAGGTGCCGGTGGTGCGTGAATACATTGCACGCAGAGTGGCGACGGTGAAGTGATTGACCTTCTGGGTCAGCATGCGAAGAATCGTATGATACAGCCAGCGGCCAAGTAAGGAGTCAGCGTCATGACGATGTCCAACATGATGAATGAGATCAGGCGTTTGCCTCGTGAAGACTTGATGCTTCTGATGCAAGCCATTCTTGATGAGATGTCATCCCAATCCCTGACGTTGACAGACGAGCAGAAGGAAGAGCTCGATCGTCGTATTGCCGATGACGATGCTCGCCCCGACGAAGGCGAGGCTTGGGATGATGTCCTTCGTGATGCTCGTGCGAGGCATGGACGATGACGTGGTCACATCTCTTTAAGCCTGCGGCCAAGCGTGATTTTGACGCTGCTTTCGATTGGTACGAGCAGCAAGAGACAGGTCGTGGCGATCTGTTTGCAGCAGAGGTGGCACGTGCCGTCGCCCTGATCTGCCGTCGCCCGATTTGCATCCGGCGATTCATCGCGATGTTCGCGCAAAGCGACTTCGCGTGTATCCCTACAGCATTCTTTATCGCATTCGTTCTGTGAAGGTCGTGATTCTCGCTGTGCATCATGATCGACAGAATCCGGAACATTGGCGGCGGCGCACTTGATAATTTCCACGCGGAGTCTCCATGATGTTTTTTCGTTCATGCGCCATTGTCATGCTCTTTCTCGTGTGCAACGCGGGCCAGGTTTCTGCTCAGGATGCGGGCGCTGACGACGGCATCGCCGCGCTGGTGGAAGTGCTCGGCGCTTCCGACGACGCATCCTTTCATCTGGACATTCTCA
>ENA-ORBV01003694-ORBV01003694.1-microbial-mat-metagenome-genome-assembly--contig:-NODE-3694-length-30316-cov-8.290420_pt1 | contig 30316 bp, 30 predicted proteins | sample MGYA00237777_ERZ505514 | MGnify/ENA primary metagenome ERZ505514 (study PRJEB26160, sample SAMN06269048) | microbial mat metagenome | isolation source: Oligotrophic lake microbial mat | place... | reverse complement strand
CTGCAAGCCCAACAATTTACCACCGTCCAAGAAGCTCGCCTAGCAGAGCAGATAATCGGGGAAACAGCCAATCGATTCGACACCCAACATTCCACCTTCGATATCTCTTCACTTCCCATCGGAGCCGCCAACGGAGTTCGACCCGACGGCACCCCCGAAAACCCCAACTCCACCCATCCCCTGGAAGTGTGGATCGGCATTAACTTTGGACTTGCTGCCTTCATGGCGCAAATGGAAATGAAAGATGAAGCAATGGCGATCGCTCACGCAATTGTCCAGCAAATCTACGACAACGGCTTACAGTTCCGCACACCCGAAGCGATTACACCATCCGGCACCTTTCGGGCTAGCCATTATCTACGAGCAATGGCAATTTGGGCAGTTTATGGCGTAATCGCTGGAGAATTGTAGCGTTCTATACTGTTTAACTGCATAGCTCTACATCACTTGAAATGGCTATACAGCAGACATCTAGCATGAACGGCTAACGCGAACCAAGTCTGGATTCTCGCTAGCAATAGGCAAAGGAACCCTAAACTTGATATATTGATTATTCGTATGGCGGCATGGCCAAGTGGTAAGGCAGAGGATTGCAAATCCTTTACCCCCAGTTCGAATCTGGGTGCCGCCTTTAGATATATGTCATATCGGTCTTCCCGCCAATATTTTCAGTAGCACAAGAAATAACCTTTACAGTTCGACTGGATGCTGTCCATAGAAGGGGAGGACTTCTGACCAGTGGGGACGCGATCCGTGGTTCCAGCCAGCTTGGGCGATTTCTGAAATGCTGGTGACAAACTGCCCCAGGCTTCCTTCAGCAGTAATTAGATGGTAGCTAAGATCTTGCTTTTTCAGTAGATTTTCCCAGGCTTCCAAAGTTATCACTGCATCCGGCAAGATTTCAATCAGTTGGTTCTGCTGGCGATCGCTCTGGTAAATTGCTCCAAACACTTCACCGCGCTGGGCTGGCATTTGCACGGCAATATTCATTGAGTCATCTAATATTTTCGCAGTTTCCCACGCGATCGCCGCCAAGGTTGAAATGCCAAATAGTGGAATGTCAAGCTGTTGAGCTAAGGTTCGAGCCGTGACAACCCCTATCCGGGTTCCGGTGAAGCCGCCGGGACCTTTTGCTACGGCAAGAAACGCCAAATCTTGCCAGGTTTGGGGCGGCAAAAAATCTACTAGATAGGCATGGAGCAGCATTGAGGTGTCGCGTCCCAAATCCCATACTTGATGACGACATTCTCCGTTGGAGTGGGCGATCGCCAATCCTAATTCGGGGGTGCTGGTATGGAGGGCAAGCGAGTAATCAGGTGTCGGGTGTCGGGTGTCGGGTGTGAGGATCACTGGAGACAGTGTTTAGAGGATTACGTGATTTGTTGAAGGGAGGAAGTGCGTTTTAGGATAACCATTTCGGAGCCGACAACGGGGCTACGGGCTAGCAGGTTGCCTTCTGGATCGGTCAGTTCCAACTTGACGAAACTAAGCTGTTGAGCGCGGTTTAGCATTTCCTTGGCGAGTTTGTTCTGCTGAGTTTGCTCCAAGGTATACCAATCATCGCCTACTTTCACGGTCAAAAGGCTGCTGCGGAAGTTTGCCTGCACGGATTGGATCAGCCCATTCACATACTGATTGCTAACATCGGCAACCTGATCTTGAATTCGGGCAATTAGCGTTTGCTCTGGGGTGAGTTTCAGCGGGGGCGGTATCGGCTTGGGCGTGGGAGTGACTGTTGGGTTGGGAATGTTTCTTGCAGCATCGACAGGCGCGTCAGGAGTCTTTTCTGACGGCGTTAACAGAGTTTGTTTAGGAGGTGGCTCGGTGGCGCTTTCCGTAGGAGTCGTTTCACGAAGCGCATCAGGGGTCGGCTTCACCACGGGCTGATCGGTTGGCACCAATTTTTCTTTATCATCTGTCGGTTTAACTGGAGCAGAGGCAGGAGGCACGGCGGCAACCTGGGTCGGTGATTTGCTGAAAATCAAAGATGAGCTTGTCCACAGAGTCAGCAGCAGCACACTCGCGATCGCCCCACTCAGCAATGGATTAGATAATCGCCTGAGTGAACGAGGCAACAGCGATCGCGTTAGCCCCAACACCGATCCCCAAATCCCTCGCTGCCGTCGGGATGTTCCTGATTGAGGTAAGCCTGAGGTTGGAGAGGGTTTTGCTTCTAGCCGAGCAACCAGGGATTCGAGCGATCGGATCGTTGCTTTTAGCGTTTTGATAGTTTGCTCTTTCAGCGCTGGTTGAATTTCTGCTTGCCAATACCGCTGAAACTTCTGAAGGGGAAGATCTTTGTTGGTGCTTGTTGCCGAGTCAGTAGTATCTCTCGACTGGCTAAAGCTTGTCCTGCCCGTAGGAACCGCTTGGGAGTCAGAATCGGTTGGTTCAGGGATGGGAGTTTCCTGCGACATAGCTTTCTCTGCGATCGCGCATTAACCTTGGAATGAGAGCCACAGCGCTCTAATCACTGCTGCCTCAGTGGATTACTCTACCATTTCCTGCACTCCCACAACTCTATGCGCGATTCGTTAAACGTTAGCGAAGCTTTCCACAGGACTCCCTATGGGAATCGCGAGGTGCCTGCTAATTCGATTTTAGAGCCGTCATGCTCCAGATTAAACCGGGCACAGCAAGCGCTTTTGAAGCTGCATTTCGTCAAGCCTCGCCCATTATTGCCAGCATGAAAGGTTACTGCGGACATAATCTGCATCGCTGCCTGGAAACACCTGGAAAATATTTGTTGCTGGTGCGATGGGAAACCTTAGAAGACCACACCATTGGGTTTAGAGGGTCGCCAGCCTACCAAACCTGGAAGCAACTTCTCCACCATTTCTACGAGCCGTTTCCCGTCGTGGAACATTTTGAAATGGTTATGCCATTCGGCGTTCGATGAGGTCAAAGTTGTCAAAAGATTTGCTGGTTGTAGAGCGGCAAGTTTGGGCAAGTCATCTGAACTGCAATTGTAAGCTCAAGCTTTTGAATAGCACCCTGCCGGGTACTGTCGATGACTGGATTCAACCTCTAGCTTTGAATAGTCAAAGGAGTCATTGCTGGAGGTTGTAGTTTGCACTCAATTCAGCAGAATCATAGTCATCAAGAATTTAAACTCTCATCGACTGAGGTTGAGGGTGCTTTCAAGCTGAAATTAGCTGCAACTAAACTCGGCGAAATTGCCCTTTTCATAGTCCGACTTATTGGCATTTGCAAGAAGCCACACCTAACTTTACCCAGGAGAACTGTAATGGATCCAATTTTGTATTGGAATGAAGTCGCACTCGAAGCCAATCGTGTCAGCCATACGAATGGTAAGAACGAGCAAACTGGTCCTACCCTGAGTTCTCGCGCTTTGGCGATCGTCCATTTAGCAATGTATGACGCTTACGCAGGGGTACGGGGTAATCCATCCGCTCCAGTTAACTTATCTCCCTATCTTCCTGGCTTGCCGCCTCCACAACTCAACGCCTCAGCCGATGCTGCTGTTGCTGCCGCTGCCCATGCTACGTTGTCTAGTTTGTTTCCCAGTCAAAAGTCCTTCTTTGATCTGAAACATACTCAAGCAGGTTTACAAGGAACTGGCTTACAAGAAGGTCATGAATTTGGTCTTTTAGTAGCACAGAAAATGCTAGAGAAGCGGCAGGATGACCCTAGTGCTAGTGATGATAGCTATGCTGCATCAATGGCTCGTGGCGCACATCGTCCTGATCCCGATAATAGTCAAGGGTTCCATGCTCCTTTCTATGGCGCAAATTCAAGATGTTTTGCTGTGACCGATCGCCATGAGTTGAATGTTCCACCACAGCCAGAAAGTTCTGAGTATCTCACCGCCCTACAACAAGTACGCGGCAAGGGGATTGCACCTGAATTGATGGGAACTTTGCCTTCAGGTCTTTCTCCTCGCACTGCAAATGAAACACTCATCGGCATTTACTGGGGCTATGATGGTGCGGCTGGATTGGGAACCCCACCGCGTTTGTACAATCAAATCGTCCGCGCTGTGGCGATCGAGCAGAACGATATCGATCCAAACAACAGTGTTGATAAAAATGCTCGTCTCTTCGCTCTAGTGAATGTTGCGATGGGAGATGCGGGTGTTTTAGCTTGGGATCAAAAATATATCCATGACTTATGGCGACCCGTCGTTGGCATTCGAGAAGCTGACCCGTCTTTGGGTCCAACAGGAATTGGCAATAATGTCCTCTCCGACGATTCTGACCCCTCTTGGTTACCACTAGGGGCACCGAACACGAATTCTACTGGGAAAAACTTTACCCCATCCTTCCCAGCGTATCCTTCTGGACATGCTACTTTCGGGGCAGCCGCGTTGCACATCACCCGACTGTTTTATGGCGTAACCAGTCGTAGCAATGACAACTTGTTCGATGGTCTTACCTTTGCCTCCGATGAGTTCAATGGCATTAACCGAGACAACAAGGGCGCGGTACGACCCAAACACGTTCGCAATTTTCCAGGTGGGCTATGGCAAATGATTGTAGAAAATGGACTCAGCCGGGTTTATTTGGGAGTGCATTGGGTGTTTGATGCTTTTGCACCAGATGGCACAGGCAATCCCGATCTCTCTCAGAATATCGGTGGTATTCCACTTGGTATTACGATCGCTGAGGACATTTTCAACAATGGGCTGAACCTATCGAATGTGGGTCCTCGGAATTAGAACTTTTTGCTAAAGTAATCTAAATCCAAGTGCTAGTTAAGGGGGAGGTTTTATGTATCGAAGCCTTCCCCTTAAATTTAGAAATCTGACTAATTGATGATTGATGTATTGCTTTTCTGCTCAGCCAAGCGTTGATCTGAAGGCTTCAATTTCTTGCGCGATCGCTCTATTGAATTTGGCTCAAAGCCGCGATCTCTTTCTTTGCACCCTCGTCAGGTAAAGGGACGTAGCCTAAGTCTGAAGCAAACTGTTCTGAAGCAAATTGTATCGACAATGACGCTCATGCTTGCTGGCGGTGCTGCTGAGCGCGCGATCGCGTCAGAAAGTGATGTGGGAAGAAGGTCTGTGTCTAGGGTTGAGATTGCTATCATCTATGAGTAGCAGTAGGGGTAATAACGTGACGAGTGGGAAGATTCGTGAGTTGGTGCAATATGTCACTAATGCTCAAGGTGAACCAACAGGCGTATTAGTTCCTCTAGATGTTTGGGAAGATCTTCTGAAATCGTGGCAGGCTTTTGCAGATGAGCTTGGGCAAGTTGATGAAGCAGAACCTAAGGAGCAAATTCTAGCTGATTTGAAGGACGCTCTTCGTCAAGTAAAAGCAGGGCAAACGTTGCCGATCGCTGAATTATGGGATGGAATTGATGTCTGACAATTCTGCTGTTGAGGTTCGATTTACGCTGCCGTTTAAGCGTCGGTTGAAATCTCTCTCCAAGCGTTATCGTCAGATTCAGAAGGATATTCAACCCATTATTGATCAACTCCAGACCGGAAACCGTGTTGGCGATCGCATTGCTGGAACAACGGATAACGTTTTCAAAGCGCGGGTAAAAAATAGTGATATTCCCACCGGGAAAAGTGGTGGGTATCGCTTAATTTATCAGTTGGTGTCGCCGCAGTATGTTTCGCTACTAATCATTTACGCTAAGTCTGATCAAGCAGATGTGGCTGCGGCAGAAATCGAATCTGCAATTGAAGCAGTCATGCAAGAACCTTAAATCTGTGGTTTAGGAGTAGTGCGCGATCGCTCTATTGGATTTGGCTCAAAGCCGCGATCGCTTTCTTGGCAACCTCATCAGGTAAAGGGACGTAGCCCAACTCTGAGGCAAACTTTTGTCCATCGGTGAGTCCCCATTGCAGAATGTCGCGCAGCGCTTTCGCTTTGGCGGGGTCAACATATTTTTGGTACGCCAATATCCAGCTATAGGTGACCAGCGGATAGGAGTTGGCTCCATCGGGGTCGGGAACTGAGCCGCGCAGATCGTCGGAAAATTGGATGGTGGACAGCGCCGCACGAACGGTTTCATCGGTAAGGGATACGAACTGATTGGCTTTGTTTTGCAGGATTGCGATCGCCAGACCTAGCTGTTTTGCAAAGGCATATTCCACATAGCCGATTGTGCCCGTTGCCTGCTGAATTTGGGCGCTAATTCCGGCATTATCCTTAATGCCTGTGCCCGCAAGCCATTGCACACTTAAGCCTGTGCCGACCTTCTCCTTCCACTCTTTGCTAATCGCGCTTAGGTGAGCCGTAAACGCTGCCGTCGTACCGCTGCCGTCTGAACGATGCACGGTTGTAATGGGCTGTTCGGGCAAGGTCAGTTTTGGATTTAACGCTTGCAGTTTGGGATCACTCCAGTTGGTAATTTTGCCCAAAAATATATCAGCTAGCAACTCACGGGAGAGCTTTAATCCAGTGACACCAGCCAGGTTATACACTACTGCAATGCTGCCAGCGGTCGTCGGAATCAGCACGGCTCCATTCTTTACCTTCGCAAGATCGGCATCCGTTGGGGTAATGTCGCTGCCGCTAAAATCGGTAGTAGCTGCGATAAACTGCTGAATTCCGGCGGCGCTGCCAACCGGTTGATAGCTCACCTGCACATTGGAATTGATCCGGTTATATTCGCTGAACCATTTTTGATACAGATAAACCGGAAAGGTTGCTCCGGCTCCATAAAGCGATACGGGTGAGCCGCTTTGGGTTGTCGCAGGATAGGGCGTTGGCGAGATTTCGGGTGGTCTTGCTGATTGAGATTGACAGGCTTTTAGCCCTAGAGCCACGATCGCGATCGCACTCAAAAACTCTCGACGAGACGCTAACTTAGACACCACAGCCACCTCAACACACGTTCGTCTAGATTTTACGATGCGGTGGGGAATCTAAATAACGAGATCCCATATTAACGAGCCACGACACTGGGTTCTTTTTCGGTCGGCATTGAAGCGCCAGAGTCAGGAGGCTGAGGTCGTTTGGTGACGCGATTCGTTCCACGATCCCAAAGGGAATCGCTCAAATTAGTAATCACAATATAAAGAATTGGCACTACCAACAGGCTGAGGAAGGTTGCCACAAACAAGCCGCCAAAGACCGCAGTTCCCAAAGAAATTCGGCTGGGAGCGCCTGCACCCGATGCCACTGTTAACGGATAAAAGCCCAACAACGAGGCAAGCGAGGTCATTAAAATTGGGCGCACGCGATCGTTACACGCTTCAATCACGGCTTTTGTTACGGACAAGCCTTGTTCTCGCAGTTGGTTGGCAAACTCCACAATCAAAATCGAGTTTTTACTTGCCATGCCGATCAGCATCACCAGTCCCACCTGACAATACACATCATTTGGCAAGCCCCGCAGCGATTGAGCCGCCAGCGCCCCTAAAATTGCCAACGGCACCGCCAACATAATGATCATCGGATCAATGAAGTTTTCATACTGGGCTGCTAGCACCAAAAACACAAAGACCAGCCCCAAGCCAAAAATGATTGGAGCCAACCCGCCCGATTCCACTTCTTCCAGCGCGGTTCCTGCCCACTCATAGCCAAAACCAGGCGGCAAGGTTTGATCTGCCAGAGTTTGCATGGCTTTGATGCTGTCGCCGGAACTGACACCGGGTGCAGCACCGCCAGAAATTTCGATCGCCCGAAACAGATTAAAGTGCGTAATCGTCTGTGCGCCCGTCGTGGGTGTCACCGTCACCAAACTGCTTAAGGGCACCATTTCGCCCTCACCCGATCGCACATATAAACTGCCAATATCGCCTGGATTCGCTCGATAGGCTTGGTCTGCTTGCACATAAACCCGGTAACTCCGCTGTCCCAAGTTAAAGTCATTCACATACTGCGAACCCAGCGCCGTCTGTAGGGTATTAAAAATCGTGTCCACTGGAATTCCCAGGGCTTTCGCCAAATCCCGGTTCACATCCACTTTAAACTGAGGCGTACTGGCGGCAAACTGCGTAAACACTCGTTCCAAGCCCGTTCCAGGTGAGTTCGCTTGCCCAATCAACTGCTGAGCTGACTTGAGCAAATCCTGAATGTCTGCACTGCCGCGCCGATCCTGCATTTGAAATTGAAAGCCGCCAAAGCTACCCAGCCCTCGAATTGCAGGCGGATTGACTGGCAGCACTCGCGCTTCTGTAATCATGCTGACTTTGCCAAACACCTTGCCAATAATGGCTTGAGCAGACTGATCCGCATCGTGACGCTCCTTCCACGGTTTGAGCGTGGTAAAAACAACGCCAGTGTTGGCAGTGTTGCCACTAAAGCCAAAGCCCCCGATCGCAAAGGTGCCCACCACTTCAGGGAACTCTTTTTCATCCAGAATAATCTTCTCGACTTGGGCAATCACTTTGTCGGTGTAGTTAAGTGAAACGCCCTCTGGTGCCTGAATAATCGTGATGAAATAGCCCTGATCTTCCTCCGGTAGGAAGGCTTGGGGCACCTGCATATATAACCAGGCAGTTGCACCGATCAACAGCACGAACAGTCCAATCACCACCATTTTGAAGTGAACCAGCCATGTTAGAAGTCGAATGTAGCCCTGACGGAAGCGATCGAATGACCGATTGAACCCGTTAAAAAACCAGGCAAGAAATCGAGGTGGACGTTGCCCCGGACGCAGCAAGATTGCTGACAAGGCAGGTGTGAGCGTCAGTGCCAGAAAGGTAGAGATGAAAACGGAGAACGCGATCGTCAATGCAAACTGCTTATACAGTGCGCCCGTTGTGCCTGGAAAAAATGCTACGGGCACAAACACCGCCATCAGCACCAGCGATGTGGCAATCACCGCTCCCGTCAGTTCTCGCATCGATTCAGACGCAGCCTCTTTAGGGTTCATCCCCTTCGTTTGAATCAGACGGCTAACATTTTCCACGACCACGATCGCGTCATCCACCACCAGCCCCGTTCCCAACGTCAAGCCAAACAGGGTCAGGCTATTGATCGAAAAGCCAAACGCCTTAACAAAGCCAAAGGTGCCAATCAGCGACAGCGGAATCACAATTGTAGGAATCAAGGTGGTGCGCCAATCTTGCAAAAAGATAAAGATCACCAGCACAACTAGAAGGATTGCCTCCAACAGCGTTTTCTGAACTTCTGCCAAGGATTCATCCACATAAAGTGTGGTGTCAAACGCTACCTGATATTTCATGCCGGGTGGAAAGGACAGTGCCAGTTTCTCCATTTCCTTTTTGACCCCTTTCGCCACCTCAAGCGCGTTGCTGCCCGGAGCCGGAAACACGCCTAAACCCACCGCATCTTTGCCGCGAAACCGTAAAAAGCTGCTGTAGTTTTCCGCCCCCAGTTCTGCCCGTCCCACATCGCTCAGCTTAATCAACGTTTTGCTGATGGGATCAGCTTTGATCACGACATTTTCAAATTCAGAGGCATCTTTCAACCTGCCCACCGCCTGCAAGTCGATCTGATATAACTGGTCTTTCGATGAGGGAGATTGTCCAACTCGTCCGGCTCCCACTTGCAGATTCTGCTCCCGTAAAGCCGCCACCACATCCTGCACCACCAACCCGCGCGATGCCAGTCGTTGAGGATCGAGCCACAGCCGCATGGAATAGCGCCGTTCGCCAAAAATCCGCGCTTCGCTAACTCCATCAACCCGCTTCAGCGCATCCCCAATATACAAATCAGCATAGTTGCTTAAAAAGATATTGCTGTACTCTTTGTTTTCGGTATACAGCCCGATCGCTAGCAAAATATTGTTCGACTGCTTGCTCACCCTCACCCCAGTCCTCTGCACCGTATCAGGTAATTGAGACTGCACAGAGGAAATGCGATTTTGCACATCCACTGCTGCAATATCTTTGTCGCGAGTCGATTCAAACGTAGCAGTGATGGTGCTGGAGCCATCGTTGCTGCTGGTGGAGTTCATGTAGCGCAACCCCTCGACCCCGTTGATTTGCCGTTCCAAAATTGTGGTGACGGCACTTTCAACCACCTCGGCACTGGCTCCAGGATAGTTTGCACTCACCTGCACCTGAATCGGGCTGATATCGGGGAACTGATCGACGGCTAATCCTGGAATGGAAATTAACCCAATCAGCAAGATGATCAGCGAGCAGACAATGCTGAAAACTGGTCGCTTGATAAAAAAGTCAGCCATAGGAGTAGGTGCTAGGTTTCAGGTGTCGGATGTCGGATGTCGAATGTCGAATGGCGAATGGCGAATGGCGAATGGCGAATGGCGAATGGCGAATGGCGGGTTTCAGGTGTCGAGTCTCGGATGTCGGGTCTTCGCTGACCCCTGAAACCTGGCACCTGAAACCTATTTCTTTCCTGTTTCCGCGATCGCGCTACATTCCGACAGGTTCAAAATGCCAGAGACGACAATTTGTTCGCCGGGTTTGAGTCCTGTTAAAACGTTGTAGCTGTTGCCCTGAATGCTGCCCAGTTTAACGAGCCGCTGACGGGCAACAAGGGCGGGTGGTTTTCCAGCAGAGGCACCAGGCGATGCGGCTTGAGCCGCTTTGCTGAGAATTTCTTTGCAGGTATCATCGGGCGCTTGGGCAACAAAGATAAAGTTTTCTCCACCTAAGCGAGAAATGGCGGAGGAGGGAACCAGAATTCCGGGGAGCGATCGCCAAACCACTCTGGCACGAGCAAACTGCCCATCTCGCAATTTGCCTGAGGAGTTATCAAAGGTTGCCTTTGCCAAAACGCTCTGAGAGCGGCTATCAGACTGGGGTGAAATAAAACTAATCCGTCCTCTGCTCAGCACTTTTGCTTGGGCATCGGTTAGCTCAACGGGTAGCCCAGTTCGCAGATCAGCGGCTTTTTCCAGGGGAATGGATAGCTTCAAATCCAGAGATTCATTTTGGGTAACGGTCGTCAGCGTGTCTTTGACTTCAACAATCTGCCCCAGTCGCACGGGAATATCACCGACTACGCCAGCAAACGGAGCGCTGATGGTAGTGTCTTGCAGTTGAGCAGTGTTGAGATCGGCATTTGCCTGTGCCTGTTGCAGCCCAGATTCAGATTCGGCAATGCTGGCTTTGGCGGATTGAATGCGCTGGTCGATCGCCCTTAGCTCTGAAACTGCTTTAGCGCGATCGCGTCCCACAATATCCAACTGCTGCTTTGCCAGTGCGCCTTCTTTGACGAGAGCCGCAATTCGTCGATAGTTCTGATTTTGCAAGTCTACTTCCGCTTGCTTGGCAATCCGATCTGCCTGAGTTGCCTGAAGCTGCGAAACGGCACTAGAGCGAATCGCACGGGCAGAATTGACGGCTGCCAACCCACTCGCAACTTGCGCTTCTCGCTTATCGGGCTTCAGTTGAATCAACGGATCTCCTGCCTGCACGCGATCGCCCGACTTCACCAAAATGCCGCTGACGCGCCCCGTGATTTCTGGCTTCAGAATGACTGATTGTAAAGACTCTAGCGACCCAACATACTCTGAAGATTCCTTCACAGTAGCCGTTTGCGTGATTCCGAGCTTAACTGGGATGCCTTGGGGCTGTCTGGCTCCTGCTGCCTGCTTTGCTTGGCTAGTCTGCCACCAACGCCAACCAAATCCCAAGCCCAACAGCAACAGTAAAAGTCCGCCGATCGCTAGCCAGCGGTTAGTGGATGATTTTGAGCTTGAGGGAGATCGCGCACCATGTGTCGGAGGAGAAACCTCGCGCTCTTGCACCTCAACAGGATCAGAATATTTAGACGAAGGAACAGACATTTATATACCTCGCTTCAGCTTATCTACTACCTGCGCCGTACCATAACCCTAAGTCTATATAAACCATCTGCCTAACCTCTAGAGATAGACCTGATTGGTTGAGATCATGCTCTCATAAAGAAATTCTATGGTTAAGTGAGAGAAGTCCGACTTTGACTAATACAATTTACTAACTAAGCCGAAGGGTAAAGGGTGAAAGCAAAGGGCAAAAGAAGACACTAATTTTCGGTATTCCCTCGTTTTCCATTTCTCGATGTATGAATTTAAACCTAAAAAATCAGGGCAATCTGCAAAGATCGCCCTGAAATGAGTCCAATAAGGTTAACGCACTCGCCCCCCGAATCCCCCAATTCTGGGAGACTTTGATCTCTAGCTCCGCCAGAATTGAGGGTTAGGGGCAAATTTCGGTTGATTTGCGTAAGTCCTGTTCAACTATCCAGACCTAAAAGCCCTAACTACAGCGTTTTTTCGAGATCTGCTTTCATGCGTTCTAGGGTCGCGTTCATTTGGTCAAACATTTGCTGAGGAGTCATGCCAAACTGTCCGAGTTGGGTACGCAATTGTTCAACAGTCATTTGAGCCATGAAGTCTTCTGATAGCTCAAACCGCTTCATAAAAATCCGGTAGCGATCCATCATGGCTTCCATCTGGTCGATGAACATCTTCTTGCCTTCGCGATCAAACTTCCCGTAGCTGCCGCCTAGCTGCGTGAGAGATTGGTAATCCTCAAACAACTGTTTTGCCTCGTGTTGAACAATGTCAGAATCAAAAAATCCCATCGCTTTAAACCAATTTTTAATGAATTCAGAAAAGCAAGGTTTCTGAGTGCGGCTGTTTAATTATTCTAGAGCGATCGCTGAATGGCGGTTAAGTAGGGGTTTCACCACTCTGGCATCGCAGTTACTTACCCGATCGCAAAAAGCCAAACAATCCACCGCGCTTTTGTGAAGCCGAAGCGGTTTGTTTCGCCGGAGCTTTTTTACCATTAGTAGTTTGTATAGGAGTGGGAGGCAGGACAACGATACCTGCTTGAGGCGCATATTTAATCACCAACGGATCATTAGGATTTAGCTCCAGCGCTCGCTTGAGATGCGCTCTTGCCATGCCCTGCATCTTTTGCCGGAGATAAGCAACTCCCAATAATGAGTGATACTCACTCTTGTCCGACTTGAGCTTGATAGCATCTCTTAGTTCATTAACCACATCTACCCAATTGCTATTCGTCGCATACTGCTTAGCACGACGATAATGGCGCTGGTCGTAGCTTTCGGTCACCACTTCAGGAGTAACCGGAGTGGACATAATGTTCAAGGGCTTTGCTTCAGCAGCGGCGATGATGCCAGAGCGTTTTTCGCGAACACCCATATCGCCCAACTTAAGCTGTAGATAAATCAGATTTAACTCACCCAGTTGCTCTGTTATGGATTCAAACTGGTCGATATCTTGATATTGAGCCTCTGCAAGTTTGGCGATCGCTTGCTCATAAAAAACATCTACCGCGCTAACAGGATGATCAAGTAACTGACGGGCAATGTCGCTTTTGGGCGCGATCGCTCCATTCCGTTTATGAATTAGGCGCACCTTGATGCGAAGATTGGCAACGCTTTCATTGCGATCCTTCTCAACCTTTAACTGTTTGTAAGCAGGATTAACTAGGCTTGCCAACAGTTGCGTCGCTAACTCTTTTGCGTCACCGTGTTCTAGCCCAAAGCGATCGGGGTGAAGCAGTTTGGCAATATCTCGGTAGCGTTTAAGCACACGATTGTTGTCGGCTGTAACTGCCACACCCAGCACAGCGTAGAAATCAACAAATTTTTTCGTCCAGTTGGAAATAAGCGAACTTTGCGACATCGAAAGGCAGCCCTAGCAGGATAGATGAATTTTGAAAGCGATAAACTCTCAAAACAAATAAACAACTCTCTAGAAAAGGGTAACAAGTTTGAGCGAATGCGACATCTGCAATAGGTCGCAAATTTGCTATCAAGCAACCCTAGTTAATAGAACCAGTTGTTAACGAAACGATATGAACTAGCAAAGCACCCTATAAAATTACAGGAGAGTCGGAACCGAGTTGATCCCTGTAGAAATTAGGGGTAAACACGGGTCACATTTGTCCTTAATCTAATGTACTGTGCAACGTTCGGTTCAACCGGACGGGTTCTATAAATCCTTGCTATAGTTTTTTGTCCAGGCATTATAAAGGCAGAGATAAAATAGAAGCAGTTGTCTTAGGCTAAACAGTAGAAGGAGTTATACCCGTGTGGCGATCGCCCAGTTGGAATGGCATTTTGAGTCAGCCAAGAGATCGAAAAGTTGCTTCTTTGCTAGCCTTAGCTGGCATGATTGCCCCCATCTCAGGGTTTCACAAGTTTTACCTGAAACAACCCGTTTGGGGCACATTGTATTTAATGTTATCGTGGACTCCCATTCCTCGGATTGCTTGCGGCATTGAGGCTATTTGGTATTTGTTTCAAGATGCTAGCGAGTTTGATTCGCGGTTTAATTCTGAAATACCATCGACCTCGATCGCTGCCACCCTTGCTTCCAACGTTGACCCTGCCAAAATTAGCGCGATCGCTGATGCCGTTCGTCAACTCGATCAACTTCGGATTGATGGATTAATTTCAGAGTATGAGTTTGAGCAGAAACGGCGGAAACTGTTAGATCAAATCGGGTAAAGCGACCCATCCATACCCCCCTACTCATCCACGTCCACCCAGCTTATGGCTTTGCGTGATTGGCTTGTAAATGTGACTCAATCTCAATCGATCCGGGCACGGATTTTGAGCGATCCCTACTATCGATTTCAAACGCTTGATGAACTGCAATTGGCTGCTAGCTTAGGCATCCAAATTGATGTGAATCAAGCGGGGGTGGATGATTGGTTGCGGTTGCCTGGTTTATCTATTCACCAAGCGCGATCGCTGGTGGAGCTTACCCAATCTGGGGTTCACCTCCATGCGCTTGAAGATATTGCGGCGGCATTGGGGCAACCCGTCCAGCGGCTCAATCCTTGGAAGCCTGTGCTGGTGTTTTGTTATTACGATGAAGATAGTCTGCATACTATTCGACCGATTAATGTCAATATGGCATCTGTGGAAGCGCTAGTGCGAATTCCCGGTGTGGATACTTACTTGGCGCGAACGATCGTTCAAAATCGTTCTCCTCATCCGTATCGCAACCTAACTCACTTAAAACAGCGGCTTTCCCTACCGAGTGATACAGTCGCTAAACTCTTGCACTACCTTAAGTTTTAAAGGTTTTGGATTTCAGGGTTCGGGTTTCAGATTCATATCTATTCCCTGTTCCCTATCCCCTGTTCCCTATCCCCTTCTGCAACTGTGTCTACTAATTCCACACCGTCTGCTCTGCCCGATTTTCCTGATCTTTGGCAAGAAACCTTAGGTTGGCAGCCCAGCGTTGCCCAAAATATTTTATTTCAGCAGCTTTATGAAGGTATTTTGGAAGGCAATCAACAGCTTAATTTAACCCGGATAACCGACCCCGTAGAGTTTTGGGAGAAACACCTATGGGATTCGCTCAGCGGCATCAAGTCGTTTCTCCAGTCAACCAGCAACGAGTCTTCCAGTCCCGACATCCGACACCTGACACCCGATACCCAACACTCCATCCCTTACCGAGCTATCGATATTGGCACTGGAGCAGGTTTTCCGGGATTACCGATCGCGATCGCCCAACCGAATTGGCATGTTACCTTACTCGACTCCACCCGTAAAAAGCTTGATTTTGTTAGCCAGTTGGTGGAGCGTTTGAATATTGCGAATGCCACCACGCTGGTAGACCGAGTCGAGCAGATTGGGCGCGATCGCGTCCATCGAGAACAGTATGATTTGGTGTTAGTTCGAGCCGTCGGCGCGGCAGCGATCTGCGTGGAGTATGCCCTGCCGCTGGTAAAAATGGGTGGATTGGCAGTGCTGTATCGGGGGCAGTGGCTTGATGAAGAAGCAAAAGAGCTTGCTCCGGTGGTGAATTTGTTGCTAGGTGGTGAGTTAGAACACGTTGCAGCATTTAAAACCCCGATCACTCAGAGCGATCGCCACTGTCTATATATTCGTAAGGTTGCGCCAACCCAACTTCTCTACCCTCGCGCTGTGGGCATTCCCGCCCAAAAACCATTGGCGCTTACTTCAACAATTTCTTCACCACGTCGATCAAATCCGGCGGATGATACGGCTTTGTGATATACGCATCTGCACCTTGCTTCATCCCCCAATACACATCAAACTCTTCGCTTTTACTGGTACACATGATCACAGGAATATGCTTAGTGTTGGGTTCGTTTTTTAGCCAGCGGCATAGCTCGTAGCCATTTTTACGCGGCATCACAATATCTGTGACAACGAGATCAGGGAGATTCGCCTTAATTTTGGTGATTGCCTCTTCGCCATCGATCGCCTCAACTACATCAAATCCACTTCTTCGGAGTTGGTCTGAAACCATTTGCCGCACAGTAAGGCTGTCATCCACGATTAAAACGGTATGCATAACTCCCAATTGACTCGTAATTCAGGGCGGAGACGACTTAGTTCAGTTTAGAGGACGAACAGGGGTTAGTCTATGACAGATTGTGCCAACCGCCAAACTCTGTTGAATCTGAGTTCTGAGTACTGAGGTAATATGCTTTCACCGCACACCGTACTCTGCACACCAAACTCCGAACTCCGTACTTCTTCATCAGTTGCGAGTCAAACTATCTAGTTGCGCGGCTTCTTCCTGGGTAAGGCTCCAACCGATCGCACCTGCATTTTGCACCGCTTGATCGGCATTTTTGGCACCGGGGATCGGCATGACGTTGCCTTGCGCGATCAGCCAATTCAGTGCAACTTGGGCAGGAGTGCGTTGATGAACATCGCCGATCGCCTGTAAAGCATTGACCAAAGGGGCGATTTTTTCCAATCCATTCTGGCTAAACCGGGGATCGATTCGCCGCGCCCCTCGCAGAGTTTGCAATGAGTCTGGGGTGTATTTGCCTGTGAGCAAGCCTTGCGCTAGGGGACTGTAGGCAAGAATGGCAACATCCAGTTCCCTTGCGGCGTTCAGTATGCCATTGGTTTCAATCTGGCGGCTCAGCAAGGAATAGCGGACTTGGTTCACTGCTAGGGGAATGCCCCGTGCCGCCAAAAACTGGTGAGCCTGCCGCATTTGCTCAGCGGAATAATTGCTGATGCCGATCGCGCCAATTCTGCCCTTATCAACCTCATCGGCTAAGGCATTCATTAAGGTGCGCTGGCTCATCAAAAAGTCTAAGGGCCAATGCACTTGATACAACGCCACGCGATCAACCTGAAGTCGTTGCAGGCTAGCGGTGAGAGTGTCTGCGATCGCCTGAGCATTTAGCCGCCAAGGGAGAGGAAAGTATTTGGTAGCAATTTGAACAGGCTGATCGGTTTGCTTGAGGAACTGCCCAATCAGCCGTTCCGATTCACCCAAGCCATAAACCTCTGCGGTGTCGAAAAAGGTGATGCCTGACTCAACGGCAGCATGGAAAGCTTCACGCACTTGATCGGCTCCGTAGTCTTTGCCATAGCTCCAAAACAGGCTGTCACCCCACGACCACGTACCAATGCCGATCGCGGGTACGACCAATCCATCTTTGCCCAAAGTAACGGTTTGCACGGTGGTTTGCATGGCGATCGCCCTCCAATTTGTAACTTTCTCTTTACATTCCTAGTGTATTCTGTGATTTCCCGGTTCGACCTCTCCAATTCCTTTTAATCTAAGAAATGGCGGCAATATCAAATCTGGTTTAGAAAAGAAGTATGGCAAGCAGCAATCTATCCGATGCCCAACTGTCGTCTAGCGAGTCGGCTCCTGTTTCCACAATCACCCTGCTGACAATGTTTCGGTTGGGACTTTACCAAATGGGACTGGGGATGATGTCGGTGTTGGCATTGGGCGTGATGAACCGGGTGATGATTGGTAACTTGGCGATTCCGGCGACGATCGCGGCGGGGGCGATCGCCATGCACCAGTTTGTTGCGCCTGCACGAGTCTGGTTTGGGCAGAGATCGGACAGCAGACCGATATTGGGATACCATCGCACGGGCTACATCTGGATTGGCACAGTCATATTTGCGATCGCTTCTTATGTGGCGCTGCAAGTGATGTGGCAATTGGGCAGTGCAGAGCGCGGCAGCGAATTTTATGGCTGGGTAGGTGTTTTAGGATTAACTTTTGCCATCTACGGCTTGGCGTTGAGCGCTGGCTCGACTCCCTTTGCGGCATTGTTGGTGGATGTGTCGGATGAGGGTAACCGCTCCAAACTGGTCGGCGTGGTCTGGTCAATGCTGATGGTCGGCATTGTGATTGGGGCGATTTTGATTAGTGTGTTGCTGAAGCAAGTGACCAACGATACGCCCGTGGCAGTGATGCAGGCTTCGATTAATCGGGTATTTGTGATTGTGCCAGCGATCGTGGTGGGGTTGGCAGTGGTGGCAACCGCTGGCATGGAAAAAAAATATTCGCTGTATCGGTTGCGGTCTACTGTTCGCGATCGCGAAGATAAAATCACCTTCGGGCGAGCATTGCGGGTGTTAACTGCCAGTCGCCAAACCGGAATTTTCTTCACTTTTCTGCTGGTGATGACGATTAGCCTGTTCATGCAGGATGCCATTTTGGAACCCTATGGCGCGAAAGTATTCAACATGGAGTTTTCTAAAACCACCTTACTTAACGCCTTTTGGGGCACAGGCACCCTAATCGGCATCAGCACCACAGGCTTTTTGATTGCGCCCCGACTTGGCAAAAAAAACACCGCCAAACTAGGCTGTTTATTAGTTGCAGCCTGTTTCATATTGCTGATCCTGGCAGGATTTACGGCAAACGAAACCGTGCTGAAAACAGGTGTATTTCTATTCGGCTTATGTTCTGGTGTGGTGACGACGGGCGCGCTTAGCCTGATGCTAGACCTGACGGCGGCGGAAACCGCTGGCACCTTTATTGGCGCGTGGGGGTTGTCTCAGGCAATGGCGCGGGCATTGGCAACCGTGGCAGGTGGTACGGTGCTGGATTTGGGAACCAAGTTGTTTAGCGCACCCGTCTTAGCCTACGGGTTAGTGTTTGCGGTGCAAGCCTGCGGCATGATATTGGCAGTTTATTTGCTCAGCCGGGTGGATGTAGCTGAGTTTCAGGCAAACGCAAAACAAGCGATCGCCTCAGTGATGCAAGGCGAATTGGATTAATCTAAACTGATGACTGATGTTTCCCCAATCATCATTCCAGCAGCCTTTCCCGACCATACTCAGTTACCGGAGTCGGACGGAACTTTTGTGAAGAATTTTCAGGAACATCCGCAAAGCTTACTTTTAACCGACTCGATCTCCCCAGTCTTGCAACAACTTCATCCTGATGAGCAGTACTGCATTGGGCAAGATTGCGGTATTTACTGGCGAGAGACCGCTCCTCCCGAAAAAGGAGCCGAAGCGCCTGACTGGTTTTACGTTCCCGGTGTTCCACCTACTCTAGAAGGCAAGATCCGTCGATCCTACGTCTTGTGGCGGGAGTATGTGCCGCCATTGATTGCGCTAGAGTTTGCCAGCGGAGATGGCAGTGAAGAGCGCGATCGCACTCCTCTCTCAGCGTTACCAGAGGGGACAACCCAAAAGCCAGGTAAGTTCTGGGTCTATGAGCGCATCATCCGCATCCCTTACTACGCCATTTTTGAAATCAACACCAGCAGACTGGAAGTCTATCACTTGATCGATTTTTCCTATCAACGGCTGGAACAGAATGATCGCGGACATTATCCCATTCCCCCCCTTGGCGTTGAATTGGGTTTGTGGCAAGGTAGGTTTCTGAATCATCCTGAACGGGATTGGCTACGCTGGTGGGATCGACAAGGTGATTTACTATTGACAGGGCAAGAATTGGCAGAACAAGAACGCCAGAAACGCCAACGGCTGACTGAGAAACTGCGATCGCTCAATTCAGACCAGTTAAACGCTTTAGGAATCGAATTTGAAGATTTAATCTGAGCGCGATCGCCTCAGTGATGCAAGGCGAGTTGGATTAATACTGATGGCACCCGCTTCGCCCCATAATGGAAAGTAAGAGATTTTATTGCGAAATAAGATGACTAAACCAGCGACTCTTAAAGCTCCAGAGGTCTTTAAAGACGAATCCCATCGGGTTGTCTTGCAAGGAGTGAGTTGGCAAACTTATCAAGCACTGCTGAATGAATTGGGAGATCATCGAGCATCCCGATTAGCCTATGGAGATGGGGTGCTAGAGATTACAATGCCGAGCGATCGCCACGAAACCAATACAAAACGGCTGGAACGCATGATTGAAACCCTAACCGAAGAACTAGATTTGCCGATTAAAGGGTTTCGTTCCACCACTTTGAATCGAGCAGACTTGCGGCAAGGCGCAGAACCTGACTCTTGTTACTACATTCAAAACGTCGATCGCATTCAGGGAAGAACAATTGATTTGTCTCGTGATCCGGCTCCAGATTTGGTGTTGGAAGTAGACATCACCAGCCCATCTACCCGCAAATTGGGCATTTATCAACAGCTTGAAGTGCCCGAAGTGTGGCGATATGTGGGGCAACAAGTCAAAGTTTTGCAGCTTCAGTCAGGCGAGTATGTTCCTTGCGACTTCAGCCCAACGTTTTCCTTTGTTTCTACAGCTATTTTGAACCAATTCCTACAGCAAGCACAAACTCAGGATGATACTGCGCTAGTACAATCGTGGCGTAAATGGGTGAGAGAACAGATTGGATAGTTGAGCGAGGACACAGACATGAGCAACGATTCAACAGATTTCTGGACTCAGATTCTGGATTTTGCCAAAATGACAACTCACCGGGTCGGCGATCGCCTGCTCCAAGATTTTGGGCAAGCGGAGGCGCAAGAAAAAAGTGACGGCAGTTTAGTCACCCAATCGGATCAGTGGGCAGATGAAGAATTGCGGAATGCGATCGCCCAGACTTTTCCCGATCATGGCGTGGTCAGTGAAGAAACCGAACATATCTTTCCAGAAACCGAGTGGTGCTGGATTATCGATCCGCTAGATGGCACCACCAATTTTGCTAGGGGCTTGCCGCTCTGGGGCATTTCCCTAGGGCTGATATACCAAGGTACGCCCGTTTTTGGCTATGCCCACTTTCCACCCCTACGGCAGTCGTTTCATGGCTATTGGTGTGGCGACTCTGGCTTAGAAATGCCCACGGGAGCTTTTATGAACGATCGCCCGATTCACAGCAGCCCCGACGATCTTAGCCCCAATCATTTTTTCAACCTCTGCGCCCGTAGCACTGCTATTCTGCAAAATCCCGTTCCCTGCAAAATCCGGATGTTGGGCGTGTCAACCTACAGTTTTCTGACTGTGGCAGCCGGATGGACTCTTGCTGGTGTAGAAGCTACGCCGAAAATTTGGGATATTGCCGCAGTCTGGGCGATCGCTCAAGCTGCGGGTGCAATCTGGACACCCTTAGAACCAGACCCCATATTCCCTCTGAAACCTGGCGATAATTATAGTCGCCGTGCCTACCCAACCCTGGTCGTCAGCCGCGCCGACTTAGTGAAGATATTTTTGCCGCTAACCACATCCATTCGGGTGAAGCGGTAAAGCGGTAAAGCAGAATGGGATAATTTGAGACGTTGTTTATGGAGACTGTTTGTGGATCTTTCTCGTATTCCTGCCCAACCCAAACCCGGTTTGCTAAATATCCTGATCGAGATTCCTGCTGGTAGTAAGAATAAATATGAGTTTGATAAGGATATTAACGCTTTTGCCCTCGATCGCGTCCTTTTCGCCTCAGTCCAGTATCCCCTGGATTACGGCTTCATCCCCAATACCCTGGGTGACGATGGCGATCCGCTAGATGGCATGGTGATGATGGATCAACCCACCTTTCCAGGCTGTGTGATTGCCGCTCGTCCGATTGGAATGTTGGAAATGATCGATGGGGGCGATCGCGATGAAAAGATTTTGTGTGTTCCCGACAAAGATCCGCGCTATGCCCAAGTTAAAACCCTCGCAGATGTGGCTTCCCACCGCCTAGACGAAATTGCCGAATTCTTTAGAACTTACAAAAATCTAGAGAAAAAAGTGACTGAAATTTTAGGCTGGAAAGATGTGGATCAAGTTTTGCCCTTGGTAGAACAATGCATCAAGGCATATCGCTAAGCAAAGTCTGACTGTGAGTCGGAAATTATGGGGCTTGGTTTGTTCTAAGCCTCATTTTCGACCTCATTTTTGTAAAGATTCATTGCTGATACTGGGGGCGATCGCTGCGGTCTTCCCTATTTCATAGGCAAAATAGGAAATATCCGTTGTTTAATGAAGTCAAGCCATTTGAATACATCCGCTTTTTTACTTCTTCAAATAGAAGAAGATTGATATGCATCGCACGTTTCTATTATCAAAAATTCATCAGTGTGTCCTAACTGCTGCCAACTTAAACTATGTCGGCAGCATCAGTGTTGATGAGATTTTATTAAACGCAGCGGGTATTCTACCTTATGAGCAGGTGCAAGTGGTCAACGTTTCTAATGGTGAACGGTTGGTTACTTATGCCATCTCAGCGCCTGCGGGTTGTGGTGAGATTCAGTTAAATGGTGCAGCAGCTCGTCTCGGTGTTCCGGGCGATCGCTTAATTATCATGACTTACGCTCAACTCACGGTTGAGGAGTTGAAAGCTTTTTCCCCGACTGTCGTTTTAGTAGATGAGCAAAATCATTTGCGGCAAGTGCATCGGTACGAAGACCTTCTTGAAACCTTACCAGTAATTGATAATGTCAGAGCTTGAGTTACCCTCCAAAATGGAGGAAAACCCCGACAGCGTTGAGGAAAGCAACCCAAACGATTTTGTGGTTCAGTTTTGGGGTGTGCGGGGCAGTATTCCTTCACCCGGCAGTGAAACCGTCCGCTATGGCGGCAACACGTCTTGTGTGGAGATGCGGATTGGTGGAAAGCGCCTCATTTTTGATGGCGGCACAGGGCTACGAGTGCTAGGCAAATCGTTGTTGTCCGAGATGCCGGTCGAAGCTTACATGTTTTTCACCCATTCCCATTGGGATCATATTCAAGGATTCCCGTTTTTCGTGCCTGCGTTTGCAAAGGGGAATTGCTTTCACATTTATGGGGCGATCGCGCCCAATGGAGACAGCATGGAAAAACGGCTCCACAAGCAAATGCTGCATCCCAACTTTCCGGTGCCGATGCAGGTGATGCAGTCTGACCTAAAGTTTTACGACCTCGCTCCGGGCGATATTATGCAGTTGGGCGACATCACCATTGAAACGGGTTCGCTGAATCATCCCAATAGCGCCATGGGCTACCGCATGACCTGGCAAGGGCGTACGGCTGTCTACGCCACTGACACGGAACACTATGTCGATCGCCTAGATGAAAACTTGCTGCATCTCGCTCGTAATGCCGACGTGCTGATTTATGATGCCTGCTACACGGACGAAGAATATCACGATCCAAAAAGCCCTAAAATCGGTTGGGGTCATTCCACCTGGCAAGAAGGCGTGAAGATGGCAAAAGCGGCAGGCGTGAAAAAGTTGGTCGTCTTTCATCACGATCCTAGCCACTCCGACGACTTTTTAGATAAGGTTGCCTCTCAAGTACAAGCTGTTTTCCCTAATAGCGTACTGGCGCAGGAAGGCATGATCCTCCCGGTCATTTAGTAATTGGCGATTGAAAATTGGCGATTATTATGAACCTTCTTGGCATTCATCACGTTGCGATCATTTGCTCGAACTACGATCGCTCTAAGCATTTTTACGTTGAACTACTTGGCTTTTCGATCATTCAAGAAACTTATCGCACCACCCGAAATTCTTACAAGCTCGATTTGCAGGCTGGCAGCACCCAGATCGAGCTTTTTTCTTTTCCTACTCCACCTGAGCGCGTGAACAGTCCTGAAGCCTGCGGATTGCGCCATCTTTCGTTTGCGGTTGCAAATTTGGACGAATCCGTGGCTGACCTGATTAGAAAAGGCATCTCTGTTGAGCCGATTCGGTTAGATGAGTTAACCGGAAAGCGCTTTACGTTTTTTAAAGATCCAGATGATTTGCCGCTGGAGCTTTATGAGGCTTTTTGAAACGGAGTAGTGCGATCGCCCCTTTAGTAGAGCGATCGCTTAATTCAAACTTTATGCAGTGACTGGGGTTTTCTCTGGTTGTGCTTCCGTTGGTGTAGACTCGCTCTCTTCTTCTGGAGTCCGCACATTGTCTAAATCAATATCAATCACGGTCATTGCCAAGCCTGCTTTAGGCAGATTGTCGCTGCTAGAAATATACGGGCTGGGTTCCACCGATCCGGTGCAGATAATCAAAGACCCTTTTTTCAAAAACTGGAGCTTGCGCCATGCCGCCGAGCCTTCCCAAATGCTGAGCGACACGGTGAATGAATCCTCCCGACTGCGCGGTTTGCGGACATAGATTGTTGCCTTTGCGACTTTCGCTTTCTCGCCGCTTTTCAAATCCACTGTCTTAATTTCTGCATCCGCCGCCAGATGTCCACTGACGATCCACTTATTTAAACCTACGCTTGACATAGAAGCACCTCATACGATAAGTTTCCTCATTTGTAGAGTGCCCCGGAAAAGTCGATTGGCAACAGCGATCGCTCACCCACCCGATTTAGGTCTTCCCTCAATCCCAGATTTAGTAACGGCTAAGTTGAGCGGTGGCTAGTATCCTCTGCATCCTCACCAAAAACTCTCGTCCGTCCGCTCCAACGCGCTGTTAGACCGGGCTTTCGCGACAAGTTCACAACTTCTCTTCCGCTTTCCGCTTGCTGCTTTTGCAAATCAGCAAAGATTGCTTTCAAGTCATGATTGAACGATCGGGAGTACTCTTCACGAATTCTGTGAATCTCTTCTACAATTTCATCCTGGAACATAATTAACCTTCGAGGAGTTCATAGGGTGTACAAAGAATCGGTAACTCGTATCCGAAGTCAAGGCTGATCTCTGCCAGTTTTCCCTGAATTTGAGCATTGGCAATGTGCTTGCAGTTCCATGTCAGCAAGTAATCCATTCCATGAACGGTAGCGGCTGCAATGTGAACAGCATCAACATCAGCTTTTGAGGGAAGATTACTGCGTTCCAAGAATTGTTCTGCTAAATCAAGTACAGACTGGTTCAGTTCTAGTAGCGAAAAATCACGGAGAATCTCTAGTCGTTGAGATGACATTTCAGCGTCTCCTTGGGCTACTTCTTTTAGAACAGCTTGGGATGTGTAGAGGTCAAAGGCACTACGGCGTATATCCCACCACTCTCGCGTTACTTCAGTGTTTGCAACTAATACAAGATTCCTGCTCGGTCGAGCAGTGAGATAGCCCAAGATGCTGGTTTCAATGTAGACCGTTTCGCTCATACGAAGTAGGCTGGGAGTCTCTCCATTTTAACCCAGCCCTTCATCAGTCCGTCTCAGAAGCTTATATAGACCGCGATCGCTCACCCACCCGATTCAGGTCTTCCCTCAATCCCAGATTTAGTAACGTTCCGGTTGAGCGGCTGCTAGTGAGCTTTGCAACACACCGAACAGTTTTGCCAGTCCGCTCCAACCGGGTTGTTAGGTGCGTGTGCAACTAGAGTTTTCGAGAATTTTTAGCAGACTATCCGCTGGTGCATTTGCCAGCTCTCTCGGTTCTAGCTTGTGCAACCCATCTCCATAAACACGTCCCTCATTAATCAGATTTTGTATCGGAATTGAATTTAAGGCTTTCCAGACAGACTGTAGCAGTTTTGGGTTTGCTTCGAGTAGAGCTGCTAAATGTTCTTTCGGGTACATCATTAAATAAACATTGGGAGCGATGGCTTTGGAATGATTAAGGATGAAGCGAAAAGGCTTACCGTCCTTAGATTGATGTCGCCCCATATACGTACAAAGAAACCTCGCGGGATTTCTAGCTTCTTGTAAGTACCACAACGATCGATGTTTACATAGGTAACGCTCTGATATGCCAGCATCTATGCCTTGTTGAAGATACTTCCAAACAGAAGGATAGTTAATGCGTAATTCTTCTGGCTGTTGTCTGCAAGTCAGCAAGAAGAGCTTGCGCTCGAAGTCAGGATTTCCTTGTTCGTCTGCAAACACCTCAGTATCTATCAAATATCGAGGACTCGGTAAGATGGGCGTTAAAAGTTCACTTGGAATATGAATTTGACTAATTTGTTCTGGTGTGAGAATGAAAAAATTATTGGCTCCGGTGGCAACTCCTCGCTTAATCTGAAACAGGTCGGACAACTTGATTTGAGATTTAATGCTTGTTTCTTGAGATCCTAGAATAGAGGCTTTATTCCATTTTGATATTTCTTGTAGAGTCTTCTTTGAGACCGCATGTGAAAAAATCGGTTTACTAATGCTTCCTCCACAGGTGAATTCTACAGAGTAGTCGCTAGCTGACTGTGTATTTCTAAACCAAATAATTGAAGTAGATACCAGCACATCGGCAAATTGCAAGTCATCAGGACTAAATCTGTGTACTCGAAGTAACGTGACTTGATTTAATAAATAGTCTTTAACTTTTCCGCCATAATTTACGTCCATAAACTCAGAAGGAATTAGCCAGCAAGCCAATCCATCCTGCGACATCCATCCATGTGCTGCCAGCAAAAAATAGCAGTAAAGACCTGCAAGTCCACTTAATTGAGTACCCGTGGATTCTATCCCTAGTTTCTTAAGAGAGATTTTCCTATCGACAGACAAATGATGGTGTCGTACATAAGGTGGATTACAGATCAATAAGTTGGCTCTATGTTTTTTGTTTTTAGGTGCAACACTTTCTGTGAAATCTGCAATGTTAAGTTCTAGTGGTGTATTCACCCACAGCTTAAGGGCAGTTTCAGCAACATCTCGATCAATTTCGTACCCAACAGCACTTTCGATTTTTTCGATCGGGAATGATTGCAGCAGAGCGGAATAGAACGAACCAGTGCCGATAGCGGGATCTAAAAATCGAATTTTTTCATGGGATGAGAGTAACGTTCTTGAATAATTGAGAATTTCGATCGCCAAGGCATTCGGCGTGGAAAACTGACCTAGACGATTACGCTCCACAGCATTCTTAGAAGCATCTAGTTGAGTTTGCTGAACAACCCTTTTAGCTTCAGCAGAAGCAACATAGCAAGTTTGCTCATACTCCAAATTCTGCAAGGTCATTGATGCGATGCTCCCAAATCCAATCTATACCTTCCGCTGCTTCATAGCCCAAATATCCACTGTCGAAGTAGCCACACAAGAATAAGACAAACTCAATCTGACTGCCATAGGTTGCGTTAAGCTGCTGGACTTTTCGGGCTTCTTCTTTTCTGCGTTTGTTGACATTTGTAAAGTCACCTGCTGATTTTGCTTCTACCAACAAAGGATGATCACCTGGTTGGGCTGTTTTTCGCATAATCACCGCATCAATCGGGATATTGACTGTCTTTCCACCCTCATCAGACAAATTGACAGGTATATTCAACCGAAAACTGTATGTTCCTGGAGGCATTTCATTAAACCGTACCCTTTGAGCCGTAGGCAGTAAGCGATAACCATGCCCATCGAGCCATGCCGCGATCTCCCGTAGTTGTCTTGCTTCTTGAGCATTACGAACAATCGGATCGGCTGACGAGCCACACAGCCGATCGGCGACAATTGTGGCTGCACGGTAGATTTCGGTTTCTGTCGGTGTTTGATTCGTATCGAGCCAAGGAAAAATATCTCGGTCAGCAAGTCTTGAAATAATGCTTGTGATTTTCCTCAATTCTTCATTGAGGCGATCGCTGGTCAGACGGATGGGCAGTTTACCTTGGATTTCCATCCGATCGACGACACTCTTTGCGACACCAGCCAGCCCAATGAGGCGATCTCTGGCTATGGGTGGACAAGTACACATCCTCAGAGTCGGAAGTATACCTGGGTTTTCGCGTAGTATCTCCAAGTGTAGATTTTTGAGGTTGTCAGTAGCTTTTAGGTTTGCAGCAACAACTTCAGTGACTTTGACACGAGTTTCACGAAATGCCTGTGGCGCAAAATTGATAAACCAGGTGTTATACATATCAACAGACATTGCCACGTCTGCTTTCCAGTGATCAGGTTTATCACGGTTTACTGCCATTCAAGTTTTACGGGTGTGTTCGACTCTACTTTACTCCTGTTGCGCTATCAGGGGAAGGCTATCTATGGCATCACCAAGAATTGAGCACCTAACTACTTATTAGGCGGAAAGCTTCTGTATAACACCCCGTGTTGGGTGGATAGACAGAAAGTTTCTGCATAACACTCTAAATCGGTTGGATAGGCAGAACTTTTCTCTTTAAAGACTGCATTGTCTCTTGGCGATCGCACCCTGCTCAAAACCGTTTGTATAGTGAGGGGCTTTGAGGACTAATTATCTATCTTGTAGAGAATACAAGGCGTGTTAATGGCTTACCGGAAAAATTACCGTAAATTCACGAGCTTTACTAAACTTTTATATACTTGATCGCGCTATCCACGGGCACTACTGGACGCAAAATCAAGCGGTGGCGCAGGATGGGAGCCGCGATCTGTTGGGTCTGTGCCTGTGCAGTTAGAACTTCAACATCTTCATGATGTTAGGGTGACGACCAGATAACAGCATGAAAAGCTGACTCTGCGATGTTCCGGCGAAGAATATGCCACACGTTTGAAATAGTGCGAGCAGAAAGGGCGCAGCTTAAATGGCATAATTTCTATTAAGTTTTAAGCGTTCTCAGGCGGTTGACGCAATTGTGGGATGCTTAACGGCAAAGGTTTTTTCCTAGTGAGTCAACGGTTTGATGCTGCGTCAATTTGGGCGATCGCCCCTTAAATTCCTTAAATTTCTACTCTTATTCTGCCTCTGCTGCATGTTGGCATTGGGCTGTAGCCGCTCGACTTCTGAACCCAGTGCTGCAAATTCAACGGGGCGGATCGTGTTGGGCACTACTGCGTCTGTCAGCACGATTGATCCAGCGGATGCCTACGGAATTTTTGCTGGAAACTTGCTGTACAACTTGGGCGATCGCCTCTATGGCTATAAGCTTGGCACCACCGAACTAGAGCCTCAGTTAGCAACTGCACTCCCCACAATCAGCGGCGATGGCTTGACTTACACCATTCCCTTAAGAACGGGCGTTGTGTTTCATGACGGCACCTTGTTTAACGCTGAGGCGATGGCGTTTTCGCTAAATCGCTTTATCCAAAATAGCGGCTCTCCTGCCTTTCTGCTGTCCGATTTGGTCAAGTCTGTCAAAGCCACGGCAACCAACGAGCTAACGATCCAACTCACCAAACCCTTTGCGGCGTTTCCGGCGTTACTGGCGTTTTCAGGCGTTTGTGCGGTTTCTCCCAAAGCCTATGAGATCAAAAAAGGCTCCTTCCAGTCGGAAACATTTGTGGGGACGGGAGCTTATAAATTGGTTCGGTATGGCACCGACCAAATGCGGCTGGATGCCTTTGAGCAATATTGGGGCAAGAAACCGGAAAACACGGGCATTGATATTCAGTTTTTCTCTAGCCCTGCCAACCTGTTTAATGCCTTTCGCACGGGGTCGGTGGATGTTGCCTACCAAAATCTTGCGGTCGGTCAAGTTCGCACGTTGCAAACTGGAGCCGCCACAAACGGCTGGCAGGTGGTGGAAAAAGCGGGCAGCGGGATTAATTATCTGACGCTGAACCTGCGATCGCCGCCGTTGGATAAGCTGGAAGTGCGGCAAGCGATCGCTGCGATTATGGATCGTCCTCTGGTGGAAGATCGGGTTTTTCAAGGACAAATCGAGCCGCTTTATAGTTTGATTCCGACGACATTGGAGGTGCAAAAGCCCGTGTTTCAAGCATTCGGCGATCGCAATGTTGCCAAAGCCACGGAGCTGTTGACCCAAGCGGGATACTCCAAGACGAACCCGCTGAAGCTGGAGTTTTGGTATCGCTCGAATCTGGTGAATGACCAACTAGCAGTGACGACGCTGAGGGCGATCGCCCATAAAAAGCTAGGTGATCTAATGCAAATCGACCTCAAAAGCGTCGAATCCACTACTGCCTACAAAAATCTAGATAAAGGCGCATACCCAATCTTTTTGCTCGATTGGTCGCCCGATTTTCTCGACCCCGATAACTACATTCAGCCATTCATGGAATGCACCAAAGGGGCGGCTGACAAAGGCTGCGAAGATGGATCGAGCTTCCTGCAAGGGTCGTTTTATTACAGCGATCGCGCTAACCAACTGATCAACCAAAGCCGCAAAGAACAAAACCCGGCAAACCGTAAACAACTGTTTGCCGACCTGCAAAACCAGTTAGCTAAGGACGTGCCATTCATTCCTCTATGGCAAAACAAAGACTACCTTTTCGCCCAAAAAACGATTCAAGGAGCCACCCTCGAAGCCACTCAAAAAGTCCCCTTCTCCACGCTGCGGAAGGCTTAGCTTCTGGCTTAAACTACAAGCAAGTGTATTACATTGTCGCATTGGAGCAGCCCTCAATGTCTCACCCCACACTGAGTGATGACGAAGTTAATACGGGCTTCGATATACCCTGCTCAGCGTTTTCACTCGTCTAGCAGTTTTCCCAGGAGGGTATAAATATCCTTTTTATCCCCATCTTTGCGTCTACCTAAACCAACAACGACTCGGGTCGTGTTCTAGACTTGTGGATCGAACTTAGATGTCTAAGCCAAATTCGTAGCGGTTGATGAATAGACCAATCAC
>ENA-ORBV01003688-ORBV01003688.1-microbial-mat-metagenome-genome-assembly--contig:-NODE-3688-length-30346-cov-11.197463_pt1 | contig 30346 bp, 25 predicted proteins | sample MGYA00237777_ERZ505514 | MGnify/ENA primary metagenome ERZ505514 (study PRJEB26160, sample SAMN06269048) | microbial mat metagenome | isolation source: Oligotrophic lake microbial mat | place... | reverse complement strand
GGATAGTAGAATTTATCAACGAAGTTGTTGTTAAACCAATCCGACAAAGTAAATTGGTGATAAAAATACATCAAATAGCGAATAAGAAAGTTTTTTAATTATTAAGGCTTCGGAATTATATCCTTTACAAAATTTTTAATACCTGGGGTTAAGTTGACTTTTTTTTTAACGTCCTGCATATCAACAATCATTTTGCGAATATCCTGTTCGCCCGGAGTTATTCCGTCTATATCAACAAACTTTTTTTGCACTTCTAATACCAGCATATCAATAGGCTTACCTTGGTTTTCTTTTAAGGTCAAAACTTTAGCCATTCTGTTTTGCATATCGGGAGTAATATAGCGAGGGTATTGTGGTTTGGTATAGTCAGTAACTTTAATAAGTCCACTGCTCTTCTTTTCTGCTAATTCTTTAGCAGTTTTAGCTAAAGACTCTTTGGAAATAACAGAAATTCCTTTTTGAAAATCGGTAACCTTAATATCGCCAGCCTTTACTTTTGTGCCGAGTTGTGGTAATGTTGTGGATATGCCATTCTTAGGAATAATTGTAGGTTTATTGCTGTATTGGGGTGTTTGGGTTCCTTTACGGGACAAATACTTCTGATAATCAGCAACCGTCATCCCCTCTTTTTGAGTTTTACTCAACTCAATCGCTTTTTTAATTATCGCCGATTGCTCAATGATATTGCCAGTCTCTCCTCCTAACATTCTATGTAGGGAGGAGCTTTTTAATCTATTACCAATTTCACCACCAACAACTGTTCCTATTATTTGTCCAGGAATGCCACCAATAGCACCACCAACCATACCACCAGGAAGACCAGCAAGCCGAGCTTCAACCTGCACATCCAACAGAGTCCACTCCTAATCCTCCTGACACTCAGTCTCTTAGCGCACCAACTAGCCTCCGCCCAGAACCAGCCCTTGGCCGCCAACGACATCGACTGGACATCCGAAGATTTTACCAAGCCCATTCAGGTGTTGGTCAATGACGTGGATGTTGACGGCGACCTGGATTCCAATTCGCTGGTTCTCATCAACCCGCCCATCAACGGCACAGCGGTGGTGGATCCGGTCACGCACGCGGTGGTGTACACGCCCAACCCCAATTATCACGGGTTTGACCAGTTTCGCTATCAAATCGCTGACTTCACGGGTTTGACCAATACGGCGCAGGTCACCATTACCATTTACCCGATCAACGACCCGCCGGTCATCAACGATGACTTTGACAGTGTGTTGGAGGGGTCCAACGCGTTCATTCGGGTGGCGCTCAACGACGACGATCCGTTGGACCCGCTGGGCAACATCAACCCGAACAGCATCAGCATCCTGACGCCGCCGAGCCATGGCTCGGCGACACCGCTTACCGGCCCCTTGGGCCGGGTTTTGTATGTTCCGACCAGCGGGTACACGGGGCTGGATTCCTTTCGGTACCAAATCTGCGACGACGGGCATCCCTGGCCAGCGCAGTGCGGGTCGGCCTGGGTGTATGTGAACGTGCGCGGCCGGGTGGTGGGCGGGCCGGACCGGACCATTTGCCCCGGCGATTCAGTGCGCCTCACGGCCACCGGACCGGGGCCCTATACCTGGTCGCCGGCAGCGGGGCTGAGTTGCACCAACTGCAATTCGCCTTGGGCTAACCCTGTCACAACTACGGTCTATACGGTCACGTCTACTGCGGGTGGATGCTGCCCCAACAGCGACAACATTCTGGTCACAGTTTACACGCCGGGCATCCTTTCCGCTAACAGCGACGCACTAACCTTAACCGAGGACGGCAGCGGCAGCCTCAACGCCGTCGCCAATGACGGGGTGGTGGGTTCGCTGGAATTTTACCCGCACACGCCGCCGCTGCACGGGGCCGTCAGTTGGGACGCCGGGGGAAACGCCACCTACACCCCACAACCGAATTACTACGGCCTGGACTCTGCGGCTTATGTCATCTGCCCCCCCGCCTGCCCCGCAAGCTGCGACACGGGCTGGGTACTGTTCACGATCACCCCGGTTAACGATGCACCCCTGGCCGTAACGGACTCAGCCACCACCCTTGAAGACATGCCGATCGGCATCGTGGTGTTGGGCAATGACAGCGACCCCGACGCAGGCCTTAACCCAGCCAGCGTCAGCATTGCAGTAGCCCCGGTAAACGGCACGGCCAGCGTTGACTTGCTCAGCGGCACGGTTACCTATACCCCGAATCTTGACTTCAGCGGCCTGGATTCTTTCCGCTACCAGGTCTGCGACACCGGCTTTCCGCTGCCACAAGCGTGCTCGGAAGCCTGGGTAATCGTGCGCGTAGAAGAGATCAACGACCCGGTTCTGGCGCTCGATGACACGGAGACTACCTTCGAAGACAACGCCTTCGTGACCTTTCCGCTCAACAACGATGTTGATCCTGAAAACCGCCTGGACACGGCAAGTCTGGCTTTAGTCAGCGGGCCCTTGCACGGTGTGGTGGTCATTTTCCCGGCCACCGGCGGCCTGCAATACACGCCCAATCCCAACTTCAACGGCTTGGATTCGCTGCAGTACCGCATCTGCGACGATCAAATTCCCAGCACTTGCGATGAGGCCCGCCTGGCCATCACGGTATTGCCGCTCAATGATGCGCCAACATTAACAGACGACGTCAACGTCACCGATGAGGACCTGCCCATAAGCACGAATGTGCTGGCTAACGACAGCGATATTGACGGATTGATGGTACCGGCAACGGTGGCCATCGTCTCTGGCCCTTACAACGGCACGGCTGCGGTTGACCCCGGAACTGGCCAGGTGCTTTACACCCCTTCGCCCGACTTTTTTGGCACCGACAGCCTCCGTTACAGCGCTTGCGACGACGGAACACCGCTACCAGCTACTTGCGGCGAGGCGCTGCTGGTCATCCTGGTCATTCCGGTCAACGATGCGGTGAGCGCGGCCGATGATGCCTTTGCCGTGCTCGAAGACACGCCTACCTGGCTGAACGTGCTGGTCAACGACACGGACCCGGACGGCCTTGCTGACCCGGCCAGCGTGACGGTCATCGCGGGTCCGGCGCACGGCATTACAGTGCTCAATCCGGCAACGGGCGAAGTGCGCTACGCTCCCGACGCAAATTATGTTGGACCCGACTCCCTGCGCTACCGCGTTTGCGACGATGGCATCCCGGCGGGTTGCAGCCAAGCCACCGTCTTTATAGACGTGTTGCCGGTCAACGACCCACCCATAGCACTGGACGACACGGCTTCCGGCTTCCAGGACAGCCCTATTGCCGTGACACCGCTGGCCAACGATACCGATCTGGACGGCAACATTGATGTTACCTCTTTTAGCATCATCGTCAGTGCGTTAAATGGCAGTATCTCATTTGATGCTGGAAGTGGCACGACAACCTACACACCCGCGCCTGGTTTCTTTGGCAGCGATTCTGCGCTGTACCAAATCTGCGATGACGGCACCCCGCTCCCGGCCGCCTGCGACAGCGCCTGGATGGTGTTCACCGTGTTTGAAGTGCCGCCGCCGCCCAACGTAAAGCCGATTGCGCTCCGCGACACCGCTTCCGTCTTTGAAGACAACGCGGTCGTTTTGAGCGTGCTGGCCAACGACAGCGATCCCGATGGGGCCCTGGTTCCGGCATCGCTGAGCATTTGGTCGGGACCGCTCCAAGCCGCTGCCGTCGTGAATCCGCTGACCGGCACCGTGCTGTTCACGCCCAACCCGGACGTCAATGGCCTGGATAGTTTCGCCTACCGCATCTGCGACAACGGCGTAAGTACCAAGTGCGACAGCGCTTGGGTGCTGGTTCGGGTCATTCCGGTTAACGACGCTCCAAGCGCGCTGAACGACACAGCTTACACGGGCATGGACACGGCAGTTACCGTGTTTATCATGTTGAACGACAGCGATATAGATGGCGCTATCGATGCTTTTACTGCAAGCTTGGTCAGCCCTCCGCTGAACGGCATTGCCAGCTATGATCCATTGACCGGTGCGCTGCTGTACACCCCCAACGACAGCTTTATCGGAACCGATATGCTGGCCTATTCGGTCTGCGACGACGGCTTCCCGCTGCCTGCGCGCTGCGATACCGCGCTGGTGTTCATCTACGTGGGCTGGGTGCCGCCCATCAACACGGCCCCGACGGCCAATCCCGATTTCGTTACCGTGCTGGAAGACAGCCTCGTAGACTTTGCCGTGTGGACCAACGATACCGATGCTGAAGACCTGCTGGATTTAGGCAGCCTTATTCCGGTTGAAGGGCCCTGGTCCGGAACCCTGCTTTCCGGCGCGGGTGCTGCTCCGTGGCGCTACATCCCTTCGCCCGATTTCAACGGCGTGGACAGCTTCCGCTACCAAGTCTGCGACGCGGCAACCCCGGCTTTGTGCGACACGGCCACCGTTTACCTGCAAGTGCTGCCCGTGGCCGATGCTCCCGTGGCCTTGCCGGATTCTGCCAGCGGCGACCAGGACACCGACCTGATCCTTGACGTGTTGCTTGACCTCCTGATCAACGACTACGACGTAGACGGCGACCTGGACCCGGCTTCCATGAGCCTGCTCAGCCTGCCAACGCGCGGTACCGCAACCGAGTCAGCGGGCCTTTATACGTACCAGCCGGAAAATGGTTGGTGCGGAACGGACAGCTTTACCTACCAGGTCTGCGACCTGACCGGTCTCTGCGCCGAAGCGCGCGTGACCCTGCAGGTGACCTGCATCGCGGCGCCGTTCTACGCCATTGACGATGCGTACACGCTGGCAGTCAGCGCCGAAGGCCTGCTGCCTGTCCTGGACAACGATGCCCCGGAAGCCGAAGCGGCCTGCCTGCAAGTGCTGGTGGCTCCAGCCTTCGGTGCCGTCAGCATAGAAAGCAATGGTCAACTGCGCTACAGCCCTTCGCCCTACTTTGCCGGGCTGGACTCGCTGCGCTACAGCGTTTGCAACGCGGACGGAACGGAATCGGCGGAGGCAACCGTCAGACTTACCCTTTACCACGATCAGTTGCTCGTGGCCGGGGGCTTTTCGCCCAATGGCGACGGCAAAAACGACGTGTTCCGCATCCTGGGCCTGGACTTTTACCCTGACCATGCGCTCAGCATTGTCAACCGCTGGGGCGACGTGGTGTTCCAGGCCGCTCCTTATAACAATGACTGGGACGGGATTTCCGGTTCGCTGGTCTTGCCCGAAGGCACCTACTTCTATCTGCTCACCCTGGATCCGCAACAGCCCAAAGCGCTGTTGACCGGTTCCATAACGCTGCGACGCTAAGCCATGAAAGCGCACCTGCCTCGGACCCTTGCGGGACGGCCCATGGTTAGCACGGAGGGCCCGCGCCCATGCCGCTGGCCCGGCTTCTTTCTGGGCTTAATCATAAGCTTGATGGCTATGCTTTTCTGCGGCCATTCGCTTCAAGCGCAACAAGATCCGCTGCAGTCGCTGTACCTGAACGACAAGCTGTTGATTAACCCGGCCTATGCCGGGGCTCGAAATACGTTGGCGGCTACCGTGCAATATCGGCACCAATGGGCGGGCATTGCGCAGGCACCGCGTACCGCCGTGCTGACCGTGCAGAGCCCGCTCAAAAACCCCAAGCTGGCGCTGGGCTTTGTGCTGAGCGATGACCAGTTGGGCGTGACCCGCCAAACCAGCCTTCGCGGAGCCTATGCCTACCGCATTCCTGCGGGCAATGGACGGCTGTCGCTGGGCGTTCAGGGCGGCGTGACCTTGCACCGTGCCGACCTGACGTCACTTACAGTATTTGATGAATCAGACTTGCTTTTCTCTCTGAACGAGAACAGGTTATTGCCCAATGCCGGATTCGGCATTTACTACGATTGGGCCGAGAAGGCTTTCGTTTCGCTCAGCGCTCCTCGCTTGTTGCGCGGGGCTTACTTGCCCGACGGAAACTCGCGCGAAGGACGGCACTACTTCGCCTCAGCCGGCTACCTGGCAGGCAACGGACCAAACGTCAGAGTGCGCACAATGGCGCTCTTGCGCGCAGTTGAAAACGCGCCGATGCAAGTGGAAGGCAACGTGGCCCTGGAACTGATGCGCACCGTTTGGATCGGCGCCGGCATCCGCAGCAACCCCGCCGTGACCGGCCAACTCATGGTTGACCTGCCGCAGGGCCTGGGCGTCGGCTACAGCTACGACATGGACCTCAACACGCTCGGCGACGCCAGCCGCGGCTCGCACGAAGTATTCATCCGATTTGACCTGCCCGAAGGCCGCGACACCGATGTTGCCAGCCCGCGCCGCAGTCCGCACCGCATTTTCTGATGGCTATGAAGACTCACCTGTTGCCCATTGGCCTGGTGGCCGCGCTGCTGCTTTCTTTTCTCGGAGCTTTCGGGGCAAAGGCGGCCGTGGGCGTGGCGGGAGGTTCGGGTGCAGACCGAGCTTCTGCGCAGAACAATGCGGCTTACCAGCCGGCTACCAACTACCCCGATCAACTGGACCAAGCCGAGCGCTTGTTCCAAAACCGCGCATACACAAAGGCCATTCCGCTCTTTGAAGAAGGTCTGGCCGAGCCGTTAAAAGCTCGATTTACCCGCAAACCGACCAGCGAAGCGGCCGTCCGCGAACGCGAGCGCCGCGAAAAAGCGAGCCTGTTGTTGGCTGAGTGCTACCGCCTGACCAGCCAATACGACCTGGCCGCTAGCTGGTTCACCCGGCTGCTGGTAGCACCTGACACCAGCGGACACGCGCAGTCAGCCTACTACTTGCCCACAGGGCAGGTGTTGCAAGTGCTGGGCCGCTGCGAAGAGGCCCGCTCCTGGTTTCAGGCCTACGCTAGGCTGCATCCGGAAGATTCGCGGGGCGAGGCCGGTCTGGCTTCTTGCATTTTGGCCGATACGGTCAAGCAGGCTTCGTTTGATGTGGTCAACCTGGCGTTGAACAGCCCCGAGCACGATTTCGGACCGCTGTTTGTGGACGGTGCGCTTTGGTTTGCTTCGGGGCGCAGCAGCGACCCGGCGCGCGTCGGCTCTGGACTTTCTGCGGTTGATCCGTGGACGGGCGAAGCCTACCTGGACCTGTACCAGAGCCCCAACTGGCAGAGCGAGGAACCGGATGTGGCCCCGCTGGAAGGCGTGCTAAATTCCGAGTTTCACGACGGGCCGGGGCAGGTGTTTGTGCCTAAGACCGGGGCAGACGAACCAGACCTGAAACTGGCCCTGACCCGCAGCCGGATCATCAGCCGGGGAAAGGGCCTGGATCGCCAAAGGCGGCTTTTGTTGGGCATTTTCTTAAGTCACAAATCTGGCGAATCCGGCGAAAACGCTGGCCAAAACTCAGGCCAAAACTCCGGCCAAAACGCTGGCCAAAACGCTGGCCAAAATTGGACAGAACCCGAGGCGCTTGAATTAGGCCTGGGCGAGGCGCTGGTCATGCACCCCACTTGGGGCGCCGATGGCAAAACCCTGCTTTTCAGCTCCGACGCCCCTGGGGGCTCGGGCGGCTTTGACCTTTACCAGACCACCTTGCTGCAAGGAGGCTGGACCCAACCGGAATGGCTGGGACCGGCCATCAACTCGCCCGGCGACGAGCTCTACCCCTTCCTGGATGCCGAAGAAAACCTGTGGTTCTCGTCTGACGGACGGGCGGGCTTTGGAGGCTTGGATCTGTACATCGCCCACCGCAAGCGCAAAGACATCGGCTGGATGGAACCGTCGCTGGTAGCGCCGCCGCTGAATTCCCGCTACGACGACTTTGGGCTGATCTGGCTCAAGACGGATACCCTGGGGGTGATGGCGTCCAATCGGCCGGGGGGGCGGGGCGGCGACGATTTGTACGAGATCTCCCGCAACTGGAAGGCCTACCTGGACGATGACCTGGTGCTGTTGCACGACAGTGCCTCAGCGGTAACTGACGCGGCGGGCGGCCTCGCGCTGGTGCTGGGCCAGACCGTGCGCTCTACCACCGGCGAATCGACTGGCGGCGGTGTAGCGCGCGTGATCCTTCCCCCGAACAACGACACCGTTTTGGTCATGAACGTTGACGGCGAAGGCTTCTTCAGCGGTAGTGTTCCCGTGGGCGAAACCTACCTGCTCGAGGTGGACAAGACCAATTACCTGTCCGAACCAGTGCTGCTGGACACCCGAAACCTGAAGGAGGGCGAATCTATCGCGGTGCTGGCCGAGGTCAGCGAGATGCGCGAGGACCTGGTCGTAGAAATGAACAACATATACTATGATTATGGCAAATCGTTCATTCGCCCCGACGCGGAAGCGGACCTGGAGCGACTGCTCAAGCTGATGGTAACGTATCCGGAAATGCGCATTGAGTTGTCATCGCACACGGATTCGCGGAGTTCAACACCGTTTAACCTGAAATTGTCGCAGCAGCGGGCCGACGCTGCCCGTTCGTTCCTGACCGGGCGCGGCGTTGATCCTTCGCGAATGGAGGCGGTGGGCTACGGTGAATCGCGCCTGCGCAACCGCTGCACGGATGATGCGGTCTGCGCCGAAGAAGACCACCAGTTTAACCGCCGCACCGAGTTCCGGATTACCTACTTTGAAACGGTGATTGAAAGCAAGGCTCGGGAGTTTGCCCCTGGAACTGTGCCTACCCCGGAAGAGATCGTCGCTGCCCGCGAGGCGCTGCGCAGCACAGCGCAGGCAGACCGCGCTGTCGGTGCCGAACTGGCCGCCAATCCCTGGAGCGACGGCACCTGGTATGCCGTGCAATTGGGCATTCACAGCACCAACACGGCCGACCGCTACAACGGTTTTGACTGGTTGGGCGGCATTCGGATTGAAACGTCCTCCGTCGGGTTCTTCCGCTATGTGATTGGCTACTTGCCCTCTCGCGGAGAAGCCGATCAAGTGTTGACCATCATCCGGGACGCCGGCATCCGCGATGCTTTTGTGGTTACCTACCAGGATGGCCAGCGGTTGCATTGACCAGAACTCCTGGAAACCCCAGTTCCGTCAGTACGCACAATTTTTAACATCCTCCTTTGCAGGATGTACGAACGCTTGTATAACGCGCGTTTACCCATTTCCACCGACAACGCGTATTTTCGGACTTCAAATCACCTCATTTTATGGCCATCCGCCCCTTTTCCCGCCTTGCCGCACAGCCGTTATCCTGGTTTACCGGGGCTTTATTGCTGGTTTCTGTTGTTTTGGTAGGGTTTAACTCCTGCAGCAAAATCAACATTTGCGGCCAGGAAAGCAAGTTGTACGGCTCCTGGATCATCACAGAATATGTTGAAGGCGATTCCACGATTATTCCTTCGCTCCTTCCAGTTGTACCCGGCCCGGATCCAATTCCCTTGGACCCCATCTATGTCTTTGACGAAAGCGGCGTGTTGCGCTTCATTTACCTGGGCGATACCACCATCGGCAGCTACCGCATGGAGCGCTACGAGACCAAATGCCTCATCTATTCCGACTTGCTGGAGTACCGTTTGGTCATTTTGTCGCTGGCCAATGACAAAATGGACCTCGAAAGCTGGGCGCTGATCGAAGTTGACTCGCTGATCGAGACCACGCTGACGCTGGAGAAGCTCTGATTGGGCCAGAGGTTGCTTAAAAGTGGCGATTTCGGCGCCGGATTTAAGCGCGGGGTTTTTAGGCTTACCCTCTTATGGTTGGCTGATGGCCAGCAACGCCTGACCCACCACCCCTTTTGCGTTGACCACCAACACTTGGTATATGCCGGGATGCAAGGCTTGCGTCTGCAACACGACTTGACTGGGTGCCCCTGAAGCACCGCCCGAGTCTGGCCAACGCTGCACCTGCTGCACCCGGCCGAGAGCATCCAGAATTTGCACCGACGTTCCTGGGTCTAAAGCCCCTGCCTGCCCGGCACCAGCCAAGGTCAACACTACCTGGTCGCTCGCGGGGTTGGGATAGAGCCGCAACGTCAAGGCAGTTTGTTGCAATGCCGCAGTAGGCTGTGCCTGTACAGACGCCAGCCGCAGGTTTCGCAGGTCTATGCCGTCGGCGCTGAGCGCCTCATCGCTTTCCAGGCGCAGCCGCACTTGCACGGGCGCGCCCTCAAATGGGCTCAAGTCCAGGCTTTCTGCGGTCCATTCGGAGGAACCGGTGTAGTGATTCCACGAAGGGCCCTGTTCGGAGTCGCCGCAGCGGGTGTGCTCGCCGCGCAGCGCCACCCAGGTTTGGCCGTCGGCAGAGGCTTCGAACCAGGCGTAGTCGAAGCGGGGTTCTAACGCCCAGCGCAGGTCCAGCAACAGGCGGCTGTGGCGGTTTCCAGTCAGGTCAAAGGTGCCGATGGCGCCTTCAAACGCCGCTGCATTGGTGTAATTTTTTTCGGGCGAATCGCTCCAGACCAATGGGCCACGGGTCTGCTCATGCAAGGCCTGCTCACTCCAGGGCTGCCAGTCTCCGGAAGGTTGAATCGGCTGCTGCTCAAGGCCGAACAGCGTTTGCACCGTAATACGGTGCTCAAAACCGGGCCAGCGCAACACCCAATCGTAGCGCACGGCATCACCGGGCTGCGTAGACGGATGCAGGCGGTAAGATAGTTCGCCCTCCCGCTCCTGTCCGGCCTCCAAGGCCGCATAGGCAACCGAAACCGCGGCTACGTCCAAGTTCGTGCTCAGGGCTTCAAGACTGACTTGAGCGTCCACGGGAATTTCACCATAACCAATTATACGGTGGCGCAAAACTCCTTCGCGCTCGGCCAAGGGCGCTTCCAGTGCAGTTACCGCGGCGTAGCGCGTACCGAAAAAGGCCAGCAGCAAATTGGCCAGCGCGTTTTCCTGCACCATCGGGATAATCTGCGATGCCGGTGGCCAAAAGCCGAGTTCGCCCACTTCGGGAGTCCAGGCAAAGGTTTTTTCCTTGAGCGTTTGCTCGCCGTAGAACCAATCGTCTGAACTGCCGTTCACAGCGTAGGAAACGGTTTGGTAGGGGGTTCCGTAGGTGTAGAAATTGTCTTCGACCATGCTTTTTGCCCCGCGTCGAAAGGTTCCGTGATCCGGCGTGAACACAAAGTCGTAGCCCCACGGAAAAATCAGCAGGTCGCCGAAACTGTGGTAGTTCAGCGCCGTTCTAAAATTTCTCTCTACTGACAATTCCATCAGGTTAGCAATTTCCGGTTCGGAACCTGCCGACGGACCTCTGTATACGTCTGAAGCTGCAACCGGCGAAGAGCCCACGTTGTCAAACCCCCATTCGTAAGGCCAGTTTCGGTTTAGGTCCACCCCGGTGCTGGTGCCGTTGTTGCGGGCATTCTTTCGCCAGAGTCCCCCGCCCATCGGATTGCTGATTCGGTTAATCTCATACCCATCGGGATTGACCACCGGCACAAAGTACAATTGGGCGTTTTTGATCACGTAGGTGGCGCGTTCATCAATGCCGTAGTTCTCCAGCAGCCAGTTCATGTAAAACAAGACGCTCATCATGCCCGCCGGTTCGCGCGCGTGCATAAGGGCGGTGTAAAGCACATTGGGCTCGTCAGCTTCATCCACGCCCACGTTGTCGGACATCTTGAGCAGGAATTGCTGCCGGCCCTGGTGGGTCAATTGGGTGCCAAATGCGGTCCGGGGTGAAACCAGTGTCGGAAAACGCGCCGCCATGCTGTCCATTTGGTCATAAACCTCCTGCATGGTGTAATAACCGCCCATGCTGCCAGGCACAAAGGCATCCGGAATCACAAAATCGGAGGGAATGCGGGCGCAGGCTCCCGCGCCATCGCGCAGCGTTGAAGCTGCCTCTCTGCCCGCTTCAAAACCGGGATCTGCGGCAATCCTGGCACCGTAGTACGCCGCCATATCGCGCTGCAGCACGCTGTGGCTGAGCCCTGCCTCGCGGATGATGCCGAGCTCGCGATCGGAAAAATCCCCTTCGAACCATAGCTCCCCTTTGCGCAAGCCGTGGTCTGCGGCGATGCCCAACGCGCTGAGTTGCGCCCCGGACGCCTGCACCCTGACCCGGTGGTATTGCTGGTCAGCGCTTTGTGCCGACACGGCAACCGCGACAAAGTAGAACCCGGCGGCAAGCCAAAGGCGCAGACCGCGACCGAGCAAGAGATGGTTGATAGAAATCATATAAAATACTTTTATTTGTATGACCGAACAGGCAGGTAAAAAAAGGCCAGGCTTTGAAGCCGCAAGGAAAGATAACCATTCTACAAAAGCGGTTCACGTTTTCGGGCCGTTTCAGGATTTGGGTTAACTTTCCCGGCATATGGCCGAGCAGCAACCCGAAAGCAAAGTTTACAGCCTGGAGCAGCTCAACCGGAGCATCGGCAAGGCCATTTCGGAGCGCACCGGCGGAGCGGTGTATTGGATTCGGGCCGAAATTGCCCAGTGGAACGTGCACAGCAGCGGGCATGTCTATCTGGACCTGGCCGAAGAGCGCAACGGCCAACTGGTGGCCAAAGCCCAGGCCGTGGTCTGGAAAAACGACTACGCCCGCATTCTGGACGCCCTGGGCAGCGAAGCGCCCCAGGTGCTGCGCCGGGGCAGCGAAATTCAGTGTGCCGTGGCGGTGAGTTTTCACCCCGTTCACGGCCTCAAGCTGGTGCTGCGCGAAGTGGACTTGGGCTTCGTACTGGGGCAGCAGGAAAAACGCAAGCAGGAAACGCTGGCTTTTCTGCAGGCCTCCGGCTTACTGCGCAAGAACGCCGGTGTACCGATGCCCCGAGTTATTCAGCGCCTGGCGTTGGTGGGCGCTCCGGATTCTGCGGGCATCGCCGACTTTGTGCGGCATTTGCTGCGCAACGAGTACGGTTACCGCTTTGGCATCACGTTGTTTCCGGTCAAAGTTCAGGGCGAAGGGGCCGCCGCGGAAGTGGCTGCTGCGCTGCGTAACATAGAAAAAAGTACGGAAGCAAAGCTATTCGATGCGGTGGTGCTGGTTCGCGGAGGCGGCTCTCGCCTGGATTTAGACGTTTTTAACGATCGGGAATTGGCGGTTGCAATTGCCGCGATGACCCTTCCCCTGATCACGGGCATTGGGCACGAAACGGACCGCAGCGTGGCCGACGAAGTGGCGCATACCGCCGCAAAAACACCGACGGCGGTTGCTGCTTTTCTGCTGGACCGCGCCGCTAATTTTGAAATGGACCAGCGGGAACGCATGGAGCGCATCCGTTTTTTAGCCGTTCGCGAATTAAAAACCCAGCGCGGCCGATTGGGGGTGGCACAGGAAGGATTTCAAATTCGAGCCATTAGCAGCACGCAGCGGCGGCGCGGTAACTTGCACCAGATTGGCAACCGGATAGCCCGTGCGCTTCGCACGGAATTGGCGGGGCGGCAGAGCCGATTGCTGGTGAGCCAGTCCAGGATCCGGCAAAGCCCGATTCAACTGCTGCGCAAGGAGGCACCGGCAGTTTTGGCCGGGCAAACGCATCAACTGCAATCGCTTAGCCGGCAATTGTTGCGCACCGAAGCCCTGCAATTAGAGCGGTATCGGCGGTTGAATTGGCTGGCGCTGCTCCCAATTCGACAGGCGGAACCGGGGTTGAGCAAGGCCCAAGGAGCCCTTCGCCTGTTGAATCCGGACACCACACTGGCCCGGGGATACGCGATTGTGCGCTACCAGGGCAAGGCGCTGGCAACGGCGGATCAGTCGGCCGTTGGTGCTGAATTGGACATTACCTTGTTTGCGCAAAAACTGACGGCCCGGGTAGAGGCCGTGGAGGCTCGAAAGGCTCCATTGCCGGGAGAAAATTTTGTAGCTACGCACTGATGAAAGAAGAAAACCTAACCTACGAAGGCGCTGCCGCCGAACTGGAAACCATTCTGGCCGAGCTGGAATCGGGAAAAATTGGGATTGATCAACTGGCGCTCAAAGTAGAACGCGCTGGCATGCTGCTGCGCTTTTGCCACGACAAACTGCGCGATACCGAGCAGAAAGTCAGTGCCATCATTGCCGACTTGGGGCTGTAGGGCTGGCGGCTACAGGAAAGGGCAAACTGCAGCAGATAGGGTCCGGCAGAAGCGAGAGCACCACCCTTAATCCATCAACGTGTACGAAGTGCGGCGCAAGTGCTCCTGGCCATCGTTCCAGGACGTTTCCAACAAGATACTTTTTCCTACCTTATACACAACATATGTTATGGTGTAAGGCTGATTGTTGCAATCCTGGTGCGTAGCCTCATGGCGGCCTTCCTGTGCAGAAGTCAGCGCAAAGGTTCTGGCTCCTTCCGGACCGTCAATACTTACAGCATTTTCGCGGCTGAGCACCACAAGTTGCTCGTGCTCTCCTGAACAAGTGTTCAAAAATTCCACTACTTTCTGCTGGCCACTAAATTCCTCTTTCCAGCGGTAGCAATAGGTGCCGTCCCAACTGTTACCCTGTGGCTTTTGGCAGCCGCTAAACACCAAAAACAACACACCCAAAAAGAAGGCAATTCTCAGGGAATTTTTAAATGCAGTAGAATAGAATAACATACGTTATGGGCAAAAAGTGGGCAGCAATAGCGCTTTATAAAACACTCCCTCCCTCTCTTCATTGTATACGCCCCTCCCCGAAAAACGGGTTCAGCCATCCCTGTTTTCCGCGACATATTTACGCGGCTTATGCATGGTCTGCTGAGCCTTTAGCGGTTCTGCATTCAGCCTTTTTTGCATACAGTTTGCCCAAAAAAAGCAAAGGCTCCCGAAGGAGCCTTTGCATCAATTAAGGATAGTATGTGAGCAGGAAGGCCAACTCCCTGTCAACAGTCTTTCGATGATCTTTTGGCGACCTTTTGGCGACCTTTTGGCGATCAGGGAATCAATACGGCGTCCACCACGTGGACCACACCGTTGCCGCCTTGTACGTCAACTGCTGTGATGTTGGCAGTACCGCTGCTGCTGGTGGTAATAGAAACAGCGCTGCCGGTGATGTTGATGGTGAAGGTGCCACCGCTCAAGGCGGTAATTACCTGACCGTCACTCAGGGTGCTGCTCAGCACGTTTGCACCGCTAACAACATGGTACAAAAGAACCGCCTCCAACGTGGCTACAGGAATGTCGTTAATGGTATTCCAGATAGGGTCGCTGTCCAACAGGGCCTGGAAGGCAGCGTTGGTGGGAGCGAATACCGTGAAAGGACCCACGCCGCTCAGTGTGCCCACAAAATCAACGGTCAGATCGGCGCGCGTTAACGCGGCTACCAGGGTGCTGAAGTTGCTGTTGTTCAGCGCAATGTCTACCACCGAAGGAATACCAATGACGCTGCTCACAACGTGAATCACGCCATTGGTGGTTTCGATGTCGGTCTCGATCACTTCGGAGCTGTTGATGAATACGCCACCCGTCAGATTCACCAGCGCGCTGATGTTGTTGTCGGTGGTGGATTCAGTGGCCAGGGTGCTGATGTAACCAGCGGTCAGGTCAGAAGACAACACTTTTCCGCTCACTACGTGATTGAGTAAAATGTTGGTCAAAAGGTCAACCGGAACGTCGTCCAGGCTGGCAAAACCGTTCGCTGCCAAAAAGGCCGTGAACGCGTCATTCGTGGGAGCGAAAACGGTAAACGGACCATCACCTTGAAGGGTGCTCACCAGGTCTGCGCGTGTTAGCGCGTCTACCAGGGTCGTAAAACGGGCATCGGCAATTGCCGTGTCCACAATGTCCAGTAGGTCATCGTCGTCATCATCGTCGCACGAAGCGAACGTGAAGGCGGCCAGTCCCAGCATCAGGAAGGGCAGGAAATTTCTCAATTTAATCATGGTTTTTTGCTTGAGGGTTAATTAGAATGGGATGAGGCTTTGAAACAGGCTGTTCGCAAAAAGGTTCAACCGTACAATAATTTTACGCCATTTTTAGGCCATGGCTTTTAATTTTTCCATCTCCGGGAAACTCGTAGACCTTCATCAAAACCGTATTTTTCCGGGTCGCATAACTGTACAAAACGGTATTATTCAACGGATTACGCCGCTAGAGGACAACCAGGCCTTTTCGCCCGTAAGCCTTCTACCCATTATCATGCCAGGTTTTGTGGATGCGCACGTTCACGTGGAAAGTTCTATGCTCCCCCCGACCGAGTTTGCGCGGATGGCGGTAGTTCACGGAACGGTAGGGTCCGTGTCTGACCCACACGAAATCGCGAATGTTTTGGGCGAAACCGGCGTGATTTTTATGCTGGAAAACGCAGCCCGGAGCCCGTTTAAAAGCTGTTTTGGGGCTCCCAGTTGTGTTCCGGCAACTGGATTTGAAAGCGCAGGAGCAACACTAGACGCAAAAGCAGTGGCGCGATTGCTCGATCGCCCGGATATCGGATACTTGGCAGAAGTTATGAATTTTCCGGGCGTTTTGGCCGCCGATCCGGAACTTATGGCCAAAATAGATGCGGCCAAGGCGCTGGGCAAGCCCATTGACGGCCATGCACCGGGCCTCCGACGAAGGGATGCCGCGCGCTATGCAGCCGCTGGAATAGAAACCGACCACGAGTGCGTTACCCTGGAGGAAGCGTTGGACAAAGTGGCCTGCGGCATGCATATTTTGATCCGCGAAGGCTCCGCAGCCAAAAATTTTGACGCACTCTGGCCGCTGCTCCTCTCCCATCCCGATCGGGTCATGTTTTGCTCGGACGACAAACACCCCAACGACCTGGTGCACGGGCACATCAACCAGCTGGTGGCCAGAGCGGTGACCAATGGCGCACCACTTTTTGACGTGCTGCGCGCGGCCTGCTACAATCCGGTGCGGCACTACCGCCTGCCCATTGGACAGCTCAGGGTTGGCGATCCGGCTGATTTCATTGCGGTGAAGGACTTGGAACGCTTTGAAGTCATGCAAACCTGGATCGGGGGCCGCGAAGTTGCCCGTCACGGAAAAACGCTGCTGGATCGCGTCCCGACCGCTGCGCCCAACAAATTTGCTGCGCTGCCGCTGCTCCCGGAGCAACTTCAGGTGGCTGCCGAGGGCGCTGAACTTAGAGCCATCGTGGTGCACGACGGGCAATTGGTCACCAGCAGTGCCTGGGTACCCACGCCGCTTTCGGGCGAATGGGCAGTCGCCTCGCCCGGCGACGACTTGCTCAAACTGGTGGTGTACAATCGCTATCAGGTGGCGGCGCCCGCCATTGCTTTCGTGAAGGGCTTTGGCCTGCGGCAAGGCGCGCTGGCCAGCACGGTGGCCCACGACAGCCACAACATTATTGCCGTGGGTGCCGACGACAAAGCCCTGGCCGCTGCCATCAATGCGCTGGTGGCCAACGGCGGCGGCATATCGGTGGCGGATGCCGCCCTAAAAACAGCTTTGCTTGCCCTGCCCATTGCCGGCCTGATGAGCGACCAGGACGGCTGGGAAGTAGCTGAAGCCTACGAATCGCTGGACACCCGCGCCAAAGCGCTGGGGAGTCACTTGAAAGCGCCTTACATGAGCCTGTCCTTTTTGGCCTTGCTGGTCATTCCGAGCCTGAAACTTAGCGACCAAGGCCTTTTTGACGGGGAGGTGTTTGCGTTTTGTGAGCTGTTTCGGTAGCCTGCCGCCCCGCAGAGGTCCCGCAGGGATCGCGCAGATGTTGCGCATGGATCGCGCAGAGTTCGCGCACGGATCGCGCATGCATCGCGCAGAGATCCCGCAGGGTTCGCGCAGGAGTAGCGCAGAGGTCGCGCAGGGCTTATCCCGCCGCTCCCGGGTCGTAAACGCCCGGCATCTGCACCTTCTCAATGGCCCAATAGTCATACTGGTCCAGGTGAAGCGTAAAATGGGCCGGGCCGCTGAACGTAAAGCCCTTGCCCCGGACATTGGGGTAGCCGATGTAACTGACGCGAACCCGGGCCAACGCGCGGTTGCTGCCGAGCATGGTTATTTCTTCCAGCTCAAAATTCAGCAACTCGATTTCGTCAAAGGAATCGGTGAAATCGCAGAGGCGATCCACCATTGCGCTCATTTCGGGGGAGTCACCGAGTTCGCCTTGGGGCAGGTACATGATGCTCTCCAGCATCGCGTAGTATTTGCCGAAGAGCATGTCGAAAAATTCGGCGACGGTGTGCTCTACTTCAAATTCCTCGTTGGGGTAGAAATCTTCAAACACGAATTGCTGGCTAATGCCTTCCATGCGGATGTTTTCAATCGTTTCCTCCATGAGCTCTTCCGTCAGGTAACGGTAAAACTCTCTCGGAGGGACACGATATAGGGTGGTTACTTCAATTCCGGCCTTTTCTAATTCCAGGGAAAGGCGTTGCAGTTCAACGCTCAACTTTCGGTCAGACAGGCGGCTTTCGCGGGGGTATTTGGGGTTGCCCAGGTAAGCAGCTACCGTGGTGCGCGTTGCTTCTGCAAACTTGCTTTCTACGGTTTCCAATTGGCCGAGCCAACGCGCTTCCAAACCGCCGGGCAGGTCCTGGCCTCCTGTTAATACGGTGCCAAAACGAGCGGCCAAACGGAGCTTGGCAACTTCGTTTTCTGCCTGCTGACCCAGGTTAATCTGGTTCTTTTCTTCCTGTAGCATAGCACTAAGGTAGGGGTTTACAAATTAACTACAATATCATATTTTTTTTAGATGTCTAATATTTACTACGTGTAACTCGCCCTTTTTCAAGGGCTTGAGGCTATGCGCCGCGCTCATACAAACCGCACTAAATGAATCATCGGCAAATTCGAGTGCAGGCAGGTCCAATGCCCGTGGTCCGGCAGCGCCCACCAACTGCCCTGCTCATCGCGCTCGGTCAGCGCGTCGGTTGAGCGATCGCGTTCCTGGATGCGCTTGCCGTTCACGAAGATGTTGATGTGCTGGCGAAGGGCCCCGTGGTCTTCAAGCAGGCAGCGGCGCAGGCCCGGGAATTGCGCTTCGGCGCCCTGGAGCAACTCCGCTACCGTGCCGCCTGGCAGGGTGGTCTGGCCCAAACGGGGGAAAAAATCGGCCAAGGGCTGAAGTGAAGCGGACCGCAGGCAATGGGGCAATTTGAACGAGAAAGGTAGCAAGGTGTCCCTGAACTGGCGCAAAACTTTAACATCGGGCTTAGGGGCTTAGCTTTGCAGAGGCATGTCTGTACAACCCCTTTTGGACCGTTTTGGCCGGGTGCACAACTACCTGCGCATTTCGCTGACGGAGCGCTGCAACCTGCGCTGCACGTATTGCATGCCGGAGGAAGGGGTTCCGTTGCTCGGTCGGCAGCACTACATGTCTGCCGAAGAAGTGCTGGCTCTGGCTCGCATTTTCGTTCATCTGGGGGTAAACAAAATTCGGCTGACGGGCGGTGAACCGCTGGTGCGAAAAGATTTTGCCGAGATCGCGCAAGGCCTCGCCGCCCTTCGAACCCTAACGCCCCATTTGAGCCTGAGCCTGACGACCAACGGCACGCTTTTGGAACCGCTTTGGGAGCTGCTGGAAGCCTGCGACATGCGGTCCATCAACATTAGCCTGGACACCCTGCAGCCCGCTAAATTTTTGGCCCTGACCAAACGCGATGATTTTGACGCCGTTCGAAGGGCCATTGACGTGGCGGTGCAACGCAAGTTCCGCGTCAAGGTCAACGCGGTGCTGCTCAAGGGCAAAAACGAGGACGAAATAGAAGACTTCATCGCCTGGAGCGCCCGCGAGCCGATTCACGTCCGTTTCATTGAATTCATGCCGTTTAACGGCAACGAGTGGGGCTGGGACCAGATTTTGCCCTTCCACACCGTCCTGGAGCGCGCCAGAGCGCATTTTACACTGGAAAAGGTACAAGATGACGTGCATGACACCGCACGCGCCTACCGCGTTCGGGGCGGGCTTGGCACTTTTGGCATCATTGCCTCCATGACGGCGCCTTTCTGCGATACCTGCAACCGCATCCGCCTGACCGCAGACGGTAAAATCCGCAACTGTCTGTTCAGCGACGATGAACTGGACCTGCTAACCCCGCTGCGCCAAGGCGAAAACGTGGAAATGCTCATTCGCCAGAGCATTCACGCCAAGCACGCCCGCCACGGAGGGGTAGAAGAAATTTCGCAGCTCTCGCGCGAAGACTTTACCCAGCGGAGCATGATCCGGATCGGGGGTTGAACAAATGTTCAGAACTGAAAGTAAATGAACTGCTCGCCGGCACTCTGTGCAATGGCCATCAGGAACAACATGGATGCCCATACCACCCCAAGTATCCAGGGGTGAATGTTCTTTGCCAGCATCATCAGCGTATGGTGCCGCATGTAGTAGTGCGAAGCAAACAACAAAGCACTGATGGTTAAGACCTTGATAATGTCGAAATGGCCCAGAATTTTGGCACCTTCCGGATGCCAATAAAGCATGGATTGGAGCATGATGCCCGCTGAGGCGAAGTCCTCCGCCCTGAAAAACACCCAGGTCAGGTTGACCAGAAAAAAGGTGAACAAGGCCAACAGGGCACCATTCCACCAGTTGATGTCAACCTTGACATACCTTTTAAGCAGTCGCTCAATCACCAGATAAATACCGTGCAAAAAGCCCCAGGCAACAAAGGTCCAGGCTGCACCGTGCCATAAACCGCCCAGCAACATGGTCAGCATCAGGGCAATGTACATGCGCGATGGGCCAAAACGGTTGCCGCCCAGCGGAATATAGAGGTAGTCTTTCAGCCAGGAGGACAGCGAGATGTGCCAGCGACGCCAGAACTCGGAAAAACCAATGGATCCATAAGGATATAAAAAGTTATCCCCGAGGGTGATGCCCAGCATCATAGCGATGCCAATGGCACAACTGGAATAGCCGGCAAAGTCAAAAAAGATTTGACCGGCAAAGGCCAGGGTACCTGTCCAGGCATCCAAAATGTGCAAAGGCTTTCCGGCGCTGAAAACGTCGTCAGATGTACCCGACAATAGCGTGTCTGCCAGCACCACTTTTTCGAACAACCCAAGCGTGAGCAAAAAAGCACCCCAGATAAACTGATTCACGGTAGCCTTCTTTTGCTCGTAAAACTGGCTGATTAAATCGTGGGCGCGCACAATCGGCCCGGCGACCAACTGCGGGAAAAAGGTGACGTAAAGGGCAAAATCCAAAAAAGTGCGAGCGGGCTCAATCTTTCTGCGGTACAGGTCAATGGTGTAAGACATAGTCTGGAACGTATAAAAAGATATGCCCATAGGCAGAATAATGTCCATGGGTCGGGGTTGATACTCCCAGCCCGCAAGACCTGCCAGCCACACGAAATTCTCCAGCAAAAAGTTGCCGTATTTAAAGAAGGCAAGAAAACCCAAATTAACCACCATGCTCAAAGCGAGCCATAGGTTGCGCCGTCTTTGGTTTTGCTCCACAGCCAATTTGTTGCCAGTGATCCAGTCCACCATGGTAGAGATCCACAAGAGCAAAATCAAGGGTGGATTCCACAGCCCGTAAAAGAGGTAACTGGTCAGCAGGAGCATCCGCTTTTTACTAATCCAGCTAAATACCGGAGTGTAGTAATACGCCAGCACCAGGGCGAAAAAGACCAAAAAGCCCAGCGAATTGAACAACATGATTATTGGGCTTTGGCGGTAATCAATGCGTTGTCCTGCTGGAGAATACTGACCCATTCGCGGGTAAACACATCGGCATCAGGCCCGGACAAGTGCGACCATTCCGGGCACTCAAAATGGCTCAAAGCATCATAATCTTTGTAATGGTAAGCGCGGGCGCCACTCTGACTGACCAATTCGTCCCAAAAGGCTTCGCGCGGAAAACCCATTGCCTCTCCCGCTGCAAGCATGCCAGATGAAGGACAGCGCACCAAAATCAGGTTACCTCCCCGCGCTTTGAATTTTTGCGCATCTTCCAGAAAGTAGGCCATGGTAGCTTCCTTTTCCGGATCCCGGCGGGATCGTCCCACAGCCAACCAAACCCGCTGAACAGGACCCGCAAATGCGGTGTCGTTGACGGTACGGGCTGACATTCGCGTGTTGCGGTTATTATCAGCACAAGCAAAGTTGTTGAACGGGGGAAAAGGCTCTTCGCCCGTGCGATTTCCGATCTGTATCCTGCCGAGGAGCGCCTTGAGGTTGGTGTCATCTGACCATTCCTCTTCATTGATGGAAACCAGTGCCAGGTTGTTTTGGAAAGGCAGCGACAGCGCAAAATTCAGGCGCTGGGCGTAGGTGCGGTCGCGATAGTGGTCTACCTTAGTTTGTGGCCTGGACCAGGGCCGTGCTTCCGGAAAGGTGGTGGAGAAAAACAAGCCTTCGGTAACGCCCACCACAATCGTTCCGGTGAAATCGGTGTTTCGAACAAGGTCACGAAAAATGGGCAATGGGCTGGAGCCCGGCGAAGCCAACTGAAGCGGCTGGCGGCCGGTCAGTTTTTCCCACTCATAGATCTGTACATCAAATAGAACTCGTGAAGATCCTGTCAGGATAACATCCTCTCTGCCCAACTGGTCAACTTTGGCCCGCTCGCGCGCCCACAGGTTTTTATCGTCGCTCAGGTCGGGAACGCGGCCTTGAGAGCGGAGGTAAACTTCCCAGGAAACCAGCGCGAGTAACGCCAGGACAAAGGCCAGCAACAGCGATGTTTTAAGCTGCATGGGTCATTTTTAGAAGGACAAAAGAAGATAAAACAAAGGTAAAACTTCCTAAATCGCAAATCGGCTAAAGAATCTACAACTTAAAATAGCGCTTGACCAAGTTCATCTGGATCGGGGCACCCAACCAGCGGCGAAGGCCCCAAAACTGTTTGGCATCATTGCCTGCCAGGTAGCGCAGGCGGCGGGAATTGTCTGAGCAGGCGCGGTAGATGACGCGGGCCACCAGGTCTGGCGAGGAGAAACTCCGCACCATTTTGGGATCGTTGATCCGGTTGGTGATAGTGGCGTGGTACTGGTTGTATTCCGGAAAGTTGCTGAGGTTAAAGGCGTCCATAGAGCGGCCGCTGAAGTCGGTTTTGATGGCTCCCGGCTCCACCACCTTGACGCCAATGCCCAGCGGTTGCAGGTCGTACCAGAGCCCTTCGCTCAAGCCTTCTATGGCCCACTTGCTGGAATTGTACAGCCCGAAAAGCGGTAGTGTCAACAGACCGCCGATGGAACTGATGTTGACAATCAGGCCCGATTTGTTGGCTTTGAAATGAGGCAGGATGGCTTTAATGCAATCAATGACCCCGAAGAAGTTGACGTCGTATTGGCGGCGGATTTCCTGGTCCGAGCCGGCTTCGAGTGGACCGTACGCGCCGTAACCGGCGTTATTTAACCACACGTCAATTCGCCCGTAATGGACGATGATGTCTTTGACGGCTTGCGCAACGGTGGCGTGATCCTGCACATCCAGCCGGCAAAGGAAAAGACGGTCGTCTGGTTTGAGGTCTTTTTCCGCTTGTGGGTTCCGCATGGTGGCGGCCACCTTCCAGCCTTTCGCGTGAAACAGTTGAGCGGTGGCCTTGCCGATGCCACTGCTGGCCCCGGTGATGACGATGGTCTTAATCATGGGTGATGGACTATTGGGTTTGCAAATGCCTTCGCGGCCACAAAAAACGTCAACTTTGGCTTAGCATTTGCTATGATCAACCCCATTCGCATCATCGGCCTGTTCCTCTACCCCATCAAGTCCTGCCGGGGCATTGAGGTAGAACAGGCGCAGGCAGCGGCACAGGGCTTTGTCCTGGACCGCCGCTGGATGCTGGTTGATGACCAAGGGCGTTTTATGTCGCAGCGCACGACGCCACAAATGTGCCGCATTCAACCAAGCCTGAACCACCGCGGGTTCTCTGTTGGCTACTTGCACGAAAGCATTCCCAGGTTGCATATTGCCCCAGAGACCGACAACGATGAAAAGCTCCAGGTAAGCGTCTGGGACGATACACTGACCGCCTATCGCGTCAGCGATCAGGCCGATGCCTGGTTCAGCCAGGTGCTTCAGACTCCTTGTCATTTGGTTTGGATGGGTCCCGACAGCCAGCGCCCCGTAGATCCGAGCTACGGGCAACCTGGCGACGAGGTCAGCTTTGCCGATGGCTATCCCTACCTGATCGCGGGGCAGGAAACGCTCGACGACCTGAACCAGCGCTTGGTGTTGGCCGGGGGGTCGCCGGTGCCGATGGAGCGTTTTCGCCCGAACATTGTCTTGAGCGGCCTGCCGCCGGGAGCCGAAGATCACGTGGGCAGCCTGCAATGCGGGGAGCTGACCTTTGAGCTGGTGAAACCCTGCACCCGCTGTGTGGTGACCACCCTTGACACCGCGACCGTGCATTTTAACCAGGAACCTTTGCGAACGTTGGCGAGTTACCGGCGCGGTGAAAAGGGAGTGCTCTTTGGTATGAACGCTCTGGTGCGCGGCCAAGGGGTTTTGCGGGTTGGGGATGAAGTGCGGGTGGTGCGCTGAGCATGAATAAGGACGGACTAGTAAACAAAACAAGGTTGACCGCTACTCCTCCAACGAAATTTCTTCCAATACTTCATTTGTCAGCCGCCAAGATGACTCAACTTTAGGCAAAACATCTTCCTCCTTAAAGTCGAAAAAATCTCCGTTATCTCCCTGCTGCCGCCACGGATTTCCGTGATGCAAATTGCCAGGTCCACTTTAGTTATGATCAATTTGGTCCCAATTTTTGCAATAATTTGGAACGAAAATGCAGGAGTTCATCTTAACACGGCGGAGTAAAAATCCGGACTCCGCTGCGCCGAAGCCAGTGCGAAAGAAGCCGAAAAAGAATGACCAATGATGACCCGATACCGGTTGGGGTGGTAGGCAGCCAATTGCGCATCCAAGTTTTCAGTGATGAAGCAATGAAACTGCAACTGCTCGTCCAGATCAATTAGGGCGAATTCCTCCTTGCGATTGACTTGCGAGGATCCCCTCCACGGCCAACGTAGCATAAACGACTTATTTGTAAGAAAAAACAAAAAAGGATTCAGGCATTTTGAATAAGGTTTATAATCTCGCGCTCTGCGGTTTCCATAGCGCCCTGGACGGTTTGGTGATGGCCATTGAGGTTCATGGCCTCACCCGCAAAGAACAATTTATTAGCAACGGCCTCTGCCGCCATGCTTCGGGAATTGCCCATGCCCACGGTGCTGAAGGAATAAGCACCCCGAATAAAAGGATTTCTGGTCCAGTTCTCCACCCGGGCATTGATGAACGTTGCATTGGCCTTACCGGCATAGATGGTATCCAATTCATGAAGCAAGGCCTCGACAATGGCCTCATCGCTCTCCAAGGTATCGAGAAAGGCGGCCTGTTCACCCATAATAAAAGCTAGTAATACGTTATCAGGTATCGACTTTCCAATGCTATCATCGAGGTAAGCTGCACAAACAGCCCCTCCAAGGAGGTACTGGTCGTAAAATGGCTCACTAAAGCGCAAAAAGACCTTCATGCCTGGCCCCATGCCAATTTTGGAAAATGCTGCGGTCTTCTCGGCTGGCAATGGTGGGACGAATTCAATATCTGCATCTTTTAATACGGTGATGGGCACCGTCAAAATCACCTTGTCTGCATAGTAAACACCACCAGTGGCATCTGTAAGAATTATTTGATCGGTGGAATAGTCAATGCTGGTCACAACGGTGTTCAGTTTCAGTTGCCCCTGCACCTGCAAAGCAAACTGAGATTCAAAGAAATCGAAATATGTTTGCTCAAATTTATAATCACTGTTTCCAGAACTCCAATTGACCTCTTCCAGGTTGCTATAGTACACGGACAATTCAGAAGCAGCCGCTCCATAGTCACCCGCAAGGGCTTCAACCAGGTAGCGGTATTCAGAGCCAAAGCCGCGACTGACCGCATAATCCCAATAAGAAAGATCCGGTAAGCCGCCGCCTTCAAAGATAGATAAGTTGCGGGGCAGCTCTTCAACAACAGCTTCGTTGAACCAATAGACGGGCTCGCTATTGTCTTCAGTAATAACAACTCCCGCCTGCTTGATCAACTCTCCGGCCACGTTTCGCTTGCCGTGCAGCCATTGCGCCCCGGTATCAATGGGATAGTTTGCAAATCCCGAATTCTTACCGAGTCGGCCGCCGTAACGACCTGAAGCTTCTAAAATAGTGAAATCAATACCACGAGACTTTAAAAGCGACCCAGCATAAAGTCCTGCGGCGCCCGCGCCAATCACCATAACTTTTCCTCCGTAGCTCAAGTTGCCAGGAAGTCCGCCGTCTTTGCAACCTGAAAACACATTATGATTCAATAACAGCCCCCCAGCAGAAAAAAATGCGGAATTCTTGAGGAATTTTCTTCGATCCATAGTGCCTGTGCGTTTTGTGAAAACTGCTTAAAAATAGTCAATGGAAAGATCAGCTCCAACGGGCTCATTCCGGTAAATCTAACGGTTACCCGGAATCAATGCGCGGCCGCAAGGGGGACAGACCGCTTTGTTCCAAGCCCTCCCCCTAACTCCCCTGCCCAATATCGGACTTGCCGCCCCGCTTCTCGAGCAGGCGGATCTCGCGGATACAAATGCCCTTGTCCAGCGGTTTGAGCATGTCGTACATGGTCAGTGCCGCAATCGACGCGCCGTGCATAGCCTCTACTTCTACGCCGGTCTTGTACACTGTTTTTACCTCCACAAATATGTGGATTTCCATCTCGTGCTGGCCGTAGCTGACCGCTGCAAACTCAATGGGCAGCGGGTGGCAATCCGGGATCAACTCAGGCGTCTTTTTGATACCGAACAGCGCAGCAGCGCGTGCCATTTCGAAAATATCGCCTTTAGGAACGCGGCGTTCCCGAATAGCCGCCAAGGCCTCCGGATTGCTCAGTTGAACGGTTGCCGTGGCTTTCGCGTAGCGCAGGGTCGGGTGTTTGCCGGTAATATCAACCACAAGTTTAATTATTTATTGTTCTCCTTAGTTCGAAAGGGCTCCGGTTCAAATTGCGGCGACACCGGGCCTTCCACCCATCGGGACTGACCCGAAGCAAACAGCTCCCGTTTCCAAACGGGCGCCTCTGCTTTGACTGCTTCCACCGCAGCCCGGAGCCCATCAAAGGCCTCTGCGCGATGGCCGGAGGCTGCCAACACCAGCATAGAACATTCGCCTGCACGGACCTGTCCCAGCGAATGCCAGATGCGAAGGTCAGCCAGCCAGTATTGCCTGGTGATGCGCTGTTCCATTTGCGCAAACAAACGCTCCGCAAGCGGAAGGTACGCGCTGTATTCAATGGCTTGCACGGTTTGGCCTTGCCAGGCGTCGGCGCGGATGATGCCCTGGAAACTGGCCAGGGCGCCGGTGGCAGCGGCTGCCACTTGACTGAACATCTGTTCATCCGGCTGTTCTCTACCGCAAAGGCTCATCTGCTCCTGAATCCAGCAAGGCAACAGCGGACCTTCTATGAAATGGCTGCGGTTCATATGCTGAATTAGCCCCCGGCATAGGGTGGAAGAAAAGCGATTTCGTCGCCATCGTGTAAGTCGTGCCCTTCGCCCGAAAACTCCTGGTTAATGGCCACGCGGTATGCTTTGCCGATCAAGCCAGGGTATAAGCCCTCCAGATGCATACGCAACTTGGCCAGATCGCTGAGCGCGCCGGCATCAGCGGCCAGTTCCACCCGCTCCATGTTGGTGAGCTCCGTCAAGACTCCGAAAAAAAGGACAGTGATGGGCATAGGGGGTGGAAGGGCGTTGGGGTGGTGACTCAGGGGTTGTTGATAAGGGGTGTTAACAAAAATAGTGCTTTGCTGTTATCGGTGGTCCCTCTGTCTGTCAATTAGGTTTTGTTTGTTTTTACAAATAACTCAACCACCAATTGTCTTTACGATTTTGTTTATAGGTGTCAAACTTTTTACATACCGGGTAAAGTAATGCAATTACCAAAATCCAAATCAGATAAACTGTCACTAAATTAAAACCATACCCTTTTAGCGCCTCTACTCTTGATATGAAATTAGGCAAAATCATGGACTGCCAGCCAAAGCCTGTTAATTCAGCGGCTAATAATGCCAATAAATGAATTAGATAAAGATGAATGATATAGTAGAAAAATGGAACTCGACCAAAAACACAAAAGAAGTCAATAATTTTTCCTTTTAGCCTTTCTGCGTTGGCAAGAAATAGAAACGCTCCACCCAATGTCACCAACAAAAACATCAATGAAGGAGGGTACTTACTCACATTGAAAATTGACATGACCGTCTTTAAGGTATACCCGTAGTTGGTCCACTTTACAGGGTCGCCGTAGGCATTGATTGCAATCAGAATAATGAAAAGTAAAAAGCTTCCTATACCCAAACCGTTCAAAATTCTCTTCCTTTTGAGGATGTCAAAAGTGCTGTCATACAATGACCCAAAGCAATAACCCAAAGACATGACTGCTATCCACGGAATCATGGGGTATCCAACACCGATAGAATGGGTTCCATCGCTAAAAAGAAGACCAGGTTGATGAAGAATCGACCAAAATATATTGTTATTTATATCAAATCCATCCAGTAAATTATGCCCAAAAATGAGAACGACGCTGAAAAGCAGGATGATTCTTTTTGGCAAATGAATCAGGCCAGCCAACACAATCATGCTTACTCCAAGCACCCAAATGACAATTAATGATGTACGTCTGAATTCCGGGTCAAAGTGCCACCCAAAAGATACGATAGTTATCTCAATTACAACCAACCAAAGTCCACGTTTGAGCAAGAATCCTGATAACTCAGAAGGCGATTTTCTTTTCCCAACCATAAAAGCCGAAAGCCCTGCCAAGAAACTAAACGCAGGTGCACAAAAATGAGTGATAAACCGAGTAAAGAAAATAGGCAAAGTGGTTTGTGTCAGGTCTGTCGGGCTAAACATAAATGCCGAATAATGGAAGAAATCTCTTGTGTGGTCAAGTGCCATTAGAACCATCACTATACCTTTTAATAGGTCAATGGATTCTATTCTTGGTTTAGATAATGATGCCACTATTGTGTCTTATGTTTTGTTGTCATGTTCGTTGTGTCGTCATAGGGTTGCCGATAACAACCGAGCAAAGAATCAAAGCCACGAGGTAAAGGCCCTCTTTTGCTGTGCGAGTAAAAATCTTCATGGCTAAGGGATCGCCTTGAAAAAAAGTCGACGCTGTTAAAATAGGCTAAATGGGCATATTGCAAGGGTTTCTACCACACACGTTAATCAAGACCAATTGTTAAATTGCCCATCGCCCCCCTCAAAACGGATACGCCAACCCCGCGCCCCCGTTGTAAAGCCCTTCCACCTCTTCCTTGTTTAAGGCTCTTCGCCAGATACATGCCCCATCAACTTTGCCTCGGAACCAACGCGCGGTGTTATAAGCCCCTTCGAAGAGCCGCGCCGCTGATGCGAGTCATCGGACCTGACCAGCCGTTCTCGGTATGGTAAGAGGCCACCAGATTATTGCCGGCACTCAGGTAAATCTTAACCTCTGCCGCACACGCATTGGACGCGGGAGCCCCGTTATGGAGCCCCATGTTCATCTTGGCATCCGACGACCCGTCCACCAGGTTATCCAAAAACGGGCTCACGCTCTCTGTGCTGAAACTCTCCTGCTGCCCGTAAGCAGTTCCCGCACTCTTCGTGGCATAAGCGCGCACATAGTACAACTGTCCCGCCGTTAATTCGCTCAGGCTGGACCCAAAAGTGCCGACACCGGTTCCGTCCAGCGTTTTTGCATCGGCGGTAGTAGGCTCCGGGGAAGTGCTCCAGCACACCCCGCGACTGACGACCGGATCCCCACCGTCCTGCAGCACCTCACCCCCAGACACGGCTGCATCCAGGGCAATCATGGATACTGGCGCTGTGGTAACCTCTGGCAGCTCTACTACCGGATCGGGTGGCGGCGGTGTTTCATCCTTCTCGCAGGAAGGGATAAGTGGGGCCGAGAGGAACAGGAAAAGGAATAGCAATGTGGTTGAAGGTATTCGCATGGCAATATTCCTTTAGGGCTGAAGACATCGGGAATTATCAAAGATAGATAAGAGAACAAGTCACTGATTCAATAGAATAATATTTCAGAAACCAGGGCAGCTGCGATCGCCACCATAAAGTTGCTGCGCTTAACGTACCGTTCCAAAAACTGCGGCACTCCCACCTAACTATTTGCCTATAAAAGGTACTAACAGCTACTCACAACCGATGCACCGTCACCCATTCCCCAGCCTGGTATTCCACCGGCCCTTCGGGTAGCACGAGCAGCGCATTCGCGTTGGCGAGGGAGCGCAAGTGGTAACTGTCCTGACCCTCCATGGGATAGACCACACCCCCCTGCACAAGGGCGCGTTCAAAGGCGGCACGCGGTGCAGTTTTTCGCAAGCCATGCGCCAAAGGGAGTTGCTCAGTCAACAAACCTGGTCTTTCAAAGCCCATCATCACGCGCAAAGCCGTTTGGGCGTATTCCCAGAAGCAAACCAAGGTACTAGCCGGGTTGCCAGGCAAGCCAAAGACGAGGACTTCGCGGTTATGTGTGCTATGTAGCGGAGCTCCAGACAGCGCCGGGGAGTCGCGGTCAGTAGCATCGTTTGGCGAGGTAGCCACAAGGCCGAAGGGCTCTCCGCCAACGGCAAGGGCTTGCGGTACCCCGCCTGCGTTCCTGTCTCTTATACACATCTGACGCTGCCGACGAATAGAGAGGTGTAGATCTCGGTGGTC
>ENA-ORBV01003687-ORBV01003687.1-microbial-mat-metagenome-genome-assembly--contig:-NODE-3687-length-30356-cov-6.164008_pt1 | contig 30356 bp, 24 predicted proteins | sample MGYA00237777_ERZ505514 | MGnify/ENA primary metagenome ERZ505514 (study PRJEB26160, sample SAMN06269048) | microbial mat metagenome | isolation source: Oligotrophic lake microbial mat | place... | reverse complement strand
AATGATACGGCGACCACCGAGATCTACACCTCTCTATTCGTCGGCAGCGTCAGATGTGTATAAGAGACAGCCACATAGAGTTACCTGGTATTACGGCAAGTGAGGTCACCTTTGAAGTGATCTTTCGCTTCACGCACATCACTTCTTTGTTGTTCAATATGACGATACCGCTCAAAAGCAAACCCGCAGTGACGTTTTATTGGTGTAAATAACCGAAACCGTCCTCATGTCACATTCTTTGTTGAATCAGTTCGGATCCGGTATTCCAAGATAAAACGTGATGACTGTATTCGAATAGCTTGCGACATTCTACGGGGGCAATTTCAGTCAAAGGTGAACTTCAATCCCATTGAAAGCAGTGATCGTGCACGCGGGCCCCTTGTTATGACGAATAAGAACTTCCACGAAAAGCAGACGACGGCCAGCAATATGGAGGTACTGTACTTTCACCACATTATAGTAGCTATTAATTTAGATTTAAATTCGGAAGCGGTATCTGAGGTGGCGGAAGGGAACCAGCTCAGCCTACTGTGTTTACGGTACCAATAGCGAGCTAGCCAGCTCAATGATAAATGTGCCTCGTACTACAGTACAGTAGCTACTAGCTAGTACCACAAGTCTGCAACGTAGTACTATTGGCTGCAATCAGAAAGTATCATGCTTTTGTGTTGTTCGAAGGAAGTCCTTTGACACCCGAATTGCGCGAGAGTTACGCGAAACGAAAACCATCAGCATCATCACCAGCAACACCGGCGAGGTGGGAAAGCTACCATGCATAGCACACACACTGCTTGCATTGACGGTATCCCTCACATTTTTGCAGTGCTGGTTGTCTATTTGGTTGTATGAGTCAGACCTGCAAGGTACTTCCTCCACCAGCAAGCAACACCAAACCTGCATTACAGGACAGCTAGCTGCGTGCATAATAAATTTATATCAAGACAGATTCATTCAAAACAAAACAATAGCAAGCTAAAGACGCATTTCAAGACGAATTGAAAGCGACTTCTTCTCTTCCCTTCATCATAGTCATTGTGTTGTTGACCGAAATCCCTTCCTAAAACAAGCTACCGAAACCACCAATATGTCCCCCAAACAACAAACCGAGCACCAAACGTCGGAAATGAGCAGTCAAAGCAGTGTGGAAGTTCCATCGGACGCCAACGCAAAACAGAAGGATGGTGGCATGTATTTGCGATGGTCACGTCTCCGCAAGACGGTCGAAGTCCAAGACCCCTCGGGCGGTCTCATGCGGGGATCCATCGCGGGGCCTCCGGCCGGTGGAGCCTCGCGTCGTGGTACGGCTGGGAGTGCTTCCTCCGCCTTGACGCAGACGACCAAAGAAACCAAGGACATTTTGTGCGGTGTTTCCGGCTATGCCGCTCCCGGAGAATTGTTGGCGTGCATGGGTCCTTCAGGGAGTGGCAAAACGTCCTTGTTGAATACACTGAGTGGTCGTTCCTCCTTTCAAGCAGGAGTCATCTCGGTCAATGGCCAACGCTTGTCGTCCGCAAGTATGAAACGTCTCATGAGTAAAACCGCGTATGTCAAACAAGCCGACATTTTCTTTGAACACTTGACGGTCCAAGACCAATTGACGTATACCGCACTCTTGAGATTGCCCGCCGCCATGAACAAGGCGGACAAGCACAAGGAAGTTCAACGCATTATTGGTTTGTTGCGCCTTCAAAAGGTAGCTGAAAATCAAATTTTCATGTGCAGTGGCGGAGAAAAGAAGCGCGTCAATATTGGAACGGAACTCTTGACAGGTACGGAAAGCTACGCTCGCTGTACTGCGTTTTATTGTATTGACCTGGACTCTATTTGCTCACATACGCTCTTCCTCGATTCCCATAATGACAGATCCTGCTATTCTATTATTGGATGAGCCTACTAGTGGATTGGACAGTACCTCTGCCGTCTCCCTCATGCGATTGCTCTCGAGTTTGGCGAAAGATCACGGCAAGACCGTCTTGACCACGATTCATCAACCTTCGTCTCAATTGTTTCGCAGTTTTGATCGATTGCTCATGATTAGTGAGGGTTATGTCGTCTATTTTGGTTCTCCCATTGATTCCCTCTCGTATTTGCGTACCCAAAACTTGGCATGTCCCGATGGATACAATGCCGCCGATCATTGGATGGATTTGTTGGTCATGGAAGATGGTACGGAACTGGCCAAGAACAATAACAATAACGAGGAAGAAGAAGAGCAAGAGGTGGACGATGTCATCAACAACCGCATTGCCAACAACCAACGACAAATTCCACGATTGCAATTGCAAATGGCATGGGACGACGATGCCGTCGCCGAACAAATGGACGCCGCCTTGACGGGTGACGATGACAATAAGGACATTGGCGGCACTTCGAATACCGGCAAATACAACACATCTTGGACGACCCAATATGGTGTCTTGATTCATCGTTGTTTGAAGGGTTCCAAGTCCAGTATCTTTACGCCCCTCAACATGATGAAATCCGTCGCCATTGGCCTCATTGCCGGTCTCATTTGGTGGCGCATGCCCTACACGGAACGCACCGTCGCCGATCGATCGTCCTACTTTTTCTTTACCATGACCTATTGGGTCTTTGATGCCATGTTTGGGGCCCTCATGGCCTTTCCCGCGGAAAAAGTCGTCATTCTCAAAGAGCGGGCCAGTGCTTCCTACCACTTGAGTGCCTACTTTTTGGCCAAGACGACCAGTGATGCTCCCGTCCGATTGTGTTTGCCCCTCATGTACATGACGACCAGTTTTTGGATGGGAGGCATTGATGATCGATTTAGTGTTTTCCTTGCGAGTACCGGATGTACCCTGTTGAGTGTGTTGGCGGGAGAGTCGCTTGGATTGTTGGTCGGTGCTTCCATTTCCGCCATGGACAAGGCCTTGACGGTACGTTGTTACTATCTATGGATGGTATTGTTGATTCAATGTCTCTGCTTCCTTTCACTCACACATCTTGCCATTCCTTCATGTATCAGGTCATGACGGTCTGTACCTTGGCGCTCATGTTGTTGGGAGGATTCTTTGTCAAGAATATCCCCTCCTTTGTCACATGGGCCAAATACTTGAGTCCCTTCAAGTATGCCTTTGATGGATCCCTTCAATTGGTCTTTGATCGTGACGTTCCCTGTGACGGCAGTGGAGGTTTGGAAAGCCTTTGTGGCAATTCGGATACTGGCTATGCCAAGTCGGAAGATGTGCTTCAACAGTTGGGTGTCCAAGGCAGCATCGGCTTTAATGTTGGCATGTTGATTGTCATTTGCTTGGTCCCTCGGTACCTCGCCTATTTGGCGTTGCGAAGGCAAAAAGGAATCGAACGCTCTTAAACACTTTCCGCGGAGTGCGTTCGCAGTGCGTGACTGAAGGACGAGGAGAGAGAATAAAAGACAAAGCTGTAAACATGCAAACGAGAAAGACGATCCGATCCGTCTGTCAACGATACGATTCTATTTGATACGTTCCACAATTGCAAATACCCCACACATCATTGACTACCAATCATCATTATTTTAGAAGCAGAAATGTAGATAATCAACTGCTTGCTTGAAACAAGATGCAATCATAATAAAAATATAATTTGAAACTCAAATGTGCTACTGGTAGTATTGCCGACGACAGTCGTCTTTGGGGGTGCCGTCTCGTCGTCTGTGATTGAACATACCGATCAAAATGATATGAAACTACAATAGTGCTGCCGCTTCTCTTCTTTTCGCTCTGCAAGCCGTTCACAATAGATTGTGGAGGAGCAACCTTCTGCGTGTTTAGCCTTGCTGCTGCTGCTGAAGGTTCCGGCATTCTGACTGGTGGCGAACACTCCAATCCAGTGCTTGGCAGGCCCGTCCACAATAGTCTGGATGTCGACACCTATTACACGTAAACATAATTGGAACGCAAAAAAATAATTCTGGGTCGAAATAGGAGGAAGTGAATCTATCCCCACAACAAGCCTGCACTTGAGGACAAATAAGTGACCACGCCTTCGAGAACCCTTTGGTTTGCAGCCACTCACTGCACCTACGCTTCAGCAGGGGATAGGTCCGTCGAAAGCAAAAATGGTACTCACACTCAATAGGCTCCCACCCTGCTCTGGGAGGATTTGGTTTCTGGTCCAGGAGAAACTCCCAGCCCGTGTTGTGGATGGCCTTCATTTCGATTTCTGCCTCCTTTCGCCAAATTGAGAACTTCCCACCATTCATGTAAATTTGGGATTGAACATGGCCCGCCTGAGCAGCTTTCGAAAAGAGATTGTGTCCTTCGATTTTATTTGCATCATTTCGGAGGTCTCGGTAGAGAAGATTTCCTAGTTCAAAAGTGGCTCTAGGATCTCCCAGCACGGTGGACCCATGCTCGAGTAACGTCAATCCAATCTCAAGATCATCCTCCACATAAGTCGCAATCAAACCCAACATGAGAATGGCATCTTTATTTTGGTTTTGCGCAAAAGGAAGGAGGCGCTTCGCGACAATGCCAGAAGTGTCCCCTGAATGCACTAAGTAAGGCGTCGTTGTTCCCACCAATTGAGTTTTCTTTAGCATGTGAGGGGAGTTGGAAATTTTGCAAAATAATTTGCTAGTCGTTTGCAAGGAGAAGCGATCGGAAAGACTAGAAACGTAGTCACACAAAATCGTTTCCAAAATTTCCTTGGGAAGCACTTGCTGCAACAAGGACAACGGAGTTATTGTTGTCTTGCGGCGTTTGGGTCGATTCTCCACTGTGGCATTGGTGTTTTCATGGTGGTGATGAAATTCAAATCGATCAGGCTGTCGCCTTCGCCTAGTAGATCTTCGAGCACGGAAAGTACTATCCTTACGGCTATCGCTGCTGCTGTTCGGGCTAGACATGACTGTTGTCGTGAGAAAGAAAGAAAGCTATCAAATGCTGTGATACAGTTGTTTGGCACCCCCATGAGCGGATGGCTTGCTGTTGGCGCCTCGACAATCACTAAGAAGCTCGACCACAGCAAGCGTGTAGCGAACGCAGGTGTCCGTTCGACGCACACTTAATCGTTGAAACACAACAATTTTTTGGGCGTCAAACACCACTTAGATATCTGAGACGTGGAGTTCAAGAAAGTAAAATAGTTCAAGAAAGTAAAATATATAGAAGCTAAGATCAGTCAATTTAATAGGAGATTAGTTGCACAACCGTTTGGAGTTGCTCAAGCTGGTGGTGGAGCAAAGTGGACCAACAAAATCGCCCTCGCAACGCATTATAAGACACCCTCTGTTTTTACGGTCACGTCGACCCAAACTGGTTCAAGAGTAGCGACAACAAGTGTGGGAAAGGATGGTCGTACCAATGCAGGACGGAGCTCTTCGTTGCAGATGCGAACTGCAGTTCCAAATAAAAGGCTGTTTCCATGCAGAGAGCCATCTCGATCGTGGGGAAAAGTATCGCCTTCCCGTCCGTTGTCTGAGTCTCAAACATCTCTTTGAATTTTCTGGATTTCACATTCGGCGGAATACATGCGAGTGCATCCACCCGACGGATTGGGCGCTTGTTTTTCTTCATCCATTTTGGAACATTATTCTTACCGCGACCAGTAACTGGTATCATGGGGATGGTGTCATTCACGAACTTTGCTTGAAACCTAGAGTTTCCGTTCTTGTACACAAACTCGAGAATTTCCCAGCTCGATGAATTCAATTCGACCGTACTCTTCAATTTGTCGTGTTCAGATACATGCAGCTCAGCTTCTCGACTGCTAGCAAAATATATCTGCACGAGACAAGCCAAGATGTTGGAAGAAACGAGGTTCTCTGATTTACTCTGGTCGCATTTCGCTTGGTCGGGGTCAAAAAGAAGACGAGTTGTCTCCACCACTTTCTTACTAAAAGTCCGTACGATTCTTCCCTGCAAGAACTTCGAATCTGTCTTTCCAGACGTGCCATCACCAGTTGCTGAAATCTCCTGCGGGAGTTCCACTCTGTCTGCTGGGGCAGATATAGTCGGCTCACTCGCATTCTTCTTTTTGGTCTTCTTCCCGTTGTTTTGACTCTCATTCTGTATTCCGACTCCATCATCTCGCGCTAGAATGATTTTTGGTTCATTCTTTTTAACAGAGGCCTTCTTCCCGTTGCTTTGTGCACCTCTAGCAGATTGCTTCAAAGGCACGGAACTGTGTCTTTCCGAGTCTTTCTTTTCTTCGCTTGCCTTGTGTGTAGAGGTAGCTGGAGCAAGGCGGTTGGAAGGCACAGTATTGCCGGTGCTGCGTTCTGTCTTGTATTCCAACTTCCAGCGTCGAAGATTGTCATGTGTCAGCGACTTTTCGATAAGCGAGTCCCAAGCAGCATTGCCGTTGCCGTCGATGCCTTCCAGCAAGGAGCAGAGCGCCTTGACCCTGTCTGGGAAACAAATCAACTCCTCTTCCATTTGAATACACGACGAATTGAATCCGAAGGCTGCTTTGATTTTTCGCTCCGCCTCCTTCTTCCTTGCTTTTAAAGTAGTGTTAGCGCCACCATTAAACTCATCATCACTAGCAACCTCGGGACGGTTCTGCCCTGTTTCTACCGTCTTATCCATAGGCACCCCGAACTTCGCCCACTGTTCTGACAGCCATTGGACCAGGGCCTTTGTCTTCCAGTCAACATCGCCGCCCATTGGAACCACACATGATTCAACTCCAAAAGATACAGCAGCAAGGACAAGGAAGAGGGGATCACGAGGCAATATCGTCAAACCCTCCACGCGCATGCGGCCGCCGTTCACTTCCAAGGCATTCGAACAGCAGGCAAACAACGGGTGGCCCGCGCTAGTGGCGGATGCAGGGACAGAGTTTTCAGCAACGTATACCTGTGAGCTCGTGCCAAACCTCTTCCATCGAGTGCTAACTGATGTCTCGGCCTTCTTCAAAGCAAAGTCGATGGTAGTTTCGGACTCATCGGCACCCTCGCTGGGCGAGGAAAGGGAAATGAAATGATTGCCACGTCTCCGGCCAGAGGCGAGCACAGAAAGCAGACGAAACCCTTCAGGCGCATCAGCAAAGGGAGGGTAATTCCAACTCGAAGTCTCTGAAACGCGGAGTGACATCATTTTCTCTTTATCTTTACCATTGTAGGGAAACGGGGTGCTCGGGGCCTTGTGAAAGATGATTGCTTGGCTCGATGTTTTCCCGCGTATTGCGCACATGAAGTCGCTGGTACCGAGCAAGTCTGTCAGATCTTGCTTTGAGATCTCCTTGCAATCACCGCGTTGGGTGATAGTAAAGGACGGGTTGAAGTCGTTATTCTTCTTTTTCTTTGGTTTCTTTCCCGTTTTTCTGGACAGAAACTCCCAACAAATAGAGGCCTTGAAGTTGGCGGCTGCAGCGGCATCGGTACCCAGAGACCTGAAAAAATTATCTCGGCTAGTCGCACCAGTGAAATGACACCTGCGAAACACCTCACTGGAGGAATTGAGACGCTTTCGAGCCGCAGCTTTTTTGATCAGTTTCACTTCCCATGCACCGCACCGACGTTCGAACAAACCACGTTTGGTGTCGCCCTTCCGAGGATCTGCCAGAAGGTATGATTCTTGGTAATTGGCGACATGTTCAAATCGTTTTAGAAACGAAACTTGGTCCTCACAAGTCTCTCGAATGTAAAGAACTACCTCGCTGTCGCTGGAGCACCAAGCCAATGAAATGTCCTTCTCAAGGATGTATGACAAGAGCTTCCGTTCGAACTCGTTAATGAATTCGTCAAAGTCAAATGGATCATAGACAATGAATGAACCCCCTTGCTCACAGCGATTGAACGACGCAATCGTATACTTGTGCCGTTCTTTTATTAACACTTGCTCAAGGTGGAAGTCAAGCAGCTTAAACTTGTTGCCCTTGTCCATTTCGATGGTGAAAGATCCATCGGGGGGTGCCGCCTTGACTGCAGGCGAGCATTCCACCAACGTCTCGGAGAAGATCCATACTTGAATCATTCTCAGTATGGACAATTTCGCATGAGGCATGTGGACCGGAGGCGCCTCCATCTTGAGCCTTTCTTCCGGAATACCCAGAAATCCAGCAACACGCTTCCTCTGGCTGTTTCGACTTGAAAGCAACTGTTTCATCCTGGCATAAGCAATCCGGTAGTGGTGACAGAATTTGTTCCTATCCTCGACAGACACGCAGTCGAAATCCCACATGAGATTCATCACTAGTAGTAGAAGCGACACGCAGAGGATGAGGAAGGAAAGCGAGATTTCACAAATGAAAATGCATGTCAGCTTACATGAGAGCGGTTCCGAGTACAGGTTTGCGTCGAATGTACAACGCGAGACAAAAGTCTTCGCCGTCACGGTATTGTATTCCTTCGCTTCGTGAATCAATGGGTTTGTAATCTGAAATGGTGGTTTGGGAAATGACATCGCTAATAAAGTCAAGTAGTGAGTGCCGCAAATAGAAAAACAGTGGCACGTCAACGCGAATGTCGATGGCAGAATATTCGAGACTAACCTGCTGCCATTTCTATTGCCTCTGCGGCCACACCAAACTGAATACCCAGGCCAATGAGCGAACCTAGCATCAAATCAATACCAAGGGAACTGACGAATGATCCAAGTCTTGTGATTTCAGCTTCATCATCTGGCTCCGAAATGAAGTTCCACTGATGCAAGCTCTCAAACGAACGATCGATCGTCTTCATATTTGGCGGTTCTATGCAGTTCATAAGGACAGGTTTCACTTCTTCGTGGAGCATCTCTTTCAACATCAGGATGACCGAATCCAACGGTATTCTGACCATTTCGCCAGGTTCAAACTCATCCATATATGATTCATACGCTCTCCTTGTATACAAACGATACACATTTCCAGGTCGCACTCGCCCTGTCCTGCCGGCCCTTTGTTTGGCACTGGCTTGCGAGATCCAACACGGAACCAGCATCTGTCGGTGACTACTGGGATTGTATGTGATTTGTCTGTGAAGACCCAGGCAGATCACGTGATCTGAATAAGCAATAGCGTGGATTGAGTTTGAACGACGAAATAAAAAAGAAGATTGATTTATGGCAATTTTGAAACAGCTTCGCTTTGATAACTTACCGACATCCGGTAGCGTGACACTTGATTCCGCGGCATTCGTGGCTATGACTACCTTGACTTCATCGGCCGCGGGAGACTCGAACGCCTCCATTTGCTCATCAAACGGGATATCCGAATGGATGGGGTAACAAGTGAATCTGGTTCCCACAATGTATATATTCTCGATCAATTCGGTAATGGCAATAATCTCATTCATGCCAGGAACAAAAATCAAAACAGAGGACCCAGCTTTTCCAACGACAACTGTAATGGCTGCAGCAAGAGTAAATCTTCGTTTCATTTCGTGCGCCGCAGGGGCATCGTTACACCTCTTCTTTTCGCATTCATGCTGAATCTCCTGAATGTCCTTGGCGTGAGCCTTTGGGAGTTTCAACTTGACCAAGTCCTCGACAAAGTGTTCCTTGATGGGGTATCTGCGAACATCCACGTGGATGGGGTCGTTTGGAACGTTGAAATAGTCTTGATACAATTTGGTCGCCAAAGTTGCGGACATGAGGACCAATCGAATGCGCTGATTGTTTTCCAATAGCCGCTTGCACAAGAGACAAAGAATATCCGTGTCCACCGACCGCTCATGAACTTCATCAATCACAAGATGAGTGCAGCTGTCAAATTGCTCGGGGTGGTTCGCCAACAGACGTGTCAAGTATCCAGTGGTAACAAACCAAGCCTGCGTGTGCCTGGTTTCATATTCCCGCCAGCCATGTCCCATGCGAATGGCAAATTTGTCTCGATGCTCTGGTTCGCACGATCGAACTCTCTCAACCAAACCCTTGGCGGCGATCCTTCGAGGTTGACTGATAAAGAACTTGATGCGCTTTATTTCTGGATCTGGTGGAGGATGGTTCAGAATCATGATTGGTACTCTTGATGATTTTCCACATCCAGTTTCGCCGTGGATGATAGTGACGCGATTGTTTCGTATCGTGGAGATGATATTTTCTTCGTGATCGTCAATGGGTAAGTGACCACGTTCGACTGTTTTCAATGGCTCTTCAAGGGTCAGAGCTTCGAGCTGCTGATCCACGTCAACCAAGTCCGCGGCGAGGTCTTGTTCTGCTTTTCGTTCGGCAATGGCAGCCATGGCGTTGTGAAAGTGAACATGATGGAAGAGTATGGGCAGAGCAGTGTCCCTGATGGAGCCCTTTCCTTTGATTTGGACGAGCAGCCTCGACGCAACGGTTTCGAGTGTGTGCGCGGACAACACATCTTCCCATCGTGGGCGCTGCTTGAATTGGGTGACGAGTGCCTGTCCTTTGGGATTCTGCTGTTGCTGTCGCTGCTGTTCTATCTGAATGTACATGTTCCGACAAGCTTCCACATGATCTTGTGTGAGATGCGTTTTCAAGGGTTGGTTGTCGTCTACAAAAAGTTGGATACAGCGGAGAAAGGCATCTTCGAGGGAAGTATCCGAGGGTAGTCGTTTTGTTCTCTGTTTGACTTGAGATGGCACTTGGATTAATTTCAGCATTTCTACTTCCGTATCGTCATCATTGTCGTCGTCGTCGTCATCTTTATCCAACGGAAACGAACCCAAATCTTGTAGATTGTACAGGGCACGACAAAATTCCATGGCACGTTTCATTTTTGGATCCGGACAAGTGACATGAAAGTTCTTATTCACGATGATATCGTCACCGCCGTCATCACCATCATTAGCATCGTTGTTGTTGAATTGTTGTTGTTGATCTCGTAAATGATTCATTATCGCATCTGGTTTTCTCCAAAGATCGGCGGCCACCGTTTTGGCCTCGACGTAATCATTTCCAAGCAAAATGGCCAATTCGACCATGAGATTGTCGGCATCGTTTATCAGTAAACCCAAGCTCGAGGCAATGTGGCGTCTTGTATAAATATTGGCCCTTAGTTGTTGTTTTTTAGCCTGCTTGCCACTGCCAGTATTCAGTGCGAGTCCATCAAAAGGCATGTACTGGATGTCCCTGTAAATGAAAAAGTCGGAATCTTGTGCCAACACATAGGTGTTGGATTTTCCAGTGGCTTGTCGTGCCAATTCCACATCGGCTTCTTCCTGACAGTCAACCATTTCCAATTTCTTGCCATATTGTTGCTGTTGTAATAATTTCCTCAAGCTTTGTTTGACGTTGGGAATAAACAAATTGGACGGCGGAAAATCCCATCCAAATTGACAACAGGTCCGGTTACCACCTCCACTACTCGCGCCAGCATTATTACTACCGCCACCAGCAGCAATAATGCCATGCGTACAATACTGTTCCAAATTGGACCATTCTTCATTGCGACGGGCGTCGCGTTTGGCTTTGGTCAAAGCCTTGAATCGTCGTCCTGGTCCATCCCAAAAAATACGAATTTGTTGTACGCGAGGCAACAAAGTGGAAATGAATTCGGTCGTTACATCTTGTAGTATTTCCATGGGCATCATCAATGGCAAGGCTTGGGTAATGAGATGGGGAGAGGATGCCGAAAGTGATGACAAGGTAGGACATGACGACAACGAGGAACGTTCTTGTTGCTGTGGTAATAGATATTGTTGGAGGTAGCGAGCATGAGCAACTTTTTGCAGCCAAAAGGCAAGGCCATTGCCATCGATCAAAAGGATGGAACTGGGCGGGATAGGTGCCGGAATGGGGCCTGCAGTGCTTGTGTCGTTGTCATTCCCCTCCTGTGCCGGTGCACTGTTCTTGTCCCAAAGACTCGGGGTACAACAATTATTGTTGCTAGGCAAAATGCCCCGTTGCTGGAGCAACTTGGTCAATCCTTGAACACCCATACTGTAATAATGGCTTGTATTCTATTGGTTTTCTCTATGAATCAATGGGTAGTGTTGATTGTTATGAGATTTTTACTAGTTCCAGACGTGCTGTTGTTGATTTTATGTTTCCAGACAACAGTTGAGTGGCAATACTAGTGAAGTGACGGAAGGAACGATGGATGGATGGAAAAAGTAGACAAAGAAACGAAGGTTGCTACCTCGCATCTTTCTCCCGCCGAGCAGTCTTTGTTGTAGCAATAGGTGATGATTTCATTGGCTTCTCTCTACTGGCTACTAGTAGTAGCTACTTGTAGCTCTCTATGGATGACACCGTCGTATCCATTCGTTCATTTGATTGCCGTTTGTTACTGTCTACGGTTGTGAAATTTTCGTCGACCGTCATTGTCGGTTCGCTGACTACGATGCGAATTTGGCTCGTCGTGTACTGCATGAGAGAACTTTCGACGAGCGCACATTCTACCCGAAAGAGGGGAAGCACACTGTTACGGCCTTCCGGTACAGTATCCAACGTTATGGGAAACACATTTGAGAAAGCTGAACTGTTATTGTTGTGCTACGGTAGGGTCTAGCAATCTGAAATGGCTACTACTCATACGCTAGGGAATTTCTTTTTTGGCTTTTCTATTGGATAGTCTCTGAAAACTTGGTTTGCTCTTCTCAACTTGATGTCGCTGCTGCCAGAACCAAAGATTCACTCAAAAAGTCTGCCCCCCCAGAGCAGTTGGAAGACAAGCAGAACCTGGATAGCACAATCCTTCCACTGATTTCAAACTACACATTGGAAAGCTTAAGATATCTAATAGGAATGATGATAGTCGTTATTACGTATCCACTCCAACTTAAGTCGTCGCCATGGTGATGTCGGCCGATTCCATTGCGGTCCCTCCCACTGTGTCTCCCATACTGGGGGCAATGGTACTACCATCCTCCGCGCTGCAAAAGAATTCGACTTCACTTTGAAAGAGTGCGTACCGCAGGGGTTCACCACAAAGATCAAGGGGCCCAGCCGGAATGTTGGGACAGTCTAAACTCACGATGGCTGGTTCGCTCCCGAAAGGACACATGCCCACAGTACATTCACAGGGACATCCATTCACAGAAGCAGTACACATGGTTTCATTGCCACCTTCAAAGGTCGAAATACCTTGCACAAAATCTCCATCAGGCATGACAAAAAAGGCGTACTCAACATAATCGCCGAGGCCATCGACGTCGTAGTTAAAGGTGACACTAGTATAACATCGTCTCTCGTCGTCAGCCGACAAGTAAAGGTGCCGGTGGCGGTATCTGCGTCAAAATTGTCGCAGTCACAATCGGGTTCTCCCAAGGCGTCGCTAAATTCGACACAATCTGCTTCCACCATAAGTAGGGTACGATCGTCGTTAGGATGATTGTAGTTGTAGTAGTTATTGCAGGACTGACTCACTCCAAGGCAATAATAATGAACCCGGCATGCATGCATATGGAAAGAAATCAAAAAGGGAGCAACTGGAGGTACTAACCAGTAAGTAAGTAAGTATCAGCTCCTCGATTGGCAGTGCGTCTCCCAAGCAAGACAGTCTAGTCGTCGATAATTTCAGCATCAATCGCATCGGATAGATCTGTCCTCTTTTTGGGCGGCGGAGGTGGAGGAGCCGGAGGTTCCTTTCGAGGAGGAGGAGCAGGCGCTGTGGTTTCGACAGGAGGACGATTTCCATTCTCCACGAACCAAGCAATGGTAGCGGTAGGAATAATATCAAACCCCGGCAACAATTCTTCCACCAAGGCCAATGCTGTGAAAACGCCATTCCCAAACAAGTAATTGACTAAAAGGGCAGAAATGGCTGCCCACACCACATCGGTAGTTTCTCCTACACCGGGTGCGGCAAACGACACGACGCCAATCAAATCAATCAAAATACAAAGCAACAACTTGGCAGAAGGATCCATGTTCAAACCCTTTCCTGGTGAAGGAGTGTCGTTGTTGTTGTTGTTGTTCATGTTGTTGTTCATTTGCAGGACGACTTCGGCATTTTGACGGTTGTTCCTCCAGCGTGGAGGAAAGGCGATTTTTCGAACCGTGGAAAGCGATAGTGGGTTACTACTACTAGTAGCAGCAGCAGTAGGTGACACTTGCCGCATTCTTGTAGAAGAGGGTGCAGAAGGGGACAGAGGCAGAAAACCTTCCGCCACCGTTGCCAAAAGCATCAGTGCTGCCGCCACCCGCAAAAGACACCTGACTAACATTTCTAAAGCTTGTGAATGAATAGTGCAGTATAAAAGGAGGAATTCGATGGGAGAGTAGTACTAACTAACTCTGCGTGGATTAGAATGAGGAAGAAGTCTCTGGACTTCAATGCTTCATGCTGTTGTCGCGGTTCTTGCAAATCACGGGGCGGTCACTGCGATTCATTCATTGTTGTTGTTGGTTAATTGTGGCAACTGTTGTGGCGTTGTTGTTTCGAAGTACTGTAGTGCCCGGCCCAAGTTCAGATTACGGGGTAAGGCTCTCTCCACCGGTCGCCTTTAACCGCTAACCATTATCTAATTTACCGGTTAACTTTAATTACCAAGCCCACTGGCCCCCGTGTCCTTTAAACAATTTACTGGTCGTCCTGTAACAGACAAAATTCCCGTTATGTAGCCCCTTTTTTACCGGGAACATTGTCGTTTATCGGGTCACGCACATGAAACGCCCGCTATGTGTTTCTCTAATTAACTTTATCGAACGGTCATTGGAAGCAAGTTTCTTTTCGGCCGAAAGGAAATAGTCGTACACGCGCTCGCTATGTGCTGCTCGTAATGCCAACGAGTAGCATGCTATCTATCAGTAGAACAATAGTTATTATGTTAGGTTGGAGGCTTGGTGTGCTCATTATTTTTCCATCATGGGTAAAGCAAAGAACTGGTCTCCTGATGAGTGCGAGGGTGCTGCAAAAGCGTACATTGACTCTACTTTAGATGAGATGCGAGGGGCTGAACAGCGTAGTGAAGATTTTGCCGCCAGAGTCCACAAAGCATTTGAATACTATGCACCGCCTGGTGTTGCTGGTACCGGCACTTGGACTGATCGCGATCCAGGTGGAAACACCGGTAAGATTTGGAACTACATTTGAGATACCATTCTCAAGGATGTTCAACGTTTTTATCGCACTCTTAATGCAGTGTTGAACATGGGTTTATCCGGAGTGACATATGAGCAGAAGGTAAACATTGCTGTTGCTATGTATCTCAAAAGAGTTAAGGAGGGCCAGACCCCTTATGATCTACGTGATTTCGATGCTAGTAAGTGGAGATTGTTCAAAGCCTATCTTGTGTTGAAAGATACCGGTAAGTTGGCTGAGCCTACGGCCAGCACTAGACCAAGCGATGAGGTTCGCACTCAGGTGGAGAACACATCAGAGTCAGATGCAAATGAAGGCTTCATCACCGATTCTAGCACGTTGAAGCCTCGTGCAGGCAAGGGAGGTAAGAACTTTGTCGGTCGTGATCAGGCGAAGAAGAACGAGCAACGCGAAGATTACATGAAACGAAAGACCATTGCTCTCGAAGCCTTTGCCGGTACGGAAGCCAAAAAACTCAAAGTCATGGAAGATATCAAAACACAAGTGCACACGCAGAACATCATCGCTATGTTGGGTCATCCTTCGGTCGTCGGAAACCACGCAGTGAGTGACAAACTGACCAAGTCCGTGCTTAAGTCCCTTGGTCTTTTAGAGAAGAAAAAGAAACCGGCAAATGCCCGAACTACTGACATGGAAGAGAATGTCCCAGGCGACTTGCTTTGTGTCGACGTTGATGATGACGAGGAAGAAGATGACGATCTGAGCCACGACTCTTCTTCTATGAACAGGCCTTTGGGTGGAGAAGCCTTGGATAACCATGTCGCCACAAAGCAGCGAGCAGCGGCGGCCATGCATGACACGCGAGGAGCCTCCTACTTCGAACCTAGCCGCGATCTCAATGAAGAGGAAGCGGAGGCTGTTCGTGCCGGTGCTCAAGGCTTCCCCGTCTAGTTTTCTAGTCTGTTGATGAAGGATAGTAGTTCCCCATCTAGTTCTCTAGTCTGTTGATGAAGGACAGTAGTTGAAAAAATAATGCTACTAATTGTTACTGTTCTTAAGTCTTTTTATTTCTACGTTTACTGATCATGTCCACATAGAGATCCTTCTTTAATTGAACATGCATCTCGCGATTTGTCATCAAATGGTGTAGCGAATTGGCACGTGCGAATCTTCTTGTCATCAGGTCTTCTAAGTCATCCTCATCACCATCACCAACTACAGGAAGTTTGGCAACGATTTGATTGCCGTTGACATTGTCGTTTCTTTGGTCGGACGCTTCATAGTGTCGAGCGTGGTCTTCTTCCGTAAGATTTGCATGACCGAGTTCGGCAATTCTCTCTTCTACTACCATGTTGTGCAAGATTACACACGTGTACAACAGATTGCGGATTGTTTCTTCACGCCAGTACCGAATCGGTCTGGCGATGATGTGGAACTTCTTGACAAGAATGCCAAAGGCTCTCTCTATGTCCTTACGGAAGGCCTCCTGTTTCTGTGCGAATCTCTTGTCGTTCTTGTTGCGTTGGCTGCTTCGCGAGATCGTCTTAACAAATATTGCCCAATCCGGGTAGATGCCATCTGCCAAAAAATACATCCAATCACGGGTGTTGCCATTGATAGTGTAGGGTTCTGTTTTGAGATCTAAGTTGCCGCTGATCAAGGCTCCAACTATGGACGATTTGTCGAGGACATTGATGTCATTCAAGGACCCGGGGTCACCGAAATTAACAAACCATAGGTAGCAGGAGTCATCTGCTATTGCCTCCAATATCTTCGTATACTTGCCACCATCAGCATGACCTTTATGTTGACCTTGAAGTGCAACAGGACACTTATCCCATACAAAATGCTTACAATCCCAGCTTGCAAAACACCCGGGGAACCCTCTTGAAGCGCTTTTTGCCAGGATGCGATTCTTTTCTGCTAGTGATGGTGTCCGGTTTAAATAATGATCGCCGAACTCCTGAATCATGACTCTGCAGAAACACTTCATGGCCTTGTCAATTGTCGTTTCTCCGATCTGCCACTGCTCATCCTGACAGTCAGCCGGTGTCCCGCAAGCAATCATGCGGAAGACTGCCGTTGTTCGAACCAAAGGATGAATTCCAGCCTTCCCCGTAGCGTCCTTTTTGGTTGGAGGATAAAAACACCCTTTGCCAAACACTGACTGGCACACACGCTGAAAGATCGAACTTGACACTCGGAATCGTCGGCGACACTGGGCTTCGGTGTGCAGAGAGTCATCACCCTTGAAGCAGTGGGAGAGAAGCCTCTCGCACGCACCCTGGAAGTCTCGTGGCATGTTCGGTGATTTGCCGGGCATGGAACCACCCCAAGGGCGCTTCAACTCATCCTCATCACTGTCACTGGCTATTTCTGACAGCAATGTTGACAGATCTCGCGACTCTTCGGCCACCAAGGCATTTCCGATAGATGCTACAGACGAGAAGCATGTGAGACATGTCGGTGGTTTATCACCATCACCATCTTCGATGTCTGCGTCTATATCCATGTCGTCCATGGTCACAACAAAGCAACACCACTCTGCACCTTTTGATCTGTCTGGCACAAAACCTTGTTGCAGAGACAGGGAAGCTGTTGTGGCTACTAGGAAAATTCCTTCCAATAGCACGGTGCGCGAGCCAAAGAGTCATAAACGATTGGGAAGAGACATAATTTAACACGATCATCCCCACCCATTCAATCCGCTACTTGCAAATCTATTGTTCCCGGTCAACGCAAGACCAAATTGAACCAATCAGAAGTTAGGGTTTTTAAAGGTTAAGGGAGACCGGTGGAGATGGCCTTACCTGGTACCAGGTAGTCTACCAGATATTGTACCAGTACCAGTGCTGGGTACTTACTATGCTTTGTTTCCATCTGCTGCTATTGATTTATTACTGGTTGAGTCTAGCTAGCTAGTAGCTACTCTAGCTAGCTAGCTAGCCACTAGTGGTAGTAATCAAAATAATGAATGCGCTCTTGAACTTTAGACGCATACTTTCTCCATTTGATGGGCACCAATATCGTTTAGTCGTGGCAACTCGTGAATCGACAGGTTTTCCTGCCGATTCCCTCTTCCGCGAGAGATAGATAACTGACTAAATAGATTGCTCTATTAGCCGATACACCCTAATGATAGATCATCTATTAGCCTACTATGCTTGTATAAGATAAATTTTTATTCATAGCTAGTTAGGTTCAATGCATGCTGTCCGGTGTTGTGTGTTAATCGTTGGTGAGCATGTTGTTTTTCCTACGATGCTTCTGTACCAATTCTACGTGTAGAGCACGTCTCACATTATTCGACAATGACGATGATATCAAAATTTGACATTTCGATCAAATTGTGCCACCATGAGCAAAAATATCACGCCCTCCAGGCACAGCCGCCGCCTTAGGGGGGCTGGCATTGAACCACAAAGGTTAACAATGAACGTTGCCGCGGAAACGGATCCACCAGCTTCAGCAGAAGCACCAACAACAACATCCACATTGACTGCTCCCAGCACACCACGTGCGAGACGAGTTGCAGCAAGAAGCAATGTCACATTGTTTCAGCTTTCTAACATTCCCTCCCCTATCAAAGCAAGAGACCCGGCTGAGGAGGAAGCTGAATATGACCGTCGTTGCATGGAAGAGAACGCTGGAGCTTCAGATTCGGAGGAGGAACCAATTGATGATGATGACGACCCTCTTCCAAACCTCGTTGACCAAGCTGCATGTGATGAAGCCAAACTTGCCGCAGAGCTAACGGATTACGTTGCTGTCAAAGTGGAAGACGGCCAACAAGAGCCTTGGTGCTATGGTGCGCCAATTGGGTGGACCCCACCAGGTGCACCAAAGGATTGGAAATTGCCAGCTCCCAAGACAGAAAAGGGAGAGCCAGAGTCATTTGATGGCATTGACAATCCTGGTGGCTGCGATATTTATTCATTTCAAGCCAAATATGACAAAAGGAAGAAATACGTGCAACACCAGCTGCCAACCGGCGTGGTTCCTGTACCCGCAGATGAAGATGGCAAGAGGGTAATAGACGGATGGGAATTCCATTACAATGGCTGGACCAAACCACCAGACAATGAACGTCAATTCCGAGATGCGGCGTCAAGAGAAAACATGTTTCCACAATTTCGACGTGGTTCACTCGACCAGAACGTGTTGGCAAGACTTGGTTTGGATGTGACGCGGATGAGAGATGCAAAGGGCGAACCGGATTCCTTATTCTTCTACCAGTTGCTCTTGCCCATCCACCATATTAACAAGGCCAAAGGCATCCTGCCTGTTCCTGATGACCCAAGGGATTCTTTTTACTGCAACGTGGCAAAATGGACTAACCTGTACGCGGTTGGTGAATTGGATTTAGGATCAGGCTATGGGCATGCCTTCCAGACCACGACAGCCGCAGAAATGGTTCGATGGGATGGCGTGCTTGCGATGGATGGTGTCAGAGGTGGTAGTCACGGTGCCATCCTTCGACGCTTCTCAAATTATCCTGACAGCAAGGCATATGACCCAGACATCTGTCAGGCTTTTACCAAATCGCGTTGGCTTGAGTTGAAACGAACAGTGAAGCTTTGTAACAACCCGACATCCCCCAAGAAAGGCCACGAAGATTATGACCCGGCCTACAAGTATGATTTCATCTTCAAGACGCTGTTTCATAATGTTAATGCCTTGAGCCTTTATGCATGTCCTGATCAGTGTGGCGATGAGACGACATTTGGCCATCAAGGTCACGGGGAACAAGGCGCCGGTCTTGTTAAGTACATCAAGAATAAACCTGGAATCACCAAGGGCATGCAGATGGCGATGTGCTCCGACGTTGATTGGATTCGCCCTCGTGCGTACTTGCATCGCCACAAGAAGCATCCAACATTGTTTGGGACCGAATGAAGTCCGACTTTTGTGGGAGAATCACCTCTTGCCGCTTTGCCGTGAAGATAACCTACTAGGAAAGGCTCTTTTTCAGGACAAGCCACACATAACGTGGGATAATTTCTTCAGCGGTGATGAGATAATGGAGTGCGCTGCAGACCAAGGCTTCGGGTTGACAATGACATGCCGAAGAGATCGACTTCCAAGCGGGGTTCCCAAGAAATACTTTCACCACGCGAAGACTCCAGTGACCCATCAAACAAAGGCAGCCCGCTTTCAGAAGCCTATTGTGGCAATTAAGAAGCGCGGCCAGAGCTACTTGCAGTTTACAAGCTTCCAGTCTACTTCAAGCTGCAACATTGCCTGCGTCAATGCCCTTAATTCGTGTTCCTTGTATGCACAAACAAAGCAACGTGGTCGCGATTCTAACAAGAAACAATGGGCCATCGAAATGAACGAGGCAAGAGACCTCTATTTAAATACTTATGGGGGCATTGACAGAATGGATCACTTAATTCAGAACTGCAACATGGGTTACCGGTCATGGAAATACTGGCACTCGGCCATGATTCATGGCAAGGCAATGGCTGTTGTGGTCGCATACGACATCTATCTTGAATGTTGTACGGGCAATCTGACACCTGGATGGAAAACAAAAGCCGTGTCATTCTATCGCTTCCGAGAAATTCTAGCAAGGCAAATGCTGCATTATTCACCTACTGACAGAAAGTATCCTGGGGACGAGGCGATGCGTGCTTGTACTCAACAGAATCAAAAGAAACGCCGACTCACAATGTCATCTAGTTCAATCCCATCCACAGTATCGAGTCAATACAAGACAAGCACAGGAGTGGACCGCGAGCACCTCGAACAAGCTGAACCGCGTCTATGTGGCTTTCTTGATGATTTGCTACACCACGAGCGATCAATCGTTGCATTGAAAGGCAAATCACATCATGTTTGCCACTGCTGTGGCCATCCTGCATACCACATCTGCACGGCTTGTCCTGGAAATCCAGCCTTGCACATTCGTGCCACCAAAGGCAGGCCTAACTCTTGTTTTCTCCATTATCACAACACATCTTCTTTTGGATTGTGGAAGGAAGATTTCAAGGTCGCTGGTAACAAAAAGAAAGACTGGCATTACCCAACAGGAACAGAGCTGGACCAATCATCAAAGGACATGATGCGATTGCACATTGCCGTGCAAAAGGAGTCAACAGCGGCGTCAACGGAGACCATTGCCAGTGAATTAACAAGTGTTGCTGCTGCTGAGAACGATCCTACTTGGAATGACAAGTGCATCTGAATTAATTAGTTGACCATGACACTGTGGATAGCTCATGTTGCTCAAAAAGAAGAACATCAGTTTATTAGTCTGCAGAATAACGTTTCTAGCCTTTTTATTGTTAATGTTAACCTTATATTTGTGTACACGGCAGTAGGAATATGCGTGTAGGAAAGTCTGTTGACAAACAATGACGCGGCAGGTGTTTCTGTTGACTCGATTGCCAAGACTAAACGATACTACATTGTAGCTATCTAGCTGGGATGAAGGCCATCACAAGATTGATCAAAAACAGTCTTCATCGCGACATCTGTTGTGGCTCTTACAACGAATATCGCCAGGTTTTTGTGCTGATTGTGGAGAAGGCATACACCTTTTTCACCCCAAAGGCACTACTAGCTAGCTAGCTATTCAGTAGCGACGATCATCGAGTGTGTTGTTCTTGACGTGGCTTGGCGTGCATTCGGTAACGATTGACTGCATTGGATGATCAACCAGGTACCGACAATTATTGCCACCACCATCATCATCACAGTCATCACAATTCCATTGATGCATCTACTATAGCAACTGCTATTAGACAACGCCCGTCGCTCAAAAAGGAAAGTCTCATTGTTGTCGTCCTCTCTTTCGCAGCGATTGTCGCGAACGGGTAATTCGACTGCCAATTCGACTGCCAACACTACGAGCAGCAGCAGCAGCAGTCATCAATCTCGTCCTGCCCAAGTCGCAAGCACTGTCCAAAATAAGAAGCCTTCCTTCTTCAATTCTCTGGAAACTTCATCCCATCGCATCGTCGCCATCGCATCGTCGAGTGTGTTGATCATCAAGTCATCGTTTCAAGGCCTACAGTCGTCGTATTGACGATTGTAGAGAATCCAACGACGCCGACCGGGATTCTGGTAACAATCGACACCTGACATCAACTAACAGCCCCACACGACATCTCCGCTCAGCAATCAGGAGATGGATAACGACGCAACTACTAGATTTAGCGAGCAACTCAGGTTGGAGGTAAAAGAACAATGGAATCGCCTGGTAAACCACAAATTCACTGTTGAGCTGGCCAACGGGACCGTTGATTCCAATGGTGAGGCAAAAGATATAATTCATGGTTACCCTGGACGAGTGAGGCGCAGAAAAAAACTCATGGCCCCTTTCCTCCTTTGATTGATCCTTTGACACATTTTGTATAGTGCTACGGAAATATTTGATTCAAGACCATAGGTTTCTCGACGCATTTGTCGTCCTGTTGGCGTCCATGGTTGCAAAATGTCGGTCCTTGGAGGATAGGATCCCAGGTTGCCAATTCCTTGCTGTCATTACAGGAAAAGAAAATACATACTTTGAAAGAAGCTTTGAGAAGCTAGGATGTGCGGATCCAGCAGCTAGAATGGCAATACCCAACGACGAGTGTACAAGCAAATTCATCGAATTGATGACAACCGCGGCCCAACAGGGTAGCTTGGGGTGAGCAATCGTGTACATTTGTCAACTCGAGCGATACAAAAAAAATGCTTGGAAAAACAAAACGAGCGATACAAAAAAAATGCTTGGAAAAACAAAAAAAGAGTGCTCAGAAAAATAATCAGCAGCAACTAACTGTCTTTTGTGTCTTTTCCATTTGTTTTTCAGGGAGATGCTTGCAGTCCTATGTGTGTGCGAGTGGTCGTATCTATCTTGGGCTGAGGTCAAAACTGTTACCGCAACAGATGAGCTTCACACAGAATGGATTGACTTGCACCTTGGAGAATACTTTGCTGGTGTAGTGGAATATCTGAGGAATTTGTTGGATAAGGAAGGCACTTTGGTCTCGGACTCGGACCGTGAAAAATGCAAAGAAAAATTTCTGGCAACGGTGCAGCTAGAGGAGGATTTCTTCGACAATGCATATGCATAACGCCAGTCGCAACGACTGTAAATCTATCTTTGATCATTAGTCTATACACATTTTGGTCTTTTTTTTTCATGTTTCAAACGAAACCAAGTTCCTTTCCTCTGAACAGATCTTGTTTTTGCCTGGAATTATACTACTTCATGTCAAGAGAGGTGAAAGCGCAACGACGGGCGGTTGGAACCAGAAACAATAGCGGTGAGAAAGCTATATGACCAGGGATACTGTGAAAGGGATTGTTTGTTGAGTGTTTTCCTTTCCATAATCGCTACAGTAGTCTGAGAAAGGATGAGTATCTTTTCAATACATCTTGCCAGTGCACTTGGCTGAGGCTACCAAATTCAACACCGTGCAGGTGCCGAATCCACCAACTATTCTAAGGTTGTTTATAGTGAGTTTTTACAGTTTCCCTTTAGCTGATATCCCGTTTGGATCGGAAACGTAGCTTCTTTAGGAATGGCCGTCGCTTCGCAGCACCATGCGAGTCCTCCAGCGATGATTGGCTCTCATGTTCAGTGGAGTGCTTCTCTTCTTCAAAAGAACGAGTGGCCGCTTCCTCCCGTTCCTTCTGCACTTTAACATCCCTAACGTAGAAATGGAGGCCCTGCTTCAAAACTTCGTTTGTAATAGCACAATTCTTTCTAAGTTCTCTCTGAAGGTTTACAAACACCTCATCTTCCTCAACGATGGGGACGAGATCATTTACACAAAATGACAGTAGATCTACGCCGTCCAGAAGGTTTTCGCCTTCTTCTCCCTCCTCCTGGGTTTCGGTTTCTTTTCCTAGCTGAACACGGTTCAGCAATAACTTCCGATCGCTTCGTTTTTTCCTGCTTCTCGTGGGCTCGTTTATCGTTGGATTGTTTTCAAGCCATTCCCTCCACTTTACTACAGCGGGGACAGCATTCATCCGCTTGTACGCTATCGCCAGCTTGCAGGTAAATCCTACAGGTCCCCGGTCCGCTGGTTCAGAGAATATGTCGTGACCTTTGGCTATCTCATCGTCCTCTTCTTCCATTTCATCTCTACACAAGATATGCAGCTGCTGCTTCAATGTCTCATCTGTGATGGCTCTACGGCTTCTCAACTCTTGCTGGAGGCGAGCAAACTTGCTCCTTTGCGAGACAAACTTTCGGAGCTCCATTTGAGACATTCTCAGAGCAACAACATCCTTTTCAAACCTGCCAAGGTCTAACTTCTTACCCACAGGGTCGTCAACTGGGCTATGTTGCTCCCTCATCGCTTCATTTGACTCCTCTGCGTTGCTGTCCTCGGTATCAGGTTCTGTCGCTGGCATGCTGAGTACATCTTCCATTAACGTAGCAGGATAGTGTACTAACATGTCAAGTTTAGGGCTTGCTTCCTCCTCCGATCGAAGCTTTGCAAAATCAGCATCTTCTTCCTCTTGGATTTGTTGCTGGCGGAGCGCCTCCTTTTGCTTAGCAATCTCAGAAGGATCTATTTCATCCTTGGCGCCCTTTCGCCTAGACCTGAAGAGTTTACCCTTTTTCTTTTTAGTCTTTGCTGGCTTATCTTTGAACCCCGTCGAATCACCTTTGCCGCCTATTAAGGGTGTATTCTCAACAAACTTTGCGATGGAGGTTGGCGACGACAACAGCCGTGTATCAGCCAATGGATGTGTCGAACCCTTGCTAGCCCCCTCTGAGGTGGGACTTCCAGGTGGCAGCATGTCTCCTTCGAGCTGATTCTCTCTGATACAGAGCGGCACAATCATACGAGGGTCTATACCCTGCAGAGTGTCCACATATTGATGCGGCTGCTTCATCGTGGCGACCATCGTCGACATACTTTTGAATTCTTTGAGCCTCAAGGCAACTTCTTGCTGTAGGAAGACAATCGGAGGAAGAATCAGATGAAGGAAACGGGAAACGTACTGTATGCATGCCAGGTCCTCCTACTTCGGTTTCGCCACCACACCTTTATCTGAGCCCCGTAACGACCGGTGCAGGCGAGATAACTCAAAGGGTAAGCTCTGGTTCCGCCTGGTCGTTTTCCTCGGTGGGGAAACGATGGAACTGCCAGATAGTTGTGTATTGATGGAACAAGAACGAGACGTTGTCGATGTTGTGGGGGAGCTCAGCTGGGCTTCGACAGTACGTGAATTTAGTCTGTCAACCGCTCCTGTTTTAGAGACACGCCGTTCTGTATAAATTAAATATCGTCAATATAGATCAGCATGACAGACTGTTATTTTAGCTGGGTAACAGCTAAAGAACCCAATTTTTCACCAGATTCTTTCGCGCAAGATAAAAATGTATCTTTGGTGTACTTTTTGCATGACCCTCGAAGATACTGTATTAGAGTATTTACAGGCTCTACCAAGCGAGGGGTTACATTACTGTTTTAGCCGTCATCAGCATTCATTCACTGCTACACTAGTAGCTAGTATGGTACTGTAGCACTTAGTACTTCCAATAATAGAGTAATTACTTCTAACTAGCTAGTAGCCGGTTATTCTAGTAGCAGTTAGCAAGCAGTAGGTGAGCAACTCACCCCCCGGCCGCTCCCCGGCCATCCAGTGTACCGGTGGTCAGCAGCGGTAAGACTTCCAGTGACGGTGTCATTGAAAGGCCCAAAATGTTTGCTTTGTGTCAAGACATCTTCCGATTTCCTTTCCATGACAAAAACTAGCTATCAATCTGGCTGGCATTGCCCTTGTTTTTTCTTGAACTGGCCGGGGATGATACTATTAGACCTCGCCGCTCAGTCGTCCTAGTAAGGATGGCGCTAAACTACTAATAGACGATTAGACTAATGGCTACCGACTCACCACAGGACGCACAACTATCAGCACCGGCGACCGCGCCATTTGCTTGTATTGGTGGACTGATCCTTCAATTAGGAAGAGTGTAGCTGAGCCGATCCCGCCGTCGAGCTGAGTCCGTCGTTCAGTTAAGTCTGCATGGCCGGGGTTAGCTAGCTAGACTACTTCGCTAGCTCGCAGCTACTCCAGACTATTAGCTCCTGGTCAGGCAACCCAGCATCTTCAGCGTCGATCGCCCGGCATGGTAATCTACTACCAAATAGAGCTACTCTAGCTAGCTAGTAGCTAGCTCGTACTGTAGTGACCGCCAATTGAAAAACCTAATGAGATAATTATATTAATTAGTTTAGACGCACACTTGTGTAAAAACCCTAAACGATAGGGTTAATGTGGGTTCGAGAACCCCAAATCTTTCGTTCGCCAAGCTATCACGTCAATTTTATGGGAGACAAATTTATTAATCGATTGCAATTCGGCATGCGGATTAAACTTACTGTATTGGATTTCGTTGGAAAATTAAAGAGGAAGCATCCAAAACCAAGTCCTTTAAATTAATATACTTGTAGTGCACATTCCGATCAGTGACAGCGTCAACAAAATGTCGTGGACTGGCTATGTCGCCATTCTCTCGCTTGCCCTTACCCTCAACAATCTGGGCCAAGTTCATTCCTGGCTAGTAACGCCCCATAGGACTGTATTGGTGCAATCAAGGCCTACTACAAGTACTACTACAAGTCTGGCTTCCTCACCTGAAGGAGGAACTACTGACATTACAGGAAAAGACATTTATCAACGAGTCTTTTATCGACTCTCGCCCTTTTCAGAGGTAGACAACCACAATGCTATTGTTGTGGAAGAGCGTGTCCGATTCAAACCCGACGCCGAAAAAGGAGAAGGCTACTTAAAACCCGTAGGAAAGCGTACCCTGATTATTCGCGATGGCAATGTCGAAGAGGGTGAAATTGGCGACGAATTGTTTGAGCTGAGCATCAAAGAATCGACGCAAGAAGGTGCCACTCATGCCGGTGCGGGGCGTGATTTTGCATTGGAAGCCCAAATTGCAACCATTTTGTTTCTGGCGTCCAATCCCACCAGGTACCTAGAAGGAAACGTTCTAGAGGTGGGATGCAACACCGGAATTGCTGGCTTGCTGGGAAGCATTGGAGCTGGGGCCTTAAAGTTACACGACAAAGATGGAGCCCCTGCCGCCGAAAGTGCCCCTGCTGATGATATCTTGACCATTCCCAAAGGGACGTCTCTTTCTGCGGGACTCAAGTCGTTGACGCTGTCGGATGACGACTCCGAAATCTTGGCTGTCGCTGCCGCTAATATTAAGAATTCAAATGTGCCTGCGAACAAAGTCTCGGTCGAGGAAATAAATTGGAGAAAACGCTCCCTTAATCGTAGATCTCCCAAGGTCTACCATACAATTATTGCTTCGGATTTGAATTACAATTTTCTTGAAGCCAAAGAGCTGGCCCATACAGTGGCGCATCGATTGGAAGCGCTCTCTTACTGGGAAAGCGTCAAAGGTGATTCCAAATCACCGCCATCGTTTGTTCATGTCTGCCCAGATGACAGAGAGGAGTTGTCGAATTTTATGCGCTTCCTGACCAAGGGCTATCGAATGAATGTCTACACGGGGTACTTGAAGGTGGAAAAGATCATCTTTGTCTACCAATTGCTCCCAGAATCAGAGCCTGAAGAAAAGTTGGATGACTTAGAAATTGAAGTCCAAGAAGTGAAAGAGAGAGTTTATCAATCAATGACAGTACAGCACCACCCAGATTATGCCGACGGCGCAGGGGAATACTTCTTTCCTATGGAAACTGGAGAGTACGATTCGAGCAGCGCTTCCACTTACCTCGAACCAGAAAGTGGTGGCGATAAGTGGTACTAATTATCCGCATAGAATTAGACAGACGAGAAGTTGTCGCACCTTCGATTCTTTCCACACATTAGTGCAAAAATAGAGCCTTAGTTTATTGATTATTAAAGCAGCAATAGCCTAATAGCCTCTATTTCATGATATCACAAGAGCACCAAGCAGGAGACACCAGAAGGCAAAGAATGACATTCCCAAACCGTGATACTCGCAAGCCTGCGGAATGATCGCAGATCTGTTGACTCTTGCTTTGGATTGATTCAAAATCACGACACCGATTTTGTAACCAACCTTGGCAGTTCGGACCACCATGGTATCAATGGCAAACACTAAAAAGAAAGCCCAAACAACATCCAATGTACTGTACCAGCCAACGCTTGGGAAGTCTGTAGCCTTCATGGCTAACCGAGCACCAGCATATGCGTATAGCGCAGGGACCGGTAGTTGTGACAGAATTTCATCTCTGCCACTTTTTGGTACCCGGCCCATCACTGGTACATTCATCGAACTCTCGCCGAGTAAATAAAAGATGACAGCAGCATCGATGCTTGGCAGAATCGAGTAAAGGAAAATACAGGGTGCATAGCATAGGGCAGTCTTCAAGCAATTTTTCGCACGTCCACCCAAGATTCCAGAGTATGCGACAAAACTGTTTAATATGGTCATCTCGTCCGGAGCGCTCGGTCGTCCTGTATTCGCCTCCAAAGACATAGCGAACACCATCGCTGGCATTGCGGTGGATGTAATACACAAGGCAAGCCAGGCAAGAGTGGCTGGAAACAAACGCCCGCATATCTCCAAGGCGGCCACGTGGGAAGCTAAAAGGCCAAAAGTGGCCGAGTAATAGAGGACCAGATGACCTTTACTGCGTTGGTTCGTGTTCGCGTGAGTTGTGTTGACATTGGTGTTGTTTGCGTTAGGAATGACATTGGCGTTGTTGCTGCTGTTGCCCGCGCTCGCGTTATCGGAAGATTCTGTTGCAGTGGCGGGTGCCGCTGCAGCCGCTGGTGATGCCAACACGAACGATAACCGCTCCAGCCACAACGGCACTTTGGGCAACGTCAGCTGTGGAAAGCTTTCGGAAGTTCCACCGGGAGCGAAAAAACATATGCCCAACACGATTTGTAGACAAATCATGATCAAGAGATACAACAACCCATCCAGAAAGTCCAATACGGCTTCTTCCGACGTCCAAATCGATGGCGACGTGGCCGTTGCTGAACGAATCATGTGCTTGTAGGCTCTGCTGATGCTATTCATCATAAAAATAGCTGTCGGAAGAAGGCAGAGGAAATTAGCGACCGCGGCGCGACCTGTATGGCTCGCATGGAAGGGCATCCATGCATCCTTGGTTTGAAGAAAGCGCGGTGTGTGACCGACAATGGTATAGACGTATTGTGCCAGTTGTAAGATGTTGGAGGTGGAGAGTTGATGGTGCTGTTGCTGACGTTGCAGCTCGCTAAGGGACCGTGTCAAAGCCATTTGCTGATGTAACGCGGCCATGTGATGTGCTGCATCAGACTGTAAGAATCGAACTCTGTCAACCAGGCCCTCGACCTTCGCCAACGGACATTCGTCCTGTTCGTGATGAATCCATTCCGATCGCTTTCCTTTCCAATTACACCCAAAACTAGCGTAGGCGCATTGCATTTTAACCTGAGAACATTGTTGTTCGTGCAAGGCAATCTCGTGTAATTTTGGCATGGAATCGCAATCTTTATAACGACAAGGTACTGGATCGGCTTCCATCATGCGTTGTCGCAAGGCTGGGTCTCGATGGACTTCGTCCATGGACATGACAGAACGGCAAACAGGACACCGAGGTTCAGTTTGTTGTTGTGACGGTAAGTGTGGGTGTTGTGGTTGACGAGACAATTCTGCCACTCGCTGCAGGCAAGAATAGCAGAATCGGGCACTGCACTTTCCACAGCCAACGGGATCCTGCATGATTTCATAGCATATGTTGCATTTGAAAAGATTGTGTTCGTCATTGTCAGGTTGCGAAGTATCAGTCGCACTGACGTCTTTTAATTCTTGTTGCGCATCGTCAAGTACAGCTGGAAGCAATTTTGGCAAGGACGGACGGTTGTTGCTTGTGCCTGGGTTACCATTTGGACCTGCAGTGCCAGCACTTGAATGGACATGAATTGGAAGGGGACGACCGTTGACCATGATGCTTGGCAATCGTATCATTTGTCCATTGGGGCCCATAACGCGCCCTCCACCAACAAAAGCGTTTCCGTTTCCACCATTCCCAGGCGCTGGACCAAAATTCATTCGTAGCGAAGTGGGGCCACGTGCACCGACGTGATGACCTCGCCCCTGAACACCAGGATGATTGGGTCGCCCAAAATTTATGCGCAAGCGAGGTTGGGCTGGTTGGGGCATGTTTGTGTCGCCAACATGGTTGGCACTGTCAGCTGCATTTTCCGCCACTCGAGGTTGGGTTGGTTGTGGCATGTGGGTGGCATTGTCAGCACTACCGTTACTAGCTGGGTTGGCACTGGAAGCTGCGTCAACCGCCATTCTTCTGCTCTAAATCTTCCTTAGGAGTACCGTACGTAGGTGTTTTGTTTCTCACTCTCGGGGCTTTGTGCTCTGACTTACAAACTCCTAGTACTCGACGTAATCGGCCCGAATTATACTTGACTCTCCTGGACAGTCAGATGGGTTGTTGCTACTGGTTATAGCTATAGCTATTGTAGCATCGTCCTTGCATGCTTATTGTTGTCGTTGGAGTACTGTAAGAAGCCAGAAGAAGAAGTTTAAAACAGGAAGTCTTGAAATCGACCCGGTTCATCTTGGC
>ENA-ORBV01003685-ORBV01003685.1-microbial-mat-metagenome-genome-assembly--contig:-NODE-3685-length-30361-cov-3.984447_pt1 | contig 30361 bp, 28 predicted proteins | sample MGYA00237777_ERZ505514 | MGnify/ENA primary metagenome ERZ505514 (study PRJEB26160, sample SAMN06269048) | microbial mat metagenome | isolation source: Oligotrophic lake microbial mat | place... | reverse complement strand
ATTTGATGTCAGCAATTCTGAATCCTGCAGCGGCGCCGTGGAAAACATCGTGAAGGAATTTTCACGGCTCGATATTTTGGTGAACAACGCCGGGATTTCCATTGATGGACTCATCATGCGTTTTAAAGATGACGACTGGGATAAAACCATCGACACCAATTTGAAGGGGCCTTTCGCTTTGATTCGCGCCGCGTCCCGCCCGATGATGAAGCAAAAATTTGGTTCGATTGTGAATGTCTCGAGTGTTCTTGGCAGCCTGCATCTGAATGCCGACCTCAACGCCCAGCTTGGGGACTGGCGCAGCTTTGGCTATAACGGATCAAAGGCCGCATTGAACATGTTCACTACGACCCTTGCTTTTGAACTCAAAGATACGCCCATTAAGGTGAATTCGGCTCACCCGGGTTGGGTAAAGACCGATCTTGGTGGCGAAGGCGCTTCTTTGGAAGTAGCTGATGGTGCCAGGACTTCAGTTCGGCTAGCTACATTGCCAGTCGATGGCCCTACCGGCGGCTTCTTCCACATGAACGACGCCCTATCCTGGTAAGTCTTAGGCGAGCGTCATGATACGAGGAATACCCGTACCTGTCAGCACCCCTGCCTGAGAAGGCGCGATACAAAGCTGAACGTCAAAACGCTCACCATCGACCACAAACTGGATCACATACCAGCTTTCCTTCCCGCTGCGCCGGGTAGCGAAATTGCGTCCAAACACTACGGCAGGAATCGACAATCCCATCTGACCGAGCTTGGTTTCAAGGCTGTTCTTCAGGTTGCCGATGATCATGTTGGTCATCTCGGCTACCGCATCGAGCACCTCGTCGGTCACGCTGGGGTATTCCTGCATGAACAGGGTGTTGGCAATTTTGCATGCCAGCGGTGAGCTGCAACTCACCACCGCCGTGCCCGTCCACTCTCCCACCAGACCAATGATGCCAATCACTCCCATGGTCAGCCCCTTGCCGGGGTCTTCGACAAACTGCTCTCCGAACTGGGCTTCCATGCCCAACATCGTTGAGAACACTTCATTTGTGGAATGAGTGACCCATTCGACGATTTCTTCCCGCGTTGGAGCCGCGGCGGCTGTAGTTGCAGACATAGAATTCCTCTCTCAACATCCCGTCCCCGTTAAACGAGGCCGGTCAGTTTCTCCTTGATTTGTTCCGTCGTAAACGGCTTGCGTACATATCCTGCGGCACCCAGGCTCACTGCTTCCATCACCTTGTTCTGGTTGCCTTCCGTCGTAATCATGATTACCGGGACGGCCTTATAGGCGTCCATGCTTTTGATTTTGCCGAGCATTTCGAGCCCGTCCATGTTCGGCATGTTGATATCGGACAGGATCAGACCTACGGTCTCTTTCTCAAGCATCGCCAATGCTTCTATCCCGTCACCTGCTTCATAAATGTTGCCTATCGGCATCTCGGTCTGCCTCAACACCCGTTGCAAAATCTTGCGGATCGCCGCCGAGTCGTCTACGATCAACACGTCCAATGCCATTAGTGTTTAATGTCCTCCATAGAAACCTCTTCGACGAGATAGCGTAGGCATTTAGGATTTATTCGCTACTGTGGCCCTAAAATATAGATGTGCCTGACTTTTCCACTCCAGACCCCTCGCTACTTCGCAGCCTTGCCTGCTTTTCGCTTGCCGGAAAGAAGGCCCTCGTTGCCGGTGCCAGCCGGGGAATTGGACTGGCGATCGCGCAAAGCTATGCCGCAGCCGGAGCCGATACCGTTCTCGCGGCCCGAAGCGTCGATCTGCTCGAGCGCGAAGCTGCCGCTCTCCGGGATCGGGGTTATCAGGCCTCAAGTCTCTTCCTCGACATGGAAGATACCGCCTCTCTTGAAGCCGCAGCTAACGCGCACGACTATGACATCCTCGTCAACGTCAGCGGCACCAACATCCGCCGTCGCTTTGAGGATTACACCGAGGCTGAATACAACAAGATCTTTCAGACCAACCTTCACGGGGTCGCCTACCTCACTCAAAAGGTTGGGGCCCGCATGATTGCCCGTGGCCAAGGTGGCCGTATCATTCACATCGCCAGTCTCTTCAGTACCAACGGTGTTCCCTATGTAGCCATCTACGGTATGACTAAGAGCGCCATCGCCGGGCTCACCCGCAATCTGGCCGCGGAATGGGGCCGTTACAACATCACTGTGAATTCCATCGCACCCGGCTTCATCATCACCGACCTTAACCGCAAGATGTGGGCACCTGAGGAGATGACGACATGGCTCCGCGCCACGCAAGCGATTCCGCGAACAGGCATTCCAGAGGACATCGGGCCGATTGCCGTCTTTCTGGCCTCGCCCGGTGCGGCCTTCATCACCGGACAGGTTCTTGCTGTCGATGGCGGCGCTAACTGTACGAAAATCTGGCCCTTTGAGCCGGCAGCCTAACCCATGACTTCACGCCGCATATTCCTCGCGACCTCGCTTACCGCTCTTGCCCAGGAGCCGTCTGAAAAACCGGTTGAATTCCTATGCCCGATGGATCCCGATGTCCGCCAGTTCAAGCCAGGACGCTGCCCGCGCTGTGGGATGAAGCTGGTTCCCGGTCTGCCCGATCCGATTGAATACCCAGTCCGTCTCACGACGACACCGCGCAACCCGAAGCCCGGCGATAAAGTGCGAATGCGATTTGCCATCCTCCACCCCAAGACAGGCAAACCGGTTCCTGATCTGGAACTGATTCACGAACGGGTCTTCCATCTTTTCCTGATTTCAGAAGACCTGCAGCAATTTGCCCACGAGCACCCGCAGCCTGCCGGCCCCGGTGTTTTTGAAATGGATTGGGTCTTCCCGACCGGAGGAATGTGGCGATTGCTGACCGACTTCTACCCGGCCCATGCGACCCCCCAACTGATTGCCAAGACCCTCTTACTCCCCGGGGGTACTCTTTTGCCACCCAGCCTGCAGGACGACACAAGTCTTCCGAAGCGGGGGGCGAATATCGAAGTCTCGCTTCGCCTTGGCCCCACGCAGCCGATTGCCGGGGAGAAGACTCTGCTTTATTACCGCATCCAGCCGCGAGCAAAGTTTGAGCCTTTTCTAGGGGCGATGGGTCACATGCTGGTCGCAAGCCCTGATCTGATTGACCTCATGCATACTCACCCGTTTCTGGTCGATGGTGGGCTGGCAGAGCCTCCGGCCGATGCCAAGCTGGTGCAGTTTAACGTGATCTTCCCGCGCCCCGGCGTTTACCGTGTCTGGGCGCAATTTCAAAGCGCTGGGCAGGTCAATACGATTCCCTTCAACGTCGCGGTGAGGAACCTCTGATCAGGTTTACAGCCACTCCTTCGGACGGATAGGCTCGTACTTGCGTGCCGGCTGGCAAGTGCAGCGGTTCGGCGAATTCATAGACTTTTGCTGCCTTGGAAGAGTAGCCTTCGATCCACACGATTGGGATCCGGGTGCCGTCAATTCCTTCTGCCACCAACTTGAAACTTAGCCCCTCGCGCATCGTCCCCATCTCAACTCCCAATAAATTCATCCCCTGCTTCAAGCTCAGGCCCTGCCCAACAGGCATCCGCAAGCCTGCCACTCTACCTGCGACCGGGCCGCCAAGCTTCGGCGCAACCGGCAGCAGATTGGCATCCCCTTCAGGCGCACCACCCTCCACCCAATCCGCCAACAGGTGAATCTCTTCTTCGCTCAAGCCGAGATCGTGCTTGAATTCTCCAAATCCCTTGACTGCGTTCCACGGAGGCATCCTGCGTCGTAGTACCTCTTCCTGAATCGCCTTGGCCCAAGGTCGGGCCTCTTCATATTTCAGGAGTGAGAATGCCTTGCCCTCGGTGTGATGACAACCCACACAGCGTTTGAAGACCACGCGTGAGACTTCTTTCGACCAGGTGAGCTTGGTCGTAATAACATCATGGCCGCAAGCAAGGTCAAGCGACCCTGCTGCGGCCATGAAAAACACCAGATTTCGAACTGACTTATTCAAGGCCACCGGCGCTGGAAGGCATCGGCGCCGCCTTTTTCCTGGGTCGCATCACGTCCATGATGTTAGTGTCCACCGGAACGCTGACGTTAAAGAAGCCGATCATCATTTCTTCCCAGCTCTGATCGCCCCATTTGACAGCTTTGGTTGCGTCCGGGTTGAACTTGTTGTTGGGCGAATTATCAAACCAGCCGGTAACCAGCACCTGCGAACCCTTCGGCAATTTAATCGGTTCCTTTAGGCGATAGGTCAACTGCCAGTTGAAATCGTAGTGAGGAACGCTCAGGAGTTCCTTTACCTCGCCGGTAGGCAGCTTCACCTGCATGGCAAATGCCTTACCGCGCACGTGCATGTGCGGCACCAGATCTTCGAGCACAGTGTCTTCGTGCAAAGTCGTCTTGGCATCAACCCGATGGTTATCCGCCCCAGCCGGGATCTCAAACTTGCTGTTGACTGCCTGAAGGGTCAGTACGCGCTCAGTCGGTTTCTCCTTGGCAAAAATAATCCCCAATTTTGCCTTATCCAGGGTTTCTTTGCCGTTGGCCGTCCAGTGCAGTTGCAACACGATGTCGCTGCCTGCCTTGATTAACTTTGCCTGCCCGGGCCGCAGTTGATCCGGCACCGTGCCAGGGGCGTATCCTGTCAGGAATTCGCCATAGCCTTCGCCACTTCCCTTGGTCGGGATGAACAGTTCGCCTAGCTTGGCATCTTTGAACCATTTGTTGCCCGGCTCACGTACAAAGGCAATGATGTGGTGATTGACCGCCCGGCTCAAAGGACGGGTTTCGGCGGCGGTGACCCACATGTCTTCCTTGAAGTTGGTTGGGAGCACGACGTAATGATAGTCAATCGTGCCGCTGGCGGGAACCTTGAATGCCTCCGGCATTTCGATTACGACGTCAGGCTTGCCAATGGTCCAGCCTTCGGCGAAATCGCGCTTCACCGGCTGAGCGTCCTTCACGTTGCCTTCGCTTGCTCCGGTAGCGGCCCAGTCGACCAGCGTCTTGATGTCGGCTTCACCGAGCGAGCGATCGTTGAGAAACTGACCTACATGCGGGTCGGCATTCCAGGGGGGCATACGGCGCTGGGAAACACTCGACTTGATCGCGGCCGCAAAAGGGCGCGCTTCCTTGTAACTCAGAAGACTCATTGGGGCGGCTTCGCCCGGACGGTGACAGCCGACGCAATTGCGCTCGAGAATCGGTTGTACGTCTTTGTAAAAGGTCGGCTTGGGCGCGGCAAAAGCGGCCCCCAGGCTGAGAATGAAAGCGCAAGTGCTTCGTAGAGTCATTGTGTTTCTGAAATAGGCTCCCACTTTAATTTACGAGAGTTCAGTCCCAAAAGTTTAGTTCGATTTGAGAAAAAGAAAAAATGACGACAATTTGTCTCATACTTTAGTTTTCCAATCCGATCTGTACATTTGACGAGACTAAAACCATGGCTGCAATCGATCCTAAACTAAACACGGCTAACCTCAATCCGACTTCAACGAGCGGCTCGGCCAGCACCGGGGCAACGGGTAAAACCGCACAACTTGATCCCGTCAAAATTAACAGTTCGAGTGTTGCTTCTAGCCGGGCGGCGGATCGTGGCGACGAGGTTCAGCTTTCTGGATTGTCCAGTAAGATCAATGAGTTACAGTCTGGTAGCCCCGAGCGGGAAGCCTATCTCGATGGCCTTCGCCTTCAGGTTGCCTCGGGCGAATACCAGGTAAATCCAGCCGAGGTGGCCAGCGGAATTGTCGCTGACGCACTTCTCCAATCGGAGTAGTCCCCATGCAGGATCAAAGCCCTAGTCCCACTGAACTGGCCCAGAACATCAAGGCTGGCCTCACCGATATCCGGCAACTTCTGTTGCATGCTCCTTCTACGCTTTCTCTTGTGTCCACGGGGCCTGCGCTCGAACAAATTACTGGAGACCTGCTGGCGCTCAGTGCAGCCCTGACTGCACCCTCCCCTGATTCGCTGCGCGAAATTCAGGCCCTTTCAAATTCTGTTCAGGCATTGTACCGGCAAGCCTCCAGTTTTTATCGCGGGTTGGCTGCGGAATCGATCAAGAACGGTACTTGGGATGCAGCTTCCTACTCGCCCGAAGGCGATTGGGCGCAGCCATTCTCTAATTCTTCCCCCAGACTACTGGTGGAGGGCTAGCCCGAATGGGAAATCTCTTTGGGTCGCTTCTGGCCGCCGGAGGCGCCATGCGGGCCTTCGAAAAAGGTCTGTCCACCACACAGAACAATGTGGTGAATGCCAATACGCCTGGCTACGCCAAGCAGCGGCAAATTTTCGAGGCTAATCGATTCGAGCCCGAACGCAATATCATCGGTGGCGTTTCCGCTCGTGGTCTGTACAACTATCGCGACGCTTTCTCCGAGCGCAATGTCCAACGCCGAACCTCTCAGGCCGGGCTCGAGGAGCAACTCAAAAGCAGTCTCGCTTCGCTTGAACCCCTATTCCCAGTCACCGCAGGTGCTGGCGTTCCCGGGGCCATCAACAAATTCTTCGGTGCTTTTTCGCAACTCACGGTTTCGCCGAACGATTCCGCAAGTCGCCAGGTAGCTCTTGACCGTGCCGCAGACCTGGCATTTAATTTTCGGCGTACCTCCAATCTGCTTCTTGATGAGCGCGGTAATACGCAGGTTTCTGTGCAGTCTAGCGTTTCCAGAATCAACGAAATTGCCGGGCGAATCCGCGATCTCAATGCCACCAGGCGCGGAGACTCGGCTGCGGCCTCCGATCCCGGCAGTGATGCCAAGCTTTACTCTGCCCTTGAAGAGTTGGCCGAATACGTCGATTTCACAGCTATTCAGGCACCCGATGCCGGAGTCAGCATCTATCTCGGTGGGCAATCGCTGCTGGTAATTGGCGACAGAGAGTACCCAATCTCCACCGACGTTCTCAACGATAAAGCCCGCATTCTCGATTCCGACGGTATAGAAATCACCAGTGATCTCAGTAGCGGGAAATTGATCGGCCTACTGGACGTTTACAACAACAAGATCCCGGCCTATCTGAACGACCTCAACACTCTGGCTCGCTCGTTTGCCGATACGGTTAATGCCACTCTTTCTCAAGGTGTGGACCAAAACGGAAATCCACCTTTGCAGGATCTTTTCGCCTACGATTCAAACCTGGGTTCCGCCTTCACCATAACCGTGAATGACATTGGCCCAGAGCAACTGGCTCTCTCCGCCCCAGGGCAGGCCGGTGGCAACTCCAATGCCATCGCGATCACCGGTCTCGCCAAAGAACCCGCAGTGAACAACCAGACTTTCAATCAGTTCTATGGCATCGCCGCTGGTCGCGTAGGTCGAGATCTGGCTGGAGCCAAGGATTCGGCCGGCGTCCAGACCGACCTTCTCACCCAGGCCAAGGAACTCCGCGCCGATCTTCAGGATGTTTCGCTCGATGAAGAAGCAGTCCAGTTGATCCAATACCAGCGTGCCTATCAGGCCACAGCTCAACTTTTCAAGACCATCAACGAGATGACCGACACGCTCATCAACGCGCTTCGCTGATCGAAAGGACTATCCACTCCATGATCAACTCACTATCCGCCTCAGAGGCCACCTTCCTCCGCAATATCGAAAAAATCCAGGCACGCGGCGAGCGCGCTCAGATGGAGGTCGCCAGCGGCAAACGCATCTTCACTGCCTCAGACGAACCCGATGGCGTCAGCGCGCTGCTCACCACTCGTGCCGAAATCGAAGCCAACGAGCAACTCACCAATAACCTCGGCCGCACCAAAGCCGAAGTAGACGCAGGTGAGAACGGCCTGCAGCAAGCAATCAAAGTCCTCGAACGAGCCCGTACCCTGGCCGCTCAAGGCAAAAACGGCTTCAATGTGGAATCCACTTGGACTGCCCTTGCGCTCGAAGCCGGTGACCTTACTCAGCAATTGCTTAATGTCTCGAATCTCGCCATCGAAGGCCGTTACATCTTTGCCGGCAACAGCGATGCCAATCAACCCTTCAACTACGATCCGAGTCTTGAAGCAGTCACCTCCTATTCCGGTAGTGCCGCAACCCGGCAGAGCCTCTTTCCAGGTGGCAATCCATTTAATGTGGCAAAGTCCGGCGATGTAATTTTCGACAGTGCCGGAGTCGATTCAAACGGCATCTCAAAAAGTGCATTTGCCGCTCTCAAATCGCTTCGAGACGCGCTCACGGCGAAAGACGATGATGGTCTCCGAATCGCACTCCAGGCAATAGAAACCAGCGCCAAACATCTCTCCGGTGAATTGAGCTTCTACGGTGCAACCCAGCGTCGCGTTGTTGAAGCCAACTCTGCGGCGCAGTCTACTTCACTCCGTTTGAGCAGCCAGTTGATGCGCCTCGAAGACTCAGATCTCACACAGGCGATACTCGAATCTCAACAGGCCCAATTCCAACTGCAGGCCGCATTTCAGATCCGTGGCCAACGCCCACGCCAAACCCTCTTCGATTACCTCGGCTAAGACCCCATTACAATCGAAGTCATGAGAACTTCGATTGTTTTGCTGCTGGTGAGCGTCTTCGCCGCAGCCGCCAATAAAAACGCAGAGCGGTTAAACGAGGCTACTGCGGTTCTCAACGAGGTTATGGCCACACCCGACAAGGCTATACCCAAAGAACTCCTCGACAAAGCCCACTGCATCGCCGTAGTTCCCGGCTTTAAAAAAGGTGCGTTCATTGTCGGGGCCAGCTACGGCAAGGGCTACCTGAGCTGTCGCCAGGCAGGCAAAGCGGGCTGGAGCGCTCCAGCGACGATTCGAGTCGAAAGCGGAAGCGTGGGCTTCCAGATCGGCGGTACCGCGACTGATCTTGTGATGTTGGTCATGAATAGCCGAGGTGCAGACTCGCTCATGCAAAGCAAGTTCACCCTCGGCGGCACCGTCCAGGCCGCTGCCGGGCCCGTGGGTCGAACTTCGACGGCAGAAACTGACGCCGCCATGCGGGCCGAGATCCTCTCCTACTCGCGCGCACGCGGCCTTTTTGCAGGCGTCTCCCTGCAGGGCGCAACGCTGCGTGCTGACCTCGATTCCAACAAGGCCATGTACAAGCGCCCGTTCACCACGGTTGAGATCGTGCGTGAGCGCAAGGCAAAAGCAACAGCTACCGGCCAAAAATTCGTTTCTACCATTACCCGGTACTCCCCAAAGGAGTTGAAGTAATTCATGCGCCCAGCAATCTTTCTTTTTCTGGCCATAGCGCTCGATGCCGCGACGCAGCCGGCCGATCTGGTGCCAGCCCGGTGGCCTAGCGATAACCCGGCCTCACTCGCCATCCTCAACGAGTCCCCGATCAACTGCCTGCTGATTCCAGAGGTCAACTGGTCCAGCACCTTCCTTGCTGCGGCCCATGCCAAGAACCTTACGGTTCTTGCCCTGTTGCAACCGGGAACTCCGGCGCTACCGCGTCTCAAACGCGCCCTCGAACTGGGGCTCGACGGTGCGGTTCTCGAAGGTAATTTCCCGGAAGCCGAGGCCAAAGCAGTCCGCAGCAGCTTGACCGAATCATCCAGGCTTTATGTCGAACTCGGTCTGCGTGGACGAATTCCCCTCGACCCCACTGCTCCGTCCATCATCGGGACATTCCAGGGAGTCTGGGCCGGCATCAATCCTCATGAAGATGGCGCCGCCCACGCAGCCCCCTCGGGTGCCCCCTGGATCGATACCAATGCCGGTTTTCTGCGCTTTGTCCGCGCCTCGACGGATCGTGCTTTTTGGCTCAGCGCCGCGCCCCCTCGTGATTCGGTGGTGAACCTCTCGCGCTACTTGCAGATGCTCTCAGACCCTGCGATGGTCGGAGCCCGCTGGATCATCAGCTTTGAGCCAAGCTTCTTCGCCAAACTGCTCGCTAGCGAACCCAAAGCCCAAAAAGACCTCAAGCGAATCAATCAAGTGCTCCTTTTTTTTGAACAAAACAGGAAGCTTCAATCCTTACCCGCCTTCGGTCAGCTTGCCGTAGTTCAAGACACCCAGAACGGCGCGCTGCTTTCGGGCTCAGTCCTCGACATGATCACGGTGAAGCACACGCCTGTCCGTCCGGTTCCCTTCAAGTCGGTTGAGTTCAAAGCCTTCGATCAGGCAAAGATGGCTGTCAATGTTGACCCTCAGTCCCTCGACCCGAAACAGCGGCAAGTCCTAAAAGACTTCACTCGCTCTGGCGGCACCGTGCTGACTGCCCCACCCGGCTGGCGCATGCCCGTCCCTCGTCCAGACCAGATTGTCACCGATGCCGAAGAAGTCAAAAAGCTCGACCAGATCTGGAAAGAAGTCAACGCGATGATGGGGCGACGCAACCTGGGTGTTCGCCTCTTCAACGTCTCCAGCATGCTGTCCAACATGCTGGGGCCTGCAGATGGCTCGCGTGTCGTAGTCTATCTGGTGAACTACTCGGACTTTTCGGTCGATAGCGTTGCTGCGCATCTGCTAGGCAAATACTCAAAGATCACGATTCACTGGCCCGAACGCGCCCCCAAAGCGCTTGTCCCTTATGAGACCGAAGACGGAACCGGAGTCGACATCGACATCCTCGAATCGACGGCCATTCTGATCGCCGAAAAGTAGACAGAACCCAAACTCAACTTACAATAGTGGGATGACTCGCCGTGACCTGATCGCCCTCGGTGCCCTACCGCTTTTTGCGCAACAGAAGAAGCTTCCCACCGCTCCTGTTTCCATCCGCAAATGCGATACCTACAACGAAGACTTCTATGAGATCTTCACCCGCATGTTCGATGACCTCGGCGGTGTCAAGAAGCTGGTGGCCAACAAAACAGTCACGATTAAGCTGAATCTCACAGGCTCACCCGGCCTCCGCTTGCAAGGTAAAGCACTCGGCCTCACACACTACTCGCATCCCAAACACGTCCTCGCTATGACAACCGTGCTCGATCGCGCCGGAGCCAGGCGCATCCGCTTCGTCGAGTCCGCCTGGGGGACGGCGGGTCCGCTTGCCGAGTACATGCTCGATTCCGGCTGGAATGTCCGCCAGCTTTCTACGGCCGCCAAACAGGTCGAGTTCCTCAATACCAACGGGCTCGGCGGCTTCGCTAAAAAGTACACACGCATGAAGGTTCCTCACGGCGGCTGGATTTTCCCGGCCTTCGAGTTTAATAACGTCTATGCAGAAACAGATGTGATGATGTCGATGGCCAAGCTCAAGAATCATGACGTCTGTGGCGTGACACTCGCGATGAAGAACATGTTCGGCTGCACCCCGGCCTCGATCTATGGCAACGATTCTGGAGTTGACGACCCAAACGAAAGCCCAACCTCCGGTAGAGACCAGATCTGCCATGTTGGCAAGCGACAGCCGTCGAAGATTGCGCTTCCAGAGCTCGATCCAGCTTCCCCGCGCGATGCCTTCCATCGCATGCCCCGCATCTCGGTTGAAGTCGCCTCCGCCCGTCCGATTGACATCTCTTTCATTGACGGCATCGAAACCATGACTGGGGGCGAAGGCCCGTGGATCAAGCCGAAAGGCACCTTTGGCGGTACAGCCCACGTTACGCCTGGTCTACTCGTTCTTGGCACAAACCCGGTCACCACCGACACAGTGGGCACCGCTCTAATGGGTTACGATCCTCGCGCTCCCAAGGGCACACCACCATTCCACAAGTGCGACAACATGTTGCTACTGGCCGAAGAAGCTGGCCTTGGCACCGCTGACCTCAAGAATATCGAAGTGATTGGCGGCAAGATTGAAGACTTGCGCTTCCGCTTCCCCATGAGCGCCTGATGCAAAGATTCACCGACCAGTTATCTGCAGTAATCTCCAAGCTCACGCCCATGGCGATCTTCGACATTCTGGTTGTCTCTGTTTTTATTTACATCTTCATCATCAACATTCGGGGCCGCCGTGCTGCCCAAATCGTCAGCGGAATGTTCATCCTGACCTGCGCCTATCTGGGCAGTGTCTGGTTCCATCTCGAACTGCTGCGTACGCTGCTCGCTACCCTCGCCCCCTATACAGCCTTTGGCATCATCGTGATGTTTCAGTCAGAGATCCGCCGCGTCCTGGCCCGCATCGGCCGCGCCCGCATCTTTACCTTTGGCGGCAGACTTCAGCGTCGCGAGACAGCGGAAGAAATCCTGATGGCCGTGGCTTACCTTGCCCAACATAAAATCGGCGCACTGATTGTCGTAGAACGCGACACAGGCCTCAAGACCTTCATCGAGACCGGCGTAAATCTCGACGCTCGCCTCTCTCGTGACCTCTTGCTCAGCATCTTCTACCAGGGTGGCGCCCTTCATGACGGTGCCGTGATTGTGCAGGGTGACCGCATCGCCGCTGCAGCCTGCTTCCTGCCTCTTTCGATGAATCCCGCTCGTCTGGGCCAGCTCGGTACAAGGCACCGTGCCGCTATTGGCATCTCTGAAGAGACCGACTCGCTTGCCATCGTCGTATCGGAAGAAACAGGCAAGATCTCTCTCTGCGTCTATGGCGAAATCCAGCATGGTGTCTCGATCGAATATCTTGAAGAGCAGATCACCAAGCATTTGAGCCAGCCGCTGACTCCTCCCCTAAGCGACAACTCCCAAATGGAGATTCGCCGTTCATGAAGCTGTTTACAGATAACATCCCGGCCAAGATCTTCAGCATCCTCATCGCCTTTCTCCTCTGGGTGGCTCTTGTCGATGAGCCGGAATTGATCGAGACGGTGACCGTGCCGGTGGAGTACCGCAATCTGTCGAGCACTCTGGATCTGTCCCCCGATGCACCGACTCGCATTCAACTCCAGGTCCGGGGCCCGCGTGGCAGACTCAACGAAGTGTCTCCGGATCGAACCAATATCGTGCTCGACCTCGGCACGATGGCGCAGCCCTCCGCCCGCACATTTACGATTCAGGACAACCTGATCAATCTCCCGCCAACTGTCATTCTGGTGCGCGCCATACCTTCTCAACTTCGCGTGAAACTCGAGCGCCGCGTCTACAAAGAGATTCTTGTCACTCTCGCGTTTGAGGAAGACCTGCCTGCAAACCTCAAAATCGTCTCCACAGAGATTTCCCCAGCCCAGATCAAGGTAGTTGGCCCCGAATCTCGTATTACGCTTGCAACGTCCATTGCCACCGAGCCAATCACTATCAAAGATATGGCGGCTAGTGCGCCCATACGAGTCAATGTTCTTCTGACAGATCCAGAACTTTCCATCGTCGGTTCTTCGCTTGTAACCGTAAAGTTACAGACAACCCAGTTACCCTAGAAGGGTACATGGCAAGACAATTATTTGGCACTGATGGGATTCGAGGCAAGGCCGGTGATCCACCTCTCGACAAGCCCACGGCATTTGCTCTCGGTGCTGCACTTGGGACTTGGGCCAAAGGCCAGTCCTCCGCTCCTAAAGTCCTCCTCGGGATGGACACACGTGAATCCGGCCCCTGGCTCGCTGAAGCCGTTGCCGCAGGCTTGGTCTCGGCTGGAGTGGAGCCTCACTTTGCCGGCCTTCTCACTACTCCGGGAGTCGCCTACAACACCAAGCATGGCCCCTATGTTGCTGGCGTCATGATCTCTGCCTCCCACAATCCATACGAAGATAATGGCCTGAAGGTATTCGATCACTCCGGCTTTAAACTCCCCGACGCTCAAGAACTGATCCTCGAAGAGCAGATTCTGAAGATTCGCGAGAACGCAATTGTTCCCGATTGCTCTCTGCCCCTGCATGAAGAGCTGGCCAATCACTATCTGGAATTTCTGTGTTCCACCTTCCCCTACTCCTTGAAGGGAATGCGCGTGGTTCTTGACTGCGCCAATGGTGCCGCCTCACTACTGGCACCCCGCCTCTTTACCCAACTCGGCGCAGAAGTCGTCACGATTGCGAATTCCCCTGATGGCCGCAACATCAATGCCGGGGTTGGCGCACTTCACACCGATCATGTCCGGGCGGCAGTGCTTGAGCACAAGGCCGATGTCGGTGTTGCTTTCGATGGCGACGCTGACCGGGCGATTTTCAAATCGGCGAGCGGCTCTCGCGTTGATGGCGACGCTGTTCTGCTGATCTGCGCTCGCTTGTTCAAGGCATCCGGCCACCTTCGAGGCAACCTTGTCGTCGCAACCGTCATGTCAAATCTTGGCCTCGAAGTCGCACTTCGCAAAGAAGGCATCACGCTGGCACGCACGAATGTCGGTGACAAGTATGTCCTCGAAGAAATGATCCGCTCAGGTTCCAATCTCGGCGGCGAACAATCCGGCCACGTCATCTTTCCGGAATTCGCAACCACCGGCGACGGTATGCTTACAGCCCTTCGTGTGCTCGAAGCCATGGTCACTTCCGGCAAGACTCTCGATGAGCTCACACACGGCTTTGACGTCTTCCCGCAACTGCTTGTCAACGTCCGCATCGGCGCACGCCGCCCACTCGAAGAGCTACCCGCCCTCCAGTCTGTTATCGCCGATTGCGAGAAGGACTTTGGTTCCAACGGCCGGGTTCTCGTCCGTTTCTCGGGCACCGAACCTTTGGCACGCGTCATGGTTGAAGGCAATGACGAAGCCAAGGTCGAATATCACGCCAACGCGATTGCCGCTACACTTCAGCAGGCAATGGGCTTAAAATAGGTCCGATGCGTATCCTGCTTATTAGCTCCCTCTTCCTTTCGACCTTGGCTGCCCAAAACGTCAAGCCCGCCAAACTGGCTGGCGAAGACTGGGTTCAGCTTTTTAATGGCAAAGACCTCACCGGCTGGGTTGAGGTTGGCAAAGAGAAGTGGACTGTTGAAGAAGGTGAGATCAAGGGCGAAGCTGTCAGCAAAGCCTATGGCTATCTTCAGACCGACAAAGACTATAAGGACTTCCATCTCTCCATTAAGTTCAAGTGTGCGGGCAACGGCAACTCCGGTGTCTTCTTTCACACCGCCTTCAAGCCTGGCACTCCTGACATCACTCGTGGTCTGCAATTTGAAGTCGACTGCCGCATCGGACAACACACTGGCGGTATCTACGGCGACGGTCGTGGCTGGATCGTCTGGCCTGCACCAGAGAACGAACTCAACGTCCGCAAGAGCGACTGGAACGAATACACAATCAAGGTCGAAGGCAACCGTTACGTTTCCCGTTTGAACGGCGTCGTGATGGTCGATTTCACCGACCCGAATCCGAAGTCTTTCGACGGCCCAATTGCCCTTCAACTCCACTCCGGTGGCGAAGGAAATATGCGCTTCAAAGACATCTGGATCCGCGATTTGTCGAAGCGTTAACAACATACATTGACTGATGAAGCGACTGTCGCAAACTGGCCTTGCTTGCGAAGCGGCGCATCAACCTCAGGCGATACTATAGTTGCCTGGCACGCCCTCTACGGTACGGCCTGAATCCCGCGCAGCGTCTGATCAAACCAGTCTGCCAGCATAGTGAAGTCTTCGTAGATGGTGGCCCAGCCATGGTCCTTGCCCGGCATCACAATCAACTTGTTCCTCACTCCCGCCTGCTTCATCTTCTCGATAAAGATCTCGGATTGCTGTAGCGGCACCGTTCGATCCTTGTCTCCGTGAATCAACAAGACGGGCGGCGTCTTTTCATTGATCAGATAGACGGGCGATACCGCACGGCCCAATTCTTCTGTGCCAGCCTTCGGCCCAAAAATCTCGCGATATGCCACCAATGGCCCGACGCCCGCACCATTCACACCTGTCTGGCCCCAGTTCAAGAAGTCTGTTGGTGGGAAGAAGCAGGCAACTGCCCCAGCTTTCTCCATCGCCAGCAACGCCAGATGACATCCCGCGCTAAACCCGGAGAGTCCAATCTTTGTCCCATCCACCTTCCACTTGGCGGCGTCTGTCTGGATCACCTTCACCGCCAACCGCACGTCTTCAATAATTTCTGGAATCGTAAACCGGGGCTGAGAACTCGGCACTACGGCAAACACCGTATACCCACGATCCAATACTTTGGCAAAGTACTTGGGCACAATCGAAGCATGATTCGACTTCCAGCTCCCACTCACCACAAACACCATGCCATAGCCATTCGGCTTTGCCGGCTCAATCACATCCATCGTCAGAGCGGTCCCGAACTTGCGTCCGTAGATGACATCTTCGGTCCGCTTAAAGTCGTCTGCGGCCGCAAGTAAAGAGGCAATTCCCAACATCAATCCCAAGAGCTTCATATTGGCTTATTATGACAACAACCCATGAACTCACTTTTGCTCGCAGCCACGTTGCTTGCCCAGACCTACCAACCTACCTGGGAATCTGTCGACAAGCGCCCGAATCCACCATGGTTCTCCGACGCCAAGTTTGGCATCTTCATCCACTGGGGCGTCTATTCAGTGCCCTCCTATGCGCCTGTGATCCCCGGCAAGCTCGCCTACGCCGAATGGTATTGGAATGCCATGACCAAGGGCAAGGAAGGCTCGACCAAGCCAATCGAGGCCGGCACCTGGGCATACCATCAGAAGCATTACGGTGCTGACTTTAAGTATCAGGATCTCGCCCCGCAATTCCGCGCCGAGCTTTTTGATCCCGACCACTGGGCCGATGTCTTCGCCCGTTCCGGCGCAAAGTACGTCGCCCTCACCTCCAAACATCACGAAGGTTTTGCCCTCTGGCCCAGTAAGGAAGCTAGCGTCACCTGGGGTCGTCCCTGGAACGCCGTTGAGATCGGCCCCAAGCGCGACATCCTCGGCGACCTCACAACCTCGGTTCGCAACAAGGGTCTTCGCATGGGTTACTACTTTTCTCTCTACGAGTGGTTCAATCCGCTTTGGCTCTCAGACAAGCCACGCTACATTCGCGATCACATGACGCCCCAGTTCAAAGACCTTGTCACCCGCTACGAGCCTGACATCATCTTCAGTGATGGCGAATGGGATCTCCCCTCTTCAGAATGGCGCAGCGCCGAGATGCTCGCCTGGCTCTTCAACGACTCACCCGTAAAGAACACCGTCGTAGTCAATGACCGGTGGGGCAAAGAAACACGCCACGTTCATGGCGGTTACTACACAACCGAATACACCGCCGGCATGAGCAACTCCAACCACGATTGGGAAGAGAGCCGCGGCATGGGCTTCTCCTATGGCTACAACCGCGCCGAGCGTGCAGGCGACTACCACTCCACCCGCGATCTCATCATCATGCTCGCCGACATCGTCAGCCGGGGCGGCAACCTCCTTCTCGACATTGGCCCCGACGGCGACGGTTCCATTCCGGTAGTGATGGAGCAGCGTCTGCTCGAAATCGGTTCCTGGCTCAAGGTCAACGGCGAAGCGATCTACGGCACCAAGCCCGCGAAGAACCCGAAGCAATGGAGCGCTGGAGAACAACCCAAGGTCGACTACAACCAACGCTTCGAATCAACCTACGACGTCTCGGCTCTTGCTTCCAAGCCCGCCCCCGGCAAAGCTTCCATTGACGCCTTCTTCACCACCAAGGGCAAAGACCTCTACGCGATCCTGCCGCGCTGGTACAAGAGCGAAATCACGATCGACGGTGCCACCGCAAAACAAGTCCAACTCCTTGGCGATTCGAAGCCGCTGAAGTTTAAGAACGCTAAAGGTGCTGTCACGATCCAGCTTCCGGCTCTTCCTGAAGACCTTCTATCCCAACCTGTCTGGGCCCTGAAGATCACCCAATGAACCGTCGCCACTTCATCGCATCGATGACTGCCGTCACTGGCCTTGCCCAGTCCCGGCGTCCCAACGTCCTCTCGCTCTCGGTGGACGATCTTAATGACTGGGTGGGCTGTCTCGGCGGCTACCCAGGCGTCAAGACGCCCAACATTGACAAGCTTGCCAAGCGCGGCGTCCTGTTCTCAGACGCCCACTGCGCGGCGCCCCTCTGCAATCCGTCCCGCACTGCCATCATGAGCGGCCTCCGGCCCTCTACCAGTGGCATCTACAACAACGACCAATACCTGCGTACCAGCCACCCCGACGTCGTCACCATGCCCCAATACTTCCGCCGCAACGGCTATCACGTTGCCGGGGCAGGGAAGGTCTTCCACCATGTTGCTGGCCACAATCCGCCTGACCAGTGGGACGAATTCCAACTCCAGCAATTCGACGACCCCTGGTACCGCCGCGCCGACTGGTATCCCTGGAACAAACGCATCCCCGCGCCCAAAGGCCATCCCTACAATGGCCTCAAAGATTTCGCAGGAGAATTCGATTGGGGCGTTCTCGAAACCCCAGAGGACCAGTATGGCGACCAGAAAGCTGTCAACTTCGCTAAGGAATTCCTCGGACGCAAACACACCAAGCCTTTCTTCCTCGCCGCCGGCATGTGGCACCCGCATATCCCGATGTACGCCCCGCAGCGCTTCTTCGATATGTATCCGGAAGCCTCAATCCACATCCCCGATACGCGTGACGATGATCTCGCAGACCTGCCACCCCTCGCCCAACAACTCGCCGCCTTCCGTCGGCCAGAGTTCGAGCGCATCCGCGAAGCAGGCAAATGGAAAGAGTTTGTCCGCGCCTACCTCGCTGCCATCTCCTTCGCGGACGCGCTAGTTGGCAGCGTTATCGACGCGCTCGATAACAGCGAATATGCAAACAACACGATCCTGGTCTTCTGGTCTGACAACGGCTGGCATCTGGGCGAAAAGCAGCACGTTCACAAGTCGACGCTCTGGCAGCGTTCGACCCACGTGCCTTTCATCATCTCCGGCCCCGGCCTCAAAGCCCAAGGCACTTCCCGGACACAACCAGTTACCACATTCGACATCTATCCGACACTCATTGATCTTTGCGGCCTGCCAGCGAATCCGAGAGTTGAAGGCAAGAGCCTGCGCCCCTTACTCGAAAACCCCAAGGCTAAACACGACCCCGTCCTCTCAACCCATCTCCCTGGCACCCATTGCGTCATCGACGAGAAGTGGCGCTACATCGTCTATGCCGATGGCAGCGAAGAACTCTACGATCGAAAGGCCGATCGCAATGAGTTCACCAACGTAGCATCCAACCCCAGGCACAGCGGCACCAAACAGCGGCTTGCGAAGTTCACCCCGCCCACTAGTGCCAAGCCCCAACCCCAGGTCACCGACTTCGATTTCGACTTCGCGACTTATACTTACAAAAGAAAGGCCAAGCCATGATCCTCCCACTTCTACTTCTTCTCGCGGCCGACCCCAAGCAGGCGCTCACCTTCCGCGCCACCTTCGATAAGGGCCCAGACGCCGACTTCGCCAAAGGCGACAAGTCCATCTACTTTGCCCCCAGCTACAAAGATCAGGCCAGCGCCGTCAAAGGCCTCGGACAAGCCCCTGTAGCGCTTGAAAACGGCGCGCTGCGTTTCAAGTCAAAGCACACCACTGCTCTTTTCTTCAAGATCCAGGACAACGTAAGCCCCACCACCGGCACGATCTCATTCAAGCTCAAGCTCGATCCCGCACTAGACTTGCCGCCAGACTACGTCGACCCCATTCAATTCACAGACAAGGCCTACAACGATTCCGCCATTTGGGTGGACTTCACTAAAGACGAAAGGCCGCAGCTCTTTCGCCTCGGCGTCTTTGGCGAACTCAAGGCCTGGAACCCGACCAACCTCCCACCCGACAAGAACCCCAAATTCAACGAGCGTCTTGTTGTAGTCAAGAACCCTCCCTTCACACGCGAACAGTGGACCCACATCGTAATCACCTACGTCACCGGTACCGCCAGCCTTTACCTCAACGGCAAGCTCCAGGGCAATAGTTCCCCCATTACAGAGCCTTTCACCTGGGATCTCGCGAAGGCCACAATTAGACTCGGCGTCAACTACGCGGGCCTGATGGATGACATCTCCATCTATAACCGCGTGCTGACGCCGAAAGAAATCTCGAAACTGAAGTAGTTAGGAGTGGCGCGCGCAGACTTCGCGCAGCTTCTTGAACAGCGCAGGTGTTGCCTCAAGCGCCGATTCCTTCTCTTCGTATTCCAGCGCCAGGTAGCCGCGGTATTTATTGGCTACGAGCATCTTGGCGACGCGATCCCAATCGGAAGTTGCCGGGCCATTCTCGTCCTTCACCATCGCCTTCACCTGAACATTCACAGCGTGAGGTGCGATCATCTCGATCTGCTCATAGATCTTGGTCTTGAAGTTCGCCGTATCGAGGTTGATCCCAACCCAGGGGCTGTTCACCTTCTTCACAATCTTCACAATGGTCTCGGCACGATCGGTCACGCCGCCGTGATTCTCAAGGCCAAGAATGATCCCATGTTGCCCGGCGTATTCCCCAGCAGGCCCAAGCATGTCGGCCACCCAACCAGCCGCTTCATCTTCCGTGCTCGTCTTCGGAATCGCTCCGCCAAATACGCGAATGTGCCCGGCGCCAAGCTTGGCTGCCACGTCGACCCACTTCTTGAGATCGGTCAACGACTGATCGCGTGTCGGCCCCACAGGCTTGGTCAACTCGGTTCGCACAGAGATCGAATAGATCTCGATGCCAGCCTTGTACGCCGTCCGCTTCAGCGGCAGCAGGAAGCTGTCTTCGGTATTAGGAAACCAATAGACAGTCATATCCACACCGTCGAGATCATTCTCGGCCGCAATGCGGATCATGTCCTCGTATTTGAGCGTGCCCTTCTGCAAATCGTTGCGGAACGAATAGGCACAAAGCGCGGGCCGCAGTCGTGGCTTGAGGGCTGCCCCAAAGGCCAGCGGCGCGGCTGCCATCGTCATCAATGTAGATCTTCTTGTCATCACTCTAAAATACAGGAAGCCCCGCACGAATGCGGGGCTTCCTGTATTTTGCTTGTCTGCGATTAGAAGGTGATCTTCAAACCGAGCTGTACTTCGCGAGGTCCGTTCGGCGCACCCTGCGCACCTACCACCCTGCCAAAGTTCGGACTTGTAATGTCGCCATTCGGATTCCCGAATTTTGGTGTGTTTGTGGCATTGAAGCCTTCAAGTCGAAGCTCAGCCCTAAACCGCTCCGTGATGTTGATGCGGCGAAAGAGCGAAGCGTCGAGGTTGAACAGTCCCGGCCCCGTGAATGAGTTGCGGCCGAGGTTGCCAAAGGAGCCGGCGGCGGGTTGAGCGAAAGCGCTCTTTTCGAACCATTGTGCCCCAGGCCCCACTTCTTTGGTTGAGGTGTAGGCACCAATGATGTTAGGATCGTTCGCGTTGCCCGGTGCGTTGATGATGCCTCCGGGAACGCTCAGGTTGAAAGGGCCTCCGGTCTGGAGAGTCAGAATGCCGTTGACCTGCCATCCACCCAGAATCCAGGCACCTGGGCCGCTCGTCAGATGCTTCTTGCCCTTACCGAATGGAAGTTCGTAAAGGTAGCTCTGCACGAACACGTGACGAACGTCGCCATCGGCGCGCGCCCGGTTGCGTAAAGGGTTGATGTTATAGCGGAAGCCGCCATTGTCGGCGCCGATTGAGTCGATCGCCTTAGCCCACGTATAGGCCGTCGTCAAAGCGAAACCATTCGAGAAGCGGCGATCCAGCTTCGTCTGCAGCGAATGGTAATTCGAGTTCGTGCCGAAGAAGATGTTGTTGATCGCATCGCGTCGCCCAAACAAAGTGTTGAACGGCTGTCCTGCCGCGCCCGCGCCAATCTGCAAACCCGCGTTCATGTTGAGGACACCGGTGATGCCCGTGCCCTTGTTGCCTACGTAAGCGAGTTCAAGCGCCAACTGAAATGGCAACTGGCGCTGCAGCGCCAGATTCCAGCTCTGGATGTAAGATTCGCGTGCATCGGGTCGTACATAGTTAAACACCGAAGCCGGTGCTGGATTAATGATGCCGTTCGCAGGGATTGGAGTTGGGACGAATGTGGGGAAGCCCTGTTGCATCGTCCTTGCGACGGTGAATGCGCTCGCCGCCTGGAACGAATTGTTTTCGCGTACCGGAAAGTTGAATGCATAACCGTTGTCGGGCAACGGTGCCCAGGAGATACCGTATCCGCCACGAATTACCGTCTTTTCGTTGTAGCGATAGGCCATGCCAAAACGCGGTGCGAAATTCGTCTTGTAGTTCTTTCGACCGAGATTGAGCGGCACATTGCCAACTCCAGCTACTTCAAGTGAGTTGGTGAATGGGTTGAAATTCGAGAATCCAGCCTTAACGCGCGGCAACGGGGGCGGCCACAATTCATGCCGCAAACCGATGTTCATGGTCAGCTTTGAGGTCACCGTCCAGTTGTCCTGGATGTAGGAGAACATCGGATTCTGCAGGAAGGTCGGGAAGATCAGAGGAAGATCGCGTCCAGCCTGATTCGGTTGATCGAGCAGAAAGCTGGCAAACGAATTCGAAAAGCTCTGCGTCGACCCGTTGGTCAACTGACCCGTAGCGTTGCGCAAGGCCAAAATCGTCGTGCCTTCCGTGAAATTGAATCGTCCGCGAGGACTGAAGGTTTGATTCTGTAACAACTCGTCTCGCCCACGCCGGTAGTCCACGCCAAACTTGATCGTGTGGTTGCCGAGCACCTTCGTGTTGTTCACGATGAAGTTCAGATTCGTCTCGCCACGCTCCCACGGCAGGCTTGCCGAATACCCGATCACAGGGTTCGAAAAGCCATTGACTACGATGTTCGATACACCCCCTGTGAAGTCGCTCACGTTCACTCCCGGAATGCCAACCTCCTCCGACGTTTTCAACTTGATGTCCTCATTCTGTGCGTTGTTGCGATAGTAGGCGATCCCGGTGCGAATTTCGGTGATCAAAGTCGGGTTCCAAACGCGCGTGTAATTTACTGCGGCATTGGTTGCCTTCTGAATTCCGGTCCCCGCAAAGGAGCGGAATCCACCACCTCTGGGTCCATAAAGCGGAGGATCGAAGAGCTTCGAATCTTGCTTCGAGTAACGGATACTCATACGGTCGTTGCTCGTAATCTGCCAGTCCACCTTGATGTCGCCTCCATTGGTGTCCTTGAGGCGAACCGTCGAGGTTTGAAAGTTCTGCAAGATAGCGCCATTGGTTGGGTTCGGAATCAGAGCCAGCAAGCGTGTCGCGATCGGGCTGATTCGATTGGCTGGAATAGTTCGGTTCGGAAACGGAGTTCGGCCCGTGCCATCGGCGGCGCCGGTGCGCGGGTCGTAAATGTCAGTGCCGCCAGACCAGTTCAGGTCGCCGCCACGGAAAGCCGCCGTCGGAATCGTTCCTTGATGAAAGTCGCCGCGACGATCGCGGATCCCCTGGTAGTCCCCAAAGTAGAAAAGCTTGTTCTTGAACACCGGGCCGCCAACCGTAAAGCCAAAGTTGTTCACCGTTGTCACCGGTTTCGAGTTGGAAAAGAACGGACGTGCACCCAACCGGCTGACCCGGTTGAATTCATAAACACTCCCGTGCATCTCGTTTGTTCCAGACTTGAAGTTCACATTGGTCACCGCACCACCGGCGCGTCCGAGCTCTGCTTCATAGTTCGATGTCGTAACGTCAACAGTCTGCAATGCTTCGATCGGGGGAATCAGTGCTGTCAGCAAACCAGTTCGCTGGTTATTGTCAACACCTTCGAGCTGCACGTTGTTCGCCAGGCGGCTCTGCCCGTTAACGCGGGTCGAGACGGAATCCTGTACGTTGAAAAATTCCGAGTGGGGCCTGAAGGCGCGCGTCGCTCCCGGCACCAGGTTGATCATGTTTTGGAAGTTGCGGTTATAGCCAAGAGGCATATCCGCCAACTGCCGCGTCTCGATCTTACGACCGGTATCCGTTCGGTCGGTCTGCAGCACAGAGGCTTCGGCCGTCACCGAGATCGACTCACTCACCTGTCCAGGTTGCAACTCAAAATCGGCTCGAGCCGTAGAGTTCACCAATACGTCGATGCCGTCCCGGATCGACTTGCGAAATCCCGCAACTTCAACCTCAACCTTGTACACACCAGGCTGAAGATTTGGGAAAGAATAATTGCCGCTCGCATTGGTCGCGCCCTGTTGGCTGAGACCCGTTTGCGTGGCGATGAGCGTCACCTTACCAGAAGCCACCATGGCTCCAGAGCTGTCGGTCACAGTGCCGACCAGCGTTCCATTAACCGCTTGCGAGAAGGCCGCAACTGAGGCCATACACAAGCAAAGCAAAACACACATTGTTTTGTGCATAAAAATTCCTTTACAGAAAGACTAAATCCAACTGTGGTGATTATATGCCATGGATCGCTATCGCTTCAGCTTCATGACGATTACGTTTCCCTCACGCAACGTCAATTCGCCATGCTCCAGTTTGTAAGTCAGCTTCAGTCCAAGCACCCCGAGAAACTCTTCTTCCAGTTGCATGGCAGGCCCCACGCATGCCATCCGTGTCGCCGCAAGCGGCCCAATCTCCATCGTTGCTTCGGTAGTCTTGAAGCTGCCTCCAAACCGATTGCAGCTACCTGAGCCCTGAACGCGACCGCCCTGCCCGGGGAACTCGATATACGGAATCCGTCCACCCGCCGCCATACCCTTTCCTCTCAACTCGCTGAGCATCCACTTTCCTTTTAACGAAAGCGTCTCGGTGCCACCGACCAGTCGTTTCAACCGGAATGTCTGCCGTGGATTGTTCCGCAAGGCTGCTGAAGCCCCAGATCCCGACCTTGTCGACGATTCGCGCTCCCGCGTCAATTCGATTTCACTGCCCACCATCCGGCCCGAAAACCGGATCTTCGTCTGGTTGATCTCGTTTCCGGATTGCTCCTGCCTCACCAGAACAAACATCACCAAGTCCCCGGAGATAGTCCCCTTTACGATCGCAGTGCTCTCAAAGTCGCCATACTGCTTGCCGGTAAGTTCTGCGCCCTTCTGTACGAATTGAAAAGCAAGATCCTCAACATTGCCATTACGCCCTTCCAGTGTTCCGATCCACGTCCCACTGAAGTCGGCCCCCAATGCACTAGCGGCAATCAGGAGAGCGAACCACCTCATGTATGCATCAATCCAGTTAGCGGCCCGGTGCTATCGGCAAAACGCTCCACCGGCGTCCCGAATGCATCCAGCATCGATACATACAGGTTCGCCAGTGGCGAATCTTCTGCGTATTCCAGATGCTGTCCGCCGATCACCCGGCCACCGCCTCCACCGCCAAGAATCAGGGGCAGATTGTGAGGCGCGTGACGATCGCCATCATGCAGAGCCGAGGCAAAGAGAACCATCGAGTTCTCCAGCACATTCGATTCGCCTTCCTTCATTCCCTGTAATCTCTGCAACAGATAAGCGTACTGGGCCACATGCCACTGGTTGATCAACTGATACTGCTTCAGCTTGTCTAAATCCTTGCCGTGATGCGAGACATCGTGATGGCCGGCACTCACACCCTCTAGCCACCGAAAGCTCACATTGCTCACCGCATTGCCAAACATGAAAGTGGCCAGCCGCGTAGTGTCGCTCTGAAAGGCAACGGCAATCATGTCGAGCATCAGCTTTACGTGTTCGGCATGATCACTCGGGCGCTCCGGCGGCGCTGCTTTGGGGTCCAATGCCACTCGCGCCTTCCAATCCTTGCGTGCTCCGCCAATGTTCCGTTCCACTCTTTGCTCAAGCGACCGCATCACACTCAGGTACTCATCCATCCGGTGCCGGTCGGCTGCACCCAATTTTGTCCGCAACCGCTTGGCATCTTCCTGCACCTTGTCGAGCAGCAGTTGATCCATCTGTGCTGTATTCGCACCAGCTCCGGTCGAGGCACGATACAAGCGCTCATAGACAGCACGAGGATTTAGCTCACGAGCCAGAGGCGTCGTTGGGCTGCTCCAGGCGATATGCGACCCATAGATCCGCGTATAACCCACCACCGCATCCACACCAATTGCAACCGGCGTCACACCTAGCTCAAGCGAAGGCAGCGGCGTCTGTGTTCCCATCCGTCGTGCGGCCAACTGATCCACCGACACGCCATTGGCGATATCCGCACCAGGCGTCTTCTTGATCGTCGCGCACGTCAGGATCGCCGCTTCTTTGACGTAATGACCATCGCCGCCTTTGGAGCCCTCATTCCACAAATTCTTGAGAACAACAATCTTGTCTTTCAAACTGGCCAACGGCTGCATTGTCTGTGAAAGCTGAAAATCCTTGCCCTTACCCTCGGGTGTCCAGTGATTTGGGTTGACTCCATTGGGCATGTAAAGCATTGCCATGCGCACCGGCGGCTTCGGAGTCGCTGTATTTGCCATCGCCTCCAGCCACGGCAAGCCAAGCGCCACACCTGCGCCTCGCAATACGGTTCTTCGATTTATCATTTGGCAACCTCCGGCTCTCCACGAAAGGGCGCACTCAATACAATCGCCTCAATCAATTTCGCAGAGCTATATTTATTTTGCTTCACTTCTTCGACAATTGCATCTACCGTGCAACTATCACGCAGGGTCAGCCCTCGACCCAGGGCATAGCCAAGAAGCTTGTTGGTGAGGTTCCGCAAAAACAGATCCCGCTTTTCCATCAGCACCGTTCGCAACTCCTGCGGCCCCGCAAACTTCCTGCCGTCGGCCATTTCGGCCGAGTTATCCACTGGCTTACCTCCATCCTCATCCCGCCACCGGCCCACCGAATCGTAGTTCTCCAGGGCAAAGCCCATCGGGTCAATCCGGCTATGACACCCGGCGCATGTCGCATCAGCACGATGTAGTGCCAAACGTTCACGAACGCTCTTTGGTGCCGCGCCAGCCTTCTCTTCACCCAGAGGCGGCACATTAGGCGGAGGCGGAGGTGGTGGCGTCCCGAGGATCGCATCCAGAATAAAGGCCCCGCGCAATACCGGGCTCGCCTGCTTATAGTGCGAAGTCATTGCCAGCACGGATGCAAATCCCAACACACCCGCCCGCCGGTCATCCGGCCACTGCACCAAATGAAATCCCGGACTCGGAGGCAGCTTCACTTTTCCTTCCAGCTCGTAATACTTCACCAGCCGCTCGGTCAGGAACGTATAGTTCGCGGTCAACAGGTCCAGCACCGGCTTGTTCGCCGTCAGAATGTGGTGGAAGAACAACTCCGGCTGCTCCCGCAGATCCGCCGCGCCCTCCGGCGTGTAGAAGTGCTGTAACTCCGTCAACAGCGGTACCGCCCGCCCGCCTATCTCCTGCGTCCCTAACCACTGACCCATAAACCCGTTAGCAAACACCCGCGACCGCGGATCGTCTATCATCCGCTCCACCTGTGCCGCCAGCACCTTCGAGTCCTGCAACCTGTTCTCCGACGCCAATCGCAGTAGTTCGTCATCCGGCATAGTCGACCACAGGAAATACGACAACCGCGACGCCATCTCAAATTGCCCAATCGGCCGAATCCCCGGTGCCGGATCATTCTCCTCAACCTTGAAAAGGAACCGCGGCGTTATCAATACCGCCTTCAACGCCAGCTTGACGTTCTCCTCAAACGGCTCTCCCCGTCGCGCCCCCCGGTCATACAAAGCCAGCAACCGGTCAATCTCCCCCGGTTCCACTTTGCCCCGATAGGCCCGCGGCAGGAACCGCGTCAGGATCTTCCTCGCCGCCACTCGTCCATCCATCGGTGACTGCCCCACTTCCAGTCCCAACAACCGGAAATGCAAGGACCGCTTCTCCGGCGTAACCTCCGTGGGCCGCTGATCCACTGTCAAACTATAAAACTCAATCCGCTCGGTCCCATTCACCACCGTCACCGTATGCGCACCCCGTCCCAACGTCGCCACAACGGCCCGAGCCGTCGCCCCGCCACCCGAATCTCGTGCATAGGACACCGAACCCGCCTGCACCCCATCCACCAAAACCTTCATCGTGAACGGCGTCATCTTGGGACGCTCCACTGATACCCGCAGCGAATACGGCCCTTCCGCAAATACCGAAACCGAAGCCGACAGCTCCGCGCCCGGGTCCAGGAACCGCGACGGCTTGATCCCTGTCGGCGGGGGAGTCACCGGAGCCATCTCATGAGAAAGCACTACGCGATTAAAAGGTGGCGTGACAATAATCCGGTCCAGCACCGTGCCCGCCGCTTCCATATATCGCTCCAGCAACATCGGCGGCACGTACAGAGTTTCCCCATTCGTATCGAACCCGGCCCCGCCCGCCTCATCCGCTGGAAATAGATCCGGCGCCACCACATCCAAACCAAACAAATCCCGAATCGTATTCTTCCACTCCCGCCGATTCAACCTGCGGGAAGCCATAAACCCCGCATAATCACCCGTTGTGCACCCGGTCGTTCGCAGCCGGTCTTCAATCCAGTTCGCGACCAGCAAACGATCCGCTTCAGAAATCTTCGCCGCACCCGGCGGCATCGTCCGGTTCCGAAGCTGCGTCGCCACATCCCGCCAAAGCACCCGCCGTGTCTCCACATCGGTCGGCGATTCCGACCTCAAAAAATCGATCCGGTTGCGCGGGTTGGCCGGATTGTGGCAACCCGCGCAATTCTCCTTCAAAACCGGCCGAATCTTGGCCAGGAATTCGTCCGGAGCCGCCCACATCACGCCGCTCACGATTACGAATAGAAGAATCTTCACCCCCAAACTTTACAGCGCCATGAAAATCGATGTCAACCCATGATTATCGCATTTTCATTTTGCGCCAATTGTGGTTTACTCAAGGAAACAAACGGTCCCCGCCGACCAGCTTTAGGAGATCTCATATGAATCGTCTTTTCCCTCCCATCGCCCTGGCGATGCTTCTGGCCCTGCACCAACCGGCCTTCTCCCAAGTACTCTACGGCTCCATCGTCGGAACCGTCGAAGACCCCTCCGGCGCCGTCGTCCCCAACGCCGCCCTCAGCCTCAAGTACTTGCTGAAATCGAACGTCCACCCGACAGTCCCAGTTATCGCTTCGGCGTCTCTATTCCAATCAATCTCTGGAATCGCCGCGAAGGTCCCATCGCCGAAGCGGTCGCGCAAGTCCGCGTTGCCGCCGCCCTGGCTCGCAATCGAGAGTTGGAATTTGTTTCCGCCCTTGAGGCTGCCTATGCGCAGGCTCGCCACGCCAGCTGGCGTGGAATGCGCATGCGTACCGATATTGGCAGTAAACTAAATTAGGCTGACGCCTCGGGCGGACGTAAACCTTTTTTCTTAATTTTTTCGACGAGCGTTGTGCGATTGAGTTTTAAGAGAAGTGCCGCTTGATTTCGATTCCAACCAGTTTTCTCTAACGCGCGCATAATCAAGGCATTTTCATAAGCGTCGACGGCCGTATTGAAGTCTAAACCGTTGTCCGGAATGTCGAGCTTTCCCGGGTCGCCGTCGGGCTGAGCGACGCGGCGATAGCGCTCCTCGAAGCGCCCGAGAACACGTCGAAGCGCTTCTTTCTCTGGGTGCATTACCTCGATCCGCACGCCGACTACCTCGCGCACGACGACGTCCCGAGCTTCGGCAAATCGCAGCGCGATCTCTACGACGGCGAGGTCGCGTTCACCGACAAGCACGTCGGCCGCCTGCTCGACGCGATCGCGGCGGCGCCGTGGGGCGTGAGGACGGCCGTCATCGTCACGAGCGATCCCGGCGAAGCGTTCGGCGAGCACAACATGCACAGGCACGGCTTCGAGCTGTGGGAGCCCTTGGTCCGCGTGCCCCTCGTCGTTCACGTCCCGGGCATCGCCCCGTCGCGCGTGTCAGCGCGTCGCAGCGCGATCGATCTCGCGCCCACCATCGTCGAGGTGCTCGGCGTCGAGCCGCCGCCTGCTTCGAGCGACCCGAAAGCGACGCACGATTTCTTCTCGGGCGTCTCGCTGATCGCCGACATGCGCCTCGACGAAGGCGACGCGGCCGAGGTGCGCGACGTGCTGATCGACATGCCCGCGGGCCCCTACAACGACGCGCGCCGATCGCTCATTCATGACGATCAAAAGCTCACCATCGCGAACGGCGTGCGCTTCGAGCTCTACGATCTCGCGAGCGATCCCGACGAGAAGAAGAACCTCTTCAGCTCCCCCGAAGGCAAGGAAGCGAAGGCCTATTACGACGTCATGAAGCAGCGTCTGCGCGAGATCCGCGTGACCGGTAAGAGGAAGTAGCGCGTGACTTCGTCGTCGTTCCGCCGCTCGCCTGCCGCGCCGCGCGCGGTCGTGTTCGATCTCGACGGGACGCTCATCGACAGCCGCGGCGACATCGTAGCGGCGGCGAACCACGCGCTCTCGGCGAACGGCTTCGGACCGCTCCCGGGCAAGGTGATCGTTCGCTACGTCGGCAACGGAGCCCGCGCGCTCTGCGCAGCCTGCGCCGATTTGCCTGAAGACGCCGAAGAAGTGGACGCGCTCGTCGCGTCCTTCGTCGCGTATTACACGGCTCATCCGGTCGCTCACACGCGGTGGATGCCGGGCGCGCTCCAGGCCCTCGACACGCTCGGTGACACGCCAGATCTCGCTCTGGGTTTGTGCACGAACAAGCCGCGCGTGACGACCGACGTGGTCCTCGCGGCCCTCGGCGTCGCCGAAAAATTCGAGGCGATTTTCGCCGGAGGCGATCTTCCTGAAAAGAAGCCTTCTCCTGTTCCTATGCTCCACGTCGCGAAGCTCCTCGGCGTCCCGCCGGCCGCCGTCGTGATGGTCGGCGACGGCCCTCAAGACATCGCCTGCGCGCGCGCGGCCGGCATGCGATCGGTCGCGGTCGAGGGAGGGTTCGCCTCGCGCGCCGAGCTCCTCG
>ENA-ORBV01003684-ORBV01003684.1-microbial-mat-metagenome-genome-assembly--contig:-NODE-3684-length-30365-cov-5.824089_pt1 | contig 30365 bp, 32 predicted proteins | sample MGYA00237777_ERZ505514 | MGnify/ENA primary metagenome ERZ505514 (study PRJEB26160, sample SAMN06269048) | microbial mat metagenome | isolation source: Oligotrophic lake microbial mat | place... | reverse complement strand
CCCTGACCGGATGGGGGCAGGACGACGACCGCCGGCGCTCACAAGAGGCCGGGTTCGATCACCACCTGGTCAAGCCGTTGGACCCGGAAGCCCTGATGAAGTTACTGGCCGGGCTGGATGGAGAGCGGCCAGGTTATGTGGCATAAGGAATGTCGACATGAGCCTGTTACCCGCCTCCGCGTCGACATCACATCGGAACGGCGGGAAGTCCCAGGCCACCATCGCGGCGTTCAGTCGAGCGGTTTGCGTGCCACCGTGATCAGGAACGGCGAGGTTCGGCCAAACGCTCCGAAGGCATAGTCGCCATACTGCTGCGCGATCTCGAAACCAGTGACGATGAACAGCAGTTCGAGCTCGGCCGGAAAATAGATGTGATTGTGATAGTCGGTGACGAAGCGTTCGGTCAGCTCACGGGCGTCGAACTTGTCGTATACCAGGCGGACATTGGCGCGCTGCAAGTGTGGTTCGTAGGTGGTTGCCGTGCAGCGCAGGAGACGGGCATCCTCGCCGCGTGACTGCCGCGTGGCGTCGACGTCGAGGTCGACGAATGCCCGGGGTTTTACCCGCTGGGATTCCGCCAGGGTCGCCAGGTCAGGCGCTCGCACGTCGACGATGAAATGGCCGCCAGGACGCAAGAGACGGAAGGCCGTGGCCCACGTCTGTCGCCGGTCGTTCAAGGTCAATAGGTGGGAGACCGAACAACACGGGATCACGACCGCATCGAAGGAGGTGCCGTCACCAGCCCACGAACGCATATCACCTTCGAGGAAGGTGAGGCGATTCGGGGCGGCGGCGCCGCTTGACCCCCGCATCTCTTTCGCGCGTTCGAGCATGTCGAGCGAACTGTCGACGCCGACGATCTCGGTAGCGGGGAGCGCAGCGGCAAGGGGAGGAGTGATTCGCCCCGCGCCACACGCCAACTCGAGCACCCGGGCTGGGCGCAGCCGCGCCAACGCGCGGGTGAAGAAGCGGACGTCCTCCTCGTCGGACTCGGCATACTCGAGTTCGTAGACGTCGGGGCGCTCGTAGATATCTGTCGGCGTGGAAGCCATAGCGCGGTGGTCGTCCTTCTCTGGCAGGCGTCGCACCACACGAACGCCGACCGTCTGGCTGCCTTGCAGAAAGCGCGCCATCTGGTATCCAGCGACGGCGAGGCCAACGACTGGCCGGCCTCAATGCCGCGACAGTGACAACGGGCTCCGCCCGCTTCCTCACCGAAGCCGACGGCAAGGAACTTATCGCGGCAGCTCGGCTGGTGAAACAGAGCTGTTGCCGGTCAGTGCCCGGCGCAGGTAGTCGATCGGTCCAAAGTGTGATGTTGAGGTGCCCGAGAGACAGTCTGAGACGCCGTGTCGGCCGGGACTGCGCTACTGCCGATTCCGCTGCGACGACGGGACCGGCCGTTCGACGACTGTGCCCCAGAAACCGATCATCATCTCGTCCCACGTCTGGTCGCCCCACCGGACGTCCTTGGCGGGATCGGGATTGAACTTGTTGGCCGTCGAGTTGTCGTAGTGCGCGATCACTTCGATCTGCGTGCCCTTCGGGAACAGCCTCGGCCGGGCCAACTCGTAGGTGATCTGCCAGTTGAAGTCGTAGTTCGGCACGGACAGGAGCGTCTCGGTTGTGCCGTTCGGGAACTTCGCGAGGTAGGTCATGTCCTTGCCTCGCACGTGCATGTGCGGCGTAAACGACGTGATCAGCGTGTCGACGGCCAGCACGCGCGTGCCTCTGACTTCGTGCGCAGGGGCGCCCGCCGGAATCAGAAACCAGGGATTGAGCACACTGCCGTTGCTCTGCTGAAACCTCGGCGCCTCTTTGGCGAACCTGACGCCCACCTGGGTCCGGTCGGTCGCAGCCTCGCCGTTGGTGGTGTAGTGCATCTGCAGAATGATGTCGGAGTTGGCGGTCAGGAGGAAGCCAACGCCAGGCTCGAGCACGACGCCGGGCTTGTTGGGCGTGACGCCCCCGATGTTGCCCGGACCGAGCGCGCCGAGCTCGGTCAGCGGTGAGCCGGAGGGCTGCGTGAACGCGATCGCATGGTGCACGTGCCCCCGCGCCTGCGGTTTGATTTCAATCGCCTCCAGCCACGTGTCTCTGGTGAGGCCCGTCAGCAGGCGCAGATACTGGTATTCGACGACACCCGAGGCCGGAATCCTGAAATCTTCGCGCATCGTGAAGATCATGTCGGGCTGGCCGATGCTCCACCCCTCGGCGAAGGTCGGCGCCGGTGGCAGGTCCATGGCGTCGCCTTCCGGCGCACCCGCATCGACCCAGGCAAGGATCGTGGCGATCTCCTTGTCCGACAGCCGCGGGTCGTTCTTGAAGACGCCGTGGGCCGGGTCGGCGCCCCACGGCGGCATGGTCCGCGTGGCCACGCGCTGACGAATCGATCGCGCCCAGGGCCGCGCCGCTTCGTAGGTCAACAACGACATCGGCGCGAACATCGTCGGCCGATGGCACTCGACGCAGCGGGAATAGAGGATGGGCGCGACGTCCTTGCTGAAGGTCGGCGTCCCCTGCTCGACTGCGTCGACCAACGGCAGCGGACTGCCCGCGGCCTGAACCGAGGGGTGAAGCGCCAGGACCACCGCCGCCATGAGGCCGACACCCATCGTCACAATTCTCATTTGCGCCTCCCCTTGATAGTCAGCGCAAGTGATAGCCTCTGACGGTCGCTGTCAATGTCAGTGGCACACCGAGGTCGGGGCAATTGAAGGAGCGCCGCCTTGAGATCTGACGTCGGGCGACCAACTCGTTGGGTGTCAGGTGCCCCAGGCAGGCTGGGTCGCAAATCGTCAAATTGTCTAGGGAAAAATGGAGCCGGCGATCCGGCTTGAACGGACGACCTGCTGATTACGAATCAGCTGCTCTACCAACTGAGCTACGCCGGCTTGGGGCGATCCCCGCCGCTGCTGGCGACGTGGACACGACCGACAGTTTACCAGAAAAGCCCGGCCTTGGTCGAACCTCGACCGATTCTCGCGCCAACGCGAGTATGCCCAGATGCCTCCGTAAATCCGAGAATTCGGCACGGTCGGGATCGAGAGATTCGGCGCGCAGTTTGCAATTGCCACTTGTGCAACGACGCGAGATACGCGTCTGCACCAACAACCAACCCGCGCGTGCGCGAGTACGGCGGTCTCATTCCCAAAGAGGGTTACCGTGGAACCACACAAGAGCGACGACACTGTTGGCGAAGAAGTCTCGGCCTTCGGGCAGCGCGCCAAGGGCGCGCTCAAGGATGCGACGGGCGCCGCTACCGGCAACACGAGTCTCGAGCGCGAGGGCGAACGCGAGAACGCCGCGGGCCGTGCGCGACAGGCCACCAACAATGTGATGGACGAAACTGACGGCGTGCGCGGCGCCACGGCCGGCGGCCGTGCCACCTCCACCGCCGGTGGCTATGTGACCGGCCTCTACTCCTCGCCTGAAGCCGCCGGCCGCGCGTACGAGGATCTGACCACGCGTCACGGTTACAAGTCGAACGACATCAACGTGCTGATGTCCGACGACACGCGCAAGCGTCACTACGGCGACGTGACGCCCGGCACCGAGCTCGAAGGCGGCACCAAGGCTGCCGAGGGCATGGGCATGGGCGGCGCGATCGGCGGCGGCGTCGGCGCGACGATCGCCGCCCTGTTCGCCGTCGGCACCTCGATCGCCATTCCGGGCCTTGGCCTGGTCGTGGCCGGTCCGATTGCGGCCGCCCTCGCTGGTGCGGGCGCCGGCGCCGCGACCGGTGGCTTGATTGGCGCGCTGGTCGGCGCCGGCATCCCGGAAGAACGCGCGCGTGAATACGGGCGCGGCCTCAATGAGGGCGGCATCGTCATTGGCACGCGTGCCCGTGACGACGCTCACGCGGCCGAACTCGAACGCGACTTCGGCTCCTACGGCGGCAGCAACGTTCGCCGCTAACGCTTGTTTGTGGGGCACCCCTCAACGGGGGTGCCCTACCGATACCCGGCCGCCTGCAATTGGAACAACTGGGCAGAGCGGCCCCCAGCCGCCAGCAATTCTTCGTGCGAGCCCAACTCGCTCACCTTGCCGCCAGCAATCACCGCAATCCGATCGGCCATGCGGACCGTCGAGAAACGGTGCGAGATCACAATGCCGATGCGGCCTTTGAGCATCTTTCAACTCCGCCAACATCGCCGCCTCGGCTTCAGGATCCAGCGACGCGGTCGGCTCGTCGGGAATCCAGATATCGGCATCGCGATACCTAATGCGCGCAAGCGCCAGGCGCTGCCATTCGCCACCCACGCAGCCGAGTACTCGCGCTCGCGTTCTTCCGGCGTCTCCCTATAGCAGAACTCGCCCCAGGTCGACCTTCGACGCCTGCTCGAGCGAGTGCCGCTCGGCGCCGACAGTTTGCTAGCCAAAAGAAAAAGGGAGGCAGCCACGAGGGTGCCTCCCTGCTGTTCGGTGTTCGCTGTTCGACTCGCGAACGGCGAACCGCGAATGGCGTCTCAGAACAGGTTGGTCATCGTCCCCGCGCTCTTGCAGGCGTTGGCGAGGTTGTTGAGCGCCGTCTCCACGAGCTTGCGAGACGTGCCGATGTTCATGCGCATGTGATTGGCGCCGCCCGTGCCGTAGCCGGCGCCCTGGTTCAGGTGCACCTTCGCGTACTTGACGAAGAACCGCTCGACCATCTGCTCGGGTGTCAGGTTCGGCATGTTGGCGGGCTTGCTCTTGTTGTAATCCGCCGCCAGCTGCTTCGAGTTGATCTTGTCGGCCACCGCCGTCACATCCAGCCACGTCAGATAGGTGCCCTGCGCGCGATGGGTCTTGATCATCGGGATCTTGTCGTTGATGTAGTTGACGACCAGGTCGTGCGTGCCGTCGACGTACTCGTTGGCCTGCCGCAGCCACTCGTCACCCTGCGTGATGGCGGCCTGGTTGGCGACGATGCCCATGGTGTTGAGGTCGGCGCGGTGGTTGACCTTCACACGGGCGAGCAGGTCGGGGTTGGTGGAATGGAACCACGCCAGCTTGTGGGCGGCGAGGCCAAACGACTTGCTGGCGGCCTTGAACGTGAGGCTGTTGTTGACGATGGCCTTGTTGGCGAGGCTGGCGAAGGGCGTGTACTTCTGTCCCTTGCCGACCCAGTCGCAGTGAATTTCGTCGGCGAGCACGATCACCCGGTGCCTCAGGCAGATCTCACCGATGCGGGTGAGGTCGGCGGCCGACCAGCAGTTGCCGGTCGGGTTTTGCGGGTTGCACAGGATGAACGTGTGGGTGTCGATGCTGATGCGGCGCTCGAACTCCTCGAAGTCCATGGCGAACTGGCCATTCACGAACTTGAGCGGCACGTCCTCGGCCTTGGTCTGCGAGAAGGTGAGGTCCGAGTAGAAGCCGTTATACGTCGGCGTCTGCAGCAGCACCTTGCTGCCCTTCGGCGAAAACGTCTGCAAGGCCGCGATCAGCGCCGGGTGGACACCAGCCGACAACACCATGGTGTTGGGGTCAATGTCGACGCCGTAATGCTTCTTGTTCCACGCGGCGACCGCCTCGGTCATCATCGGCGTCGCTTCGCCCATGTCGAGGTAGCCCCAGTTCTCGTGCTTCATCCGCGCGTTCAGGGCATCGCTGATGCACGGCGCGGCCTTGAAGTCGATGTCGGCAATGCCCATGCCGACCTCCACGCTCCCCTTGCCGTAGACGCGGATCTGCTGGTCGAACTTGGTGGAGTGACTGCCGAAGCGGCTGTAAATGGTCTCGAAGTCGTATTTGCCGTTGGCGGGCGCCTGGAAGGCCGACTCCGCCGCGGCCATCAACGGGTGGTTGCTCCCGGCTGCCGCCCCGGCCAGAGCCGTCAGACCGGCGTTTCTCAGAAACGAGCGTCGATTCAATCCATGCGTTAGTGACATGCGTTGGCCCTCACGGCGGAGATACTACACCCGCGTGACATCCGGTGCCGAAGTCTTTTTTTCAGGGGCTTACTGCGGCTTCAGCCGCACCGCAAAAGGGCCCACTTCCGGCTGTCCCTGGGTGTTCGCCAGCGTCCCCAGTTCGGCGGCTGCGCCGCGCGCAATGGCCGCAGTTTCACTGCCGGCCTGAAAGCAGGTGAAGTCAGGGCGATCCCGCCACGCGAACGGACCGCACAGTCGCACGCCGGCCTTGATCGCGGCATCGTGCACGATGTTGATGGCGCGCTCGTAGTCAGGCGCGCCCTGGCGGTAGCCGGTGAAGTTCGCGAGGTCGCCGCTGGCGGCGAAGATCGCACTCACGCCTGGCACCTGCGCAATCGCCTCCGCGTTCTTGACCCCTTCGAGCGTCTCGATCATCAGGACCAGCACGATGTTGTCGTTCGCCGTGTTGCGATAGCCGCCGGGAACGCCGCCCCACATCGACGCATCAAAGGCCTGTCCGCCGCCATTGCTGCGGCGGCCCAGCGGGGGGAAGTAGGTCCAGTCGCGCGCCTGCACGGCCTCGGCCACGGTATCCACGGTCGGCACCACGATCACCAGCGCGCCGGCATCGAGCGCGTGCTGAATCTCACGCTCGTCGGTATAGGCGACGCGCGCGCCCGGCACCGCCTTGGCGTGCGGACACGTGCGCCACATCCGCGCCACCGCCTGCCAGTCGGTCTGGCCGTGCTGCATCTCGGTCCAGATGAAGTCGTAGCCGGCGTTGGCCATGGCGCAGTATGTCGACGGATCGGTCGAGGCGAACAACGTGCCGCCGGTGACCTTGCCGCCCTGCAGCAGCTTCAGCTTGGCGGGGTTCCAGACTTTCGCGCCCGCCGGCGGCGCAAATGCCGCGCCGTACTTCCACGTGGCGGGATCGAACGCGCCTTGATTGGCCGCACCCGCCGGAGCCGTGGTCTTCCCGCCGCTGTCCTTGCCCGCTGCGGCGGCGAGTGGAAACTGCGTCGCGCCGGGATTCGGGTTGGTCGCATAGGGATCGGCCGTGGGCGGCGGCGTGGGAGCGGGCCGTGGCGGCGGGTTCTGCGCGTGCACGGTGAGCACGCTGGCGGCAAGTGCGCTGCAGATGATCGCGGACAGTGGTTTGACAGTCATGGCCGGGCTCCTGCCGCGCACTGTAACATTGATGCGCGTGCACAATATCGACCTGATCCTGACCCTGACCGGCGGACTGACCGTGGCCCTGCTCTGCGGGTATGTCACGCACCGCCTGGGACTCTCACCAATTGTCGGTTACCTGCTCGGTGGCACGTTGCTCGGCCCGCACACGCCGGGCTTTGTCGCCGACGCGCAGTTGGCCGAGCAGATGGCTGAGATCGGCGTCATCCTGTTGATGTTCGGCGTCGGCCTGCAGTTCCACATCGAGGAGTTGCTGGCCGTGCGCAAGATCGCCGTGCCGGGAGCCATCGCACAGAGTGCCGGCGCCTCGGTCCTCGGCTACTTCATTGCCCGGTGGGCGGGTTGGAGCTGGCAGGGCGGCCTGATCTTCGGGGTCGCCCTGTCGGTCGCCAGCACGGTCGTACTGGTGCGCGTGCTCTCGGACAATCGCGATCTGCATACCCGGACGGGTCACATCGCGGTGGGCTGGCTGGTGGTCGAGGACCTGTTCACCGTCATTGCGCTGGTGCTGCTGCCGGCGCTGCTGGGCGGTTCGCAAGCTAGTGTCGGCACCGCGCTCGGAGTCACCGCGCTCAAGGTCACCGCGCTGATTGCCTTCACGGTGTTCGTCGGCACGCGGGTCATTCCCTACCTGCTGGATCGCGTCGCTGCCACCCGCTCGCGCGAGCTGTTCACGCTGACCGTCCTGGTGCTGGCGCTCGGCATCGCGGTCGGGTCGGCGGCGCTGTTCGACGTCTCGATGGCGCTCGGCGCCTTCCTCGCCGGCATGGTGGTGGGCCGGTCGGAGTACAGCCAGCGCGCGGCGACCGATGCGCTGCCGATGCGGGATGCGTTCGCGGTGTTGTTCTTCGTGTCGGTCGGCATGCTGCTCAACCCGGCCTCGCTGCTCGAATCGCCGATGGTACTGCTGGCGACGCTGGCGGTCGTGCTGCTGGGCAAGCCATTGATCGCCCTGGTGATCGTCAGATTGATGCAGTACCCATTCAAGGTGGCACTGTCGGTCGCCGTCGCGTTGGCGCAGATCGGCGAGTTCTCGTTCATCCTGTCGTCGCTCGGCAAGCAACTCGGCGTCTTCACGGAGAGCGCTACCAACACGCTGGTGGCCGTCTCGATCGTCTCGATCGTGCTCAATCCGGTGGCGTACCGGTCGGTCGACGCCATCGAGCGCCGGGCCAAGGCGTGGCCGTGGCTGTGGTGGCTGCTCAACGGCAAGGCCGGTATGGTCACGCCCGAGGCCGAGGCCCGGTCGCGGCCGCAGGCGCGTTACCGGGCAGTAGTGGTCGGCTACGGCCCGACCGGCCGCACTGTCACACGCCTGCTCAGCGACAACGACGTGGTCCCCACCGTCGTCGAGCTGAACATGGATACCGTCCGCGCCCTGCGGGAACAAGGCATCGATGCGATCTACGGAGACGCGAGCCATCCCGACACGCTAAAGGCGGCGGGAGTGGCCACCGCCTCAGTGCTAATCCTGACTTCGGCCGACATCGCGCACACCGAGGATGTCATCAAGGCGGCCCGCGAGCAGAATCCCAAACTGCAGGTCATGGCCCGCACCACCCACCTGCGCGAGCGCGAGAAGCTGGCCAAGGCGGGCGCCGACCTGGTGTTCTCGGGTGAAGGTGAGGTCGCGCTGGCGTTCACCGAATCCATCCTCTTCCGGCTGGGCGCCACGGCGGAACAGATCGACCGCGAACGCGGCCGCGTCCACGTCGAGCTGTTCGGGAACCGGGGCGCATGAAGGCGCTGCTGCTGGCACGCGGTCTGGGCCGGCGGATGCAAGCGGCCCATGCGGGCGCCCCCTTGACCGCGGCGCAGCGGGCCGCCGCCGCGGCCGGCGCCAAGGGCATGATGCCGATCGGCACCGGCAGCCGGCCCTTCCTGGACCACGTATTGAGCACGCTCGCCGATGCCGGATGCTGCGACGTGTGCCTGGTCGTCGCGCCCGACCACGACGCGATCCGGCGGTACTACGATGGCCCCGGACGGCCTGCGCGCGTGCGCGTGTCATATGCCGTGCAGCCGGTGGCCGATGGCACCGCCCGAGCGGTGCTGGCCGGCCAGGCGTTTGCAGGCGATGATCCGTTCCTGGTGCTCAACGCCGACAATCTGTATCCGGTGGCGGTCTTGCAGTCGCTGGCCGCGCTCGATGGCCCCGGCCTGCCGGCCTTCGAGTGCACTGCCCTGGTCCGCGACAGCGGCTTCCCCGCCGACCGCGTCGCCGGCTTCGCAGTGCTCGACGTCGATGAGGCGGACGACCTGCGCGCGATTCTGGAGAAGCCCACCGCCGCCCAGCTTGCCGCGGCGGGACCACATGCGCTGGTCAGCATGAACGTGTGGCGCTTCGATCACCGGATCTTTACGGCGTGCGCGAACGTGCCGGTCTCCGCGCGCGGGGAGTATGAGTTGCCCGACGCCGTCGGCCTGGCCATCGCCACTGGCACGCCCTATCGCGTCATCCGCGCGCATGGCGCAGTACTCGACCTGTCACGTCAGGGCGACATTCCGCAGGTGGCCGCCCGTCTCGCGGGCCTGGCGCCACGCCCATGACCGACGCCTTCGCCGCGCATTTCGAGCGCATCGGCATGACCACGGACGAGGCGCGTTCGCGCGCGGCCCTGTTTCGTGAACTCGAGGAGCGCGGCGGCACGGTGCTCGGTGGCCGGCCCGAGTGGCACCGCTTCTCCCCGGGTCGCGTCGAGATTTTCGGCAAGCACACGGACTATGCCGGCGGCCACTCGCTGTTGGCCGCCGTCCCTCGCGGCATTGCCTTGGTCGCCCGCGCCCGCCAGGACGGCGTCGTGCGGGTGGGTGACATTCGCGACGGGCAAATCGTCGAGGTCGATCCCTCCGCCGAGGCACCGCCCGAGTATCGCGGCCTGCGGCGCTACGTCCACGTCGTCGCGCGGCGGCTGTTCCTCAATTTTCCCGGCTGTGCCCTGGGCGCCGAGATCGCGATCGCCAGCGACTTGCCGCGCGCATCGGGCTTAAGCAGCTCCAGTGCGCTCGTGGTCGGCGTGGCTGCGGCGCTGATCGCCCGAGCACGCTTGCCGGAGCGAGACGAGTGGCATCGCCACCTGCCGACCGTGCAACACCTGGCCTGGTATCTCGGGTGCGTGGAGAACGGTCTCGACTACGAGGGTCTGCCCGGCGCCGCCGGAGTGGGCACTCACGGCGGCAGCCAGGATCACACCGCGATTCTCGCCTGCCGTCCCGGCCATGCCAGCCTGTATCAGTTCATGCCCGTCACCTCGCTCGGTGACGTGCCCATGCCGCCGGAGTGGACGTTCGTGATCGCGTCCAGCGGCGTGCAGGCCGACAAGGCGGGATCGGTGCTGGCTCGCTACAACCGCGCCGCCGATGGCGTCCGCGCGCTGCTGGCCCTATGGAATGCGCAAGCCGACGGGCCGGCGCATTCGTTGTCAGCCGCACTCAGCACGCCCGATGCCTCAGAGCGCTTTGCAGGCTGTCTCAGCGCCGCCTCGGGCCCGTTCTCACCAGAGGCCTTGAGGCAGCGGCTGCAGCATTTCGTGAACGAAGACCGCCGCGCCGCGCTGGCGGCACACGCGTTTGCCACCTGCGATCGGGCGGCCCTCGGCGAGCTGTCGCGGGCGTCGCAGATGGAAGCCGATACCTTGCTCGGTAACCAGATTCCCGAGACCATCGCGTTGGCGCAGCAGGCGCGCGACACCGGGGCCTTCGCGGCGAGCAGCTTCGGCGCGGGCTTTGGCGGCAGCGTCTGGGCTCTGATCAGCACCGGCGACGCCCAGGCGTTTGCCGAGGAGTGGATTCGCGCCTACCAGCGGCGCCGGCCGGCACTGGGTCCCATCCCCTGGTTCATCGCGCGGCCCGGCCCCCCTGCCACGGAGATCACGTTCCCATAGCGGGCCGTGTCAGCTAAGATGCGGCCGATGCGAACGTTTGCGTGGCTGCTGCCTCTCGCCCTGCTGAGCGCCTCGGCCTGTTCGGCGCCGGCCGCTCCCCCAACGCCCCCGTTTCAGACCACGGTCAACATGAAGGATCTGATGCTCAACGTCCTCGATCCCGCCGCCGACGGCGTCTGGGATGCCGTGGGGACCATCATCACCATGGAAGGCACGTTCGAGAAATTCCCACAGACCGACGATGAGTGGGCCGGCGTGCGCGGTTACGCAATTCAGCTGGCCGAGTCGGGCAACTTGCTGATGCTGCCCTCACGCTCGAATGGATCCGCTGAATGGATCGCCGACGCCCAGGCGCTGATCGCGCAGAGTCAGCGAGCGCTCAAGGCGATCGACGCCAAGGACAAGGACGCGCTCTTCACGATTGGCGGCGACATCTATGAAGTCTGCTCCGGCTGTCACGCCAAGTTCGTGGTGCCGTCGCAGGCGCCGGCCCCGGTGAAGCCCTAGCCCATGTCACTGCTGGCATTCTGCGAGTGGCTGGCCGCCACCCAGGGCAGCATCGCCCTTCACGAATCGATGTACATGTACCCGATCGTCGAGTCGAGTCATGTGCTGGCTCTGACCGTGTTCGTCGGGTTCGCGGTCATCCTCGACTTGCGGCTGCTCGGCCTGACCCTGAAGCGCGTCCCGGTGTCACAGGTCGCCGCCCGGCTGCTGCCGTGGACCATCGGCGGGTTCATCGTGATGAACGTGACGGGGCTGCTGCTGTTCTACGCCATTCCGGTGCGCACCTACCAGAGCATCTTCTTCCGCGCCAAGGTCATCTTCCTGATTCTGGCCGGCCTCAACGTCTGGTTCTTCCACTCGCGAATCTACACGCGCATTGCCGAATGGGATCACGACGTGATCACGCCGACGGCGGCACGGCGGGCCGGACTCGCCTCGCTGATTCTGTGGGGCGCCATCATCGTCGCCGGGCGCATGATCGCCTACAACTGGTTCGACTGTGACATCCAGCCGCAGTCGTCGTTCGTCAACTGGGCGGCGGGCTGTGTCGTGCCGCCCGCCACGCCCTGAGGCCCGATGCTGCTCCCTTTTTTCGAGTGGTGCGAATCGTTGTGGCTCGGCCAGTTCGTGGTCAGCTCACTCTGGTTGTTCCCGGTCATCGAGTCGGTCCACCTGCTGGGGCTGGCGCTGCTTGGCGGCTCGGTCCTGCTGGTCGACTTCCGGCTGCTCGGCCTCGGGCTGAAGGATCGCGCCGTCAGCGAACTGGCGCGCGACGCGCGACCGTGGATGATCGGCGCACTGATCGCCATGGTGCTCACCGGCATTCCGCTGTTCCTGTCGGAGCCGATCAAGTGTTATTACAGCACCGCGTTCTGGATCAAGATGACGACGCTGCCATTTGCGGTGGCGTTTGCCTTCACGGTGCGGGCGCGCGTGACGCGGGCCGAACCCGTACGTCACACAGCGCGCCTCCAGAAACTGGTCGGCGCGCTGTCGATTGCGCTCTGGTTCACTGTCGCTGCGGCCGGCCGCTGGATCGGGTTTTCGTAAAGGGATTCTCCTGAACTCCTGAGCTCCTGTAAAAGCCTAGCGGCCGCCAGGCTTCTTCGGTGTCTCGCCGGCGTCGCGTCCGTCTTTCGGTGCGCCGGTGCCGGATGACCCCATGAACAGCTTGCGGCCGTCGGTGAACGTGACGTCGCGACCGTTGGCGCGCTTCAGCGAGTGGTCCTTGGTCTGGTAGCCATCAACAATCACCTCGGTTCCGATCTTCACCGTTTCGCGCGTCACCCCGCGGCGTAGCAGCGTGTTGGGCGTGCCGCCTTCGATCATCCAGATCTCAGGCTTGCCGTCGCGAACCGTTTCAATGTGAATCCAGGTGTGCGGGTTGACCCACTCGAGCCGCACCACCTTGCCCTGCAACCGGATGGGCGCGTTCGGATCGAACTCGGCGCCAAACGCGTGATGGGCAACGACCGACCGGCCCGCGAGCAGGAGGCCCGCGCCGAGCAACAGGACGCCGAACGTGGTTCGCGTGTTCATTTCTTGGTCCCCAGGCGTTGTTCTTCGTTGCGCGCGCCGCTCAGCACGTTGGACATGGCGTAATTGCCCTCGTGGCACGCATACTCATAGATTAGCTCGTCTGTCGCCCGGAAGGGAATCTCCCCGGCAAACGGCCGGGTGAAGGTCGACGGGTCGTCCACCGTGAACCGATAGTTGATGGTGTTGGCGTCAACCCGCCGGAACCGTTCGGTCACTTTCAGGTTTTCGGCAGCGCCGCGAAATGGCTGCTGCAGCGGGAAATTGGTGGTCTCGACGACCAGCGTGTCCCCTTCCCAGTGCCCGATCGAATCGCCCATCCATGGGCGGATGTGCTTGGGAACGTGGGTCCCGCCAATGCGGACGATGCGCGCGTCGTGGACCATTTCCATCAGGATCATGACGTGGTCGGCGGTCTGCACGATCTGCACGTTGTTGTTGTAAAAGTAGTTGGGAATGAGCGGCGTCGTCGGTCCAAACGACAGCAGGCAGCGCTCGGCCAGCGGGCGGTATTCCGGGTGGTCGTACTGGCCGCGCCCCGCCATGGCCTTGACGCGGGCCTGCGCACGCGACCGCGCCTCGGGCGTGGTCGCCGGCACGCGGCCATCCGCTGGATCGATGATCAGCGAGCTGCGGAACTGGCCGTCGACCACGGCGACGCGTTCGCCCGGGTCGAGCCAGAAGTTGTTGTAGCCGCCAACGTTGCCGGCTGCGCCGGTCGACCCGTCGCCGCCCTGCGGCGGCGCGGGCCGGTTGGGATCGCTGTCCTGGTTCAATCGCGCGACGCGATCGGCGGTGGCTTTCTCGAGGCGCGCGGCCTCGTCGGCGCTCAGCACCAGGTTGGTCACGCCTGGTGCGCGCTCGAGCGGGGTGATCGTGGCGTTGCTCCACGTGCCCTGAAGATCGGGCTTGCCGTCGGCCGTTCGCGGCATGGTCCACGGCTTGGCACTGCCGGCCGGCGCCTGCCCCTGCAGCATGACGATGGCCGGAGATGCCAGACCGCCGGCCACCACGGCCGCCACGAGCACCCGCAATCCTGAACGCCTCGTGAGATTCATGTCGTCCTCCTGGCTGAACAGCTGTCCTACTGAGCGGTCTTGCGGAACTTGCCGTACAACAGCTCTTCGACAAACTCGACGCACTTGAACTGGTTCAGGCGCGCGTCTGGATTGATGTGCCGATAGAGCGGCATCCGAATCTTCCAGGGCCGGCTGAACGTGCCGGGGTCTTCGATGGTCGCCTCGTACCAGAGGTGGTCGGGGCCTTGCGGCGTGTAGCGCTCGACGACCTGCATCTGCTCGGTGTGGTGATTGCCCGCGCGATCGAACCACGTCTGGTCGTTCATGCCCGTGACGGTCACGACCAGCGTGTCGCCTTCCCACCTGCCGACCGACTGCCCCATCCACGAATCGACCGGGGCCTCGCCTGGATCCTTCAGGAAAATGTTGCGCACCGCACCCGCGAACTCGTACGAAAAGAAAATCGCCTTGTCGCTATGCAGGATCTGGAAGGGATGCGGCAGATAGTTGGCGCGCGGCACGCCCGGGAGGTAGCACTTGATCTCCGGGTCGCGGTTCACCCAGTCGTCCTGGTTTTCTTTCTGCTTCTTCGCCGCCTCGGGCAGGTAGGGGATTTCGTCCCCTTCGACAACGCCGATGCCGCCAGGCACCGCACCGACGGCGCCAAAAGCGAGCACCGGTGCGGCCGGCACCGGCACCACCGGACCCGGCCTGAACGCCAGGGCCGCCTTCGCTGGGTGCGACAGCACGTCGTAGTTGGCGGTGTTGAGGGCCTGCCAGATGCCGTTCAGGTTCGGCTTGCCATCGGCCAGGCGCGCCGGACGCGCCCCTTGCCCGGTGGCCGGCGCGGTCGACCAGAACCCGATCGCAACCACGACGGCGGTGACCACGACAACCGACACTTCCCTGGCGGCTCTCGGAACGATCATGAACCCTCCAACTGGGCGCAGATGCTGACACTGAGAGATATCAGTGTCAAGGCATTGCGGCACATGCGCCTAGAATAGGCGCCATGTTGTCTGACTCCTTTCTTCGCCGCCGGCACGTCCGCATCCTCATCACGGTCGTGATGCTTGCCGGGCAGTGGACCACCGCTTCGGCCCAACGCAAGCCTGCGACCCGCCCACAGCCGGCGCCGGTCTTGTCGTTCTTCGAAGTGCACGAGCAGTCCATCCTGGATCTGCAGGCCGCGCAGGCCGCGGGCACAGTCACCGCCCGCGGGCTGGTGGATGCATATCTCGCGCGCATCCAGGCCTACGACCAGGCCGGCCCGCGTCTGAACGCCGTGGTCATGCTGAACCCGCGGGCCAGGGAAGAAGCCGACGCGCTCGATCGCGAACGCGCGCAGAAAGGCGCGCGTGGTCCCCTGCACGGCATTCCAGTGCTGATCAAGGACAACTACGACACCGCCGATCTGCCTACCTCGGGCGGGTCGCTCGGTCTCGCCACCCTGCAACCAGCGGCCGACGCCTTCCAGGTGCGCAAGCTCCGCGACGCCGGCGCCGTCATCCTGGGCAAGACCACGATGCACGAACTGGCGGCCGGCATCACGACGATTTCGTCGATGACGAACCAGACGCGCAACCCGTACGACCTGATGTGTATAAGAGACAGACCCACGGCCTGTCGAGCCGCACCGGGGTGATGCCGCTGTCGTCGACGCAGGACATTGCCGGACCGCTGGCGCGCAGCGTCACCGACCTCGCCATCATGCTGGATGCCACCGTTGGGCCTGATCCCACCGACCCGATCACCGCCGAGGGTGCTTCGCGCATTCCCAAGTCGTACCGTGAGGCGCTGACACCTGGCGGCTTGAAAGGCGCGCGCATTGGCGTGCTGCGCGGGCTGTTCGGCACCGCGCCCGAAGACGACGAAGTCGGGAACCTGGTGCGCAAGTCACTGGAGGGCATGAAGGCGCAGGGCGCGGAGGTCGTCGACATCGTGGTCCCCGGTCTCGATGATCTGATGCGCGACAGCAGCGTGATTGCCGACGAGTTCAAGTTCGATCTGGCTGCCTACCTGGCGAAGCAGCCCAACGCACCGGTGAAATCGTTGGGCGAGATCATCGAGCGCGGCCTGCATCACGACCAGCTCGACGCGACCTTCCGGCTGCGCAACTCGCCCGAGAAGCGCGAGACCGAACATTACCGGCAGGCGTTCGTGAAGCGCCGCGCGCTGCGCGCCGCCGTACTGGCGGCACTCGAAGAACAGCGCATCGACGCCCTGGCCTACCCCACTCTGCGCCGTAAGCCGGCACTGATTGGCGACGCGCAAGGCGGCACCAATTGCCAGTTGAGCGCGACCACCGGATTGCCGGCCATTTCGATGCCGGCGGGATTCACCACCGATGGTCTGCCCGTTGGCCTGGAACTGCTCGGCGGCGCGTTCACCGAATCAACGTTGCTGCAGTTGGCGTATGACTGGGAGCAATCGACCAAGCCACGTCGAGCGCCGTTCAGCACGCCCCCGCTGATCAACGGTGTCGCGCCGCCGCCGGTCAGTTTCGACATCGTGGTCGCCGCCGGCACTGTGAAGTTCACTTACGACCGTGTCACCGGCGCGCTGCGCTACGACGCCACGACGGCGGCGCTAGGCGCCGATCGCGTGCTCGCGCTGACCCTGCAGCGCAGCATGAGCGACAAACCCGGTCCGATCATCGCGCACATCCTGGGACCGAATCAGATCAGCGGCGCCGGCACGCTCACGTTACGGGGACGCGATCGTGAAGACCTGGTGGCGGGGACCCTCTACGCGCACTTCTATACGAGGCAGTCGCCGCTGGGTGCTGGCAGGACACAGATCAAGGTGCCCTAAGGACATTGGCCACAGAGGACACAGAGGACGCCGAGCCAATGCGCGGGGATCCCGCGTCAGCTACGCCTGACGCCGACTAACTGCTCAGGCGCAAGGATCAGGGGGACGCGGCCGCCGACGGGTGCAGCCGCTTGTTAGGCCGCTCACTCGGGTGCTAGAGTGCCCATGTGACCTTCAAGATTGAGCTCGAACGCGAGCAGGATGGCCGGTGGATCGCCGAGATTCCTGATCTCGCGGGAGTGCTCTGCTATGCCGCTAACCAGTCCGAAGCTGTCGCCAAGGTGCAGGCGCTGGCCTTGCGCGTCTTGGCCGAGCGTCTCGAACACCAGGAAGCTCCAGGCGAGTTTCTGAACGTTACATTCCAAGCTGCGTGAGCAATTGGCCCGCGGCCAAGGCCCGGCGCGTTCTCGCCGCGCTGTTGCGAATCGGCTGGCGGATCAAACGACAGTCAGGTTCGCATCGAACACTCGCCCGCGACGGATGGCCGGACTTCGTCTTCGCGTTCCATGATGACGAAGAGATCGGGCCCGCCATGCTCAGGCGGATTGCGAAGCGAACCGGACTTCAACCGAGCGACCTGTAACTAACAGCGACACCAGTGATCCGCCTTGCGCCAGCGCGGTCAACTCGACACACGGCGCTGCCAGGCCTGGCCACGGCGGCACGGTGATGGGAGCCTGCCAGCGCCGACTGGGCGATCGATAGCGTGGGGAGACAAGATCAAGTTCAACTCTGCGTCCTCTGTGGCTAACGTGGACACCCCGCCAACGTGCCGTGCGACAGCGACTAGCCGCGCCCAGGTCTAAAGGACGGCGCGCACCGTTCCGCCGACGCGGTACTCGAGGTCCGGGCGCCCGCCATCGTATCCCCAATTCAGCCCGTGTTAGATCATTCGGGCGCGGATTTCCGGCGGCGGAATCTCGCAGGCGTTCGACACACCGGCGATGCGCCGCCGAACTGCGGCCACCATGTTATAGGCGGTGTCACGTATCGGCCTCGGCACCGCGAGCAGAATCGCGGCCCAACGCCAGGGCGCGGTCATGCGGCTGGCGATTCTGAGCGACGCCGTCGATCGCAAGTAGATCTGGCCGTCTTCAATCAGGATGATGCTGCGGGTGGCTTCGCGCGTCAGGCCGAACGACGACAGCAGTTCGGTGGCCTGCGGTGACTGAGAGGCGCCAAAGCGGAAGTGACCACGGTCGCGCGTGGCGATGAAGCGCACCGCGCCTTCGCAAAAGGCGCATTCCCCATCGAACAGGATGATTGCGGGCACCCAGCTATTGTAGCCCGCCGCCCGGCCACCAGACGGGCGCCTCCCCCCCTGCGCCGCTACTGCTTCAGCAGACGCACGCCGCCGGGAAGATGCGCCGTCGCTTCGATCTCGACTTTATATTCAGGGCTGGCCAACCGGGTGACGCCGACCAGCGTGCTGGCCGGCCGATTCGCGCCAAAGTAGTTGGCGCGCACAGCGGCGGCCTCGGGCGCGCGGAACGCGTCCACGTCGGTGACATAGATGTTGATTTTGGTGACGTGCGAGAAGTCCGCGCCCTGGGACCTGAGCGCAATCTGCAGGTTCTTGAGCACCTGCTCGAGCTGCTCGACCATGCCGGGGCCAACCACCTTGCCCTGCGCATCGGCGCCCACTTGCCCGGCAATGTAGACAATCTCGCCGACCTTGACGATGTGCGAGTAGGTGGTTGGGGTGCTCAGCCCCGGCGGGTTGATGCGCTCAATTCGCTGCGCGCTTGCCGGTTGCGCGAACAACGCGATTGCCATCACCAGGACTAAGCGCATTTCAACCTCCGGGCTTGGAACTTGGAACTTGGGCCTTGGGGCTTGGGGCTTGAGGCTTGAGTCAAAAATCGGTGACAAATCTGTGTCTAATCGGTGGCTGCATTCACCGGTGGCTTATTGCCAGCTGACGCGCGCGCCGACGCGTACCGTCCGCGGCCAGCCGATCTGGCGCAGCGGCGTACGGGCCGAGTCGTAGTCCGTGTCGAGAATGTTCTCGACCGCAAGGAAGGCGTTCAGGCCGCGGGTGACGGCCCGGCTGATGTTGGCATCCCACACCGCATACGACTGCAGCACAAACGACTTGGTGTTCAGGTCGTCGTCGAACGCATCGCCGCTGAAGCGGACCTGGGTGGCCGCCGTGAACCAGCGCGGATCGGCATAGGTCAGGCCGAAGCCGCCCTGCACCTTCGGCACTTGCGGCACGAAGTTGCCGGCGAGGGCCGGGGTCGCCACCGAGCCGCGGAAGTGGCTCGAGGTCAGCACCATCTGGCCGTTGAAACTCAAGGTCTGGGTCAGCCGGGTATCGAGCTCGAACTCGACGCCCTTGGCGCGAATGCTGTCGGAGTTTTGGCGCTGGCGCACGGTTGATGTCGGCGTTTGCGTCAGCGTGACATTGGCAATCGCGCCATCGAGATCGTTGAAGAACGCGGTGGCGCGAATCGATGCGCGCGAGAACTGCGTCAGCACGCCGCCTTCGACGCCGGTCAGCGTCTCGGGCTCGAGCTGCGGATTAGCATTGGTAATGGCGCTGCCGGCCGCGAAGCGGCGATGCAGCTCGTTCAGGCTCGGCGTGCGGTTGGCGTGATAGGCCGAGGCCTGCACCTGGTAGCGGCCGCTGCGCCATGCGACGGCGGCGCGAGGGCTGATGAAGTTCACTTTCTTGGTCGGATCAACCGCGTTCAGCGGATCGGAGTTCCAGCGGTCGGCGCGAGCGCCAACCTCGAACGTCAGGGCGTCGGTCGCGGCGAGGTTGGCGCGCGCGTAGAACGCGCCGACCGTCTCGGTGCCGCCCGACACAAACGGCGCGCTTGGCGTGTTGACGCCGGCGACCAGCGCGTAGCGCAGCTCGTCTTGTGCCGACTCCGTGCGGCGATAGTCACCGCCGACAATCATCGTGACGCGCCCCATCGGCCGCGTCCACTGGCCGTTGGCCATGGCGTGCGACGTATCAATGAATTGCTCGAACGTCAGCCGCTCGGTGGCGCGGCCGGCGGCCACGAACGAGAACGTCTGGTAGTAGTCCTGGCTGCTGAACGCAGTCTGCGCCTGCAGCACGCCGCCGCCGATGAGGCCACCGCCTTCGAGTGAGAACTGCTTCCAGTCCGTCGAGTTGACCTGGGTCGGCGTGCCGTTGCCGCGCTCTTCCGTGTAGGCGGCGCCGCGGAGATTGACGTGCCAGTTGTCGCGCCGCCGGCCGGCGGTGACGAAACCCGTGGAGTAGTCGCTTTCGGCCCTGGTGTCGGCCCGGCCACGAGCCTCCGATGCCACGAGATAGGCGCCATCCGTGCGGACGCCTTCGTAGGCGCCGGTAGCGGACCAGCCATCGCGCTCGGCGGCGGCGAACAGCGAACCGCGGAAGGTGTCGTGCGAGCCGCCATCAAACGTCGCGCGAGCGCGGCTGCGGCTCGGCTGGACGGTCAGCACTTGCACGACGCCGCCCAATGCGCCAGCGCCGTACAGGTCTCCCGTGGCGCCGCGCACCACTTCAACCCGATCAACCGCAGCCTGCGGGATCCGGTTCCAGTACACCCAGCTGCCAAACGGATCGTTCAGCGGCACGCCATCGGCGAGCACCAGCGTGCGGCTCGCGCCCGAACCTGAGACGCCGCGCAGCGTCACGCCCTGGGTCGTGGGGTTCGCCACCCGCGATGAGCTGCGGCGGAACAACGTGAACCCCGGCGTCGATCGCAGCGCATCGTCCAGCGCGCCGGCGCCCATATTGTTCAATTCGGCAGACGTGATGACCGTCGCGCTGGCCGCGCTCGGCAGGCGCTCGGCGCCCCGCGTCGCCGTCACAACCACCGAGTCGGCAAAGTTCAGGGGACGCAGCACGATGGAGACGGGTCCCGACCCGCTGACCGCCACCGTCGCTGGCTCGAACCCGTTGGAGACGACCCGCACCTCTGCCGCCAGGGTGCCGGCGTTGAAGGTGCCATCGCCGTCGGTCCGGACCGTCAGCGACCGCCCGTCACGGGTGCGGACGACCACTTCGGCGTCGGGAATGACCGCGCCAGAAATGTCGACGACGCTGCCGCGGGTGACAGTTGCCACCGGTGGCGCCGCTGCGGGTGCGGTAGTCTGGGAGGTAGCCGGAACCGGCGTTGAGAGCAAGGCCGACACGAGGCCGGCAAGGACAAAGCTAGCCTGACGGATCATGGAAATTACACTTTACACTATTACCCCCATGCCTGAGCCCGATCGCGTACTCCTCGAAGGCCCCCACTCCCGAGTGCGGGATTTCATGCTGTTGATGCGGGCCGTGCGCGATTTCATCCGCGGTTTTCGCGTGCTCCATTTCGTCGGTCCCTGCGTCACCGTCTTTGGCTCGGCCCGGTTCGACGAGCATCATCGTTACTACGCGATGGCGCGCGAGATGGGCGGCGCGCTGGCCCGGATGGGATTCACGGTGATGACGGGCGGCGGCCCGGGTGTGATGGAGGCCGCCAATCGCGGCGCGCGTGAGGCGGGCGGCCGTTCGGTCGGCTGCAACATCAAGCTGCCGATGGAGCAGGGGCACAATCCCTACCTGGATTGCTGGGTCACCTGCCACTATTTCTTTGTGCGCAAGGTCCTGCTGCTCAAATACTCCTATGCGTTCGTCGTGATGCCGGGGGGACTGGGAACGCTCGATGAATTGACCGAAGCGCTCACGCTGATCCAGACGCGCAAGATTCTGCAGTTCCCCATCGTGTTGATGGGCCGTGACTACTGGGCGCCCTTCCTGGCGATGGTTCGAACCATGGTCGAAGCAGGCACGGTCTCGGCAGCGGACCTGGACTTGATGCTGGTCACCGACTCCCTGCCCGACGCCGTGGCACATCTCGAGAAGTACGCGGTCGAGAACTTCGGCCTCAAGCGCCGGAAGGCGCCGCAGCCCACCCGCTGGCTGGGTGAGAAGCAGATGGTGAAGTAGCTACGCGCGACCGAGCGCGTGCATGGCCGCGCCGGCAGCCGCGCAGATCACGCCGCCCCAGACCATGTCGATGACCGCGACCTTGAGGGGAAAGCCCTGCATGGTCGAGTAGTTGGTCAGGTCGTAGACGCTGTAGGCAATGACGCCAAACACGGCGGACCACAGGGCCGCCTCGCCCACCGCGCCGACCCGTGCCCGTGGGAGCGCGAACAGCGCAATCCCCAGCACCAGGAGCGCGTAGAGCAACGCCGCTGGCAGAATGCGCGGATCGAGGCTGCCGTCCGCGTGCTGACGCAGCAACGGTCCCAGCTCGCGCTTGTAGAACCCGTTGGCGACGAAGCCAAGCCACACCGCATCCATCACGACGAAGACGAGCAGGCCGAGGCCCCATTGTTTGACGAGTTCCATGTTGCTGGGTAGGACGCTCCCGGCAGCTCCGGAGGTTCCGCGACTCAGGGGCGGAGGACTCGAGCGGCGTCTTCGGCATCGGACAGAGTGATCGGGACCTCGACGCCGTCGGAGAATCGCGCCGCAATCACCAACTCCCCGTTCATGGCTTCGATGAACTTCCGCAGCGTGCCCACATAGAGCTCGGTCCGGCGCTCCATCTTTGACACTTCAGCCTGAGTGACACCGAGCAATTCCGCCATCGCCTCCTGCGTCAATCCCCTGGCCTTCCGAAGCTGAGACAGATGCAGGTCGTCAGAGAGGCCGCGCGCCTCGGCTTCAATCCGAGCGCGGGTTTCCGGCTTCATTCGATCCTTAATCTCCGACCACTTGTGGCGCGTCATATCAGCCATTCCTGTTCGAGTTCCTGAAGATGTCTGTCGTAGGCCGCGTCGGCTTTTGGCACGTTGACTTCATACCAACGGTTGTCGCCGGTCTTGTCGCCACCCAGCAAGAGGATCGCTGCCCGCCTCGGGTCAAAGGCATAGAGCACGCGATAGGGTCTGCCTTGGTGTTGGACGCGCAGTTCCCGCATGTGCGAATGGCGAGAGGTCTCGACGCCTGACGAGTACGGGAACGGTAGCGACGGGCCGTGCTCGACCAAAAGATCCACGATACGGCCGACACTCACCTGCTCATCGTCTGTGAGGTGCGTGAATCATCCGGCGAAGTCGTCGGTTCCCTCGACGTCCCAAGCCATGCGTAATTATGCCATTAAATGAATAAGTCAACGAATGGCATAAAGTTGGCGCCGCGAGTAGCGGGCTGCGGGGGCAATCCAGTACTTCTGGACTATTCTGTCGGCCCGCCTACGAGATGGCGAAGATCCAGGACATCCTGGAACTGCACACGGCGTCGTCGTCGGACACGCGCGAATCCCTGCTAAGCTGACCCAGATATGCGTCTGGCCAAACTGGCGGTAGCCAGCGTCAGCCCCACGGTGGGGGCGGTGACCTCGAACGTCGACCAGTTGCTCGAGGTCGCCCGCGCCATGGGCGAGGCTGAGGTCACAATTGGCGCGTTCCCCGAGCAGGCCATTGGCGGTTACCCCCCTGAAGATCTGGTGCAGTGGCGCGGCTTCCTCGACGGTCAACGCCGCGAGCTCGACCGCTTTGCCGCGGAGACTGCCCGCTACGGCACCGTCTATGTCCTCGGTCTGGCTGTCTCGGTCGGCGGCCAGCTCTTCAACTCCGCCGCCGTCGTCCATCGCGGGGTGATCGTGGGGTTGGTGCCGAAAGAGAAGCTGCCCACCTATAACGTGTTCTACGAAGGCCGCACCTTCTCGCGCGGCGGTCCTGGGCTGGCGCTTGATGCCGGCGGCGTGCCGCTCGGTGACTACCTGTTTGCGTTCGACTTCGGTGACGTCGCCGTCGAGGTGTGCGAGGACGCGTGGTCGCCGGATGGCCCCATGCGCCGGCGCTGCTACTCCGGCGCCGAGATCGTCGTCAACGTCTCGAGCTCGCCGTATCGCATGGGCATCGACTCGACCCGCCGCGAGATGCTGGCGACGCGGGCGGCCGACAACCAGGCCGTGCTGCTGTACGCCAATGCGGTCGGCGGTCAGGACGGGCTGATTTACGACGGCGGCGGCTTCATCTTCCAGAATGGCCGATTGGTGTTTGAAGCGCCGCGGTTTGAACGTGGCTGGTGGTCGTCGGTGATCGATCTCGATCGCACCCGCCGCCTCCGCATGGAGAACACCACCTGGCGCAGCGACTGCGAGGCGTTCCGTCTGCAGCGGGAGACGGTACCTGCGGTGAGAGTCTCGGCGCCCACCGCCGATCGCTCCGCGCTGACTTATCCCTTGCCTGATGGCGGCAGCTTTTTCCTGCCGGCCAGCAGTGGTCCCGCCACGGATCCGCGTGAGCGCGCGCTCGACGATCTGTTCGAAGCGCTGGCCCTTGGCGTGAAGAGCTACTACGAGAAGACCGGCGCCTTCACCTCGCTGGGCCTCGCCCTTTCTGGCGGACGCGACTCCATGCTGACGCTGATGGTGGCGTGGCGTGCGGCGCAGTTAATCACGGGCGGGGCGACGATTTCGGCGTTCTACATGCCGAGCCGCCATTCGCAACCGGACACCAGGCAGGCCGCGCAGCAACTGGCCGACGAGCTCGGCGTCTCCCTGAAGACCAGCCCGATCGATGACGCGACCGATCGTGAAGTGGCCGCCGCAACCGAGATGCTGGACGGCCAGCCGATCACCGAGCTGACCCGCCAGAACATTCAGGCGCGCGTGCGCGGACAGCGGATGTGGAACTGGGCGAACTCATCCGGCGCGCTGTTCCTGCAAACCGGCGACATGAGCGAGAAGGCCGTTGGCTACACCACCATCGGCGGCGATCTCGAAGGCGCCTTGTCGGTGATCGCCAACGTCCCGAAGACCGTCGTGATTGCACTGCTCGAACGTCTTGAGCGCCGCTTCGCCTTCAAGGGCGTGACGGCGACACTGGGCACGGACCCGGGTCCTGAACTCGCTGATGCACAGGTGGCCGAGCACGAATTGATGCCCTTCCCGGTGCTCGACGCCTGCCTGCATCTCTACGCCGGCGAGAAGATGTCGCCAAACGAAGTGGCCACCGCGCTGAAAGCGCTGTTCCCGACCATGGCTCCCGCGTCGCTCGAGCAGTGCGCCGCGCGGTTCACGCGGCTCTTCTCGCAGTCGATCTACAAGTGGGTGCAGTCTCCCCTGTCGCTCCACGTCGGCTCGCTGGATCTCGACCGCGAGCGCGCGTTGCAGATGCCGGTGGTGCAGAAGAACGAGTGGCACTGACGTCGCCACTTCCGGCACTTGCTCTCTAGCGATGTTGATCGAGCAGGATGGTATTCCCGTCCGGATCAACCATCATCACGCTCGCCGGACCCGTCGTGGTTTCGTCCGCTTCTGACAGCAACTCGACGCCCCGCGCCTTGAGCTGGCGCTGAAGCTCGCGAATATCCGTGAACTCCGCGACTGGTTGAGCATCGCTGTTCCAGCCGGGGTTAAAAGTGAGGATGTTCTTGTCGAACATGCCCTGAAACAACCCAATCACATGGTCGCCATTCTTCAGGATCAGCCAGTTGTGTGACTGGTTGCCGCCGAACACGACAAACCCCAGCTTCTCGTAAAACTGCTTCGATGCCTCGATGTCCTTCACTGCCAGGCTGACCGAGAACGTGCCGAGATTCATGATGGCCTCCGGCCAAACACGCCTGCCGCCACCAACGCGAACACCAGGCCGACCGGCAAGGGTTCAATGACCGTGAACGCTATGTTCACCAGCGGATTCTTGTACATCTCGATGAAGTCCGCCATCTCTTTCGTCTGCCGGGCCAATTGGGCCTCGTTCGCGCCCGACTGCCGCGCCTGCTCCAGCGCAGACGCGGTGTAGTTGTCGAGAAAGTCGGGCATGAACCCGTAATAGATCACCTGCCAGCTCACGACGTAGCAGGCCGTGGCGACCAGGGAGATCAGCAGGCCGACCTTGAATGCCTGCCCGAACGTCACGTGGCCGCCGGCCACGTTGTCGCGGTACGACTTGACGCCAAAAAACACCATCAGGAACGCCAGGACCATCGACGTGTAGCCGACGTAGACGCTGCGGTCGAAACCAATCTGGTCCTGAAACGGCAGGGCAATGGCCATCATGGCCGCCATCACGGCGCCGGCGATGAACCCAAAAGTCAGTACAGTTTTCCGCATCACTCACTCCTCCGTGGTTGAAGAAGGCGCGTCTTGTTCGCGCCGACGGCGCGTCCTTGTTCGCGCCGACCGGCCGATTCTGCTGGCCGCAACGGTCCAACCGCGTCACCCGAACGGGTGATTCTTGAGGATTGGGAGCGAAATCACCCAAAAGAATGCCCGTAGGGCGCCCCTTTATGGGGCGCCGTCTCCTCTAAGGGATCAACCTCAGTTGCTTGCCCAACTGCACCGCCTGGGTACGGCGGCGGGCGCCCAGCTTGTCGAAGACCCGGCTCAAGTGGGTCTTCACCGTGTTTTCGCTCACGAACACCCGTTCGGCGATTTCCTTGTTACTGAGGCCGGCGGCAATCAGCTCCAGCACCTCGAGCTCGCGCGGGGTGATGGCCAGGGCCTGCAGCTTGTCCTGGTCGCGGATAAAGTCCACCGGCGCCGGCACCAGGACCTCGCGAATGACGGTCTCCGGCTGCTTGGTCAGCCGCAAGCCAAGCCAGATGCCCACACCCGAGAACACCGCGGCGACAATGCCGCCGTAGATCTCGACCGAGTACTCCACCACCAGATAGCGGTACTCCACGAGCTTCAGGCCGGCGATCAGCACGCCGCCGAGAAGGCCGTAGAGGAGGACATGCCGACGCATGGCCTCCATTCTACGGGTGTCAAGCCAGGGCCGGGGCGTCCGTCGCTACAATGGGATCGAGATGTCGGCGTCCATTGCCATCGATTCGCTCGACGATTCGCGCGTTGCTGACTACCAGCACGTCGCCGATCACCAGCACATGCTGGATCGCGCGCTGTTCGTCGCCGAAGGCCGTCTCGTCGTGCGGCGGCTGTTGGACCTTCGTCACTGGCGCATTGCCTCCATTCTGCTGACCTCCGCGGCAGCCGACAACCTGGGGGATGTCCTTCACCTGACCGAGGCACCGATCTACCTGGTCGATCAGGCGCTGATGAACGCCATCGCGGGCTTCAACATCCACCGCGGCTGTCTTGCCCTCGCCCATCGTCCGCCGGTCGAGGCATCCACTCCGTTGGGGTTGTCGATCGCCACGGGACATCTCTCCCGCGTCCTCGTGTTGGAGGGCGTCAACAACCCGGACAACGTTGGCGGGCTCTTCCGCACCGCGGCCGCGTTCGGCGTGGAGTTGGTCGTGCTGGGGCCGTCATGCGGCGACCCGCTGTATCGCAAGGCGATCCGCACCTCGATGGCGTCGACGCTGGTCGTACCGTTTGTCCTGGCACCGCAGTGGCCCGGCGCGCTGAGCGATCTCGTGGCCGACGGTTTCTCAGTGGCGGCGTTGACCCCGCGTCACGATGCCTTGCCACTCCGGGATCTCCCCCGCCACGCGAAGCTGGCGCTCGTGGTCGGCGCCGAGGGCGACGGCCTCACCGAGCCCGCGCTGGCCGCGTCCAGCGTACGCGTCTGTATCCCGATGACGCCGGCCATGGATTCGCTGAACGTGACGACCGCGGCCTCGATTGCGATGTACCATTGCTGGCAGGAGTAACGTGGAATTCGTCGAAGAGGTATTGCGCTTTCTCACCGCCCGCATGCAGATTGAAGCGGAGTGGGCGGTCCAGGACAAGACCTCGTTCACCTGGTGGGCCTCATCACTGGCGCAGCGGGTGTGGGTGGCCGAGCCGCGCGAGTTTCAGGGCGTGCCGCTGACCACGCTGCATGTCGAGACCGACCTGATCGCCGACGTGCCAATGGACGACTCGACGTGGCTACGGCTGGCCGCGGTCAATCGCTTCGCGTCCCTGAGCGCACACGTCGCGGATCCCATCGCACGCACGATCAGCCTGCATTCTTCGGTGTCGCTCACGGCCGACAACTATCGCCTGGCGCAAACGATTGCCCTGCATGCGATGGCTTTGCAGATGGCCGATGCCTACGCCGAGGCCGCGGCGTTGGCCAGCGCGTTCGGCGGCCAGGTCGCCGGCTCTCCACATCCGAAGCAAGGCATCCGCCTGACGCCAGACGAGATGGTTGGGATCCTCGATATCTATCAGCAACGCGGCGAAGCTGAGTCGCCGTTCGAGCCGGAAGAGCTCGCGCAGCTGGTGCACGTCGAGCCGCGGCCGTGGGTGCTCGCCTCAAACGGTGTGCACCGCATCGATGCTGATCTGGAGTTCGCGACCGGTGTGCAGGCGCGGCTGGAACTCGACGCCGAGGCCAGGCACCCATCGCTCGGCAGCGGCTTGCAGATGCGATTGAAGCTGCCGATCGAACCCGACGCGATGGTGGCGCAGCGACTGAATCAGAACGAACGGCTCGAGCCGGACGCGCACCAACTCGGCGCCTGGTGCGTGGACGATGAACACGGCTTGATGTTCACCGGCTTCGTCCCGGCGGCAGCGTGGGTGCCGGAACTGTCGCGCTCCCTGGTGTATCACCTGTCGGCGAAGAACGAGTGGGCGCGGGCGTTGCTGTTCCCGGTGGCTTGATCGAGCGGCGCGGCGTTGCCGATTGATTCGGTGACGGATTCAGCCACTGCGTCGTGATTGTAACTTCTCGATTCCGGAAAGTTACGGCTTATGCTCGACCATATGTCACGACTGGAGATGGGATGCCGCACGACCTCAATGTAGAGCGAAAAGCGGCCGAAGCGCTGATCGACGTTCTTGCCACAAGTAGATGGGAAGCGGTGGCATTCGCCAAGGCGTATCTCAAAGCCTTGGAGGGCGGCGCCGATGCCGAGGAAACCGCAGCCAGTATCATCTATGACGCTGGTGTCAGGAGCTTGAAACAGAGTGTCGTCATCGCGTCGACACTGGTTAGCGGCGGATTCATCGTCCATCTCCTACCGCGCAAGAATACGGGGTCGGCTGCGAACCCCATTACTAAGCTTTTCCCGGCGGCGATCACTGAGGAACGCTTTCTAGGCGTTCTGGAAGCCACCTGCGCGGAATCAAGCGGTCGATTAACGATTTCGGACCAGCGCCAGAAAAGCCATAGCTTCGTCGACTTCGTTCTGCACCAAGGAGACGACTCGCTTCCGATCAACGTAAAGAATGCGGGGACGCGATTTGAGAGTTCCAAGGCACTCGTCAATCTCGAGCCCGATGACTGCATCCCTATCCCGGCGTATAAGGCTTTCGGGGCTGTTGAGGGTTTTCCGAACCTCATCTATGCGGTTTCGGCGGACTACGACCTTCTGCGTCGACTGAAGGAAATTGTGCCGACCGTCTTCAACGACAATGAGCAGATCGTCTGGGACATTTTGAATCGGTGCACGGGCAAGCACTTGAGGACGGCTGAAGACTCCTTCGTGTATGGAATGGTCAAGAAATACGACCAGATCAAGGCGGTCGGTGGCGATCGCCCATTTGTCGCTATCTCAGCCCGCAAGGCCATCCGGATTCTCCAGACGCTCCCCAAACGCACGCCAGGAATCGGAATGCGCGCGTGGGGGACGGGAGCCCTGGGGGAGACCAACGTTCATGTCTCGATCGCAAACGAGATGACTCCTTGGAGCGAACTCTCCGAACTCCTAGTGGAGGGGGGCCCCCAAGCGGTCACTGCGCTTATTAGTCTGACCAAAATGGAATCTGTTTTTGACTCGAAAGTGTAGAACATCGCTGAACAGCCCTTGGTATAATTTTGTCGGGATTGTTGTTTGATGTTGAAGGCCATCAGCCTATACACCGGTGTCGGAGGAATCGACTTCGGACTCGAGGCGGCAGGCCTCAAGACAGCGGTTGCAATCGAAATGGATGGTGCATGCTGTCGCACGCTTCGACTTAACCGGCGTTGGCCCGTGATTGAGGGCGACATCCACAACGTAACGTCAGCGGAAATCTTGAGCACCGCTGGGCTTCGAAAGCGAGATGCCGATCTCTTAGTTGGCGGACCGCCTTGCCAGCCGTTTTCAAAGTCCTCTTACTGGGTCAACGGCGACTCTGGTCGCCTCAATGATCCGCGCTCGAGCACTCTCGGCCAGTACTTGCGCGTGCTCAGGGACACGCTGCCCCGCGCGTTCCTTCTTGAGAACGTATCGGGGTTAGCCTTCAGCGGCAAGTCTGAAGGACTCTCCCTTCTTCTTGACGGAATCAAGAACATCAACACTGGGGCGAAGACCAACTATTCCGTCAAGTTCCAGGTAATCAACGCGGCGTCTTTCGGAGTTCCTCAGACTCGGGAACGCGTTTTCTTAGTTGGTGCCCGTGACGGCACAGACTTCGTGTTTCCATCGGCGACCCACGCAGAGGCAAACTCAGTCCAGGGCGGGCTGGAGCCCTTTCGAACAGCCTGGGATGCGATTGGGGATCTACCGGCTCACCCTGCGGAAGAAGGAATCGAGGTCAACGGGAGGTGGGGCGGCCTGCTCCCCACGATCCCGGAAGGCCAGAATTACCTCTGGCATACCTCCAGATACGGTGGCCTTCCCCTATTCGGTTGGAGAACCAGGTACTGGAGTTTTTTGCTCAAGCTCGCGACTGTCTCTTATACACATCTCCGAGCCCACGAGACTAAGGCGAATCTCGTATGCCGTCTTCTGCTTGAAA